>Ga0207885_100014_pt1 | contig 321009 bp, 311 predicted proteins | sample LinPmetageLP31_FD_184047 | JGI IMG/M metagenome (GOLD analysis project Ga0207885, IMG submission 184047) | Marine viral communities from the Pacific Ocean - LP-31 (SPAdes) | ecosystem: Environmental > Aquatic > Marine > Oceanic | place: Pacific Ocean | collected 2009-08-23 | reverse complement strand
CCAAAATCCTCGAGGAAGGCATCGCCGCGCGCGAATCCGACATCGATCTCGTCTGGGTCAACGGCTACGGCTTCCCGCTCGCCAAAGGCGGCCCAATGTTCTGGGCACGACACCACCGCATCGCAAACATCGCCGAAACACTTGCCGCATGGTTCCTGCGCACAGGAAGTGACCAGTTCAAACCCTCTCCGCACCTCGCCAACCTCGCGCAGGAGCGGTAATTGGCACCTCGAGCCGGTCTTTTGAAACGAGAAAGTCATAGATCCCAATTGCTCGGGCTAATGCCGGCATCGAGGAAACGGCGCGAAGAGGGTGGGGCGAGCATGAAGTTGCGGCTGTTGGTATGTTCACGGCGAGGAGCGCCCGGATCTGAACGCAGCGAAGTTACCGCTGCGGTGATACTACAGCGATGCGCTGAGCGCTCGCGCTTTTGTCAACACCGATCGACGTTTTGAAGAGATCTTCAAGGCGCATTCCCGCCTTGCGACGGCGAACTGCTTAGCGGCTGCGGGGAGGGCTTGACTATATTTCCGGCCGTTGGACTGGCGCATATCGGCGACTTGGCATCGGCCATCTCGCCGATTTTTTCATGGCCCTGGCTGAGCGCCAATCCGAATTCTTACCTGCGACTGAAGAAGAATATGGGCAGTCCGGTAACGAGGCTCGCCAGAAAACCGAATGTCGCTAAAGATATATAGCTCATCGTTAGGTCGCCAGACTGAATTCTCTGGCAAAGACCGACAAGAATGAACGGAATAAAAAGGCTGTGTAAGACAACAATTAGCAGCAAGAAACATTCTCTTTTTCGAATGCGACGCCTAACCATGTTTGGTGTAGGAAAAACTGCTGGCAATCCGGGATATGGATACTCGTCGAATCTTCGGTACATGGTGATCCTCCTCGCAATTGCATAAAGTCATCGCTACTAACTCGAGTACGTCAGAGGCCCTTGTCGCCGCTCAGAATGCCAAACATCTTTTCGTGCGACAGCTAAACAATCGTGCATCAACAGGTCCTGCAAGATTCAGGGCCGGCCTACGTATCGCTGGTCGCCAACTTGCTTTTCTCCCCGGCAAACTTTCGGGTAGAGCATCGAGGCAGGAATTCCACACATAGCGGGGCGGCCATTCGGGCGAATGAAACCAAGCGGTGCACAAAAAAGGCCGACCCGAAGGCCGGCCTGAAAAGTTAGGAGAGGATGCCTGAAAGGCATTTTCCTTGTGCGGCGCAGCATCCCTAATAGCAATTGCAAAATGCACATAGCGGATGCTGATACGCGCAAGCAGATCAGCTTGGAGCGACTGCTAGCGGGCGGTGTGACCATGATCAGCGATCTTGCGCTGGCTGGGGGCGCGCCTGATCGAACAACCTGGACCATCCGCGGCGTCACCGGACATTGAGCCCCAATTCGCTCAAAAGCTGACTAGCCTGTTCGCGAGAGATGGTCGCACCGCGAAAGAGGCTGGCGTCGACAAGCCGCAAGCCGCCGAGGTCGACGCCGCGCAGATCGGCGCCATCGAACCGCGATCCCGTCATGGCGGCATCCCGCAAACTACATTCCTCGAAGAGGGTACCCCGAAAGTCGCATTTGCGCAGATCGGCCTGGCTGAAGTCGATCTTTCTCAGCGTCTGCTTTCGGAACGAATATCCCGGCAGCTTGGCATGGATCAGCAGGGTTTCGTCAAACCGAATATCAAAAGCTTTGGCGTCCGACAGATCGGCGCCCGTAAGCTTGCATCGCTCGAATGTCGCGGCGACGAGACTTGACCGCCGCAAGACGCAATTGTTGAAATCGCTCGCGACAAAGGAGGCATCATTCAGATCCGCGCCGCTGAAGCCGGCAAATGCTGCGCGGCAAGACCGCCACGCTGTACCCTCGAGCTTTGAGCCCCCAAAGTCCGCGCGACGCAGGTTACACCGCTCGAACGTCCAACGGGACAGGTCCAAACCGGAAAGGTCGGCTTCTTCCAGGTCGCAATCGATCAAGTGGCGTGGGCCCTGTATTGCGAGGAGGCTTTCGACTTCAGCCCGTGCTATCGCCTGCTCACACACGCGGCGATCGGAAAATAGGTCATCCGCCGGAAACTGGTTGTTGTCTTTCGCACCGTTATCCAATCTCTTGGCTCCGCGCAGTCGCTGCTATTGGAATGCGGCAAGGAAATACGGGTAGCCTCCCGCCGGGGAATCCTGCCTCAAGGTTATTGCGGACATGGTCATCGGGATTTGGGGAGAGCGTAGGCTATGATAAAGTCACCCGGGGTCGTCGCCATGAGATTGTGGCCACCGGCGGCAATGACGACGAACTGCCGTCCACTTGCGGGTGACAGGTAAGTCATCGGCGTCGCATTGCCGCCGGCCGGAAGCCGCTTCTTCCAAAGGATGTCGCCGCTCCGCAGGTCCATCGCACGCAGCGACTGCTCGCCCGATGCGGCGATAAAGACTAAACCGCTTTTCGTCGTGATCGCGCCGCCAAGGCCCGGAATGCCCATCGGAATGGGTAGATGGGTCTTGATACCGAACACGCCGCTGTCCTCGGCCGTGCCTGAACGCCGCGTCCAGATCACCTTGCGGGTATTGAGGTCAATAGCGGTGACGAGGCCGTAGGGCGGTGCGATGCAGGGTGCGCCAAGCGGCGACAGGAACGGCGCGAGTTCGGCCGCATAGGGCGTGCCGGCCTGGGGCACGGTGCCGCCAACCGCGACTCCGGGCCGGCCATCGGCGGGTTTGAGCCCGCGCGCATCGGCTTCGGCGCGCGGCATCAGACGGCCGTACATCGGCACCCGGTTCCAGTTCCCGACCATGATGTGGCGCTCCGGATCGTAGGACGCGCTGCTCCAGTTGCTGCCGCCGAGCGACCCGGGGAAGTCGATCGCATGATCGAGCCCAAAGGGCGTTAGCGTGCCCTCCCAACGCGCTTTCCGGAACTTGATGCGGCAATACAGCTGGTCGAAAGGGGTCACGCCCCACATGTCTTTCTCTGTCAACCCGAGCGGTTCACGCGGATCGAGCCCGTCGAAGGCTGGCATGCCGACCGAGAACGGCTGGGTCCTCGACAAACGCGCCGGATTTTCCGCCCCGCCCTGGGGGACGGACTTCTCAGCGACGGCGAACAAGGGTTTGCCGTTGCGGCGGTCCAATACGAAATTCTGGCCGCGCTTGGTTTCTTGGACAAGCGCGGGCACAGTCTTGCCGTTGATCGTCAGGTCAATCAGGCTCGGCTGCGACCCGACGTCATAGTCCCAGACATCGTAATGCGTGGTCTGGAACTGCCAGCGCAGCGCGCCGGTCGCCGCATCGAGGGCGATGACCGAACTGCTGAAGCGGTTGTCTAGGTCAGTGCGATGGCCACCCCAATAGTCCGGGGTGGCGTTGCCGGTCGGCAGAAAGACGAGCCCCAGCTCCTCGTCGGCACTGATCGGCGCCCAAGAGTTTGGCGTGCCGCGCGTGTACTGCTGACCCGGGCCAGGCTCTGTGTGGACCTCCGGATTGCCCATGTCGAAGGCCCAGACGAGGGCTCCGGTGACCGCGTCAAAACCGCGGATGATGCCGGCCGGCTCGCCGGTCTTCTGGCCGTCGCTGATCCAGCCCCCGACCACCACCTTGCCGCGCACGATCTGCGGCGCGGAACTGACGTAATAATAGCCCGGACCGACCTCGCCGAGACCTGTCTTGAGATCAAGGATACCGCCTGCGGCGAAATCCTTGCAAAGCCGGCCCGTGCGGGCATCGAGGACGACGAGGCGAGCATCGACAGTCGGCCCGTAGATACGCTCGGCGCATGCGCCGGCAGCATTGGGGACCTTGTAATAGGCGACGCCGCGGCAGGCGGCCGAGCCGGTGACCCCAATGAGGTTGGGATGCGGGTCGTAGACCCAGCGCTCCTTGCCGGTCTCGGCGTCGAGCGCGATGACCTTGTTGCGCCCCGAGCAGAGGTAAAGCGAGTCGCCGATCTTCAACGGCGTGACCTCAAGCCTTCGATCGGGCCCTTCGGGCGGCGGGTAGTCGCCGGTGCGATAGGTCCATGCCACCTGAAGTCCAGAGACGTTGTCCGGCGTGAGCTGCGTGAGCGGTGAGAAACGCTTGCCGCCCTGGTCATTGCCATAGAATTGCCAGTCGCCTTCCGGATGGTCGAGAGTATAGGCGGATGCGATCGCTGGCAGTGCGCCGGCCGCCTTCACCTCATGGATGTCGCCTTGTGAGAAGCCGATGACGATGATGGCCAGGAAGGCGACGGCAAAGGCACCCGTTACAGCCCTTCCGACAGCGATCGGCCGCGGGCCGGATGTCAGGCTCTTGCGCGACCACGGCGTCAGCAGCCAAAGACCAAACAGAAACGGTCCGAACAGACGCGGCAGCAGCGACCAGAAGTCGATGCCCGCCTCCAAAAGTGCCCACACAAACGTCCAGCTCAGCATCAGCGCGTAGAGCCAGGCGCCCCAGGCGTTACCGCGCCAGATCAAGAAACCGGAAATGACGACCGCAATACCTGTGATCAGATAGTACCAGGAGCCTCCGAGCAGAGCGAGTTGCGCGCCGCCCAACGCATAGGCCACGCCTATCAGAACAAGGAGGATTGCGTAGATTGCCGAAGGAATATGCGAGCGCGCCGACATCATAGATCGCCTTTACGGAACCTCTCGCTCTTCATCGTCGCTCGAAGGTCCGGATTCGATGCGGCAGACGGGCCCGTTTCGCGTTGCAAATGGGCCGTAGAGTAATATAATTGAGCGATCGGTCATTTTAGGTCAAGCTGAATCTGTGGCTCTCACGTGCATCGCACCGTGCTTACACGTTAACGAGAACGTGACTGCGAAATTAGGAAGGGAGATGACAGGTTATGGCGGCAGCTGGTAGTGGCCGGCCCAAGGCACGAACGCGCGGACCGAGCCCGGAAAAGACCGCCCGAACGCGCGAGGCGATTGTGCAGGCGGCCATAAAGGAGTTCCTCTCTCGCGGATTTGCAGCGTCCACCATGGCGGGGGTGGCGAAGCGGGCAGGGGTGGCCAAGGGAACGCCCTATATCTACTTTTCGACGAAAGAAGATCTCTTTGCTGGAATGGTCCGCGACGTCATCACCAACCCGCTTGAGGAAGCCGAGAGCGAGGCTTTGCTGCCGGACGAGCCGATCGGCACCTATCTGCGCCGGACGTTGCTCCCCGTTATGCAGAATCTCGAGGCCACAGGGCGTGCGGGACTCGCGCGGCTCGTAATCTCGGAGGGAGCGAAATTCCCATTCCTTGCAGAGACGTATCGCGACGGGGTCTATATTCCTCTGCTCGAGCATATTCGAACCTATGCAGCACTTGCCGTTCAACGAGGAGAGCTTTGCGATGATCGACTGGTGCGGCTGCCGCAGTTGCTGGTCGCGCCTCTCTGGGTCGGAATGATCCATAACGGTGTACTCGACACCGAGCATCCCATAGACACTGGCGCACTCTTCAATGCGCAGCTCGATCTTCTGATGCCGGTTATGAGCGAGCGGTAGCGCGCCTCATAGCGCTTGACTTAAATTGACCGAATGTTCATTTAAGAAGGCTCAACGCGGCTAGTACGCCGATCCTCAGAGAAATGTGCATCGGGGCGGGGCGGTGTCTCCTGGAAGACGCCGGGCTGCTCCGGCCGGAGTCCGTTATGCGGTCGCAATCTTCTATCGCGGCGAAGGTTTACCGGTTTGTCGCCGACCTCGTCATCGTAAACGCGCAAGAGACCGGCGCCTGGAAGACGAGCCTGCGTACCGGCATAATCTCCGCTACGACGATCCTGGTCGCATCCAGCCTCTTTGGTACGTCCATCGGACCAATGGCCCTATTCGGATCTATGCTGGCGCAATGGGAAAGCGGACGGGCACTGCTCGCCCGCATCAAGACCGCGCTCATCGTCGGCACGACGATCACCGGTTCGATGATAGCAGGCGTGCTCGTCGCGCCGTATCACTGGCTGGTCACGCCCGTGATACTCGCGATTATCCTTGCCACCTCCACAGCCTATTATTCTTTCGTGCTGACCCGCGGACCCGGGCCGCTGCACCTCTTCTATGCGGCCGCCATCGGCTCCTATTTCGGGCTGTTCGGCGATATCGGATGGCATAGCGTCTATATGACGGGCTTCTCCTGCCTCCTGACGGGCGCGCTGACACTTCTTTACCTCCTTCCCGATCTTCATCGGCCGGAAAAGCAAGCGATCTTGCATGCGCGGAGCGCCGTTGACGCCTTTGAGGCGGCAGCGAGGGAAGACCGGGTCGATGATGATTTGCGGCTTCTCAGGCACCGCGCCTACTTTGCCGTCAACCGCGCCTGGCTGCTGTTCCAGGACAACAGTATCGGCCTGCTGATCCCGACCGCGCAGCGCGGCTTCACGACGCAAATGCTCGAGATCAACCGGCGGCTGGGACTCGTGATCGCCAATCGGCATTTTCCATCCGCAAGAATTCTCGAAATCGACCAGGACACGCCGCCAATGTTGGGGCGACCGCCGCTCGGCTATCTGTTCGCCCACGGCTTCCGCCGCCATTCGATTGCATGGTTTACGGCCTGGCGGATCGGTCTTGCAGCCGCGATCTCGGATATCATCACCCGGCTCTTCGCGCTCGGCCATCCCTATTGGGCCATTCTTACATCAACCATCGTCCTGCATCTCTGGATTGGTCGGCTTGCCACGACCCGACGGGCCGCTCACCGCGCTATCGGCACCATGCTTGGCCTTGGTGTGGTCGCGCTGATTGTCGGGATGGATCCTTCGCCCTGGGAAGTCGTCTGGCTCATTGTCGGGTGCGTTATCGCCAATAATCTGCTGCTTCCGTTCAACTATGCGATCGCGCTGATCGCGATCACCCCGATGTCGCTGCTGTCAATCGAGGCCGCCACGGGTGGCCCAGTACATGAACTGATACACGACCGTTTGCTTGAAACGCTCATCGGCGTCGGGGTTGCCGTGCTCGTCACTTGGGCGTCAGGCCTGCGCGAACCGCAGCGCCTTGTGCGCGATCAGTTTCGCCGCACGGTTTGGGCCATCCAGCAAACGATGCTCGTTATCGACCAGGGCCGCGCGCTTACGCCTGATGGTCGAACGGCGCGCGTCGAACTGATGTTCGAACTCCTGTCGAACAATGCCGTGCTGAGCCGGGCGTCCGCCGAGGATCGATCTTTGCGACCCTGGCAGAATGTCGAGAGCATTCTTAGCGACCTCGGCTACCTGACTCTCAGCGCCTATTGGGTTTCGAACCCCGCAGAAGTGATGTCCGCTCATGCCGCTGTGAAGCGGCTGGATGTCTTCCTCGCCCGTCTCGCACCGATTGGCCGCAATGTTGATGTCCCCGCTCATATCGCGGCCGAACTGCAGAACGTTCGCGCGTTGTTCTTGACGGCAGAGCCGATCACGGCTGCCGGGGGGAGGGAGCATGAATAAGCCGATGCGGCATTTTTGAAAGGACGTACTTTATGAAAACCCGGCCTCTCGGGAATACCGGTCTCTCCATCGCTCCGATCGTTTTTGGTGGCAACGTGTTCGGCTGGACGATTGACGAGAAGACCAGTTTCGACGTGCTTGATGCCTTCGTCGACCTCGGTTTCAACGCCATCGACACCGCCGACGTCTATTCGGCCTGGGCGCCGTGCAATAGCGGAGGCGAATCCGAGACCATCATCGGCAACTGGCTCAGAGCCCGGCCCGGCATGCGCGATCGGGTCGTCATCTTCACGAAGGTCGGATTTGACAGCGGTGTTCCCGGTGAGGGCGGCCTTTCCAGACGCTGGATCGAGCAGGCGGTCGAGGGCTCACGCCGCCGTCTTGGTATCGACAGCATCGACCTTTACTTTTCGCACCGCCCCGATCCCACTGTCGCGCTCGAAGAGACCTTGGCGACATATGATGATCTCATCAAGGCCGGCGCCGTGAAGGCGATCGGGCTGTCGGGCGCCACCGCTGGCGAACTCGAAGACGCGCTCAATGTGGCGCGCACCGATGGGCTGCCCCGTTACCAGGTGCTCCAGCCGGAATACAACCTCTATGACAGAGGCTCTTATGATGGCGCGCTGCGCGATCTGTGCATGAAGGAAGAACTTGGCGTCGTCACCTATTACAGCCTGGCTTCGGGCTTCCTGACCGGAAAATATCGCTCGGAAGATGATCTTGGCAAAAGCGTGCGCGGTCAAAAGATGACGCAGTATTTCAATTACAGGGGTTTTGCCGTTCTCGACGCGCTGCAGGCGGTTGCGAATAGACATGGCACCGAGGCGGCACAGATCGCGCTAGCATGGCTGATAGCCAAGGAGGGCGTCACAGCGCCTATCGCTAGCGCGACCACAGTCACGCAGGTGCAGAGCTTCGCGCAAGCGGCCGGCCTGTCGCTGTCGCGCGAAGACATGGAATTGCTCGAAGGCGCCGGCAGCTAGACGCTACAGGCCATGACGCGGCGCCGCGTCATGGCCTGTCTATCAGATGCGCCGGACATCGCTGCAGCAAGGGGGCCGGCCGCCAGTTTGTCAGGCCTGTTTCCGATTAATCGGTAAAACCGGCGATATGCCGGGCGGCAATATACCCGAAGGTCGCTCCAGGCCCGATGGTGATACCCGCGCCGGGATAGCTGCCCCCCATGATGCTCGCCATCTCGTTGCCGGCGGCATAGAGACCCGCGATAGGTTGGCCAGCGGTGTCTAGGACACGCGCATGTTCGTCCGTCTTGAGGCCGTCGAACGTGCCCAGGTCGCCCATGAACAGTTTGACCGCATAGTATGGACCATCGTTGATCGGCGCGACGCACGGGTTGGGCTTGTGCAAAGGGTCACCCAAGTACCGGTTGTAGGAGGTCGTGCCGCGACCGAATTCGGGATCCTCGCCCTTTTCGGCGCCGACATTGAAGCGGCGTACCGTATCCTCCAGCGCAGCGGTATCTATCCCGGTCTTTTGCGCCAACTCCCGGATCGTATCGCCCTTGATGAGATAGCCGCTGTTCACATACACAAACAGCGGTACGGGCGCCGGCTTCGCGAAACCCATGCCATACTTGCGGATCGCCTTGTGATCGCAAATCTCCCAGGCGACGGTTTCGGTATCCTTTTCGCAGGTCTTTATCATGGCCTCGCCTACGTCGTGGTAAGAGTCGGCCTCGTTGCAGAAGCGATAGCCGCCCCGGTTCACCATGATGAACCCGGGCTTGTAGCGATCGACGAGATGCGGAAACACATAGGTCTCCTTGCCGATCGGCACCTTGGATGCCGGGATCCAGGCGGCGGCGTTGGGATAGCTATCCTCGAATTTTGCGCCGATCGCTTCCGCCATGCGGATGCCGTCGCCGGTATCCGCGCCTGGGGGCGTCGGCGAAATCTCTTCGCCACCGCGCTCGACGTGAGGATAGAGATGCTCCAGGCGCTCGACGTCCCGGGCAAAGCCGCCGGTCGCCAGCACGACACCGCGCCGCGCTGTGATGCGGATCGTCTGTCCGTTCTCCTCCGCCACAACGCCCGTGACCGCACCATTCTCGACGATCAGTTCTCTGGCCGCGACACCCGTGCGGATCGGGATTTTCATATCGAATGCGGATTTGGCCAACCGCCCGATCACGGCATTGCCGCCCGTGATCTGGACGCCGCGACCATAACGGGCAAGCTCCGTGACGTGGCGCGTCAGCCGTTTGACGACGTAGAGGAAGGACGTGAGCGAGCGGGTCGCATTGAAGAAATGCTTCAGATCGTTGTTTGAGGAGCTGAACTGCATCCCCATGAAGGTGATCGTCCGAAGCGGTTTGCGCAGGCGTTTAAGCTCGGGGCCAAGGCGGCGCGCGTCGAAGGTTTCCGGCACCAGGGACCGGCCACGCATCACGCCACCCGGAGCATCGGGATGATAGTCGGGATATTGGTAGAGGACGCATTTGAATTCGGTGTTTTTCTCGAAGAACTCCAACATGCGCGGACCGTTGTCGAGGAAGGCGTTGACCCGTTTTTCGTCATAGTGGTTGCCGGCCTCCTCTTTCAGATAGGTGCGGGCTGCCTCCTTCGTGTCGACGATGCCCTCTTCCCTGGCCTGGCGGCTGCCCGGAATCCACAGCACGCCTCCGGAGAAGGCGGTGGTTCCACCGTAAACTTGGTCCTTCTCGATGACCAAGACATCAAGACCGAGTTTGCCAGCCGTGACCGCTGCCGAGAGCCCCCCGACGCCTGTACCTACGACCAGAATGTCGCAGGTGAGGGCGGAGGCCGATATGTGCTTATCCACCTTACAATCCTTCATGTATCGTTGGCGCGGGACAGAGGCACTGTTCGGCGCTGTCTAACGGACCGGAGAGATCGACGCCGCCCGATCGCAACGCGATCTCTCCTCGTTTCCGCCGTTTATGCCTGGACGGTTTCGGGCCGCGGCACGATGACGACTTCCTCTGTGAGGAAGATAGCGCTCATGCCCGATTCGGCCTCAGCGCCCTTGCGGGCATCGCCGCCTTCAGGCGTTTTGAAAACCTTCAATGCGGCGTCCTTGTCATCGAACCAGACCACCGCGACGCCATCGAAAGGCTCATTTTCGTTGAGGGCGAAGTTCAAGTCGTAGGCGACGAGGCCCGGCCATTTCGTGACGCGCGGTACATGGACCTCCCGCCACCATGTCTTGAAATCTGCAAACGACATGCCGTCCGGCCGCTTCAGATTGCCGAAGACTTTGTAATATTGGGCCATTGTCTCACTCCACTTTCAATCACCGGGGGAAGCACCGCGTCGCGGCGCCCGTCGGCCAGACGGGACTCACGCACCGAGTGGCGAACGCAGTCATAAATGACCACAGGGTCAATTAAAGTCAAGGGGCGGAGCGAGGATTCATTTTATGGCCGGGGCCATCACCCCTCATTTCTTGCCTGGGCGTGTCCAATCTCATTGCCGAAAGAGTGCTTGTCGGTGGCGAGATGCAAGGCAATGAAATCCACAAAAGCCCTCACCTTGGGCGAGGGATGCCGGCTTCCCGGCCAGAGGATATGAAAGGTTCGGCTATCGCGGACATATTTCTGAAGGACGGGCACAAGCGATCCGTCGGCCAATTCCCGAGCGATTGTGAATCGTGGCAGGCACGCGATACCAAGACCCTGTTCCGCCATGGCGATGAGAGGATCGATCGTGTTCGCTACGGCTGTCTCTGGAAGCTCGAGTGAGGGCGCCCTCCCGCTACGCTTCAATGGCCAGGGATCCAGCTTGCCGGTCGTAGGATATTTGTAGTGGAGACAGGCATGTGTCTTGAGGTCGTCCGGACGATGCGGGATACCGTGGCGCTCGAGATAGTCGGGCGACGCCACGATATGGTGTGAAAACGAGCATAGCGTCCGAGACATCAGCCGTGAATCGCTGATCTCACCAATGCGGATCACCGCGTCGAAGCCTTCCTCGATGACCTTTACCAGCCGATCCGTGAAATCGAGATCCAGCTCCACCGTCGGATAGGCCCGCATGAAGGCGGTCAGCGTGGGCATCAGTCTCATCCCGACCAGCGGCAGGCTGAGTCGGAGCTTGCCGCGCGGCGCGCTTTGCGTTTCCGACAACTCCCGTTCGGCGACCTCGATCTCCGCGAAGATGCGCCGACACCGTTCTAGGAACAGGGCGCCTTCAGGCGTCGGGGTGATGGTGCGGGTACTGCGATGGAGCAAACGCACGCCCAGTCGTTCCTCCAGCCTCGCCACCGCCTTGCCCACCGCCGATGACGACACGCCAAGCCGCCGCCCGGCAACCGTGAAGCTGCGGTTCTCGGCCGCCAGGACGAAGGCGTTGAGCGATCCGAGACTATCCATTCGTCGACTCCTTTTCGGACATTCCTGTCCGATATATTCGGAACTCTGGCACTCTTCCCTGGCAATCGGCGCTGAACTAATCTGACCTCAACAGACAGAATGGTGAGAGGCATATGCCCCACCCTCGATCGCGCGCCTAAATGCTGCGAGCTAGTATGAAGGGAAACGAGATTGAAAAGACGCCAACCAGCAGCGCATGAGCGAGTATTGGCGCTATGACAGCGCCAGCGACCGTCCCGACGGAGGTGCAGATACCAGCCGATCTTGCCCGCCATCGTGCCTATGCCGCAGTGTTTCACCCTGAGCGGCTGACATTCGGTTTCATCGCACCCCTTGAAGGCTATCCGGATGCGCCGGGACCGACGCTCAACAACCATGCGGCGCTCGCGCGGAAAGTCGATGACGCCGGCTTTTCGGCGATCTGGTTGCGCGACGTGCCCTTTTACGATCCCGGTTTCGGGGATGTCGGCCAGGTGATCGACCCGATGGTCTATGCCGGCTTCCTGGCGGCCGTGACGGGGCGCATCGCCATCGGAACGGCCGGCATCGTCTTGCCGCTGCGCGATCCGCTTATCGTCGCCAAACAGGCGGCGAGCGTGGATCAACTGCTAGGCGGGCGCTTCCTGCTCGGTCTCGCATCCGGCGACAGGCCCACCGAATATCCGGCGTTCGGTGTCGATTTCGAAAACCGCGCCGAGCGGTTTCGCGATGCCGTCGCTATCATACGCGCGGCGACGGAGACCGCGTTCCCCGTTCTTCAGTCAAAGCATTACGGCCATCTCAGCGGCAACATCGATCTGGTGCCCAAGCCTGCGGCAACGCGGCTGCCGCTCCTCGTCATAGGCTATGCCGGCCAAAGCGTCGAGTGGATCGCGCAGAATACGGACGGCGTCATCTGGTACCTCGGAAATTTCAGCCGGCTGCCGGATATTCTCGCGCGCTGGCGTGCCGCGGGAGATGGCAGGACGTTCAAGCCCTATGGCTACGGGACATTCTTCGATCTCGACGCCGACCCGAACGCGCCCATTCAGTCGCAGCGCGTACTGCGCGCCGGACGCAACACCCTCATCGAGCTGTGGAAGCGCCAGCAGGATGCGGGTGTGTCGCATGTCGCGCTCAATCTGAAGCCGTTGCGCCGGCCGGCGATCGAAGTTCTGGACGAACTGGCCGATTATGTGCTGCCGCATTTTCCGACGCATGACGTGACCGACGCGGGGCTGGCTGCATGAGTCGTCCGGTTCATGCGATGGACTTTCACTTCCAGACCTCGATGGGGGTCTATTCGCTCGACGCCCAGTGCGAGATGCTGGCCGAACTTGGCTATGCCGGTCTTTGCGTCTCGGCTTGAAGCCCCGAACTCGACAAGCTCGCGCAGGTCAAGCCGCGCCACGGAATCGAGGTGAACGGTGTCTATGTCATCTTTCAGAGCGGGGGCAATGATGCCCAGATGCATAGACTGGTCGAGAGCATCGAGGGCTGCTCGACCATCGAACTCGCGCTCCGGTCAGGTGAGGGGATTCAGGACGGCGATCTGCATATGCTGGAGGCGCTCTTGCCGGTCTGTGAGCGTCGCGGGATCAATATCGCCCTCTACCCGCATGTCAAATACGGGATGCAGACGACCACGGAGGCGCTTTCCCTGTGCAGACGTTTCTCCCATCCACGGCTCGGCATCGCCTTCAACGGCTATCACTGGTACGCGATGCGCGAAGGCCACCTCGCCCGACGCCTGACGGATGCCGCTCCCTTCCTCAAGCTGGTCAATATCGCAGGCTGCCGCTTCTCGCCGCTGGGCTGGGGCAGTGTCGCCACGATCGAGCCGCTCGACGAGGGCGAAATGGATAACTTCGTCCTTCTCGGCCAGCTCCAGCGCACAGGATATGCGGGTCCGATCGGGTTTCTGGGGTGGAGCGAAGGGATGGGCGGCGATGTCTATGGCAACCTCGATCGCTCCGTCACCGCCTTCCGCTCGATGGAGCAACGCCTTGTCGACCACCCATCCTGGGCGCTGATAACGAACGCGCCATGACAGAGCTGCACAAGACGTTTCCCGTACATGCGTTGGATTCCTATTTCTACACGTCCATGGGCGTCTATGCCTTCGCGGCGCAGTGCGAGATGCTCGCCGAACTCGGCTATGCCGGCATCAGCGTTTCAGCCTGGAGCGGGACGCCGCTGACCGATCTTGCCGCGCTGCCGATCGTCAAGGCGCGCTATGGCATTGATGTCGCTGCCGTCTACCTCGTGCTCCATGAAGGCCGCAACGACGCCGTCGTTCGACGCGTCGTCCAATCCGTCGAGGCGGCCCCGATCATCGAACTCGCCATCCAGACGACCGTAAACGGACGTGATGGCGTGCTGCGAGTGCTGGACAGCCTGATCGCCATCGCCGAGCGGCGCGGGATCGATATCGCGCTCTATCCGCATCTCACCCACTGGACGGAAACCAGCTCGCAAGTGGTGGCGCTCTGCGAGCACTTCCGCCATCCCCGGCTCGGGATCGTGTTCAATGGCTATCACTGGTACGCCATCCGCGAAGGCGATCTCGATGGACGCCTGGCGGCGGCGGCGCCCTTTCTCAAGCAAGTCAATATGGCGGGCAGCCGGCATTCGCCGCTAGGCTGGGGCGGCGTCGCCACCATGGAGCCGATCGGCAGCGGCGAGCTCGACAATTTCGCCTTTCTTGGCGCCTTGAAACGGATCGGATATGATCGCCGCATCGGTTTTCTCGGCTGGGACATCGGCGGAGACGTCTATCTCAAGCTTCGGCGTTCCCTGGCGGCCTTCCGCGCGATGGAAGGGCGGTTGGCCGCGCACCCCGACTGGAGGCTCAACGCAAGGCCTCCAGTCGGGGTGCGCGAACCATTTGCCGCGCTTCATTGGTCAGGATAGGTCACTGTCGAATCAGGTCGTCGTTGTGTTCAGGTGAGGCGTAGCGATGGCATTCGCCGCAACGCATGCTGCCTCGCGGGCACGCCGGTCAGCAGCATCACCATCCTCGCGAGATTGCGATCAGCTTCCGCCGCCCGATTGAAGCGGCCGAGCATGGCATGTCTGCCGTGGGGGCTATCAATGCCGAGGCTACGTCCGACCGGTGCCTTGGGCGGCAGCTCTGCGAGATCGTCTGCGCGCAAAGAGAACGAACCGCGTTCAGTTGCCGAGCGACGTGCGTCTCGGCTCACGCAGGAAAGCTTGGCTCATTCGATGTCCTCGCCGACCTGTGCGTCGATTTCCGACAGGATCTTTCCGGCCTCGGAAAAGGCGGTGTTGGCGGCAGGAACGCCTGCATAGATCGCAGTCTGCATCAGCACCTCCTTGAGCTCGTCGCGGGTGAAGCCGCCCCGAGTGATGCCGGCGCGAATATGGAGCGCGAACTCCTCCCAGCGTCCGAGGCTGGCCATGATCGCTAGCGCCACAAGCCGCCGCGTGCGGTCGTCAAGGCCAGGCCGGCCCCAGATTTCAACCCAGGCGATCCGCGTGATCATGGCCTGGAACTCGGCGTTGAACGGCGTGCGTTTGGCGAGTGACCTGTCCACCCAAGCATCGCCCAGCACGCGCCTGCGATTGACGAGTCCCGCTTCGAACAGCGTGTCCGCCGCGCTGGCCGTCTCCGGATCCGGTAGCAGGAACCGGCGGAGCGCGGTCGCAAGTGCCGCAGGCGCCTCGATCGGGGGCAGGTGAGCGGCGTCCAGCGTGATATGACGCGCACCCGGGATGTCGGCCAGCAATCGCTCCCCATGGCCTGCAAACGGCGTGGAGATGTCGGCATTTCCGGTCACGACCAGCGTCGGCAGCGCGATCGTGCCGATGCGATCGGCCAGCGCCATGTCACGGATCGCGGCGCCCGCACCGGCATAGCCGGCGTCCGCTTGCGCGGCGATCGCGCGCTTGAGGCCGTCGGCGACCTCGGGATGTGCCGCTGCATAAGCGGGCGAGAGGAAGCGGCCGATCGCCATGTCCGCGATCGCGGCGGTGCCCTGCGCGCGCACCGTGGCGATGCGTGCGTCCCATCCAGCAGCGTCCATCAACGCCGAGGTGCAGATCAGCGCCAATCCAGACACCTGCGCGGGATGATCAAGTGCGAGCTGCATCGCAATCATTCCGCCGAGCGAAACGCCCGCCACCGGCGCTGGATCGATTGCGGCATCGTGCATGATCGCCGCAACGTCATCCGCAAGCATGGCGAGGCTGTAATCGCCATCCGGCGCATCAGATGCGCCATGGCCGCGTGTGTCAATCCGCAGCAGGCGGAATGCTGGCAACAGATGGGGTAGCGAGGCGTCCCACAGCGCCATGTCGGTGCCGATCGAATTCAGCAGGACGAGCGGCGGGCGATCGGCGGCACCCTCGAGTTTCCAGTAAAGGCGTACGCCGTCGCGTGTGGTAAAGGGCATCGTCAGTTCTTTGTCCGGTGTTGTTCGAGAAGGGCGGTGACGATCGCAGCGCTTTCGCCGATATCTTCGCCGATGCCGGCTGCCGCGAGGTTGCGGGCGATGCCGGCGGCATCGACCTCCAGCCCCTCGGCCACAGTGGCAAGCGCAGACGCGCTGCCGGCCGCGAGCAGGAAAAGCTCCGCCAAGACCGGACCTTCGGCCTGCCAGCCGCCAAGGCCGCGCTCCTCCTCCGCCGGAAGCCCGCCGAGAATGGTGGCGACCAAACCCGGAGCACGGACGGCGGCGGCGAGCGCGACCTGGCATCCTGTCGGATTGCGCTTGTGCGCCATCGCCGAGGATCCCCCCCGGCCGGGAATAGCAGGTTCGCGCAGCTCGCCGACCGCATTCTGCGCCAGCAGCGAGACGTCGCGCGCCATTTTCCCCAGCGTGCCGATCAGGATGCCGAGCGCGGCGGCGATCGCCGCCACGCCGACGCGCCGCGCATGCCAGGGGGCGGCCTTCGCGAGAGCAAGCGAATCCGCCATGTGCGCGGCGACCAGACTGCCCTTACCGTTCAATCCGGCCCGCGTGCCGGCTGCGCCTCCGAACTGGATCCTGGCATTCGCGCTGACCTCGCTCGCCAGCCGCGTTGCGGCGTCGTCGATTCCCGCAGTCCATTGCGCAATGCGGAGGCCGAAGCTGACCGGTAGCGCATCCTGCAGGAGGGTGCGGCCAATCGCTGGGGTCGTGACATGGGCTGTTGCCAGCAAGGCCAACGCGCGAGTTATCCGGTCGCTGTCCGCAAGCACCAGGATCGTAGCGTGCTTCACCTGCAGCATGAGTGCGGTATCGGCGACATCCTGGCTGGTAGCGCCCAAATGCGCTTTATCGGCGATATTCGTCGGCAGCGCCGCGCGCAGCCGACGGACAAGCGGGATCGCGAGCGTGCCCGCTAGCGCCGCCTCGTCCGCCAGTTCGCCGGGGTCGATCGAGAGCGTTTCACAGGCGGCCGCAATCGTCTCCGCCACGTCATCGGAGATCAACCCTTCGCGCGATTGCGCCCGTGCCAGAACGGCTTCGAACGCGAGCGCGTGGGCGATCGTCGCAGCGTCATCGAACAGCGCGAGCATTTCGGGTGTCGTGGCGGGACGAAGGCGCAGAAGCTGGCTCACAGATCGAAGAACACCGTCTCGTTTTCGCCCTGAAGGACGATGTCCAGCCACCAGCTGCCGTCCTCGCGCTTTTCGGCAACCAGTGTATGGCGGCGATCCTCCGGCACCAGCGCAAGGATCGGATCGGTGTCGTTCACCGTCTCGTCAGCGAAGTAGATGCGGGTCGCCAGCCGCTTCAACAGCCCGCGCCCGAACACCGAGACGGCGAGGTGCGGCGCCTGCAGGCTGTTGCCCGGTCCCGGCACCCGGCCGGGCCGGATCGTGCGGAAACGGTAGACGCCATCGGCTGTCGTCGACGAGCGGCCGAAGCCGACGAAATGGGGATCGACCGGCACGTCCTCGCGCGTGTCGTCGACGCTCAGATAGCGTCCCGCTGCATTGGCTTGCCAGATTTCGATCATCGCATCCTCGATCGTGGCGCCCTGGCCATCAATGACCCGGCCGGCGATCTCGATCACCTCGCCGTCGGGCGTGCCGCTCTGCGAGGAGAGATTGAGGACGTAATGCACTTCGGGGAAAAGATCGGGTCGCGCGCCCATGTCGGACTTGCCGACGAGATCCGCGCCGCCCTTCCACGGCAGCCCGTAATGGAAGAATGGGCCGACCGTCTGCGACGGCGTCTGGCCGAAGAGCGCGGGATCGAGATTGTCGGCGCGCGGCGCCGGATTGCGGCTTTCGAGATCAATGGTCATGCGCGTCCTCGAATGGCGTCTGGTCGCGCCCCTTGAGCACGATATCGAACAGGTAACCCAGCGCCCAGTTGGGCACGGTCGTGGCGATGTCGAAGCGGCAGACCAGGCGGTTGCGATAGGGCATTGGCACCGCATTGGCGATGGGATCGATCTCGATCAACGGATCGTCGGGAAAGTAGAGTTGCGTCACCAGCCGTGTCGCGAACGCCGGCCCCAGCAGGGAGAGATGGATATGCGCCGGTCGCCACGCATTTTTGTGATTGCCCCACGGATAGGCGCCCGGGCGGATCGTGACGTAGCGATAGCGCCCCTCTGCATCGGTTATCACCCGGCCGGCGCCCGTGAAATTGGGATCGAGCGGTGCATCCCAATTGTCCTTGGAATGGATGTAGCGTCCCGCGGCATTGGCCTGCCAGATTTCTACAACTGTATTGGGTACCGGACGTCCCTGTTCGTCGAGCACGCGACCCGAGACCACGATGCGCTGGCCCAAGGGCGGAGCGGCATGCTGTATGGTCAGATCCACCGCAGCCGGGCCCATCAATCTGTCCCAGGCGCCTGTCGGACCGGTCGTCTCGGTTAATGTCTGGGGCACGCGAACGAGAGGAAGCCGCGGGCTGCGAATGACGGTCGAGCGGTAATCGGGAAAGAAAGAGGGCGGGGACCCCGCATCCTCATGGGCGTAGGCCGGTGTCGTGCTCATGCAGCATGCTCCTGAGATACTGTCCGCTCATCGATGTGTGCAGCGGTCTTTGTCTTGACCTCGGCGAGGGTAACGCCGGGGGCGAGTTCGATCAGGCTGAAGCCTCCGGCTTTCTTGTCGCAGGCCAGGACGCAGAGGTCGGTGATGATGAGGTCGACCACGGCCTTGCCGGTGAGCGGCAGGGAGCAATGCTCGAGGAGCTTGGGCGCGCCGTTGCGCGAAACATGGTCCATCACCACGATGACGCGCTTGACGCCGGCGACCAGATCCATGGCGCCGCCCATGCCCTTCACGATCTTGCCCGGGATGGTCCAGTTGGCGAGATCGCCGTTGGCGGCGACCTCCATCGCGCCGAGCACGGCCATGTCGATATGGCCGCCGCGGATCATCGCGAAGCTGTCGGCCGACGAGAAGAAACTCGAGGTCGGCAATGCGGTGATCGTCTGCTTGCCAGCATTGATCAGGTCCGGGTCCGCCTCGCCCTCATAGGGGAAAGGACCCATCCCGAGCATGCCGTTCTCCGACTGGAGGGTGACGTCGATGCCGTAGGGGATGTGGTTGGCCACCAGCGTCGGGATGCCGATGCCCAGGTTGACATAATAGCCGTCGCGCAGTTCCAGCGCCGCGCGGGCGGCCATTTCGTCCCGGGTCCAGCCCTTGGGCTCGGCCGCCATCACGCGGTCTCCCTCTGGCGGGTGGTGAGCTTCTCGATGCGCTTCTCGTTGATCGTGGAGAGGACGATGCGATCGACATAGATGCCGGGGGTGTGGACGCAGTCGGGATCGAAGGCGCCCGCCTCGACGATCTCCTCGACCTCGACCACGGTGGTCTTTGCCGCCGTCGCCATGTTGGGGTTGAAGTTGCGCGCGGTCTTGCGGAACATGAGATTGCCTGCGGGATCCGCCCGCCATGCCTTGATGATCGCAAGGTCGGCGCGCAGCCAGGTCTCACGGATATATTCTTCGCCCTCGAAGCTTTCGACCGGCTTGCCCTCCGCCACAACCGTGCCGACGCCGGTCCGGGTATAGAAGGCCGGGATGCCCGCGCCACCGGCGCGAATGCGTTCGGCGAGCGTTCCCTGGGGGGTGAGTTCGAGTGTCAGCTCGCCCGAGAGATATTGCTGCTCGAACAGCTTGTTCTCGCCAACGTAGGAAGAGATCATCTTGGCGACCTGCCGGCTCTCCAGGAGCATCCACAAACCAAAGCCGTCAGCCCCGGCATTGTTCGAGATGACGGTGAGATCCTTCACTCCCGCGGTCCGAATCTCCGGAATCAAGCTCTCGGGGTTGCCCGACAGGCCAAAGCCCCCCGACATGATGGTCATCCCGTCAAACAGCACGCCCTCAAGCGCTGCCTCAGGACTCTCGTAAATCTTCGACTTCACCATCGGCTCCTGTCTGCGGCCATGCACGCGGACAGGTCTGCTCCTCGTGCGATGCGACTCTTCGGCGCGCTTCTGATGCAAGAGTAGTTCGATAACGGATCGCCGCAATGGACGGTGACCGCAAAAAGATGGATGATCCGGCAAAAACCGCTGCTAATGTCCCGTGCTATGAACGCCGTTGTTCCGATATTTTATCTTTATGGCGAACCTCGTAGGAGTGTTGATGAGCGCTTTGCCCATGTGGAGGCGCTCATCGACCGCACACGGCCAAGCGAGTGGACGATCCGGCCACATGCGCATGCGGAACTGAACCATATTTTCCATGTGTCCGCAGGCGGAGGGACTATGCGGGCGGATGAAGCGCGCATTGCGTTCACCGCGCCGTGTTTGCTCGTCGTGCCTGCGGGCACCGTGCACGGGTTTCAGTGGGACCTCGACTCGACAGGCTCCGTGGTAACGATCGCAAGCAGTTATCTGGCGCAATTCACTCATCTCGATCCGGATCTCATCACATTGTTTTCCGCGCCGGTCGTGATGAGCGCTGACGGGAGCGTGGACGCTCGCATCAGGACACTCGGGCACGAACTCGCTTGGGCGGCACCGGGGCATCGCGCAGCGGCGGAGGCAGGGTTGCTTGGGCTGCTCGTTGCGGTGCTGCGGCTCAAAGGACCCGAGCAAGGGGCCGCGACGCGACCGACGCCGGATGCGGCGTTGGTTGCGCGCTTTCGCGAGCGAATCGAGGGACGTTTTCGCCTTCGCGAGCCGATGGACGCGCATGCGGCCGCACTTGGCGTCAGCCAGCGCCGTTTGCGCGTGGCCTGCGCGGCGGTCGCACGCCAGTCTCCAGGCGAAATGCTCGACCAGCGCGCAATCCTGGAAGCCAAACGCTCGCTGCTATACGGTAATCTGTCCGTGGCCGACGTCGGCTATGCGCTTGGCTTTGCCGATCCGGCCTATTTCAATCGCTTTTTCACGCGCCATGCCGGGCTTTCGCCCGGAGCGTTTCGAAAGGGCATCGGCACTTGAAATGGAGGAGCGAGCCGGAGCCATGCTATCACGCGGACTCGTCAGAGGCGGGGATATTGGACCGCGATGAATGTCTATCGCAGCGTTCGATGCACGTTCGCAAAGAACCATCATGACGCCATTAGCGAGCAAACTCGAAACCAAAGCTCTTTCAGACCCGTTTTTTTCAGACACTAACTCCGGCAACCCGGTCCTGGCGTCTGCTTGGGCAAACCTGCAGATTCCGTTGGTCGCACCGATCTCCGAATTTAAGAACATCATCAATGAAGACCGCAGTGGGAAGTCTTCATTGATGATCTACTGTCAGGCACTAAAGCGGAAGCCCGACATAGTTTTCGGCAATCGATGTTTGCGCTGCAATCGAGGACGCAATGTAGTCAAGATCGGCAATCTGCATTCGTCGGTCGAAAATATCTGTGTTCGGGAAGCGGTGCATGAGCAAGGTCAGTTGCCAGGAAAAACGTTCCGACTTCCACACCCGGGCGAGCGCCTTCGCAGAATATCCTCCGATTGCATCCTGATCGGAGCGCTTGAAATGCCCGATGAGGGCGTCCGAGAGGTAGGCCACGTCGGATGCAGCAAGGTTGAGACCCTTGGCACCCGTCGGCGGCACGATATGCGCGGCATCGCCGGCAAGGAGCAGCCGACCATGGCGCATGGGCTCGAACACGAAGGACCGTAACGGCGCGATCGACTTTTCCATAGCCGGTCCGCGCGTGATGTTTGCGCCTGCTTCCGGCCCAAGCCGGAGCGCCAGTTCGTCCCAGAGCCGGTCATCGGGCCAATCCTCGATCTGGTCATCGAGCGGGACCTGAATGTAGTAACGACTGCGCGTGGCCGAACGCATCGAGGCAAGAGCGAAGCCGTTCTCGTGATTGGCGTAGATCAGTTCATGGTTGCACGGGGGAACATCGGCCAGGATGCCGAGCCAGCCGAACGGATAGACCTTCTCAAAGCCGCGCCCGACCGATGACGGTATCGCTTGGCGCGAAGGACCGTGGAAGCCGTCGCAGCCGCAGATAAAGGCGGCCTCGATCGTGTGGCTCGCGCCATCCTTGGTGTAGGTCAGATAGGGTCTGTCGCTCTCTATGTCGTGCAAAGCGACGTCCGCCGCCTCGTAGATGATCTCAAGGCCGCGCGCTTGTGCTGCGGCCATGAGATCGCGGGTCACCTCCGTCTGGCCGTAGACCATCACCTGCTTGCCGGTGAGCTTTTGAATATCGATGCGGATCAGCCGTTCGCCGTCGGCTAGGTTAAAGCCGTCATGGGGCAGCCCCTCGGCATGCATACGCTCACCAAGGCCGAGGCGGTCGAGCAGGTCGGTCGCGGTGCGTTCGAGCACGCCGGCGCGGATGCGTCCCAGGACATAGTCGGGCGATGCCCGCTCCACGATCACAGCGTCTATGCCCTCCGCGCGAAGCAGGTGACCGAGCAAAAGTCCGGCGGGGCCGGCTCCAATAATCGCGACTTGTGTCCTTGCCTTCATGCGCTTCTCTCCCTTTGGCGTTCTGACGAGACGACCTAAGCGCCTCATGCGGCCTGAAGGCTTGTCGCGCTATGGGCAGATCGATTAGATACTTGGACGATTCCGCCAAAAGAAAGCCGGTCCATGCCATCCGTTTCCGTCACCAGCGCTGTTCCAGCATTCTATTTGTATGGAGAGCCTCAGCAGATCGTCACCGAGGACTTTGTCCATGTCGAGGATCTCGACGAACGCTCGCGGCCGAGCGAATGGACGATTCGGCCACATGTGCATCGCCATCTCAATCATCTGATCCTGATCGCCGATGGCGGGGGCGCAATGCATGCCGAGGCGACCAGCGTTGGTTTCGAGGCGCCGAGCTTGCTGCTCATTCCGGCCGGCGTCATCCATGGATTTTCCTGGCACAGCGAATCGCGCGGGTGGGTCACGACCATCGCCGACAACTTTCTTCATCACTTGCTTTCTCGCGATCGCGATGTGTCCGCCCTGTTCGATACGCCGAGCGCAATCGCGTTGCCACGGCGCGAGAGCCGATCCATTGGGCGGTCCATCAAACAGCTTGCGCGAGAACTGGCCTTGTCGGCGCCTGGCCAGCGAAGCGCTGTGGAGGCGCTGTTGCTGTCGATTCTTGTGCAGGCTCTGCGACAGGCGACGACTGCGCCGGATGTCCAGTCGTGTAGAGGGAATCGAGCTGATTTGGTTACCCGGCTGCGTGCCCGGATCGACCAGCGGTTTCGGCAACGAGAACCTGTAGCCGTCTATGCCAAGGCACTGGGCGTGAGTGAGACATCCCTGCGCCGAGCCTGTCTCGAAGTCGTAGGCAATTCCCCCGCAGCGCTGCTGGACGAAAGGACGCTGCTGGAAGCCAGGCGGCTGTTATTCTACTCGCACCTTTCCGTCTCCGAGGTCGGGTACGCCGTGGGCTTCGAGGATGCCGCCTATTTTTCCCGATTCTTCGCTCGACATCTCGGAGAGTCGCCGCGGTCCTATCGTGAGCGGCAGGAGAAAGGCCGCTAACTATCGCACGTCCCCCTCGAAAGTTTTGCCGAACGTTTCGGATACAGAGTATTTCTTCCCTGAGGTTAAGAAGACGCCAGCGCCTGAACGACAGTCGAGTGTTGACATCCCAACATCAATATGTTGTTACGATTGCATGGACGCCGGCTGAGCCGGCTGGGGCCGCAAAGGCAGGCCGGGGAGGAAGATGGCATTTCGAACATAAAATCATGTCATTCGGTTTGGATCGGGGCCGATCTCCAATGAGCAACGTCTAAACCTAGTTACTTTGTGCCCCGCCGTTGCTTCCCATCCAACCCCGGTGTGTAGCGCGGCCGCAGCGTGGGCATGGGGCAGGCCCGGTCAATGCCGTAGCGAGCGGCGTCCGCACGCAACGACGCCAAGTGCGTCGACGGCGGCGTTAGCTTTGTCTCCTATCATCACCGCCATTGCCGCGCTCGAGGCCGGTACCAAACGGAGCGGAAGCATGAATGCACAATCACCGATCAGGCGAGACGCCGGCGGAAAGGAGAAGGTCTTGAAAGAAGAAGGAGCCTCACACGTCGATCTTATCGTGATCGGATCGGGGGCGGCGGGTCTGACCGCGGCGGTCACAGCGCGCCGCGCAGGATTGTCTGTGCTCGTGTTGGAGAAGGAGCCATGCTTCGGCGGAACGACGGCGTTCTCCGGCGGGGTATTGTGGATTCCCGGCAGTTCGCACAGTCAGGTGGCGGACGCGCGCGATGCTATGCACCGCTATCTGCAGGAGGAAGCGGGCAATCACTATCAGCGCGAGATGGTGGATGCCTATCTGACGGCCGGTCCGGCGATGGTCGAGTTTCTCGAGCGCGAGACCGAGGTGCGCTTCGTCCCCACCGAATATCCCGATTATCATCCGGATGCGCCCGGCGGCGCGCTCAAGGGGCGTTCGATCGTCGCAGCGGCATATGACGGTCGACGGCTTGGCGCGGAGTTTCGGCGCCTGCGTCCTCCACTCAAGACGATCACGTTCATGGGGATGATGTTCAATTCCTCGAACAATGATCTGAAGCATTTCTTCAACGTCACCCGCTCCATCACCTCGGCTGCCTATGTCGCGCGGCGGCTTGCCATCCATATGGGACATCTGCTGCGGTACCGGCGCGGTGTGCAGTTGACTGCCGGCAATGCACTTGCGGCACGGCTTGCGAAGTCTGCTCTGGATCTCGGGATCCCGATCAGGACAGGTGTCGCTGTGGACCGGCTGATCGTGACGCACGATAGGGTCTCAGCCGTGCGGGCGAGCATTGATGGCAAGCCGGTAGAATATCGCGCCAAGGTCGGCGTGCTGCTCGCGGCCGGCGGATTCGCGCGGGAGGTATCCCGCGTTGCAGCCCTTTATCCGCATGTGCAGAGCGGCGGTATCCACGTTTCGCCCGTGCCGGACGGCAACACCGGCGATGGCATTCGCATGGCGCAGGCGCTGGGCGCGCGGTTTCAGGACAAGCTTCCCAATGCGGCAGCGTGGATACCGGTTTCCCGGGTCCCATATGGCAAGGGCCGTTTCGGCGTCTTTCCGCATCTGGTCGACCGCTATAAGCCCGGCTTCATCATGGTCACGCGCAAGGGCATGCGCTTCACCAACGAATCCAACTCCTATCATGACGTCGGCGAAGCAATGCAGCGGGCCTGTGCGGGCGAGCAAGAGACGGCTGCCTGGCTCATCTGCGATCATCGCACCATTCGCAAATACGGCATGGGACATGTCAAGCCCGCACCCATGCCGCTGATGGGACATTTGCGGTCCGGCTACATTGTGCGGGGCAAGACGCTTGCGGACCTGGCCGGAAAGGCCGGGATAGATGCGCGGGCGCTCGAAGAAACGGTTCGCGCGTTCAATGTCGGCGCTCCGCACGGCAAAGACCCCGCCTTCGAGCGTGGCTCAACAGCCTTCAATCGCTATCTGGGCGATCCCAACAACACGCCCAATCCGTGTGTCGCACCGATCAAGGAAGGCCCTTTCTATGCGCTGAAACTGTTCATGGGCGACTTGGGTACGTTCGATGGCATCATCACGGACGCGCAAGCGCGTGTGCTTGATGCGAAGGGTGAGCCGATTGCAGGCCTGTTCGCGGCAGGTAACGATGCCGCGAGCATGATGGGCGGCGCTTATCCGGGCGCAGGCATTACGATCGGACCGGCCATGACGTTCGGCTACATCGCGGCCCATACTATTGCCGCGGAAGCGGCCTCTGCATGCCAAACGGAGCTGACCCAATGATTGCGCCCGCTGATCGACCGCTGGTGAACCTGCGCTTCTATACGATAGCGCTACGCAAGATGCCGGAGTTTCTGGAGGTGTTCGACCGCCTCGCCATGCCGGTGCTGATCGAAACATTGGGGCCGCCGATCGGCTTTTATACCAGCGCCATTGGTCCGCTCAATCAGGTCGTACATCTATGGGCCTATAAGGATATGGCGGACTTCGAGGCGCGCTCGCGTGCGCGCGATACGCATCCAGACTTCCCCGCCTATCTCGCCAATTCGGGCCATCTCATCACCGCTCAGGAGGACAGGCTCATTCGCGCTGCCAACCTGCCATCTCTCGCGGGGCTTGGGAGCAGCTAGATGGCCGAGGCTTCATCGACTGTCAGCTGCTTGTGCGGTGGTCGCACAGATGGCTTCGTGGATGCGGGATGGGCGTTGGGCGGGCTTATCGCGAGACGCGCCTCCGCATCGGTTTCGACATGGGCCAGATTGCCGCTTACGCGGCGCAGCAATGACACGAGCATGTCGACCTCTTCAGCGTCGAGGCCGCCCAGCAAACAGGCCTCCCTGGCACGAGCCACGACGAGCACATCTGTGTGCGTACGCCATCCGTTTTCCGTAAGCGCCACTTCTCGTCGTCTGCCACCGCCGTTGCGGATCTGGATCAGCTTTCGGTCAGAAAGCAACGCAAGGCTGCGGCTGATCGACCCCTTGTCGAGCCCAATTGCGCTCGAGAGATCGGCGCCGGTCTGCCAAGGTTCGACCGCGAGCTGGCAGAGCACGCGCCATTCCACCACCCCGAGGCCAAAACGCACCCGATATTCCTGCGATGCGCCGCTCGAGAGCTTGTTCGAAAGGCTCATCGTGATCGCGCCGATGCAACGGTTCAGGTCGAAGGTCGGCTCGGTCAAGGGGATCACACTCTTCTCACGCGTTCGATACCCGAATCTAGGGTACCGACCCGCACCTGTCCACACCCGAACATGCGTTGCATGGCCGGTCTGACTTACGGAGCATGATCTTGTCAAAACTCTTCTCACCCTTCCAGCTCAAGAATCTGGAACTTGCAAACCGCGTCGTCATTCCGCCGATGTCGCAATATTCGGTCGGGACGGACGGATTGATCGGCGCATGGCACCAGCAGCATGTGGGGCGCATGGCGCTGTCGGGTGCTGGCCTTGTGATCATGGAAGCGCATGGCGTCGAGGCGGAGGGGCGGATATCCGCGCATGATCTGGGCATGTGGAATGACGATCAGGCCGCCCTTCTCAAGAGCCTGCTTGGGACGGTGCGCGAATATTCGAGCACGCCTATCGGTATCCAGCTCAATCATGCCGGTCGCAAAGCAGGCACCAATCCCCCGTGGGTGGATGCAGGTCACTCGATGACGGATGAGCAAGGTGGCTGGCCGACCGTGGCGCCCTCCGCCATTCCCTATAAGCCAGGCTGGCGTGTGCCGGGCATACTGGACGAGGCAGGCATGGCACGGATAACGCAGGCGTTCGTCGATGCCGCGCTACGCGCTTATGCGGCTGACGTCGATTTTGTCGAGCTCCATGCCGCCAACGGCTATCTCCTTAGCCAGTTTCTTTCGCCGCTGTCGAACCAGCGAACAGACGATTTCGGCGGCACGCCCGAAAACCGTATGCGCTTCCCCTTGCAGGTTGCGCGGGCCCTGCGTGATGCATGGCCACAGGACCGCCCGCTTGGTGTGCGTTTCAACGGCTCTGAGTTCGCCCCCGAGGGGCTCGCGCTCGAGGAGGCCGTAGCCTTCTCAAGCGCGTTGCATGCGATCGGTTACGATTATCTCCATGTTTCTGGCGGCTACAATATCTACGACCAGCAGGCGCCCGCCGAGCAGCCGGGCTATATGGTCAATCTCGCCGGCGCGGTGAAATCGGCCAATCCCGATGCAGTGGTGATCGCGGTGGGGCTTATTTATGAAGGGCCGCAGGCCGAGGCCATCGTGCAAAGCGGCAAGACCGACCTCGTCGCGGTCGGACGCGGCTTTCTTGACGATGCGAACTGGGCGATCCATGCCGCGATCGCGCTCGGCGACAAAGCACCCTGGCCGAGCCCCTATGACCGTTTCGGCCCGTTGGGCTGGCCGACCCACAAGGTGCATGCCGCCGCGGCCGACTGATCTGTCCGCCCTCACATCCTGCGCATGGGCTCATGGTACGCCGTTCCGACGGATGGCGACGCCGGCTCATGCGTCAGGATGGGCGCGGGCAGATCATGCGATAGACCGAAATGGTGGTCGGGCGCGCATGGAGCGAGCGTTTAGATTATTTCCCTTGCTGGCAGAACGCGCCTCATGACTGAACCAAGATCGCTGGCCACCCAATCTTCTGGTTGCCTTATGGATAAAAGGGCCTGGCTAGTCCTGGCCGCACTGATCGCGCTCGCCTTCAATCTGCGCAGCCCGCTAACCGCAATTCCGCCGGTGATCGGCGCGGTGCGCGCCAGCTTGGGGCTGGATGCGGCGCAGGCTGGATTATTGACCAGCATTCCGGTGCTGTGTTTCGGCTTGCTGACGCCGCTCGTCTCCCTGCTAATAAGCCGCACGGGGCTTAGCCGGGCTGTCTGTATAACGCTGACGGGCGCGGCGATCGGCCTGGCCTGGCGCCCATTTGGCGGTGTGGGCGGACTGTTCGCGGGCACATTGCTGATCGGCACGTCGCTGGCGATTGGCAACATCGCCAGTCTCATGATCATCGCGCGGGATTTTCCCCGGCAGATCAGCTCTGTTACCGGAATCTATACCGCCGCCCTCAATATCGGCACGATGCTCACCGGCGCGCTGACCGCACCCATCGCGACTGTCACGGGATGGCAGCCGGCGCTGGCGATTTGGTCGGTCATGGCGCTGCTGGCGCTCGCGCTGTGGCTGTGGGCCGATCGTCCCGGCCAGAAGGTTGCGTTGCGGCAAGAGGAGGTGCAACCAAGCGTCGCCGCCGGCAAGCCCACTCCTGCTCCGAGCCCGATGCGACGCCGGCCTATCGTCTGGTTGTTGTCGGCTGCCTTCGCCGCGCATCTCTTCATCTATTATGCCATCACCGCCTGGCTACCCAGCTACCTCATCGAAACCGAGGGCATGAGCCCGACGCAGGCCGGCCTTGTCGCGTCCGCCTTTCAAATCCTTTCGCTGATCGGGGCGCTTGGCGTGCCTCTCCTTGCCCGGCGCTTTTCATTTGGGTTGCTGCTATCCGCTATGGGACTGCTGTGGCTCGTCACACCTTTGTGGATGTGGATATTTCCAGGGCAATGGCCGGTTTGGTCGCTGCTTGGCGGCATCGCGCAGGGAGGGACCTTCGTGGTCGTCTTCATGCTGATCATGCGGCATGCTGCGGACCTTGACGACAATCGCAGAATTTCGACCGTCGTTCAGGGCGTGGGATACAGCCTTGCGTCGCTCGGGCCGATACTTATTGGCCGCCTACACGAAGTGACACATGGCTGGACCAGCGCCCTTATCGTGCTTTCTATCCTCGCCACGACCCTCGTGCTGGCGGGCGCGGCAATTTCTCGGTCGCAGGCATTAGCCCGCGCATAGCGCGGGCTACGGGTGGTAGCCCGTGCAAGCACGGGCGGGCGGCTCATGCTGCAGGCGTCGCATTGAAGCCGGGGCGCGGCACCATGTCCATCAACATACAGTCGAGCCCGCCATCAACGAGGATCTCTGCACCGTTGACATAGGATGCCCGGTCCGAGGCGAGGAACAGCGCAGACCCGGCGAGATCGTCCGGTTCCCCGATCCTGCGGCTCGCGGTTGCAGCAGAGCGCCGTGCCTCGAAACCCGGTTCCTCATAGAATTTGGCGGAGAGCGCTGTGCGGATCATACCTGGCAGAATGGCGTTGCTGCGCACGCCGCGCGGTCCCCACTCTGAGGCAAGCTGGCGCGACAATAGCAGCACACCTGCTTTGCTCGGGCTGTAAGAGCCACTCCCAGTCTGTGGATTGAGCGCGGCAATGGAAGCGACATGGACGATGCTGCCCTTGTTCGCCTCCAGCATATCTCGGCCGAAGGCACGCGCACAGAGGAGATAGCCGGTGAGGTTGACGGCGATCGACAGGTTCCAGTCCTCGATCGAGACGGTGTCGAGCGATCCGGCCCGCAGCAGCCCGGCATTGTTCACAAGGACCGAAATAGGCCCGAGGGCATCGCGCGTCGCGGCGGCAGCATCGTTTACGGATTGTTCGTTCGCCACGTCGCAGCCTATTGCCTTCGCGACAGCGCCTTGCGCGCGAAGCTCCTTGGCGAGGGCCTGTGCTGCCTCAAGGTTGAGATCTACCAGGGCCACGTTGGCGCCGATGGCGGCAAAGGCCCGCGCGATTCCGGCGCCGATCCCGCTGCCCGCGCCCGTGACCACGCATGTGTGTCCTTCGAGACCGAGCCAAGACCCGGACGATTGCGGCTTGGAGGCAGGCGCTTCTAACGACGGCGATGCTGGGGGCATATGATGATCCTCTTCCTTGCTCATATACTTGTTTTCGGTGAAATATCCATCTGGTACACAATACCGGATGTCTCTTCGAGTCAATGGACAGAGGCGACGTAGGACAGGACAGATCATGCATCAGAAAGTTGATCGCCAAAAGTGCCGAACGGTTCCCAACTTCGCCCTATATGGCGCGGATGTCGAACAGCCTTGGGTCGATATGGTGCATCATGAACGCATAACCGAGCGGCTGGGGCAGTTCGGATTCGAAATTGCGCCGCATGTCCACGACACGCTGGTGCAACTGCTGTTTGTGACGCAGGGGACCGGCGAAACCTTCATTGATGGCAAAACCTGGACGATAGAAGCGCCCTGTCTCATCGTCGCGCCCGCAAGGTCTGTGCATGGCTTCCGTTTTGCTTCCGATATTGGCGGACATGTCATCACGGCGACGCAATCCGCAATCGAATCCGTTGTTATGACCACGGCAAGAGAACTGCTGCCGTTTATCAGGGGCCCTGCGGTGCTTCCCCTTGACCCCGTCCATCATCGCGGGATGCCGCTTGAGCCACTATTTGAAGCGATCCGGCGCGAGGCTGAAAGCAATGAGCGCTGGTTGTTCACCGCCGGCATCGCGCTGATGATCACACTTTTTGTTCAGGTGGCTCGGCTAAGCGAGCAGGCGCAATTCGCCGCCCGAAGCGGTCAGACCGCGGCTGCCATCCGGATAGAGCGCTTTCGCGCTCTGCTCGATGAGCGATGCCGGACGAGGCACCCCGTGGCGACCTACGCTGCCGCTATGGGAATCACGACCGGTCAGCTCTCGCGCTTTTGTAAGGACGCGTTCGGCGTCTCAGCGATCGAAGCGATCGATGCCCGGTCAATCCATGAGGCGAAACGGTTGCTCGGCTATTCGACGCTGAGCGTGAAAGAGATCGCAAGTGACTTGGGCTTCCACGACGCTGCCTATTTCGGCCGTTTTTTCCGCAAGCAGACAGGGCTGCGCCCAACGGATTACCGGGCCGGCATCCATGGCCGCACACGATAATAGGCAGCACGACAGGAAAAAGCACCGGCCCGTGGGTCCGCCGCGGGCGAATGAATTGGCCCCCGAGGAGAGTTTCATCACGGACCGTCAGTTTACGCCCTGAAACCGCTCATCTGGACATGCAGGTGTGCAGGACCGGAGTTGGTGAGGTTGTTGCCGCGGACATATTCAATCGGTCGATTGGGATTGAAGCTGATTTCACCGACGCGCTCGGCGAAGAGCTTCGTTGCGATCATTGTCTCCAGCTTGGCGAGCGGCGCGCCGAGGCATTTATGCATGCCATTGCCGAAGCCCAAATGGCCGCTCGAGTCGCGGTCGATATTGAAGGTATCGCCATCGACATATTTGCGGCTGTCCCGGTTTGCCGCTGATGGCAGGAGCCGCACTATTGCCCCCTTAGGCAATTCCACTCCCGCCACTTCGGTGGCTTCTGTGGTGATGCGGCTCACCCGCTGCACAGTCCCTCGATAGCGGGCCACTTCTTCTACGAAGCTATCCGCATCGTCGGGCGTCTCGCGGATGCGGCGGATCAGATGCGGTTGCTCGGTGAAAATGCGGAACGCATTGGCGATGAGGATCGTCGTCGTGTCATGCCCGGCAATGAAGACGAAAGCGCAAAGTTCCTTGGCTTCCTTCTCCGACAGATGTCCGTCCTTCCACATGCGGGCGATATGGCCGCCGATCGAGGGGCTGTCGGTCCTGGAGAGGCGTTCCAGCGCATCCTTGAGATAAGCGAAGAAATCCATGGCGCTCTGCTCGTCCGTACCGGTGCCCGGAGCATTACGGGCGAGACGGCCGAAATAGCTGAAGGTCTCGTCGGACCAGAATTTCATCTTCTCTTCGTCTTCGGCGGGGACCTCCAGCATGCTTGAGATAGTCGAGATGCTCAGCGGTATCGCGAAATCGTCGACGACATCGCCGCCGCCGTTCATGATCAAAGCGTCCATCAGATCGCTGGCGCGCCGCATGATATGATCCACGAACGGATCGAGCGCGAGCGGCATGAAGGACGGCTGGAGAACTTTGCGCAATCGCGTGTGATTGGGGGGATCGAACAGGGTCAGGAAAGTGAGCGGCGGCGGGCTGACGACCTCCGATGAGAACAGCTTTGGAGTTCGGATCGCCTGATACACATCGTCGTAGCGCGAAAGAAACCACACATCCGACGTGGTCGACTGGCAGCGCAGCACCGGCGCGTGCTCGCGCATCCAGCGGTAATGCTCATAGGGATCGCCTTGCGAACCGTCGTCCACCACCTTGAACGGTTCCAGCTCGGCTGGCCATTCGAGCTCGTGCGAATAGGCGGGCAGGGGTGCTGCCTTGCGGATCAGAGGCACCGGATCATGCTGCGGGGATGGAAGCGCTGGAGTAGGCCGGGCGGCTGCGTCGGTCGAAACGAGCTTGCCGACAGCCCGGCTCATGGTGGCCTTCGAATGAAGGGAGTGCTGGGCGATCAGATCCCGCACTGCGTTAATGTCGCCATGCTCGAACGCGGTGACGATGGCGCGGTGCTGCTCGACAATGTCGCCCACAATCTCGGTATCGGGCCTGAGGGCACGCGCGATCTGATCCTGCACGGCAAGCTGCTTGTAGAGGGCAATCAGCTGCGCATTTCCGGACGCTTCAATGAGAAACATATGGAAAGCGTGGTTTGCCTCGGCATAACGCGGCAGATCGGCGAAGCGGTTGCTTGAGACGAAAGGCGCGGTGGCCTCCGCGAGCGCGCGGAAGGCGATCAACTGTTCGCTCGACAAGCGGCCTATCGTCAGTTGCGCGGCCCCAAGCTCGAGCGCCATGCGCAGATCGAACGCTTCATCTACGTCGATCGGGGCGATATGCTCCTCGCCCGTCTGGACGACCAGCCCTGTGCCGGCGAACTTCTCATAATAGAAGTTTCGCGGGTTCAGCCCCTCGGATGAAAGAAACGCTCGCACCGCATCCACCATAGGCGGCGGCCCGCAAAGATAGACGTCGGCATCGCCGCCATTGAGTTGGTCGGGCGTGATGTGATGCGTGACATAGCCCTTTTGCGGATAGGTGCTTTCCTCATTTGCCACGGTGCAGGAATAGGTGAATGAGGGAAGGCTTTGCGCGTAGGCTTCCAGCCGATCCACCGCGACCAGATCTTCGTCATTGTTCACACCGTAGATCAAATGGATAGGATGGCCACTGCCGCCATCATCGACGATTTTGCCCAGCATGGACAGAAACGGCGCGAGCCCCGTTCCGCCCGCAAGAAACAGGGCACGCCGCTCCATCGGCCGCAGATAAAAACTGCCCAAGGGTCCGCGAAAGTGAAGGGTATCCCCCTCCGCCGCGTCCCTGAGATACGTGGACATCGCACCCTGTGGAACATTTTTGATGAGGAAAGACACCTCCTCTTGCGCAGGGCCGGAGCTGAACGAATAGGAGCGCGTCTGACCGGTCCCGGGCACCTGAATGTTGACATATTGCCCAGGCAGAAAACCAAGGGCAGCGCGGTCCTCCAAGGCAAGCGTGAGGCAAAAGGTGCTCGGCGAAAGCTCGCGGCAAGCCGTGATGCGGCCGCTGTGCGAGCCCGCGCTCACGCTCGAGAGGTCGGAGGTTGTGGTGAGCTGGATCACACAGTCGCTCAGCGGGCTCATCTGGCATGTCAGCACTTTGCGCGCTTTGACTTCCTCTGGTGAGAGAGCATCCTCGACGTAGTCGCCCATCTCATAGTCGCCGGATTCGCAGGTCGCTTTGCATGTGCCGCATACGCCGTCACGGCAATCAAGCGGGATACTGATCTTCGCCCGCAGCGCGGCATCGGTAACCCGCTCCCCGTCATTGCATTCGATGAATTGGGTTACCCCATCCTCGAAGCGCAAACTGATCTGATACGCCATGCCCGTCCCATCCTTCTCCGCTATTCCCCGCGCAGCGGGTTTTTTTGAAGGGGATGACAGGATAATGCGTGCGTACGTCGAGGTATTCACCCCACTTTAGATTTCGCGCGCTTGCCAAGCCCCTGCCTCTATAATCCCTGAAGCATGGGAGTTCCGTCAACGGACAGATAGCCCAAAGGATAGGACAAAAGCCGCATCTGAACATTCTCGCATGCGCGGCGACCTGCCTCCGTCTTATGGGCGGGTCAGCGATCTTAAAGCGCGATGTTGACACGCCAACATCAATATGTTGTTATGCCAACATAGGTGCCGGCTAAGCCGGCTAGACCCGCAAAGGGCAGGTCGGGGAGGGGGATAGCATGGTCGGGATCTCGCACATAATTTCGTGTCATGGGTTGTTCGGGGTCGCCTTGCGATGAGCAGCGTTGCGATCGACCATGAGGTCGAACCGACGGCGGCAATCGGGCGCTGGACAGTCGCTAGCATGCTCGTGCTTGCGTCAAGCTTCATCCTGAACGCACTCGATGGCATGGACATCGTGATCATGTCCTATATCGCCCCGGTGCTGGCGGCAGACTGGGATCTCGACCCACAGCGCCTTGGCGTCGTTTTCAGCGCCAGTCTGGCCGGAATGACGGTTGGCGGCCTTGTCATCGCTCCTCTTGCGGATCGCTTTGGCCGTAGGCCTCTCATCCTGATCGTGCTCAGCGTCATCACCGTCACAATGATCGCCAGCGGATTCTCGCGAGCGATCACCGAGATGGTGATCGCTCGCTTCATCATCGGTGTCGGTATTGGCGCCATCCTGGCCTGCGTCACGGCGATTGCAGCGGACTTCGCCCCGGAAGGGCAGCGTGCCTTTGCGGTAAGCCTCGCCATTTCCGGCTATCCGCTGGGAGCCGTGCTGACTGGGCTCGCTTCGGCCACGCTGGTGCCGGTCCATGGGTGGCGGCCTATGCTTATTGGTGCGGGCTGCATTTCGTTCGCGTTGCTGCCCATTATGTTCTTGACGATCCGCGAGTCCCGCAACCTCTCGGCCGCTGCGACCGGCAAGGCGTTTCGCCTTCGACGCGTGTTCGAGGATCGTCGCCTCTGGCCGACGCTGAGCCTCTGGCTCGGTATCGCCATGGGCTTCATGACCTTCTATTTTGTCGTCTCGTGGATCACGCAGCTTGCGACGGTCGCCGGACTGCCATTGAACCGCGCCATCTACGCTGGCGCGCTGTTCAACCTGGGTGGCTTCCTCGGAACGATCTTCGTCGGCCGACTGGGCGCCCGCTACGGCCTGCCGCGCGTGACCTTCTTCACCATGGCGGCGGCCGCGATCCTGCTCACCCTGTTTGGCGCCGTGGCGATGCCGCTTGCGGCGACGCTTGGCATGGCCATGCTGATGGGCATGGCGACGAACGGTGGATTCAATGCCTTCTATGGCCTCGCCGCTGAACTTTATCCGGCCGAAGTGCGCAGCACGGGGATCGGTTGGGCGATGGGCATTGGCCGAATCGGCGCGGTAGCAGGACCCTTGCTGGGCGGTGTTCTCATGCAAGGCGGCTTTTCTCTAGCCGCGCTCATGGCGACATTCGCTGTACCTGTTCTCATTTCTGCCGTTGCCGCTCTGTGCATCGGGCTTGGCAATAGAGGTAAGGGATGAATGCAGAGACCCCGTTCGAAATAAGACGGTTGCAATGACAACCATGTCTAACCGCATGATCCATGCTGCGATCGCGCTCGGCAACAAAGCGCCCGGACCGAGCGCCTATGACCGGTGCGGCCCGTTGGACTGGCCAACCCACAACGCCGCATCCGTCTAAACGGCGGGCGTCAACTACAGCTCCATGCCCTGACGACACGCCGCCCCGGAGGAAGGGCGGCGGCTCGGGCGTGCGCTTCAGGGGAGAGATGACTTGGCATCGCCTGTTCTTGTTTTGCCTTTTGCGCCATTGATATTTGCCGTGTCTGGTGCGGAAGAAGTCGATGCTCGACAACCACAGGGGCAGACCGCACCGGCTGCATCCGACCAGCGACAAGAAGGCGCACCCGAGGTTCCACAGCCACCGCCACCGTCATCGCCATACCGGTTGCAGACTCCACCGGTGCCCGTACAGCCTGGTGTTGCCGGCAGTGGCGGCGCTTCGCCGCACCTGCTGGGAAATTGGGGCGGAATACGCGATTGGCTGAATTCGCGGGGTATTCGGCCGAGTGTGAGCTATGTCGGCGAGAACAGCGTCAATCTGAACAGCGGGAGCCGTCGCACCCCGCGATATGCAGATACTCGAGCGTTCGGCGCCAGCGTCGACGCTCCCAACCTCCTCGGGCGCACGCCTGCGGAAGTTCAGGTCACGCTCACATGGAAGAGCGGGCAGGAAATCAGCGCGCGAAACGATCTTGGGATTCTGCAATTCCCAACGTCGATCTACGGCCGCGGCACGATCTGGCGTCTGACCCAGGCTTGGTATCGTGCGGCATCAGGACCGTGGGATGCCAAGATTGGCCGATTGACTGTGGGCGAGGACTTCGCCTCGGCCGGATGCGAGTTTCAGAGCCTTTATTTTTGCGGGGCCGCGCCCGGGCAAATCGCACATACGGTGTGGAACAACTACCCGGTTGGGCAATGGGGAACGCGGATAAAGCGTAAGTTCGGCACGAGAGGCTATGTGCAGGCCGCAGCCTATCATGTCAGCCCTCGCAATGCCGATCCCGTGAACGGCGGCTTTTATCTGGGCCTGGACGGGGGAGGGCTACTTTTCCCGGTCGAGATCGGTTGGACGCCGCGTCTTCGCGGTGACTTGCCGGGAACATACAAGATTGGCGCCTATGTCTCCACTGCAAACGAACCCGATGTCGTTCTCGACCGCGATCATGGTCTCGCTTTCTTCACCGGCCGGGAGCGGCTCATGCACCATGGCTCGTCGGGCTTTTATGCGAACGTTCGTCAGCAGGTGAGCCACGCCCGACCATCGGGTGGTGGCGCGACCGCGCTGTTTGCCAATGTGGCTTTCACCGACGGGCGAACGACGGCTTGGGTCAGCAAGGTTGTAGGAGGTCTCGTCCATACCGGGCCTTTGGCCGGACGACCACGCGACGAAGCAGGCTTTGCGTTAGGACGAGTCGGGGTCAATCGCCGCATCCGCGATTTGCAAATGCTGCGAAACGCCCACCTCCCCGGAAGCGTCGCGGTCCAACGTGCTGAGTATGTGGCGGAACTTTATTATGGCGCGCAGCTGTTGCAGGGTCTGATGGTGCGACCCAATTTGCAATATGTTCACCAACCAGGCGGTGTCGCGGAACGATCTGATATCGTTCTTGCCGGCCTCAAAATCGTTGCGAGTTTTTAGCCGGTTCAGCCCCTCTGATGTCAATGTCGCCTTGAACGCCAGCATGACCCAAAAATCAGCTGCTTGCCGGCTGCATCGGTGCGCGAATGAAGGCAGGAGCCATCAGCATTTTCGACAGCTTTTGAGCTTCGGACAGCGAGCGCGGCGGCTTCGGGGAAGCGAACGCTACTAGTTGCGTAGAAGAAGTGAGAACTGAGCGTCCCCTGAAAGCACCGGGATGGAACGCCACTCATTTTTACGGCAACGCGAAGGTGTCGCAGCGGTTTATTGGGAAGGAGGGGCTGGATCACGCGCCACTCGAAGTCTGTCAAATCATATCGGCTCATACCAATGCTGAATCACAGTCCGGCGCGGTATGAAAGCTGCTTGCGAGCTTTTAGGAGAGAAGGTCGTTTTTATCCATCGCTGCAAACACTGGTAGATTTGGGGCAGCAGCGATTTTGGGCGATCCATCACCCCTCCATATGGCGCAAACTACACCTATTACGTTCGCACCAGCCTCCTCGACTAAGCGAGCAGCGTCCGCAACGGCGCCACCGGTCGTGATTACGTCCTCGATGAGAACCACGCGCTTCCCGACAACATTACTACCTTCGACAGCCAAACAGGTGCCATAATCCTTTGCCCGCTTCCTGACGAAAGCAGCAGCGAGCCCCGTCGTGAGCGACATCGCCGTTGCAATCGGCACGCCACCAAGCTCTAGCCCAGCAAGAACCTCAGTGCCTTCCGGCAAAAGTGGGATCATCTCTGTTGCCACACGTTTAAGAAGCGCTGGGTCGGCCTCGAAGCGGTACTTGTCGAAATAGGTCGATGAAATCTGACCCGAACGCAGGCGAAACTCACCTTCTAACGAAGCGACAGCTCTAACAGCCTCGGGCAGCGATGGATCAATCATGATCGGACGATGCCACACGCCGGCCGCAGCTTCCAGATTTATGGGTTCACGACCTAGCCGAATTTGCGCTGCGTTTCGCCATCTTATGGTGTCTGCCGCTTCAGCAACGCTTCCGCGAAATCCTGTTGAAAGTGGAATACAATTCCTCTATGGAACCAAGTTACGATAACCGATCGCGCCGCCGTGTGCATCGTAACGTGGAGGGACGCCGTCAGGAGGCGGTCAAATGCGGCAATGACAAGAGAAATTCACCCCGCCGCCCAGCAATCCCACTGCGCCACTGCGCGAATCCACGCGGTGGGCGCGGAAACATGTGACGTCCTGGTTATCGGTTCCGGCGCGGGCGGACTGTCGGCTGCCGTTGCTGCCGCAGCCCGCGGCTTGAAGGTGATCGTGGCAGAAAAGGCCGCCGTCTTCGGAGGGACCACGGCCGTGTCGGGCGGCTGGTTGTGGATTCCGGGATCTCCCCATGCGCTATTGGCGGGCGTTGTCGAAGGACCCGAGCCGCCGCGCACCTATCTGCGGCATATTCTCGGCAATCGATACGATGCGGAACTTATCGACGCCTTCCTCGAAGCCGGCCCGCGCATGTTGTCGTTCTTCGAGGCGGAGACCGAGGTCAAATTTGTAGCCGGCGCCCAGGTTCCCGATTTCTACGGCCTGGCGCCGGGCGCGGCGACTGGCTGGCGCTCGGTCGTCGCCGCGCCCTATGACGGGCGAGGGCTCGGAGAGTTGATTACCCAACTCCGCCGCCCCATCGCCGAAACCATGCTGGCAGGCATGGCGATCGCCTCGGGCGCCGACATGCGCAATTTTCTGACCGCGCTGCGCTCACCGTGCGCCTTTCTGTATGTCACGCGCCGCATCCTTCGCCACGTGCGGGATCTCGTCACGCGCCATCGATCGATGCAACTGGTCAATGGCAACGCACTGGTCGCCCGCCTGCTTCGTTCGGCGACCGATGCGGGCGTGACATTGTGGAGTTCAGCAGGTGCCCGCCGCCTGTTGCGCGACGGCGGCGCGATCGTCGGCGCTGAACTGGAAGGCGCTGGAGGACCAGTCCGGGTGACCGCGCGGCGCGCCGTCATCCTGGCGACCGGCGGCTTTCCGCACGATCCGGCGCGCCAGGCGGAGCTTTTTCCCCATGTGCGAGCGGGGACGCCGCATAACTCCGCTGCTCCCGAGACCAATGATGGCGATGGTCTGCGATTGGCGGAGAGCGTTGGCGGCCATGTCGATCCCGGCCAAATCAACGCAGCGGCATGGGCGCCGGTGTCGCTCGTGCCGCGCGCCGACGGATCGACGGGGCGTTTTCCGCATCTTGTCGAGCGCGGCAAGCCGGGCCTCATCGCCGTTACCCGCGCAGGAAAGCGGTTCGTTAACGAAGGTGGCCCCTATCTCGACTATGTTCGCGCCATGATCGCCGCGACGCCCGAAGGCGAGGAGGTACAGTCCTGGCTGATCTGCGACCGGCGTTTCATCCGGCGCTATGGGCTAGGCGCGGCCAAGCCCGCGCCATTGCCGCTGCGGCATTGGCTCCGATCAGGCTATGTCGTGCGCGGGCGCACGATAGAGGAACTGGCCCGCGCCTGCGGCATCGATCCTGATGGACTGGCGCGCGCAGTCGCTGCCTATAACCGCGATGCCGTGCGCGGCGAGGATCCTGAATTCGGTCGCGGCATCACCCCTTATCACCGGGCGCAGGGCGACCCTGACCATCTGCCCAATCCGTGCGTTGCCCCAATCGAACAGGGTCCCTTCTACGCGGTCCATATTGTGCCGGGCAGCCTGGGGACGTTTGCCGGCATCGTCACTGACGCCACGGCGCGCGTACTGGACGCGGCCGGTCTGCCGATCCCGGGCCTCTATGCCGTTGGCAACGACATGAACAGCGTCTTCGGCGGCACCTATCCCAGCGGCGGAATCACACTGGGGCCGGCCATGACGTTCGGCTGGCTCGCCGCTCAGAATATCGCCGATCAGGCGGAGAGCATGGAAGACGCGAACAATCTGGAGAGGAAGACTCATGCAGGACAGCTTGCCCGATAATCCCGTTTCCGACCCGGTCGAGGAAGTCGATCTCCTGGTCTTCGGGGCTGGCGCCGGCGGCATGACGACCGCGCTCGTCGCGGCCCTGGAAGGGCTGGACGTCCTGCTCTGCGAGAAAACGGCGATGGTGGGTGGCATCACCTCCACTTCAGGCGGCACGACCTGGGTTCCGGGCACCAGCCAGAGCGTCCGAGCCGGTGTACCCGACACTACCGAAGCGGCCGCCCGCTTTCTCAATTCCGTAGTCGGCGCCCGCGGCGGCGAGGATCTGCGGGCCGCTTTCCTGCGATCCGGACCGCAAGCTATCGACGATCTCGAGGCGCGCAGTGACGTCAAGTTCGTCGCTGCGCAAGCTCATCCGGATTATCTAGGCAATCACCCCGGCGCGGCCTTTGGTGGTCGCGCGCTCGGACCATTGCCCTTCGATGGCCGCCTGCTTGGCGCCGACTTCGATCGGGTACGCCCGCCGCGCCCCGAATTCCTGGTGCTGGGCGGCATGATGGTGAACCGCACCGAAATCGATCCGCTGCTCAGGCCCTTCGCGTCCCTGGCGAACTTCAAGCAGGCCGTGGGGCTGCTTTTGCGTCAGGCGACCGACCGGCTGCGGTACAAGCGTGGGACCCGTCTTGCGATGGGCAACGCGCTGGCTGCCCGGCTGTTGTACAGCTTACGCAAGAAGAATGTGCCGATCCGCTTCGAGACGGTGCTGGTCGATCTGATCGAGGAGGACGGCGCAATCGTCGGCGCGGTGGTCGACGGACCGGCCGGACGGCGATCCATCCGCGCCCGCAAAGGGGTGGTGCTGGCGACCGGAGGCATAGCCCGTAACGCCCAGTTGCGTGGGCGCCTCTACCCCAAAGCGGCGCAGCCGATCTCGCTCGCACCCGATACCAATAGCGGGGACGGCGTGGCGGCAGCGCTCAGGACGGGCGCCGAACTGGACGATGGTGGCGATAGCGCGGGCCTGTGGATGCCGACTTCGGTCCTGCGGCGCCCCGACGGCACTTCCGCACTCTGGCCGCATATCCTGCTCGACCGCGCCAAGCCCGGCCTGATCGCCGTGAATTCCGCCGGGCTGCGCTTCGTCAACGAATCGGATTCATACCATGACTTCGTGATGGGCATGCTGCGGTCCGACGAGACGGTTCCCAGCATACCCGCGCACCTGATCTGCGACGCACGCTTCCTGAAGGACTATGGGGTCGGCCTTGTATTTCCCGGTGCTCGCGGACGCGCACGCCTGATCAAGGCGGGCTACCTGATCGAGGCCAGTACCTTGCGCGAACTCGCCGGCCGGATCGGCGTCGATGCCGATGGACTGGAACGCACGGTGACCGCCCACAACCATTATGCGCAAACCGGCGTCGACGAAGCATTTGGGCGCGGAACGAGTCCGATGAACCGGTTCAACGGCGACCCTGCGAACAAGCCCAATCCGTGCATGCGCCCGATCGTAACCGGACCCTTTTATTCCGTGGCGGTCTGGCCCGCGGACCTTGCCAGCAGCGCCGGATTGCTCGGCGACAGCAACGGGCGCGTGCTGGATGCGGACGATCGGCCCATTCCCGGCCTGTTCGCCTGCGGCAACGACATGAGCTCCATCTTCCGCGGAACCTATCCGGGACCCGGCACTACGATCGGGCCGGCCATGGTCTTCGGCTGGCGTATCGCCCAGTTCGTCGCCCACGGCTCAACTGACGAATTCTCCCGCCAACACACCGAAAGGCCCCGCCATGCTGCGCTATGAAATTGCCACGCTCACGAATTCCTTCGGATCCACCCCAAAGGTGGCCGCCGCGATCGAAAACTTCAGCAACGATGCCGAAGCCAAGGGAAAGCTGCTCGGCGTCTTCGCGGCGGACATCGGACAGCTCAACCAGGTCATCGTGCTGCGCGGCTTCGAAACCGATGCCGATCTGACGTCGGAGCGCGAGCGGACGCTGGCGGCAACCAGCCCCTTCGGCTCCGCCGAATGGCTGATCGGGCTGACGCTGGAAAGCTATGCGCCTTTCCCGTTCCTGCCGCCGGTCGAACCGGGTGAATATGGCCCGATCTACGAGATCCGCACCTATGGGCTGAAGACCGGCGGTCTGCAGCCGACGATCGACCTCTGGGAAGGCGCCGTGCCCGCGCGTTCCAAATTCTCCGCGCTCACGATCGCGCTCTACGGTCTCGATGGAACGCCGCGCATCACGCAGATATGGCCCTATAAAAGCCTCGCCGAGCGGTCCGCCGCGCGGGCCGACTCCGTAGCCCAGGGTGTCTGGCCGCCAAAGGGCGGACCGGACTGGCTGACGACGGACATGCGGTCCACCATCGGCCTCCCGACCGCCGTTTCCCCACTTCGCTAGACGCGCGACCCTTCACCTGCCGGAGCCAGGCGGCGGACTTCCCACCGGCTGGTTCCGGCATTCGGCACCATCATCAATCAACAGGACAGGGATATGTCTGGATTTCCCCTCGGCGTGAATACGATCAGCGACACCTGGACCGTACCGCTGGAACAATCGCTGCTGCGGCTGTCGAAACTCGGCTATCGCCAGTTCGACGTGATGGTCAGTCCGGCCCATCTCGATATCGAGACGCTGACACCGGCCGACTATCGCCGGATTCGCTCGCTTCTCGACGCCGAAGGGATCGCGATCCATGCGCTGACCGCGCAAAGCCTGGATCATAACCTGGCAAGTCCGCGCGATGAAATCCGCGCGATGACGATCGGCTTCAAGAAGAAGCTGCTTAATGTGGCCTACGAACTGGGCGCCAAGGGCGTCGTCACCGTCAGCGGCCGCTATAATTCGCTGAACGCACCGCCGCGCGCCCAGCTCGAGGGCTGGCTGCGCGGGAGCCTCGAGGTGGTCGTCGCTTATGCCGAGCGGGTCGGCGTCGACATCTTCCTCGAGAACATTCCAATGGGCGTCCTGCCGACGGCCAGGGAAATGATCCAGTGGGTCGATGAAATCGGCAGCCCCGCCCTTGGTGTTTGCTACGACGTCGCGAACGCCCACTATATCGGCGAGGATCTGGCCGAGGGGATTCAGCTTGTAGCGCCACACCTGCGTCTCGTGCATCTGTCCGACACGTCGAGAACGGCCTGGAAGCATGACCCCATCGGAACCGGCACGGTCGATTTCGCCGCGGCAGGAAATGCGCTCAAGGCAATCGGCTATCAAGGGCTGAGCGTCGTCGAAATCCTGGCCGCCGATCCCGATCCGGCGACGCTGGCCGCTCACGAGGTACTGACCGGGCTGGGTTGGGCGGAGCGCGCCACCCGGGCGCCCGCGCTGGCCGGCTGATCCGGTGCCCGTGCGGCTTCACAGCCGGGCCAGGCCGTGGGGTTCCCCGGGCTGCGGCCGCCGCGAGCTGAGCAGCGGCGAAGCCGAGGAGGCAGCGGCAAGCTCGTCGGCAGCGATGAGCAGATCGGGACCCAATGCGAGCATGCGCTCTTCGGTGAAGCGGACATGAGGTCCTGCCACGCTGATCGCGCCGATCGGCGCCTCGCCGCGCTTGCGCACGGGGGCGGCCAGCGCGGCCATCCCCGGTGTGAAGGTCTCGACGGTGACGCTGAAGCCGCGTGTCCGTGCAAGCCGCAGCGCCTTCATCAAGGCGGTGGCTGTCGCCGGCGCGTTCGGGCCGTATTCCTCGGCTTTGCCGAACCCCTGCCGGGCGACGACCTCGAGCGCCTCATCGTCGGACATGGTCAGCAGCACGGCCTGTCCCGAGGCGGTGCAGGAAAAGCGTGCGTCAGCGCCCATCTCGGGATCATAGCGCAGGCCCGAACGCGCGCCCTGTGCACGGGCGACCCAGGTCAGCCGGTCGCCATCGAGGATCGACAACCGCACGAACTCACCGGAGGCTTCGGCTACGCGATCGAGAATGGGTTGAGCCACGTCGACGATTCCCGAAGCACCGAGGAAACTCAGCCCGATCGCGATCAGCTTGGTGGTCAGTACATAATCGCCATGGTCACGCACCTGTCTGACATAGCCATGGTGGATCAGGTCGCTCAGCAGGCGATGCGTGGCGCTGCGCGGCATCTGCAGGCGATCGGCAATGGTCGCCAGGGGCAGCCCAAGCGGCTCATCCGCGAGCAGCTCAAACATCGCGAGGATTCTGGGAAGCACACCCGTCGGCGCTCGCTGGGTCATCGTCGATCATCTCCCTGTTGTACCGATAGTCTCGCTTGGCCGTGCTTATCACCGCGGAGTCCCTCAAGAAAACACCAATTCCAGAATGGAACGTAATTTTACTGTGGAAGGCGGTCTGACCGGAGTCGCGCTGAACACTTTTTAGGGCGGTCCCCGCCCGTTGCTGGAGAGGAATGATTATGATCGAGAAGCTGGACGGCGCGACCCGTCTCCATCTGGTAATCGGCGATCCGATTGCCCAGGTGAAATCCCCCGGAGGCGTGAGCCAGATGCTTCAGGCTCAGGGCCGCAACGCCATCGTCCTGCCGATCCATGTCGCGCCGGCGGATCTGGACGGCTTCCTGGCTGGGGCCGGACTGGCCAGAAATCTCGACGGCGTGATCGTGACCGTGCCGCACAAGTTCGCGGCTTACCCATTCTGCGGAACCGCCTCCGAGCGGTCCCATTTTCTTGCAGCCGTCAATGTCATCCGCCGGACGCAGGACGGCACATGGCACGGCGATATGTTCGATGGCATCGGCTATGTCGAAGCCCTCAGGGACAAGGGCTGCGCGCTGGAAGGCCGGCGCGTCCTGCTGGCGGGGGCCGGTGGAGCGGGATCGGCGATCGCGCACGCATTGGCGCTTTCCGGCATTGCGACGCTCGCTTTGCACGACCCGGACCTCGATCGCAGGAATGCTCTGGCGACGCGTCTGGCCGGGCTCGGAACCTGCGCGATCACGACGGGTTCAACCGATCCTGCAGACTTCGATGTCGTCATCAATGCCACGCCTGTAGGCATGAATGCGGATGATCCGCTGCCATTCGATATCGGCCGGCTGACGAAGGCGATGTTCGTTGGCGACGTGATCACGCGGCCTGAGATCACGCCGCTGATCGAGGCGGCGCGCGCATTGGGCTGCGGAACGGTGATCGGCGCGGACATGTTCGCCAAGGTGCGCGACCTGATGGTCCGCTTCCTGCTGGAGACCGACGACCCTGTCGAAGACCAGGATTGACGGCGGCGTCTGTTGGCTCAGGCGCGGCCAGCCTTGGCCAGCAGACGCCGGGCGGCGGCAATCGCCTGCGCTGCCCGTTCGCGCGGTCCCATGCGGCGCGCCAGTGCCAGGTTCGGAGTCTCGATGCTGAGCGGCGTGCCATCAGGGACTGCGCTGAGCAGCCAAACGAGGTCGATGTCGCCCTCTCCGGGCAGAAGCCGCTCACCGCGTGCCACTTTGATCAAACCCTCGTCGCTGGGGTCATAATCGGCAAGCCCGTCGCAAAGCTGCATATAATGGATCAAGGGAGCGGGCAGGGCCTTTACATCCTCCAGCGTCGTAGCCGAGCGATCGAAGTGCAACGCGTCGATCAGGACGCCGCCGTTTGGCGCCCCGGCAGCCTCGACGATTGCGCGCGCCGCACCAAGGTCCTTCACCGCGGTCCAGGGCATGAACTCGAGGTCGGCGGTGAGCTCACGTGCCGCCGCCAGATCGCACAGCGCCGCGAACCGATCACGCAAACGCGACGGATCGGGATCGTCGCCGGCCACCAGCACATTGGCGGCGCCGAGTTCGGCCGCCCGGTCGAGAAAGGGTTCGAAGGCGGCGACATCGGTGTCCGGCTTGAGCCGCACGATTTCGACGTCGCCGATGCGGACGTGGCTGTCCTTCAGCCGGGCAAGCGTTTCGGAGAGGACGTGCTTGTCGGTCAACAGCGGATAGGTTCGCTCGCCTGATGCGGCCGGCAGCAACCGCAATCCGACCCGGTCATATCCCGCGTCCGCCGCGATCGCGACGGCTTCGGGCGGCTCTGCGTCGAAAACCGTCAGAAATGCCAGCGAGAGGTCATGGTGCATCTTTCGTCATCCTCTTTGTTCTGCGGGGAAACCCGTCCAGCGCCGACCACGCTGATCGCCTCTCGACATCACCGGTCATCCCGCTAATCTAATGCCGTTCTATGTTGGAATCCTATTCCATTTGTGTTACGCATTCAAGATGAAAGAAGATCGCGACCATCGCGGCGAGCAAGGAAAGGAGCCGGAAATGTCCATAAAATCATGTTGTTCGCGCGAGTCGATCCGAGAGGGAGGACAGCGTCACGGGCGCATGTCCCTTCCAGCCGTGATTGGTCTGGTGGCTGTTGGTATGTTGGGGAGCGTGACGGCATGAGCGCGGAGAGCGTCCATTCGTCCGCCATCCTGTTTGAGACAGGACAAGTTGAAAACCTTTCCGGAACCGCGCCGACAGGTCCTGACAATGTGGTTCGATCGCAGTGGATCGACGATGCACAGAGGCGCTGGTCGGCCTTGCGCGTCCTCGTCGTCGCCTTGTGCTTCCTGTTGAATGCGCTGGACGGGATGGATATCGTCATCATGTCCTACATTGCTCCCGTCTTGTCGGACGATTGGGCCTTGAGTCCGGAAAGCCTTGGCGTGATTTTCAGCGCGAGCCTGGCCGGCATGGTGCTGGGATGCCTCTTCGTGGCGCCGCTTGCCGACCGTTATGGCCGTCGTCCGACGATCCTGTGGATGCTTGCACTGATTACCATGTGCATGATGGCAAGCGGATTGGCGACCTCGCTCGCCCAACTCGTAGCGGCGCGATTTGTCATCGGCATCGGGATCGGCGCAATCCTTGCCAGCATGGCTGCGCTTGCCGCCGAGTTTGCGCCACCCCATCAGCGCACGCTGGCCGTCGCAGTTGTGAATGCCGGCTATCCGCTCGGCGCTGTTCTCACAGGGTTGATTTCAGTCGTCCTTCTGCCACTGCACGGCTGGCAGGCCATGCTCATCGGCTCGAGCCTGCTTTCGCTCGTCGCGTTGATACTCGCCTCCATCTTCCTTCCGGAATCGTTGGAGTTCCTCCTCCGTCGACAGCCCCGCCAGGCACTGCGCCGTGCGAATGCCGTGCTCGATCGCCTGGGCGAGAAGAGAATACGCACGCTTCCAACGATCACTGAAGACCATGTCGATCATAGCTGGCGGGCCGTGTTCGCCCGGGGGCGTGCCGCCAGCACGGTATGCCTGTGGATTGGCGTCTTCATGGCGTTCATGACGCTGTATTTCGCCATTTCGTGGATCACCAAGCTCGCCACTCAGGCGGGCCTACCCCTAGGCAGTGCGATCTACGTCGGTACCATCTTCAATCTTGGCGCATTCTTCGGAACCGTGGCGATGGGCCGCATCGCCCAGAGCCTGGGGCTGCAACGTGTTGCGCCTGTCTTCCTTGTGCTGGCCGCCGTGCTGCTGGTCGTATTCGGTGCGGTTTCGATGCCCCTGACGTGGGTACTCGCGACGTCCTTCGCGCTCGGGATGGCCGTCTATGGCGGATTTAACGCCTTCTACGCCTTGGCAGCCGAGCTCTACCCTGCGGCGATCCGAGGCACAGGGATCGGTTGGGCCATGGGGATCGGGCGCTTCGGAGCCGCCGGTGGGCCATTGCTCGGTGGCATGATGATCGGTCAGGGAGCAACGCTGTCTGTGATCATGGGCGTGTTTGCGGTTCCGTTACTGGTTGCCGCAGTCATGGCGTCGATGGTTCGACGGCGCTGAGTGATCTTTGGCTCCAAGCGCCACAGCTTCGCCCAACACCTTCCACTGAGCTTCGCGCGCGTCAATGGCGTGCACTGCTTCCCAAACGACCGGCTGCGATCGGGCCGGCCGCCTTCGGCACGCGCCTGCCTCTTGGCAGCGCGATACCCCGCCGCTCATCGCTCCAAATCGTTCGAGACCGCCGATGTTCCTTCCTGTCGATAATCCGCCAGTCATCGTAGAAAAAAGGCTGGCCCCACCCGCAACACCTTCAGCGTCAAACGAACAATCGCGGGCTGACGGAGCCTCGGATCAGGCTGCCACCGGGCCGCCACCTGCGCCGCCGCCGCGGCCGCCCGTTCAACCCGGAGTCGCCGGATCGACATCCGCCTCGCCGCATATACTGGGGGACTGGAAGGGCCTGCGATCCCGCCTGATAGAGAATGGCTTCACGCCTTCGATCACCTATGTCGGTGAGCTCAGCCGGAATCTGAACGGTGGCAAGGCGCGAACGCCGCGATACGCCGATCAATGGGCCTTCGGCGTCACCGCGGACGCCCCGAATATCTTTGGCGGCCCCAAGGCGAAAGTCCAGGTCACGCTGACCTACCGCAACGGGCAAGCCATAAGCACCGAAAATGCACTCGGCGTGTTGCAGCTTCCCAGCGAGATCTACGGCCGCGGGGAAATCTGGCGGCTGACCCAGGCCTGGTACCGGGCTTCGTTCGGCAATTACGATCTCAAGGTAGGACGGGTCACCGTGGGCGAGGATTTCGCCAGCGCAGGCTGCGAATTCCAGACGCTTTATTTCTGCGGTGCCACGCCTGGCCAGATCGCCCCCGATTACTGGCATAATTATCCGGTAAGCCAATGGGGCGTCCGGCTAAGGTATAACTGGCGTCCGTCGGTGTTCCTTCAACTCGGCGCCTATGAGGTCAATGCCGACAATACCGATCCGACCAAGGGCTTCAACCTGTCCCTGGGCGGCGCGAAAGGGGTGATGATGCCGGTCGAGCTTGACTGGACACCCACGCTCTCGGCGGGTTTGGCCGGAAGCTATAGGGTCGGGATCTGGCATGCCACCTCCAACGAGCCCGATATTGTCCTCAACACGCAGGGCCAGCCGCGTGCCCTGGCGGGCGGCGCGCCGATGATCCGCCACGGGCTGAGCGGTATCTACGCCAATGCTCGCCAGGCGTTGCGCAAGCCGGGACCGGATGGCGCGGGTGGCGTGACGCTCTTCTTCAACGCCGCGTGGGTCGATGACCGCACGACGAAATTGGAAAGCAAGATCGGCGGTGGCGTGCTTATCACAGGGCCGTTTCCGGGGCGCCCCGGCGATGAGGTCGGACTTGCTATCGGGCGGGTCGCTGTCAACAAGCGCCTCACTCGAGTGCAGCAACTCCAGAACCTTCGCGCTCCCGGCGCGGCGACCGTACAAACCGCCGAAGTCGTCACCGAACTCTATTATGGTTTTCAGCCGATCTCGGGCCTTATCGTCCGTCCCAACGTCCAATATATCCGCAATCCATCAGGCGTAGCAGATCGTGCCGATATGGTGCTGATCGGTGTCAAGGTCGTCGGGAGCTTCTGACGGTCTCGGTGGCCTTCTGGTTGATGAAGCCGCCACGTGCTTGGCCCGCTTGGACGAAGCGACGGGCCGTTCTCAAGCTCAAAAGTGGCCGATTTGTTCGGAAACTAATTCCACTATGGGCGTTTATTCCATATAGGACCTCGGTGCGCGCCGGGCGCGAGGTGTTTGAACTTGCGAGAGTCGTTACGGCGAAGTTTCAATCCCGGCTTCCTGACTACCGAGGCCGTAATGCCACCTGAAGGGAAGATACTATGGTCGATCTCGAACGTCGCGGGGTGCTTATGGCCGCTGCCGCCGGCGCCGCCACGGCGAGTGTCGTGACACCGGCGCTTGCCGCAGAGACCGGATCTTCGCCCGCTGTGTCCCGTGACAAGCCACTTGCGGGAAAAGTCGCATTCATCACCGGCGGCGCCCGTGGCATCGGACGGGCCACAGCGGTCGAACTGGCGCGTCGCGGCGCCAATATCGCCCTTGTCGACATCGCCAAACCCGATGGCGTGTCCGGGCTTCGTTACCGCCTATCGACGCCAGAAGATCTGGCTGAGTCTGTGCGTCTGGTGGAGGCTGAGGGCGTTCGGGCACTGTCGTTCCAGGCCGATACACGCGACGCTGCGGCGCTTGCAGCCGCTGCGAAGCACACCGCCGCTGTATTTGGCGGCATCGATTTCGTCGCGGCAATCGCCGGCATATGGATGCCGAGTACGCTCGCCGAAGGCCATGTCGACGCATGGCGCAACCAGTATGAAATCAATGTGATCGGCGTCCTCAACTCAGCCCAGGCCGCGATGCCGCATCTGCGCAAGCCCGGAGCCCGGTTCGTCACCATCAATTCGATGCGCGCGCGGCTCGTTTCGGATATCGGTTCGGCTTATGCGGCGTCGAAATGGGCGGTGACCGCGCTGATGAAAAGCCTCGCCCTGGCGCTCGGTCCGGACGGGGTGACCGCCAATGCCATTGCCCCCGCCATGGTCGATACACCGCTCTTGCACGGTGGTGCCTTTGCCGGCCTGACCCCGCAGCAGGAGGACAAGTCCGCGAGGGAGGTGCATGTCCTGCCCGTGGGCGTCATGCCCCCCGAGACAATCGCTGGTGTCGTCGCCTTTCTGTTCGGGCCGGAAGGCGCGAACATTTCGGGTGCGACGATCGATGTAAACGCCGGTCGGTCGTCCACTTTCGCCACCTGAACCGGCCTTGTTTGCCGACGAAACGGCAATGGCGCCGAACATTCGGGTTGATGGCCGGTTCAGTTCGGGCGCGGCGTTGTTCAAGCCATCTACAGCGCACTCGCTGGGGTTAGCGGCTATCGAGAAGCGAAAGTGCCGCGTTCCACCTACCGGAAGGACCGATTGAAAATATGACGCAGACCTTTGAAGGCAAGATCGCCATTGTCACCGGGGGCGCCGGCGGTATCTCGAAGGAGGCGGCCCTGTGCATTGCCGAGCGGGGGGCGGCCAGCATCGTTATCGCCGACCTGAACCCGGAAAAGGCTGCTGCGGCGGCCGGAGACATTCAGACGAGAACCGGCGTCCGTTCGGTCGCGATCGCGACAGACGTCTCCGATCCCGCAAGCATCGAGGCATTGTTTGCCGAGACGACGCAAACATTCGGGACGCTTCACATTCTGATCAATGGAGCAGGAGTACTGCCGACGACGCCACTGGATGATCTCGACGCCGAGCAGTGGGACTGGTGCATGAACATCAATCTGCGTGGCGCCCATCTGTGCTGTCGCGAGGCGATCCGCATCATGCGCGCCCAGAAGTACGGCCGGATCGTTAACATATCGTCGATGGCCTATCGGACCGGCGCCATTTCGGCAGCGGTCAGCTATGCCGCGTCCAAGGGCGGCCTGTCGTCGGCGACCAGGACTTACGCGAAACTGACGGCGGGGGACGGCATCACGGTCAACGCGGTCTGTCCCGGCGTCATCGCCACAGACATGACGCGCGATCAGAACTACTCGGCGGAGGGTATTCCGATGGGGCGGCTTGGCGAACCTCGCGACATCGCCACCGTGATCGCCTTCCTCGCCAGTGACGACTCGCGTTACATGACGGGCTGCTCTCTTGATGTGAATGGGGGCGTCTACATGTCGTAGGACGCGTCAGCGCTCGGGATCCTCGTTAGCCTGCAGCCACAGGGCATATAGGCGCCCATCGTGCACAGACTTGGACCGAATATAGATCGCCGTAGCGTCCTTTCCGGTAGATCAATCCAAAGGCAAGCAATTGGCGGGCCTGACGGAGCAGGCGCAGGACCGGTGCATGTCTTATGCTTAGAATATAAGGAATAGGCGATTGGTGGCATTCTTCGACAAAGCGTCTGACGGCTCGGGTCCGCTCCCGGTCTCGACAGCGGCGCGATGGTGCCTCTACGTTCTCGGCGCACTCGTGGCGCTCGCGGGGACGGGCCTTGCGGTAGGCGGCGCCTATCTGCTCGTTCTTCACGGCAGCGGCTATTTTCTCCTGATGGGACTGGCCCTTGTAGCGACGGGAGTACTGATCGTACGCCTGCGCCCGGCCGGTGCACATCTCTATGCGACAGCCCTGCTGCTGACCGTTCTGTGGGCAGTATGGGATGTAGGCCTCAGCTTCTGGCCGCTCTTCTCGCGACTCTTCACCTTTGGCGCGGCCGGGTTTGTGATCTCGCTCGTCTATCCCTTGCTGGTCCGCGCTGGAGGCGGTCGACCCCGATATGCCGTCAGCTATGGCGTTTCCGCAGCCCTGGCGATCTGTCTCGCTTCGTCTTTCGCAGCTGGCTTCAGCGAACATGGCGTGATCCGGAATGGCGGAACGTTGGCTGCGACGCCGATCACGCCTGGCACCGAGCAGCGCGACTGGGCGGCGTGGGGTAACACGCCTGATGGCACGCGCTTCGCGGCGCTGGATCAGATCAACAAAGGAAATGTCGGCAAACTAAAACTCGCCTGGACCTTCCGCACCGGCAGTATCCCCGAGAGCACCGGGTCGGGCGCCGAGGATCAGAACACGCCGCTCCAGATCGGGAACACGGTCTACGTGTGCACCGCCTATGGCCAGGTGTTCGCGTTGGATGCCGATACGGGTCAGCGTCGCTGGATGTTCGATCCCAAGGGTAAGGCGCCCAACTGGCAGCGCTGCCGCGGCCTCGGCTATTTTGATGATAGCAGCACGGTCCGCGCGCCCACTGTGCAGCAGGGCACTGCGATCTGCCGCCGGCGCCTCTTTCTTCCGACGATCGACGCGCGGCTGATTGCTATTGACGCCGACTCGGGAAAAGCTTGCCCTGACTTTGGGCGGGGCGGCGTGGTCGACCTCGGCGTTGGCATGGGGCCGATCCCCGCCGGCTATTACCAGCAGACTTCGACGCCGCTCGTGGCAGGCGATCTCGTTGTTGTGGGCGGCCGGGTCGCGGACAACAACTCGATCGGCGAGCCGCCGGGGGTTGTTCGCGCATTCGATGTCCGGACAGGCGCATTGCGCTGGGCCTGGGATCCCGGCAATCTCAAGCTCACACACGAACCGCCGCCGGGCCAGACCTATACGCGTGGCACGCCCAACGTCTGGTCGGCGATGGCCTACGATCCGGCGCTCGGTCTCATCTACCTGCCGACGGGCAATGCCACGCCTGACTTCTGGGCGGGCGAGCGAACGCCTCTGGACGAGCGATACAGTTCCTCGGTCGTGGCAGTGGAGGCCTCGACCGGCCGTGTGCGCTGGACGTTCCAGACGGTGCACCACGATTTGTGGGACTTCGACGTGCCCGCGCAGCCGGCGCTTTATGATCTGCCGGATGGGCGCGGCGGCACCACGCCCGCGCTCCTCCAGGTGACCAAGCGCGGCGAGATCTTCATGCTCAACCGGGCAACCGGCCGCCCCATCTCGCCCGTCGTCGAGCGTCCGGTGCCGAAGGGTAATGTGCCGGGCGAGCGCTATGCGCCAACCCAGCCCTTCTCGGTCGAGATGCCCTCGATCGGCAATGCCTTGCTTGGCGAATCCGATATGTGGGGCGCGACCCCCTTCGACCAGCTGATCTGCCGGATCGAGTTCCGCAAGATGCGCGTCCAGGGCGAGTTCACGCCGCCGGGGCTCGACCAGGCGCTTCAAATGCCCGGTTCTCTCGGCGGTATGAACTGGGGCAGCGTCGCGATCGACCCGACCACCGGCTATATGTTCGTCAACGACATGCGGCTGGGCCTGCGCAACTGGATGGTCCCGCGTGACAAGATTCCGGCCAAGGCGAACGGCATCGAGATGGGCATCGTCCCGCAGGCGGGCACACCGTTTGGCGCGATGCGGATACGCTTCCTCTCGCCGCTCGGCATTCCCTGCCAGAAGCCCCCCTTCGGCACCATGTCGGCAATCGACCTCAAGACGCGAAAGCTTGTCTGGCAGGTGCCGGTGGGTACCGTTCAGGACACTGGACCCTTCAATATCCCGTTGCACCTGAAAATGCCGGTCGGCATGCCGACGCTAGGACCCGCACTCGCCACCCAGTCGGGGCTTCTGTTCTTCGGGGGCACGCAGGATTTCTACCTGCGCGCTTTCGACACGCAGGATGGCAGGATCCTGTGGAAGGCGCGGCTGCCGGTTGGCAGTCAGGGCGGACCGATAACCTACCGCTCACCGCGCACCGGCAAGCAATATGTGGTCATCACCGCGGGCGGCGCGCGCCAGTCACCGAAACGGGGGGATTATGTTCTCGCATACGCCCTACCCTGATGTGCAAGGAGTTGAAAGAGATGCCCAAGCCCATTGCCGCGAGCCTGATCCTGGTTGTCGCGGCTTCGCTCGCCGGCTGCGGTAAGGGCGCCAACCAGCAGGGTCAGCCCGGCGAGACGTCGGTCATGACGAGCGGCGTCAACGAAAGTGGCGCGACGGAAGAGATGGGCCCAGCGCATGGCGGAGGTCACCTCGGCAACCAGACGCACCCGGTAAGCAATTCCAGTGACGCGGCCGGCCATTGAACGATACCGCGCCAGATACGCCTCGAGCGCATTCGTTGCGCGATCGGGTTCGTGTCCGTATTCCTGCCTGCTCTCGGCCTCGTTCGAGCGGGGCTCTGCGCAGCAGATTGGGAGCTGGCCGCTGTTGCTCGGGCCACCGGCTCTGTCTGAGGTCAGCCATGGGCCGATCAGAAAACGCCGATGCTCGGCAACCGGTCAATCGGCTGGGGCTCTTGGCATATGTGCTTGATCGAGCGCTACAGTCTGCTCGGTGGCGACTCCTGCGACATGACGACCCGCTACATAACCGAATGTCATGGCTGGACCCAGGTTGATGCCGCCTGATGGATAGAAACCGCCCATCACGCTCGCCATGTCGGTGCCCACGGCGTACAGTCCGGGGATCGGGCTGTCCGCGCGATCGAGGACCTGGGCGTAGCCATTTGTCTTAAGGCCGTTGAAAGTGCCGAAGCTCCCGGGACAGACCTTGACGGCATAAAATGGCCCCGTCTCGATCGGCGCGACACACGGATTAGGACCCTTGTGCAGCGGATCGCCATTTTTCCGGTTATAGGGCGTCGAGCCCCGGCCATATTCCTGATCCTCGCCGAGGCGGGCACCTGCGTTGAAGCGATCTATCGTCTCGACGAGCTCGACAGGATTGATGCCGCAGGCTATCGCCAGAGCTCCGATCGAGTTCGCCCTCGTCAGATAGCCGCTGCGCACCAATGGTCCGACTGGCACCGGAAATGGCCGGGAATAGCCAAGGCCGTAGCGCCGTTGGAAACTGTGGTCGCATATCAGCCAGGAAGCGACCTCCTCGCCTTTCGGGGCGGCTGCAACCATGGCAGCCGTATAGTCGTAATAGCCATCGGCTTCGTTGCAGAAGCGCTTGCCCGTCGACAGGACGCCGATGATCCCTGGCTTCCCGCGATCGATGATGTGGGGAAAGTGGCCGTTGCTCCCATCCTTATGCCGCACGAGCGATACCGGTGCCCAGGCCACGGGGGATGCGAGGTCGGTCGCGAAATACCCACCGGCCTGCTCGCCGAGCGTAATACCATCGCCCGAACAGCTCTCCGGCGGAAGTGCCAGATGCTCCATTCCCGTAGGCGTTCTTGGGAAAAGCGCTTTGCGGCGGGCTACGTCATTGGGAAAGCCGCCAGCGGCGAGGATGACGGCTTTTAAGGCCCGCATTTCTACCGGGCCGTCGGGCGTACCGACAACCACGCCGCGCACGCGATCGCCTTCCAGGATCAACCGCTCGGCCGACGCCGATTCGAACAAGCCGACCCCAAGGTCCTCCGCGGATTTGGCAAGGCGCGCCACCAGTGCAACGCCGTTGACCAACTGGGTCGCACGGCCGTAAATCGCAAGGTCGAGCAAATGCCGCGAAAAGCGTCTCGTGACATGCAGGAAGGATTTCGCCGACCGTGTCACGCTCAGGAACGCCGCAAGATCCGGGCCCGCCGCGATCGGCATCCCAAGGAAAGCTGTTTCCCGCATTGTCTTGCGAAGACGCGGCAGCAACTTGCCGAGCTTGCGCCCGTTATAGGGCGCTGCGATGACCTGATGACCACCTGTCCCAGCACCCGGGACCATGCCATAGACGTCGGGTATCTCGTTCCCCGCAGCGAACTGAAGTGTGGTCCGGCTCTCGAAAAACGAGACCATGGACGGACAATTGTCGAGGAATGCGTCTATCCGCTCAGCGTCATATCGATTGCCAAGAACGTGGCGCAGATACGTGCGAGGCTGATCGGGATCCTCGTCGATCCCCGCGCGCTTTGCCAGAGGATTGCCTGGCACCCACATCCAGCCACCGGACCAGGCGGTCGCGCCACCAAAGACCGGCTCCTTCTCAAGAACGGCCACCTTCAAGCCGTGCGCGGCCGCAGTCACGGCGGCGGCGAGACCGGACGCGCCCGAGCCGACGACAATCACGTCCCATTGCGCGCTAGGGTTGATCCTCGGTGAATGCACGAAAGGCTCTCCAGAAATCGGCAAGGCTCAGGGGCTACGGCGATGTTGCACCGCGAGCCACCAATGCGGCCAGTTCATCTGGAATTCTATTCCACAATTGAACAGATGGGTCAATGTCTCACAGGCTTGGAGCGTCGCTGACTATGCCTCGAACTGCCGCCACTTCATTGATGCGGTCAATCAAGTCTGACAGATCATGCTGGAAACGGTCGAGGGCATAGTGCAGGCCGAACACCCGGCCCGCTGCGTCGAAGTCGAGCGTTTGTGTCGCCGCCTCGCGCCGGAATGAATCGAAAGCTGCGGCAAAGACCGCGCGGCTGGTGTCCTCTCTTTCTTCGGCGACGGCGGCAGACGCACGCAGCGCCTCGGCGCAGTGGGCCAGCAAACCAGCTTCACATTTGAGCAAAGCGGACAATGAAGAGCTGAGGTTTTCGGCCGCGGGGGCGGGCAGGGGCTCTTCCAGCGCCCGCCCGATCAGCACCAGATCGCTGCGAAGTCGCCAGAGTGTGCGAGGCACAGAAGAAGGAATATCGTGGCGGCCCAGCCGCGACGACCGCTCGCGTTCGGCATCGACCATGGCTGCTTCCACGCCCGCCAGAGCGGCCCGAAGCGCCGCTTGATTGGGAACGGCAGGGAGTGCCTCACGACGCTCTATCGCTTCCGCCTCGGACAGGATGAGGGTCACCATCTGATCCAGCGCCGCAGCAGCGCGCTGAATGACTAAGGCTTGCGACCTGGCGGGAAAGATCAGGACCATAGCCCCAACCGCTATCGTGCCGCCCAGCGCAATCTCCAAAATACGATCGAGGACGAAACTGCCGACCGAAATGCCGGGCGGTGCGGTGAGCAACATGATCGCCGCGGTGACCGGCGCCACCCGAAGTTGCGGAAGCCGCGCAGCTCCCAGTGCCGCCACGCCCGTGACAAGCGTGAGCGACACCCCCAGACCGATTGTCGTGCCATGATGCAGCGCCGCGCCCATGCCACCGAGAATCGCGCCGGCGAGGGTTCCGATCATCCGGTCAGTTGCGGCTCCCAGTGTTCCCCCAAGCGAGGGCTGCATGACGATCACGACGGTAAACACCGCCCAATAGCCCTGCTGCAGACCAAGTGCCTGATAGCAGAGGAAAGCAACAGCTGTCGCCGCCATGACCCGAGCAGCCTGACGCAGGCTTGGTGCCCATGTCTTGAAGGCCGGCTTCCGGAATGAATTCAGCAGTTCCATAGTTTGCTTTCCTGGCCTGCCGAATGGTCGCGAAATCAACTTGTCGAAACAGCTTGCTAGCAGATATTCGGGAGCAAGCGACGAACCGCGCCGGGCAAGCTGGCTGTCAGCGCTCAATGTTGCTCCCAACGCTGGTCGGCAATATCTCTGTTCCTGTTTGCAGCAATTGGCGCAGCATCACTCTCGGTAACCGCAAGCGTAGTCGATCAGCGCTTCGATCTGGCCGCAGCTTGGCCCAGTGGATGCAGCCCCATCCATGTAACAAGAGGCTTGTCGTCCGGACCATCCGCTACAGCGGTGTTCATGCCATGACACCGCGTCCCGGCTTCTCCTCGCTCAAGGGGCCAATGGCGTGTCGGATCGCCGGCAAGACCTGCGTTGCGAGCAGCTCGATCGTATTGGCAACCTTGGCATAGGGGAGCCCGCCAATGTCGATCTGTGCCATGTAGCGCTGATGGCCGAACAGTTCGTGCTCGTAGAGGATCTTGTCGACGATCTGCTGCGGACTGCCCACGAACAACGCGCCGTGTGGACCGGCAAGCCGCTCATAGTCGCTTCGGGAAACCTGCCAGCCGCGATCGCCATTGGGAAGGTTGTTACCGATGTAACGCGCGTAATAGGGATAAAAATCGTCCAGCGCGCGACGCGAGTCCTGCTGGACGTGAAGGTGTCCCGATATCCCGACCTGCAGCTGTGCCGCTGTATGACCGGCCTCGAGGCCGGTGCGCCGGTAGAGGTCGATGAACGGTTTGAACGTTGCGGGTTCGCGGCCGATATTGGCAAGGTTGAGCGGCAGCCCGGCGTTGCCGGCGCGCACCGCGCTCTCGGGGGTGCCGCCAGCGCCGATCCAGATCGGCGGATGGGAAGAAAGCGGCCGGGGCGCGACCTCCGCGTCCAGGAGGGGTGGGCGGAAACGGCCTTGCCAGCTAATCCGGTCGCTGCGCATGAGCTTGAGCAGGAGATCGAGCTTTTCCGTGTAGAGGGCGTCATAATCGTGGAGATCATAGCCGAACAGCGGAAAAGATTCGGTGAATGCGCCCCGACCGAGGGTGAGTTCTGCGCGACCGCCCGAGAGCAGATCAACCGTGGCGAACGCCTCGAAAATCCGCACCGGATCGGCCGAACTCAGGATCGTGACTGCGGTGGTGAGGCGAATCTGTTTCGTCGTCGCGGCGATGGCGCCGAGAACCACCTCGGGCGTGGAGATCGCATAGTCCGGGCGGTGATGCTCGCCGACGCCGAAGACGGCGAGGCCCGCCTCGTCCGCAAGCTTCGCTGCGGCGACGATGTCCGCGAGACGTCGTCGCGCCGCCTCCGGACCCCGGACGCCAACCGGCAGATCGCCGAATGTGTAGAGCCCAATTTCCATCAGGCGTCACCCTTGGCCTGAGCGAATGTCTCGGCCAGGAATGCCCCCGCGAATGCCACACCCTCGGGCGATATTCCGTGGCCGACGCCGGACAGCACATGCAAGCCGGTATCGGTCCCCATTTCCCGCAAGGTCGCGGCCGCGCGCGTGCTTTCCGCGACCGGCATGACGGCGTCGGCATCGCCATGGATGAGCAAGGCGCGCGTGCCCGGCGACGGCGTGAGCGGCCGGGGCGATGCGAGCCGGCCCGAGAAGGCGACGATCGCGGCCACCGGCCAGCGTCCCGACGCGAGCGCATCGAGTGCCATGATCGATCCTTGAGAGAAGCCGACCAGCGCCACGCGATCGAGACGATCGCTCAGGCCATGCGCCGCGATGATCGACGAGAGCGCCTTGTCGAAGGCTGCCCGCGCTGCGGCAACGCGCTCGGGGCGGTTGGCCTCGGTGACGCCGTCGATGCTGAACCACTGGCGACCGGGGCCGTGGCCGAAGGAGAAGGGCGCGTCCGGCGTGACGAAATCGACGCCGGGGAGGGTGTCGCGCCACGTATTCCCGAGCGGCGCCAGGTCCGCGCCGCAGCTGCCGACGCCGTGGAGCAGGATTACGAGCTCGCGGTTCATGCGTGATCCTCCCCGTCGATCCATGCGTAGGTCAGCGTCTCGCGGAAGGCGAAGCGATCGACATGCCGTTCGACCACCGCCTGGAATTCGGCGACGTCCGCACCCTCGTCTGGCGAGAGGACGATGACCAGGCGATCTGTATCGGCATCGAGCACGCAAGACCCGAAGGGCAGGGCGATCTCGCCGTGCGCCGACGTGAAATCGACCGCGAACTTGTGGCTCCAATGCTTGCAGAGCTGCTGGAGCGTGCGGCTCGCAGAGGCTGTAGGAACCTCCGCACGACGCTCAACCATGAGCAAGCTCTTTCGTCCGCACGTCTTCCAGAACGACTGGCGCGAGGCCCGGGAGGTCGGGCCCGACGGGCACGATGCCGCCCGGGTTGAGCGCCTTGATGGAATAATAGCCGCGCTTGATATGATCGATATCGACGGTTTGCCGGATACCGGGCACGGTGAGCATCTGCGTCAGATAGCCGCTGAGCGCAGGATAGTCCTTCAGGCGGCGCAGGTTGCATTTGAACAGCCCGTGATAGGCCGCGTCGAAGCGGACGAGCGTCACGAATAGCCGCACGTCCGCCTCCGTCAGCGCATCGCCGAACAGATAGGGTCCCTGTTCACTCAGCCGCGTTTCGAGGGCGTCGAGCATCGAGAAGATGTCGGCGAATGCCTCCTCATAGGCGAGCTGGGTGGTCGCGAAGCCGGCGCGGTAGACGCCGTTGTTGAGCCGCGGATAGATTTCGTCGTTGAGCGCGTCGATCCGGCCGCGCAGCGCCTCCGGATAGAGATCGAAGGCCGGATCGGCGAGCGAGCCGAAACCCGAATTGAACATGCGGACGATGTCGGCGGATTCATTGTTGACGATTCCGCCGCGCTGCTTGTCCCACAGCACGGGAACGGTCGCCCGGCCCGTATAGTGCGGATCTGCGCGCGTGTAGATCTCGTGCATATAGGTCGCGCCGTTGACGCTGTCCCGGTCCGACCCCGGATAATCGCCGAAGCGCCATCCCTCGTCGGTCAGCGCCGGCTCGACGACCGAGACCGAGATTGCCTCCTCAAGCCCCTTGAGCGCGCGCGCGATCAGCGTGCGCGACGCCCATGGGCAGATCAGCGCGACATAGAGGTGATAGCGGCCGGCCTCGGCGGCGAACCCGCTTTCTCCGGTCGGACCGGGGGCGCCATCAGGCGTGATCCAGTTGCGGAAACCGGAGATCTGGCGGACGAAGCCGCCTTTTTCGTCGGTCGCCTGCACGGGTTGCCAGTCCGCGGTCCATTTGCCGTTCACGAGCATATCGAAATCCTTCCCTTCGCGATCAGGCCACGTGCTGCCGGACCCATGACACGTAGCGATCCACCCAGCCCTGCAAGAATTCGCGGCTCGCCGTACCGATGCCGCCGTCCTCGTCGAACAGCGACTCTGTCACGTGAATGAACGCTTCGGGCTGGCCGAGCGTCGGCACGTCGAGATAAGCGAGGATGTTGCGCAGATGCTGTTGAGCGAGCGCGGTTCCGATGGCGCCAACCGACACACCGATCACGCCGGCCGGCTTGCCTGCCCAGACGCTCTGGCCATAGGGCCGCGACGCATGATCGATAGCATTCTTGAGCACGCCTGGGATCGACCGGTTATATTCCGGCGTGACGAAAAGCAGCCCCTGCGCATCGGCGATCTCGCTCTTGAGGCGCTTGACGGAGTCGGCCTGGGCGGCATCGTCGTCCTGATTATAGAGTGGCAGGTCGCCGATCTCGACGAAGTCGAACGAGAAGTCAGCGGGCGCCAGCCGGACCAAGGCATTGGTGAGCTTGCGGTTGAAGGAATCGCGGCGAAGGCTGCCGACGATGACGGCGATTTTTAAGGTGGTCATGGTCATGCTCCCTGGATGTGATCCTATTTCACCAAGCCGAACGGATCGGGGACGGCATGGCTGTTGGCGTTGTTCCAGAAATTCTGGAGCACAAAGCCATATTCGGAGAGATTATGATTGAACGGCGCCAGCATCGCGTCGGCCGTGGGCCGCTTCCAGTCTGCCTGCAGTTCGCAGCCGAGCGCGAAGGTCGAGACCAGTTCGGCGCCGGCATTGGCCATGCGAGACATCGCGGCCTCCGCTTCATAGCGGTTCCAGGCGCCGCAGGCATCGACCACGGGGAACACCTTGTAGCCGTCGTTGAGCATCGACAGCGTCGGGAACGCGCAACAGGTGCCGATCGTGACGGCGGCGATAATGATGTGAGTGCGGCCGGTCTTTTCGACGAGGTCCTCAAGTGCCCTGCGGAAGGTTGGGTCTTCATAGGCGTTGATGATGCCGGTACGGCGATAGATCGGCTGGTCTGGGAAGACTTCCTTGATCTCGGGAAGCGTATCGCCATTCTGCCACTGGGCGTTGGACGAGGTGATCAGCGTCGGAATACCGAGCGCCTTGGCGATGCGCGCAAGCCCAACGACATTGCTCTTATACTCTGCGAGCGACCCGAAATCGCGCACGCCGGCCATCAGTCCGATCTGGTGATCGACCAGCAGCACGATGCTGTTATCGGGCGTGGGCTTGTCATGGCCAAAGCGTCCTGCCCTCTGCGCGTCTGCGGCCGGGACCTTGTTGGGCAACGCGGAATCGGTAATGGGACTAACGATGTCGGCGGGGCGGCCGTTCAGAGTAGCTTGGGTCAAGTTTATCTCCTCTTCATGGTTTCTTTGGGGACTTGGCGCCTAATGTGCGCGAATGGTGATCGGCGTGCCCCACGGGTCGCGCAACGACAGAAGCCCCGGCCTGTCGGACAATCCAGCGAGTGCCATTCGCGCCGACACAGCCTCCAGCGTCGCCGCGTCGGCTTCGATCTCGACATTGGCGAGGCCGGTCGAGGGGGCGCTGCGCACGGTCGCTCCGCGGCTGTTCCAGATATTGGTCGCCAGCCGGTGGTGATAGCCGCCCGACCCGTAGAAGGTTCCGCCGGGATAGCGGCAGGTGATGTCGAGGCCAAGCACGCCGGCATAGAAGGCTTCCGCTGGCGCGATCGCTCCGACCTGGAGGTGAACATGGCCGATGGCTGAACCTGCCGGAAATCCCGCCCATGGCCGGGTGCCGGCGCTGGCGAGCAGATCCTCGATATCGAGCGGATCGCTCGGCATCTCGACCTGTCCGCCTTTCCATCGCCAGGCCGATCGCGGCCGATCGGCGTAGATCTCCACGCCGTTGCCTTCGGGATCGGTAAGATAGATCGCTTCGCTCACGCTGTGATCGGCGGTCCCGACGACCGGTGCGCGGGCCGCAGCCGCATGTCTCGTCCAGCGACCAAGGTCTTCGCGCGTCGGCAAGAGGAAGGCCGTATGGAAGAGGCCGGCCTCACGAGGGTCTCGGCGGCGGGCCTCTGCATCGCGGCGCAGCTCGAGCAGCACCGTCTCACCGTCGCCAAGCAGCACTTCGCCGGCATCGCTCGTCAAGAGATGCAGTCCGACCACCCGCTGATAGAAATCGCTGACGCGGTCAAGATCATGGACGGTGAGCGCCACCCTGCCGATGGTGACCGGGGCAGTGGTTGCCGTAAGCATGGCTTATCCTCCGGGCCGAAGGTTCATCGCTCAGCGAGCAGTAAGACGGAACGGGGTCGGGCGCAGGCTGTAGGCGCCATCGCCGATCAACGCCGCGGCGAGCAGTCCAACGATCCAGAAGGCGGGGAATTCCCATCCGCCATTGGCGTTGGTGAAGAAAAATCCGGCTGGGCCATGCACGGTGACGATCGTCCCAAGCAGGATCGGGACGAGGGCGATTGCTGCGAGACGCGGCCAGATGCCTAGGATCAGCGCGGCAGCGCCGGCCAGTTCCCAAACGATGGTGACATAAGCGAGCCAGCCCGGCAGGCCGAGCGAACCGAAATAGCTCGCGGTGCCCGAGGGAGTAAACACGAAGATTTTCAGGCCGGCGTGGGCGATGAACAGAACGCCCAGCGCGAGGCGCAGGAGCAGGGCGGCGTAGGGGGCGGTGCGGGTATCGATCATGATGTAATGTCCTCGGCGGTGACAGCAAAGGCTGTAGGGAGCGTCCTGCTCCGCGCCGATGCAATCTGATTACAGCCGGGAAAATGCGCTCTTTCGCAATTAAGAACAACCTAACCAAATTGGCGTTATTTGATTCCGAATTGGAAAGTATCTAACTTTGTTACCAGCCTTGGTCCCACTCAGGCTGACCCCGATAGCAATTGGCGAGAAAGTCGACGAGGACGCGCACCTTCAGCGCCAAATGGCGCCCCGGCGGATAGAGGGCGAAAAGGCCGAATGGTTCCTCCTCGCCAGTGCGCAGCACAGGTCGCAAGGTTCCGGCACGCAACCGCGCACCCACGACGAAACTCGGTACGCGCGCGATGCCAAGGCCCGCCTCGGCCGCCGCCGCGCACGCTTCCGCGTTCGAAAAGCGAAGCCGCCCGTTGACCGGGACCGCAGATCCGTTCTCGCCCGGGCCGAACCGCCAGTTGAAGGGATCGCGGAAGTTCGTGTCGATGATGCAGTCATGGCCAGCGAGATCCGCCGGCACGGCTGGTTCGCCGCGCGCTTCAAGATACGCGGGCGCCGCAGCGAGCACGATCCTCACCGGGCAAAGCCTGCGCGCGATGAGACTGCTGTCGCCGGGCCTGCCGACCCGGATCGCGGCATCGAAACCTTCCTCTACCAGATTCACCGTTCGGTCGGAAAAGCTGACGTCGAGCTGTATTTCGGGAAAGGCCTTTGCGAACTCGATCAGAACGGGACCAAGCTGCACGGAGCCGAAGGTGATAGGGGCTGTCAGCCGCAGCCGACCGGTCGGCGCGCCGGAGGCATTGCGCACCGATGCGTCGAGAGTATCGAACTCTTCCAGCAGCGGCTTGATCCGCTCGCAATAGGCTTGGCCGACTTCGGTCGGCGACAGCGCTCGCGTGGTGCGCTTGATAAGCTGGACGCCGAGATCGGTTTCGAGCCGGGAAACGAGTTTGGATGCCTGGCCCGCGCTCGTCCCCAGGCGCGCGGCTGCGCCCGCGAAGCTGCCAGCCTCCAAAACGGCGACGAACATGCGATCACAATCGAGCCGTTCCACAATCTATCTCATCTGGATGTAATAAGCCTTGATTTACACAAAGCATGGCTATCAAGGAAATAGTCTGTGCGCCGAGGGTTCGACGTCGCCAATGTCATTGCGTTTATCGAGAATGCCGGAAACACGCGGTTGCACCTGCCTTCGATACCAGCGCAGTGAGAGCGTTCAGGACGGCCATGCAGGCCCGGCTGTGTCACGAACCGGTGCACGGTTTTCGCTTCTTATCCATTGGCGAGACGTCATGCATCGTCTGAAGACAGCGCGGTCGCCTTTCGTAGGAGAGTGATAAACTGCTCTTGCTCGTCGTCGCTCAGCTTGGACACCATTTGCTGCTGCGCTCTATCGACGGCTGGTTGTACTTTGGCGAGTAGATCCGCGCCTTCCTGAGTAATGCGGAGCATTCTCGAACGCCGATCTGCCTCGCTAATGTTGCGCGTCAGCAGCCCTTTTTTAACAAGGCGGTCGATCACCCCTGTGATCGTGGCACGATCGTGGGCGATGGTGCTGGCCAGTGTTGCCTGGTCTATCCCAGGACGTTTCATGACGGCGAGCAGCGTTGAATATTGCACGGGAGTCAGGTCGCCAGCGATCTCGGTCAGCTCGGCATTGAACGCAGCGACCGCCTGCTGCTGGAACCGACGTGCCAGATGGCCCGGCATAGTTTTCTGATCTCGCAACGATCTTCCTATCTAGTCGCTAATTGACACGTACACGAATCATTCGTACACAAATTATATCGCTTTGACGGCGAGGGCAATGCGTGGCCGAGAGCCCGAACGACGACCCGCCGAGACTGATGGGAGAGAAACGGCATGCAGTTCAACCTAAACGGTTTTCGCACCGGCGATCCGGATGCCCACGCCGCATCAGAGCAGGGCGTCCGACGGTCTTCGCAGGTTGAATTGCCGTCGCAGGTCGACGTTCTGGTCGTCGGCTGTGGTCCAGCAGGGCTGACGCTGGCGGCGCAGCTCGCTGCGTTTCCGGAGATCGACACCTGTATCGTCGATGCCAATCCCGGCCCGCTGGAACTTGGCCGGGCCGACGGGATCGCCTGCCGATCAATGGAGATGTTCCAGGCTTTCGGCTTTGCCGAAAAGGTCATGCGCGAATCCTACTGGGTGAACGAAACCACCTTCTGGAGGACGCAGGACGAGCCCGGCAAGGGTATTGTCCGCACCGGCAGGATCGACGATGTGGAGCCCGGCCTTTCGGAATTTCCGCACACGATCCTGAACCAGGCGCGGGTGCATGAATTCTACCTCGATATCATGCGACGGTCGCCCAATCGTATCGTGCCCCATTACGGCCGCACGCTCGTCGACCTTGCGGTCGATCCGGCGAGCAGCCATCCGGTCACCGCCCGGTTCGAAGTGGTCGGCGCAGACGGATCCAGGCAGATCGAAGTGGTGACGGCGCGCTATGCCGTAGGCTGTGACGGCGCGCGCAGCACCGTGCGCCGCTCGCTCGGCATCCCTCTGGAAGGCGATTCGGCCAACCAGGCATGGGGCGTGATGGATATACTTGCGGTCACCGATTTCCCGGACATCCGGCTGAAGTCGGTCATCACCTCGGCCGATGGCGGCACCATCGTCCTCATTCCGCGGGAAGGCGGATACCTGGCGCGTATCTATGTCGAGATGGACAAGCTGGGGAAGGACGAGCGCGTCACCCAGCGCAGCATCGCAATCGAGGATGTGATCGCAGCGGCAAACCGTGTTTTCCATCCCTATGTACTCGATGTGAAGGAAATCGCCTGGTGGTCGGTCTACGAGATCGGCCAGCGGATGTCGCCGCGGTTCGACGACGTTTCAGAAGGCGCAGCGGCCGCTCAGCTACCCCATGCCTTCATAGCGGGAGACGCGTGCCACACACACAGCCCGAAGGCCGGACAGGGCATGAACGTGTCCATGCAGGACACGTTCAACCTAGGCTGGAAGCTTGCCGCGGTGCTGCGGGGCATTTCTCCGCCCGAACTGCTGCGCAGCTATTCGGACGAGCGGCGCGACCTGGCCAAGACGCTGATCGATTTCGATCGCGAATGGGCTGCGCTGCTGAGTGCGGCGTCAAAACCCGAGAACGCGATCGATCCGGCGAAAGTACAGGCATATTTCGTCGAGCACGGTCACTATACCGCAGGCACGGCTACCCGGTACAAGCCCTCGGTGCTGATCGGATCTGCCGAGCATCAGCATCTCGCGACCGGATATGTCGTGGGCAAACGCTTCCACTCCGCTCCGGTGATCCGCCTCGCGGACGCGCGGCCTATGCAGCTGGGGCACGTTGTCGAGGCGGACGGGCGTTGGCGGCTGTTCGTCTTTGCCCCCGGCGGTAACCAGGAAGCGTCGCTCGCCGCCGTCGGACAATTGTGCCGCTTTCTGACGGACACGCCGCAGTCGCCCATTGTCCGGTTCGCACGGCCCGGCGCGGACATCGACGCGCTGATCGACGTGCGCTGTGTGCTGCCCTTTCACCATCGCGGGATCGAGCCGGGATCGCTCCCCGACCTGCTCCTGCCGCGCAAAGGGCGGCTGGAACTTCAGGATTACGAAAAGGCATTCTGCATCGATCCGCAACCGGATCGCGACATCTACGCCATGCGCGGCATCGACCAGGAGCGCGGCTGCCTGATCGTCGTGCGGCCCGACCAATATGTCGCGCAAGTTCTGCCGTTCGATGGTGTGGCCGCGCTGACGGCCTTCTTCGACCCGATCTTCACCCGCCCTTAGCCTGGCCCGACCAGACAGGATCTGGCTCTTTCACGAGGCGGATCGTAAACTCTTAAAAACGAGGGACCAATGAACCAGGCTTGATCGGCCGCCCGATGCGGAGCGGCGTAGCTATGGCGAGGGGTCTGCAACCGCGCCGTTCTGGCGCCGGACGATCGGGTTTCGTCGCCACAATGGCGATGTTCGATTCATCCTTTGCTCCAAACCTGAGAGAGCCCCAGTCGTCGCCAGCGCGGTGCGGTCGAGGTGCATGATCCCGCAGTCTATCGTTGAGTTTCACTGCGGGCTGCAAAGTGCTTGCTCGTCTTCCGCCCCTCCTGCTTGTAGGCCACCAGCCTCACCGGCTTTCCAAAGCCGGTGAGGCTGGTTTTGCGCGAGCGACATGTCCCGACTGTATGACGTAATAGGCTCGCCGAGCACAACGATTTGCCCTCCCACATGTCTTTTTCCACCGTACCAGTTTTCCCGATGCCGATCGGCGTGCAGATGAGCTATTTTATCGTGCCCGGCAGCAAGTGCGTAGCGACGACAATGGCCGAGCCATAACGGCGCGGACGCGCTGACAGGTTCGATAGTCCGCCCCAGGTCGATGCCGCGAAGTAAAGATCGTTGATCCAAACTCAATTGGGCAACCGCTTTTTCGTTTGTTAAAGCCAGCCGTGAGCGCGATCTCTCCCCAAAACCAAGAGTAGGGGAGAGGATTATGATGAAGCGTTCGATGACGGTTGCCATGCTGGCCGGAACGGCGATCGGATTGTCGGTACCGGCGTGGGCGCAGGATGCCGCCACAACCGCTTCTGCAACCACCGACAAACCCCAACCCGAGCTGCCGATCGGCGACATTGTTGTCACCGCTCAGCGACGCTCGCAGCGGCTGCAAGATGTCCCGATCGCGGTGTCCGTTGTAGCGGGCGCGGATCTCGAACGATCCAATCTTCGATCCCTTCAGGACGTCACCGAACGCCTGCCGAACGTCAAGATCGTCTCCGGCACCAACGCTGACGCGCTGAACATTCGCGGTGTCGGGTCGGGGCAGAATGCCGGCTTCGAACAGTCGGTCGGGACCTTTGTCGATGGCGTCTACCGCGGTCGTTCTCGCGCCACACGCGCCGCGCTGTTCGATCTGGAGCGGGTGGAGGTGTTGAAGGGTCCGCAGACCACCTTCTTCGGCAATAACGCCATCGCCGGCGCGCTGAATATCACGACCAAGAAGCCCGGCGACCAGCTGGAATATAACGCCACAGCGCTCTATGGCGAGGATGGGGAGTTCAATCTCGAGGGCGGCGTGTCGACGCCGCTGACGGACACTCTGTCGGTACGCGTGGCGGGCCGCTATTCCGGCATCAACGGCTATGTCTACAACAGCACGCTGACTGAGGATAGCGGGCGAATGCGCGACTATCTAGGCCGCGCCTCGATCCGGTTCGAGCCGTCGGCCACCGTCCGATCGGACCTGCGCTTCGACATTGGCCGCAATCGTAATCGCAACGCGTTTGCCGGCGAACTCGTCGGCTGCCCGCCGCCAGCCGGCTATCCGCCGGCAGCCGCACAAGGCAATGTGTGCGGCTTGGCACTGGCCTTTAATCCCGGCCTGGACGACCGTTTCAACAATCGCGCGGTCGGCGAAGATTCCTTCTTTAACTATGACTTTAAGGAAGTGGCCTGGACCAACAGCATCGGTCTCGGTCGGCATACGCTGACTACGATCACCAGCTACTTCGACCATGACACCCGTATGCTGCTGCAACTGATCCCGGTGCCGTACCTGCCAAGCAATGTCGGGTTGCCCTTTGTCAACGGCGGACTCCTCCCGACCGCCAACTACGAAAAGTATCACTCCTTCTCGCAGGAAGTGCGGCTGCAATCCCCGACTGGCGGCACATTCGAATATATGATCGGCGCATATTATTCGCATACCTATCTGAATGCGATCAATCATACCGGCTTTTTTATCGTCCCCTTTGCGCTGATCCCCGGCGCTCCTTCCGAAATTCTGCCGACGGATGGGGTCAGTGGCACGCCGACGCTTAGGGAGACCGACAACAATTACTCAGTGTTCGGCTCGCTGACGTGGCATCCAATAGAGCCATTGAAGGTGAACTTGGGCTTGCGCTACATGACGGTGACGAAGGATGCGACGCGATCGTTGATCTTCGGCCGCGGCGCGGACCGTGCTCTGGGACTCGAGAACTTCCGCCCTTACACCCTGCCGACTCAGGCGTTCATTGCCGCAGTTCTTGGCGGCAACCAGGCCAACTATGCTCAGCCCAAGCGTACAGATGACGCGGTGATGCCATCGGTAAATGTGCAATATACGCTGGCGCCCGATATCATGACCTACGCCAGCTACACGCGCGGCTTCAAGGCGGGCGGATTCGACGCGAGCTCGACGGGCACAACTTTCGACCCAGAGTTCGTCAATGCGTATGAGGTTGGGTTGAAGAGCCAGTTCTTTGACCGGCGCTTGACACTGAATCTAGCCGGCTTCTGGAGCGAGTACCGCGATCTTCAGGAAACGACGATCAAGTTCGTCGGTTCGGGTCAGGCGCAAACGATCATCTCGGTGGTGGCGAATGCCGGCAAGGCGCGCGTGCGCGGCGCCGAATTCAACGCCCGTCTGCGCGTCAGCGATGTGCTGACGCTCACTGGTGACGTTGGCTACCTCGACGCCACCTACCAGGATTTTCCGAACGGCAGCTGTACGATCCTGCAGAACACGCAGACTCCTAACTGTGTCCAGGACCTCAGCGGCAAGCGCCGCGCCTTCTCGCCCAAGTGGAGCGGCAACCTGCGCGCCAGCTTCGCGGTGCCGGTCGGCGGTCTGGTCGCGACCGCCGATCCGGGGCTCTATTTCACGTCGCGCTACTTCCAGTCAGCCACTGCCGATCCGCTGCTCGTGCAGAAGGGGTATGCCAAGGTCGATCTGCGCCTGGGCGTGGGTCCCGCGGACAAGAGGTGGGAACTTGCCGTGGTCGGCAAGAACCTGTTCGACAAGCGCACGGCATATCTGCGCGAAGCGGTGCCCACGTCGCCCGGTACGGTAAACTTCTATGGTGATCGCCCGCGCTCGGTCGCGGTGCAGATCTCGATCCGCAACTGATGCAGGAAAGAGTTGGCGGAGATCGGCGATGAGAATTTCGGCATGGCTCGCCGCCTGTCTCCTGATGCTCCTGGGCTACCCGGGCGCAGCAGGTGCCGGGCTGGCGAACGATCGGCCGGTGGCACGCTGCGGCGGGTTCCTGGAGGGCATCGTCGTCGATGCGAAGGGTGCGATATGGGCGCTCGACGTGACCGGCGATCGTATCCTGCAAATCGACGGCAAGGGCGGCTGCGTCGTGCGCGGGCGGACCGGGGGCATGCCGAACGGCGCGAAGATCGCGCCCGACGGCAGTCTGACGATCGCCGATCAGTCGGGGCTGATCCGGTTCGATACCGCGACCGGCAGGGTTGAAAGGTTGAGTTTTATGCACGAAAGCGTTGCGCTGACGGGCCTGAACGATCTGGCGTACGACCGTGCCGGCGGACTGTACATCACGGTGCCAGGTCGGTCGAACGCCGTCCATGCCACCGGCCGCGTCTTCTACCGTGCCGCCGATGGCAGGGTGCAGTTACTGGCCGATGGTCTTGCCTATCCGAATGGCATCGCGGTAGCCCCGGACGGCGAGACTGTCGCGGTCGCGGAGTTCGCTGCCAAGCGTATCCTGTCGCTGCCGTCGGTCACCGGCAACCGGCCACTGCGTATGGCACATGTGCTGGCGCACACGCAGGGTGGCGTCGGACCCGACGGCATTATGTTCGATGCGGGCGGGCGGCTGTTTTCGGCGAACCTTGGCGACGGTACTGTTCAGATTTTCGGCGCGGACGAGCGACTGCAACAGGTTCTAAAATTGCCTCCTACCGCAGGAGCGATGCCGACGAACCTGGCGGTGGACGTGCACGGCGTGCTCGTGACGGAGGCCCAGCGCGGCGAGATATGGCGCGTGGCCGTTCCGGCGGCAGTAGCGGGCAGCGGCGCCTCGTCGGATAACGATGGCACGATTGATTTCAGCTCAATCGAACGGACGCCTTAGTAGTTTGACAGAAATGGCCGCGAACGATCATTCGGGACCAACTGCTCGTTGAAAAAAACATCGCCGGCATGCCGCGCTGCGGCTCCAGGCATCTTCGGAGTGAACGCATGGCGGACTGGAATTTCAGGGACAAGGCCTGCATCGTCGGGGTCGGCAACACGGGGTATGGCGTGTTCCCGGAAACCGATGCGGTGGGGCTCGGCATATCGGCGCTGGATGCTGCAGTGGCGGATGCGGGGATCAGCTTCGATGACATTGACGGCGTGATCCTCAACCGACTGCCGTACGACCGCTTTGCCGAAGTTTCCAACCTCAACACCCCTTATCTGCAATCGACAGAAGCGCATGGGCGCTTCTCCGCCGTCGCGCTGATGATGGCGGCAGAGGCGATTGCATCGGGTCAGGCAACGACGATCGCGCTCGTCTACGGCAATGATGGCCGGTCGAACGCGATGAAATATGGCGGCGGCGCAGGTTTCTGGGCGCCGTGGGGCTTCACCTCGCCCGGCGCCAGCCATGCGATGATGTGGCGGCGGCACATAGCGCGGTTCGGCACTTCCTCGGAGGATCTGGCGCATGTCGCGGTGGCGTTCCGCGATCACGCGACAAAGAACCCGCAGGCCGTCATGCAAAAGCCGATTACGCTCGATGACCACCAGAACAGTCGCTACATCTGCGATCCGCTGCACCTGCTCGATTATTGCCTCATCAACGACGGCGGCGTGGCGTGGATCATGACCACGCCGGAACGGGCGCGCGACCTGCGCAAGAAGCCGATCTACGTTTCGGGCTTCGCGCGTCAGGACGATTTCTCGCAGAACAGCTATCCCGCCGACGATTTCTGGTATCCCGCGCTTCAGAAGGTGGCCTCGCAGGTCTACGATCGGGCAGGCGTGTCGCGCGACGACATTGACGGTCTGATGATCTACGACAATTTCTCCCCGACCGTCATCTTCGCGCTGGAAGGTCTGGGCTTTTGCGCACAGGGCGAGGGCGGCGCATTCGTGCGCGATGGCACGCTCCAGTTGGGCAAGGGCCGGTGGCCGACGAACACCAGCGGCGGGCACCTTTCCGAAAGCTACATGCAGGGCTGGGCGCTGATCGCCGAGGGCGTGCGGCAGCTGCGCGGCGAGGTGCCGGCCGATCGCCAGATCGCGGATGCCAAAGCGCTGCAATTCTGCCTGGCGACCCCGGTTTCCGCATCCATCATCCTGAGGACCGACGCATGACCTACAAGAAGCCGCTGCCGGAATCCGACAAGTGGATCGGGCCGTTCTTCGCTGCCTGCCGCGAGAACAGGCTGGTCGCACAGAAATGCGATGCCACCGGTCGGTTCTTCTTTCCGCCCGCGCCCGTCTCGCCTTACACGCGCAAGCCGGACTGGTCTTGGGCTGATCTGTCGGGTCGCGGTCGGATCGCGTCGTTTGTTGTGATGCACCAGAAATATTTCGCCGGCTTTGCGGACGAGGTGCCCTATCCAGTCATCGAAGTCGAGTTGGAGGACGGCGTGAAGCTGATCTCCAACATTGTCGAGCTCGGCGACCGCGCGCTGGCCGTCGGCCTTCCGGTCGAAGTCGTGTTCGAAGCGGTGACCGACACGGTTACGCTACCGCTGTTCAGGCTGGTGGACCCGGTACGCGCATGACGACTGGCGTGGATGAAATGCAGGGAGGAAGTGCGATGGACATGCGCGACCGGTTCGATCCCGCGACGGAGCTGTCGGATAACATTCGATCGCGCTTCTTCATCGGCGGCGCGTGGCGCGAGCCGCGCAGCAAGGAGCGGCTGGAACTCATCTCGCCGCTGACCGAGCAGATCATGCTCAGCGTTCCGGCCGGCAGCGCCGATGACATGGCCGATGCGGTCGCGGCCGCATCGCAAGCCTTTCTGGCAGGACCGTGGCCCCGTATGTCGCCCGCTGAACGCGGCGTGGTCCTGCGGCGCATGGGCGACGCTATCGCTGCGCGTCACGACATGTTTGCGCGAGTCTGGACGGCGCAGGTCGGCGTGCCGTCCGGGTTCAACCAGATGGTCACTGGCTTGGCGCCGCTCTATTTCCGCTACTTCGCCGATCTGGCCGAGACATATGCATTCGAGGAGGTACGTCCCACCATGGGCGGGCACGCTCGGATCGTGCGTGAGCCGGTCGGCGTTTGCGCGCTGGTGCTGCCGTGGAACGCGCCCCTGATCCTGCTGTCGCAGAAGCTCGCGGCAGCGCTGCTGGCAGGCTGCACGATCGTCGCCAAACCCAGTCCCGAAACGCCGCTCGACGCGCTGATGCTGGCGGAGTGCGCGGAAGAGGCCGGGCTGCCAGCGGGCGTGTTCAACGTCGTGCCAGCCGGTCGTGAGGCTGGCGACACGCTGATCCGCGATCCTCGCGTCGACAAAGTCAGTTTTACGGGATCGACGGCGGCCGGGCGGCACATCGGCGCCGTGTGCGCCGACCGGATCGCGCGTTGCAGCCTGGAACTTGGCGGCAAGTCCGCGGCGATCATCTGCGACGATGCCGATCTGGAGCAGGCGCTGGCGGCGCTGGTGCCGGTCGCCATGCCCTTCTCCGGCCAGATATGCTTCTCGCAGACGCGGGTGCTCGTCTCTGAGGCGCGTCACGACGAAGTGCTGGGCGCGCTGGAACGGGCAGTGGACGCAATCACTCTAGGCGACCCTTGGGATGAGGGCACGGTGATGGGTCCGCTGTCGATGGCGCGTCAGCGTGACCGCGTGCTGGATTATATCGAGACGGCGCGTGCCGAGGGCGCCACGATGGTCCGCGGCGGCGGCAATGGCGGTTTCAACCGCGGCTTTTTCGTCGAACCGACGATCTTCACCGACGTCACGTCCGACATGACCATCGCGCAGGAGGAGGTGTTCGGTCCCGTCCTCTCTGTGCTGCGCTACCGCGACGAAGATCATGCCGTCGAGATCGCGAACGACAGCCTGTATGGCCTGTCGGGCACGGTCTTCACCGCCGACATTGCTCGCGGCGAGGCGATCGCGCGGCGCGTGCGCACCGGCAATATCAGCGTGAACGCGCTGCAGCTCGATCCGGCGGTGCCGTTCGGCGGCTTCAAACAGTCCGGCATCGGCCGCGAAGGCGGGCCGGAGGGGCTGGAAGTCTTTCTGGAAACCAAGGCGATCTACCTGCCGACGCCTGTGGCCTGACGGGCTGCGCGGCGCATCACGACATGACGGAGAACATGATGAGCGAAGACAATCTGGTCGTTGTTGAGGACAAGGGTGCCTACGCGACGCTGCGTATGAACCGGCCTGAAAAGCGCAATGCAATGAATGTCGCGATCCGCGTCGCGATGCTCGAGGCGCTGGAGCGGCTGAAGGGCCGTGTTGGCGCCATCGTCATCACCGGCACCGAGGGCTCGTTCTGCGCCGGGCTGGATCTGAAGGAAGAGAGCGCCCTGCGCGCCGCCGGCACTGCAAGCGATCCCGCGACGTCGTGGCAGGCGGTCAACGTCGCGATCCGCGCGCATCCCGCGGTCTTCATCGCTGCGGTCAACGGCATAGCGCTCGGCGGCGGCGTGACGCTCATCAACGTCTGCGATCTGGCGATCGCGTCGGAGCGCGCGCAGATGGGAATGCCCGAGATGGGCTTCGCCACCTACCCGGGGCTTGCCGGCCCCTCGACGCAATATTCGCTGACGAGAAAGCGCCACGCCTGGCTAATGTTCACCACCGACCGCATCGATGGCGCGACCGCTGCCGAATGGGGCCTGGTTAACAAGGTTGTGCCGCACGACAGCCTGCTGGTAGAGGCCGAGGCCGTAGCGGCGAAGATCGGCCAGTTTGACCAGACCGCGCTCGCTGTCAGCAAGGCGGCGATGGATCGGATTCCGGTCGAGATCGACTGGAACGGCGCGTTCGACTTCGGAGTCGGTCAGATCGAGCGGATTCGCCGCGAATCGAACGCTGGTGATGAGGGGATGGCGCGCTTCTCATCGGGCGAGCGGCTGGTCGGTCAGGGTTGACCCTCGCTCGTTCCGATCCAGAAATGAAGGCCAGTGACATGCGCGATTACCAGATGTTCATCAATGGCGTCTTCCGCGACGCTTCAGACGGGCGCACGTTGGAGAGCGTTCATCCGTGGACCGGGGATGCCTGGGCGCGCATTCCACGTGGCGATCGCGCCGACGCCGACGCCGCCATCGGCGCGGCCCATGCTGCGCTGAGAGGCCCTTGGCGCGACCTGTCGGCGAGCGCGCGCGGGGCGTTGCTGCGCAAGGTTGGCGACCTGCTGGCGCGCGACGCCGAGCGGCTGGCCGAAATCGAGGTGAACGACAACGGCAAGCTGCTGATCGAGATGCAGGCGCAGATGCGCTACCTGCCCGAAGTCTATTACTACTTCGCCGGCCTTGCCGACAAGGTGGAAGGAAGTGTGCCGCCGATCGGGCGGCCGGGCCATTTCGCCTATACCCGGCTGGAGCCGGTTGGCGTCGTCGCGGCGATCACGCCCTGGAATTCGCCGCTGATGCTTGCCGCCAGCAAGATCGCTCCGGCGCTGGCGGCCGGCTGCACCGTGGTGCACAAGCCATCCGAGCACAGTTCGGCCTCCGCGCTCGAAGTCGCGCGGTTGTTCGATGAGGCTGGCTTCCCGCCGGGCGTGATCAACGTCGTCACGGGATTGGGAAACGAGGTCGGCGACGCCTTGGTACGCGACCCCAGGGTCGCCCGGATCAGCTTCACCGGAGGAACGGATTCTGGCAAGGCCGTCAACCAGATCGCGGCGGCGCGGCTGGCGCGGTGCGACCTGGAACTTGGTGGCAAGTCGCCCAATATCGTCTTTGCCGACGCGGATCTCGACGCAGCTGCGAGCGGTGTGGTGTCCGGAATCTTCGCCGCGTCGGGACAGAGCTGTCTCGCCGGATCGCGCCTGCTGGTCCAGGACAGCATCCACGACGCCTTCCTTGACCGCCTGCTGGCGATCGCCGCGGGTGCGGTGGTGGGCGACCCGATGGACTCGACGACGCAGATCGGTCCGGTCACCACCGAGGCGCAGTTCGCGAAGGTGCTTGACTATATCGCGATAGCGAAAGGTGAGGGCGCCCGATGCGTAACGGGCGGCGAGCGGCTCGACCGACCGGGCTGGTTCGTTCGCCCGACGATCTTCGCCGACGTCACCAATGCCATGCGTATTGCGCGTGAAGAGGTGTTCGGCCCGGTGCTCTCGGTCATCCGTTTCCGCGATGAACAGGATGCGCTCAGGATTGCCAACGACAGCAACTTCGGCCTCGCCGCCGGTGTGTGGACATCGGACATGGGCACCGCGTTCCGCATGAGCGAGCGGCTTCAGGCAGGCACTGTCTGGATCAACAACTATCGTATGCTGAGCGTCATGATGCCGTTCGGTGGCTATAAGGACAGCGGCACCGGGCGTGAAAACGGGCTCGAGGCGATCCGCGCCAATCTCGAGACCAAGAGCGTCTTTCTGAATCACAGCGCTGCGGTGGCCAATCCTTTTGTGATGAAGTTGTAGGACAGACTTCGGTGCGTGCCGCGATCAGGTCGCGGCACGCACCGGATCAGACCAGCACTCCCGCGGAATCGAGCGCGTCGATCTCGCCGTCCGACAGCCCAAGCCGTGTCGCCAGCAGCTCGCGCGTATGTTCGCCGAGCAACGGCGCTGCGAAGCGCGGGCCGGTCGGCCCCGACGCGAAGCGGAAGGGTGGGCCGTTGTAAAGCGAGGTTCCCATTTCCGCATGCGGCAGGTAGCGCCAGTGGTCGCGGTGTCGCAATTGTGGGTCGTCGTCGACCAGGTCTGCGGCGTTCTGCACCACGCCAGCCGGTACGGCGCGCGCCTGGAGCCGCGCCATCAGTGCGTAGCCGTCCCAGTCGCGCGTCAGCACCGAGAGCGCCGCGTCCAACCGGTCGGCGTCGGCCTCGCGGGCGGCGAGGTCGCGCCATTCCGGCCGATCGAGCGCATCGCGGCCGAGCACGTCGGCCAGTGCCCGCCATTGGTCGTCGGTGGCGATGCTGATTGCGATCCAGCGGTCCGATCCGGCGGTCGGATAGACGCCGCGCGGAGCATGGCCGGGCAGGCGGTTGCCGCTGCGTGTCGCCTCCCGGCCATTTGCCTGATAATCCATGACCGGCACCGGCATCAGGCTGAGCATCGGTTCGGTTTGCGCGATATCGATCCGCTGGCCTTCGCCAGTGCGCCATTTGTGCCGCAATGCCGCCATCACGGCGAAGGCGCCGTGACAGGGGTTCGGCACATGATCGGGATAGTTGGTGCCTGTTCCAGTCGGTGCGCGATCGGGATAGCCGCTCAGTCCAAGGAAACTTGTGATCGCAGAGATGGTGATACCATAGCCCAGCATCGTCCGATCCGGTCCTTCATCGCCGTTCATCGACATGGCGATGTAGATCAGCGCGGGATTGATCGCGACGAGCGCATCGTAACCAACTCCCAGCTTCTCCATCGTGCCCGGGCGGAAATTGTTGGCGACAACGTCCGCATCGGCGATCAGGCGGTGGACCAGGGCCACACCCCGGGCATCCTTCATATTGATCGTGATCGACCGCTTGGAACTGTTGCGGTCGGCGAAATAGCCGCTGCGGTTCACGCCGCGAATGCCGTCCTTGTACGGGGCGGCCAGGCGCAGGCTGTCGAGCGACTTGCTGCTCTCGATCTTGACCACGTCGGCGCCCAGATCGGCGAGAAGCTTGGTCATGTACGATCCCGCGCCGATCCAGCAGAAATCGACGATGCGCACCCCGGCGAGCGGCAATATCGTCATGCCGATGCCTTCAGGCTGCCACGGTCGAGCGCCGGTGCGGGGCCGCCCAGAGACCAGGGCGTCCCGCTCATCTTGTAGGGCGCGCCGGGCATGCGGACGCCGGCCGGCGATTCCGCTACAAAAAAGCCGCGGTGCTGGAGTTGGCGGTTGCGCAGCAGGTCGGCGGGCGTCGACATGGGCGCGATGGGCACGCCCCACTGCTTGCCCTTGGCATAGAGCGCATCCTTGTCGCAGCGCGCGGCATAGGGCAGGAAGACGCGCTCGAATGCTTCGATCGCGCCGGGCGCGGTGTCGCTCCAGTCCGGGCTCGCGAACAGGGCGGCGCCCGGAACCTTCTCGTCAGTCATCCACGCCGCGAAATTCCCCCACATCGCGGTCTCGCCGATACCGCCAGCCAGCAGATAGACCTCGCCATTGCGGCATGGATAAATGCCGGTCCCGGCGCGGGCCGCCGCGGCAACGCGGTTGCGGACTTTCCCTTCGAGCTGATAGGTCTGCGCGGCATTCTCAAGCGCCATCACGATACTCTCCTGGATAGACACGTCGATAGTCTCTCCGTCACCGGTCCGCTCGGCGCGCAGCACTGCGGCGATCGCGGCGACAGCCGCAAACTGGTCGGCTGCAAGCAAGCCCTGTTCGCCATAGGCCGCGACCGGCGGCTCGTCCGGAAAGCCGGCCATGGTCAGCAGCCCGCCCATCGCCATCAGCGTCAGATCGTCGCCGACAAAATCTGAATAGGGTCCCGACGCGCCAAACGGCGTGATGTGCAGACAGACAAGCGCGGGCTTGCCGACGCGCAGTTTCGACAGATCGACATGATCCGCCTGCGAATGGTCCGACAGGATCACGAGGTCGGCGTCGCGCGCCAGTCGCTCCAGCGCGGAACGGCCCGTATCGGATGTCAGGTCAAGTACAACGCTCGACTTGCCGGCAGCGAAATAGGCGAAGGGCAGGCTGATATTGGCACCAGGGACGTCGGCCGCGAAGGGCGGTCGCGACCGCATCGGCGAACCCGCCGGGGGTTCGATCAACGTCACCTCCGCGCCCAGGCCAGCGAAAAGCTTGCCGCAATAGGCGCCGCACAGCCCGGACAGCTCCAGGACGCGAATGCCCGTCAAGGCCGCAGACATTTTCAGAGCTCCCTCGGGCGGCCGTCGCGCAGCAGGTCACGGGCGATCAGCCAGCGGTGGATCTCCGATGGTCCCTCTACGATGCGCAACACGCGAACCTCGCGCGACATGAACTCCAGTGGCAACTCCTTGCACAGGCCCATTCCGCCAAAGCTCTGCATCGCCCGGTCGATAACCCGGGTCGCCATCTCGGTCGCCTGGACCTTCACCGCGGACGCCCCGCGCCGAATATCGCCACGACGCGCCTCCACGTCCTCCTGATCGAGATGCCATGCGAGGCGATAGGTCAGGAGCCTGACCATCTCGATCTCCTGGTAGCTGTCGGAGATCCAGTTCTGGACGGTCTGTCGGTCCGCCAGCGGAGCGCCGAAGGTGATGCGGCTGTTCGCCTGCTCGATCATCATGTCGAGCGCGCGCTGGGCGTAGCCAAGGCACCAGCAGGCGCACTCCATCCGGCGGATGCCCAGCCGGTTCTGAAGCGGGGCAAATGCCTGGCCCACCGTGCCCAATACCTGCTCGTCGCCAAGTTCGACATCGTCGAAGTTAACGGCATAGCCGTGGAAATTGCCTCCGATCACGGAGAAATCCTGCGGGACGGTGACGCCCGGCGTTCCCTTGTCAACCAGGAAGGCGGTCATTCCGCCGCGGGTGCCCTTGTCGCGATCCGTCACCGCGACGACGATCATGAAGTCGGCGGTGCGGGCGTTGCTGATCCACATCTTCTCGCCGTTGAGCACCCAGGCAGCGCCGCGGCGCTCCGCCTTCATCTTGATGCCGGCCGCATCCGAACCCGCGCCGGCCTCGGTCAGCGCCAGTGCGGACTTCTTCTCGCCCCGTGCATAAGGCAGCAGATACCGCTCTATCTGATCGCCCGTGCAGCATTCCTGTAGATATTGCAGGTTCGGGCTGTCGGGCGGCAAGATGAACGGCGTGATCGAATAGTTCATCTGCTCGGTGACGACGCATTTCACCAGCGCGCCCATATCGTGCCCGCCATAGCGTTCCTCGACATCGATGCCCCACAGACCAAGCTCCTTGGACCGAGCGTTCAGCAGGGCCTCTACATCGGACGGAATCAGCGGGTCGCCGCCCAGACCGCGGGCCGCCTCGCGCTCGATCACCAGCCGTTCGAGCGGGATCAGGTCGTCGGCCACGAAGCGCGCGGTCAATTCCCCGACGAGGCGGGCGTCCTCTGGCAGGTCGAAATTCATGGTCTTCCGTCGGCCCTCTTCCTAGTTCAATCTGTCATGAGTGGGACCGGGCACTCCAACAGGGCAATCGAAATCCTTGATGAATCGTTGAGTTTAGCGCACAAGTCGGTCGCATGATGGCTTGCCGTTCGGCTTGGCCTGCTTTGGTTGCTTCTGCATAGGATATCATGACTCAGACCCGCCTGCCGCCGCTGACAGCTCTGCGAACCTTCGAATGTGCCGGGCGCCTGTTGAGCTTCACCCTGGCGGCGCAGGAGCTGGGAGTCACGCCAGGTGCCGTCAGTCGTCAGATCCGGGTGCTGGAGGATTTCCTGGGCCTGCAGTTGTTTATCCGGTCCGGACGGGAAGTCATCCTGAGCAAGCAGGGGTCGACCTACTTGACCGACTTGACGGAAGCTCTCGCACGGATACGCTTTGCAACCGAGCAGTTGATTGGGGTGCCGCACGACGCGCCGCTGCGCGTTTCGACGTCCGCGACGATCACCATGCGGTGGCTTATGCCGCGCTTGATCTCGTTCCATTCCAAGAATGCCGACAGCAATTTGCAGCTGACCATGAGCCTCGCGCGGGTGGATTTTCAGCGCGACGATCTTGATGCAACGCTTAAGCTCGGGTTCGAGGATACACCGCATGCCGTGGTGCGCGCCCTGTTCCGGCCGGACTTGGTGCCCGTATGCAGTCGCCGGCTTTTGGAGGGCGACGAACCGCTCGCGCGGATCGAGGATCTCCAGCGCCACACATTGCTCCATTCCTCGGCGCGTGCCGGGAATTGGGAGTTGTGGCTGCGCGAGGTGGGACACGCCGACATTGCCGGCGCGCGGCGGCTCGAATTCGAGAGCTCCAGCCTTGCGTACCAGGCCGCCATCGACGGCATCGGGATCGCCATGGCCCAATTGCCGCTCGTGCTGGAGGATCTGCGTTCGGGCCAGCTGGTCATGCCGTTCCCGGTGACGGTCCCGGACAGTGAGGTCTACAACCTCATCTGGCCGGACCGGACGCCGCGCAACCGCCACTTCGCGGCGTTTCGCGACTGGATTCTCGCACAGGCGCAGGAGACGGCCAGCCAGTCGGAGGCAGTGCTGAAGGAGATCGGCGCCCGACGCCTCGCGTGGAGCGGCGAGAGTTGATCTGAGATCAATCAAGGGGGGCAAATCTCACTTGAGCCTCCGGGCGCTTCGACCGACAAAGCTGGCGTTTAATAATGACGGACAGGCGCTTGCTGCGCAGGCGCACGCGTCGCCGGTTCGGACAAATGGAGAGGAATGATAGTGCTCGAGGGTAAGGTGGCGCTGGTGACCGGCGCCGGTCGCGGGTTGGGGCGCGAACATGCACTGGCGCTGGCGGCTGCCGGGGCGGCCGTCGTGGTCAACGACCTGGGCGGATCGAACACTGGCGGCGGCAGCGATGCCGGTCCGGCCGAGGAGGTCGTGTCAGAGATCGTGGCAGGCGGCGGGCGCGCCCTCGTCGATACCCGCAGCGTCAGCGACTGGGGCTCCGCGGGGGAAATGGTCGCGGGCGCGATCGCGGCGTTCGGCGATCTGGACATCCTCGTGAACAATGCCGGCATCAATCGCGTCGGGTTGTTCGGCGAGATTGCCGAAGAGGATTGGGATCTGTCGTCCGCGGTGATCGCGAAGGGCACGCTCGCGACGATGAACGCCGCCGCCGCCCACTGGCGCCGAACCGGACCGAAGGCTGGACGCGCCATCGTTAACACCGCCTCTCCCGCCGCCCTCCACCCCGCACCGGCGATAGGCGCCTATTGCGCGGCCAAGGCGGCCGTCGTCGCAATGAGCCAGGTGGCGGCGCTGGAACTGGCGCCGCTAGGCGTCCGCGTGAACACGATCGCGCCGATGGCCCGCACGCGGATGCTGGAGGGCGCTCCGCAGGAACTGCTAGACCTGATGGCGCCGCGCGACGGCTTCGATCCGAACCTGCCCGAGCATGTATCGCAGCTCCTCCTCTATCTCGTGGGGCCGCATTGCCGGTTTACCGGCCGCGTGTTCGGTGGATGGGGCGATCAGGCGTTTCTGTTCGAGGAATGGGATGCCGCGTTCCATGCCGGCAACAACGGCACGAAGTGGACGCAAGCGGCGCTGGCGAGCGCATTTGCCGAGGTGCCCGCCAGTGACCGGCGGCGAGTATTGTTTCCCGGCGGCCGGATGGAAGCCGACATGCCGCCCGCCGAGGTGCTCCAGGCGCTCAGCGCAATCCAGGCCGAGTGACGAGGATACGGACATGAGCGCTGTCGAGATTCCCACCGCGCCGCGCCGCCCCGGCGAGGGCGTTCGGCTGTTCGCCTTCGTCTGCGGCTATGTGCACCTGCCCTACGCCTTCTTCCTCGATGGCGAGCCGGGCAATGTGAAGGCGCCTGTGACGGCGTTCCTGATCGACCATCCGGACGGTCTGGCCCTGTTCGACACGGGGCTCGGCAAGCGTTTCGCGCGGCCGCCGGGCTCTGCGCACGAAAGCTTTATCGACCTGGAGGTGGGGGACACGATGGATGACCGACTGCGGCAGATCGGGGTCGATCCGGCCGACATCCGCTGGATCATCGCGTCGCATTTCCACGCTGACCACGCGGGTAGCAACAGCCAGTTCCCCAACGCCACGGTAATCGTCAACGAACGCGAGGTCGATTTCGCGCACGCGATGGCGGATGGCCAACTCTACTGCCTGGAAGAGTTTGACACCGGCCAGCCGCTTCGGAAAGTGCGCGGCGAGCATGACGTGTTTGGCGACGGCACCGTCATCGTGTTCCCGACGCCTGGCCATACGCCCGGACACCAGTCCGCGCGGATTCAGACCGACGGCGGCGACATCGTGCTGACGGCCGACTGCTGCAGCATGCAGCGCTCGCTTGATGAACTGCGGCTGCCAGACCACTGCCACGATGCCGACCTGTCTCTGTCCTCGTTGAAGCTGCTGCGCAGCCTGCGCGACAAGGGCGCGCGCGTGCTGCCCAGCCACGACCCGCTGTTCTGGTCGCGCATCGCGACCAACGTCCCGCTGCATTAACGATCTGGTCTGACTATGCCCTTGCCCCGCTCTGGAAGCACGGAGCGAGTTTCGTCTCAGCCTACTGTGACCAGCGTTGCTGATCGCGTCCTCGGTCGCAATCAGCAACGCAGTGCCGTCACACCAGCGAGACACGCAGCCGCGCGCACTCCGTCACCATCGGGCCGACGGTCTTTTCCCAGTCGCCCAGGAGGCGGATGTTGGGAAAGCGTTCGGCGACAATGCGGAGCATTTGGCTGATCTCCAGCCGGGCGAGCGTCGCCCCGAGGCAGCTGAAGCTCGCTCCCCCGAACTGAAGCGCCTTCGACGGAGGGCGGCCGAGTTGGAACGCATCGGGCGCGTCGAACCTGCTCTCGTCGCGTCCTCCCGAACGGGTGGCGACCATCACCCAGCTGTCAGCGGGAATCGTCGCGTCGCCCACCACGATCTCGCGGGATGCGTGACGCGCGACGACATTGAAGCGGGGACATAGCCGGATCGTCTCCTCACCGGCCTGAACCGCTGCGGTCGGGCGGGCGAGCACTTGCTCCCAGCGCGTCCGGTCCTCCAGCAGGGTGCCGAAAGTCAGGCCAAGCTGGTGCATCGTGTTGTCCATCGACGCGATCAGCAGCGCCATCGCGACCGACATCATTTCGTCCTCCGCGATCATGCCGTCGTCAACGCAGCGGATCAGCTCGGACGTGAAATCGTCGCCCAGATTGCCGCGCCTCGCCTCGATGTGATCGCGCAGAAAGGCCATACCCTCCCAGAAGGCGTCTTCCGACTCCTGCAACCGCTCGCGATTGAAGGTGAGGAGCGGCGGGTTGATCGAATTTGTGATGCGGTAGATCTCGCTTTCCATCTCGAGCGGCGCCGAGATCAGCTCGCAATAGAGCTGGGTCGGCAGCCGGTCGGCAATCTGCGCCATGAAGTCGACGTCGGTAGGATCCTCGATGTCGTCGAGAATGCCATTGATGAGTTCGATAACCTTGGTTTGAAGCTTGGCGACCTGGGCGGGCTTCAGCAGGTGCATGAACGGCTTGCGCAACCGGTCGCGCGCGTCGCCTTCGTTGCAGACGATGATCTTGTTCCACTCTTCGCGATATGGCCCCTCTGTCAGACCGACCGCGTCGAGCACATTGCCGAAGCCTCCGCCGATGTCGAACTCCTTGCTCGACATGACCTCCCAGCCCTGATCGTAGGTGAGAACCTCGAACCCACGCTCGCTCGTCGCCAGCCAGCCTTGCGTGCGCGCCTGCGCATATTCTGCGTCTGTCGCGGCGGGCGAGACATAGGGGAGGGACCGGATGCTCTGGGACGTCATGATATGGATCCTTGAATTAGCCGAAATAGGTCATTGAAGCGGATGGCCACGCAGCCGAAGCGATCCGCCGCTGTCCCTCCGCCGGGGCAGGCGGGGACCGGCGCCCGCATCGCCAACGCAGAGCCGCGATGCCGGCGTGCCCATGTCAAACCATCGCCGCGGCGACCGCGTCCGAATAGCGCTGGAAGCGCTTGATGTTCTCGAACTCGTTCATAACGCCCGCGGTCAGGCAGACGAACGTCGCGTCGACGCTCGGATCGACCCAGAAGACCGAGCTGCCCGCGCCATTGTTGCCGAAGGTGCCGGTGCTGGTCAGCGTGCCGTACTGGCTGGGGATGACCTGCTCGCCCTTCAGCGAGAAGCCGAGGCCAATATAGGCTGGATAGCCTTTGCCGCCGTGGGTTAGCGCCAGCCAGCGATACAATTCATTGTCCATGTCGCCCGTCCAGTTGCGCGTGGCGAGGGCGATGGTGCGTGGCGACAGAATGCGTTCGCCGTCCAGCGCGCCGCCGCCGCGCAGCATTTCTGCAAAGCGCCACATGTCATCAGCCGTCGATACGCAGCCAACGTGCGGCATCTCCGCATCCTCTTCCTCGAAAATACCGAACGGGCCAGGCTTGGTGCGACCGGGCGATTCTGCCGGCAAGGTGCCGCGCAGATCCGGCACGATGTGACGCGGCTGAAGGTCGTGGCGGACGCCCATCGCAGTGTCCTTCATGCCGAGCGGCTCGAACAGATCCTCGCGGAAGATGTCGCGGACAGCGCGCTGCCTGCTGTCGGTACGCCGCAGCGCCTCGCCCATCAGCGCATGGTTGACCATCGGCTGATAGTCGCACCGCCGACCCGGCTCGATGGTGCCATGGACGCGCTGGATGATGTCGCCGATCAACTCGGCCAGATCGCCGACATAGCCCTGCGGCTTAACCTCCCACAGGCCTGGCCAGCCTGACGTGTGAGTGAGCAGGTGGAAGAGGGTCGCCTGGTCGCGCGGCGGCCCGGCAAACTCAGGGATGATCTCCGAGATCTTCGTGGTGAGCGCAAACCGGCCCTGCTCGATTGCGCGCAGCACCAGCACGTTGGTGAAGGCCTTCGTCATCGAGAAAATGCTGAACACAGAATCCGACGCCAGCCGCTGCTGCTCGCCCGCCTGGCCAAAGCCAAGCGTCGCTTCGTGGACAAGCTTGCCGTGCCGCCCGACGCGCACTGACGCGCCGTAAAACAGACCGTCCGCTATATCGTTCGCGATCATTGCGGTGAAGTGATCGAGCTGCTGCTGCCAGACGTCGGCCATGGTCATGTTCCTGAAAAGCGGTTGAAGTTAGAGCTCGGCGGGCGCGAGCGGGGGACGCCCACGGATCAGGTCGGCAGCCTTCTCACCGATCATGATCGCAGGAGCGTTGGTGTTTCCGCCGGGGATAGTCGGCATCACGGAGGCGTCGGCGATGCGCAGGCCGGCCAGCCCGCGCACGCGCAGCTCGGGATCGACGACCGCCATGGCGTCATTTCCCATGCGGCAGCTTCCAACCGGATGCCGGACGGTGAACAGGCCGCGGCGTAGCGCCGATACGATCTCCTCGTCGGTTTCGCAGTCGGCACCGGGCGCCACTTCGCATTCGATAAGGTCGTTGAGCGGCGCCGTGCGGTAGAGATCCCGCACCAGTCGGATTCCCTTGAGCATCGTTTCCACGTCACGGCGGTCGGAGAACAATTTGAGATCGATTTTCGGCGCGACGGTGGGATCGGGAGAAGCCAAAGTCAGTTCACCGCGGCTGTAAGGATGCAGCATGATGAGTCCGGCCTCGATCCGATGCTCCTGCTCGGGTTTTATGAGAGGGAACCAGATTTGCGAGTCGCGACGCAGCGGGTTGAAGAATATCTGGATGTCCGGTCGGTCGAGATGCGGCTGCGTCTTCAGCAATCCCTGCGCCATCAAAGGCTGGGTGGCGAACAGCCCCTTGCCTGTCAGCAGCCAGCGCGCGAAATGGCGGGCGGCGCGGTCCAGGCGCAATTCCTTTAGGATACTGATCCTCTGTTTTGTTTTGAAGCTCAGCATGTAGCTGGCGTGATCGGCAATATTCTTGCCGACGCCTGGTAGGTCGTGCACCGGCGTGATTCCCACGTCACGGAGTTCCTCGGCCGGACCTATGCCCGACAGGAGGAGCAACCGCGCAGTGTTGTAGACGCCAGCGGACAATATCACTTCGCGCCGCGCGCGCACGATGTGGCGTTCCCCGCCCCGAATATATTCCACGCCGATCGCCCGTCCGTTCTCGATCAGAATGCGGGTCGCGCGGGCCTTCGTGATGACGGAGAGGTTGGAGCGATGGCGCGCTGGCCGCAGATACGTCCGTGCTATGCTCGATCGGCGGCCGTTCGGCCCGACGGTGATGTCCGACTTGCGCGTAATCCCGCCGAACGGCTCTGAATCGATGTCGTCGACGATCGCGTGCTCGCGGACGCGGGCGGCGGCGATGAGTTCTTCCTGCATGAGACCGGCGGGATTGACCGGCGTCGTTTTAAGCGGGCCGTCAGCGGCGTGATAGGTCGTGTCGCCGCGCCAGCTTCCTTCCGCCTTCTTGAAATAGGGCAGGACCTCGGCGAACGACCAGCCTTCACAGCCGAGCTGGCGCCATTCATCATAGTCGATTGGGTGACCGCGCGAGTAAATCTTGCCGTTTATCGAGGAGGAACCACCGAGAAGATTGCCTTGCGGCAGATCGATCCGCCGGTTGTCGAGCTCGGTTTGCGGCTGCGATTGAAACTTCCAGTTCAGATTCGCCGGATTGTTGCGGTAGAAACCGATGCCCATGTGAAATACCGGGTTCCAGTCGGATCCGCCCGCTTCAAGCAAAAGAACCTGCCGATCGGCATCTTCCGTGAGGCGGGCTGCCACGACGCCGCCTGCAGAGCCCGAACCAATGACGACATAATCGACTTCCTTCATGCACCCGCCCCGTGATCAGACCGGCCGCTTGAATCGGCCCTTTCGTTACGACTGGCTTCTCAAGTCGTCTGTTTTGGGTCAACCGACATTTTGCAGCCTTGGTTGATCAGAACTCAACGGCGAGGCTCTTCTTCGCTGATGGCTCGCAGCACCGCACTCACGACTTCGTCGACAGAGATCCCTTCTGCCGCGGTTAGCGCAAATATGACTTGCGAGTGCGGCCGCGTCCCTACGCGGCGCAACAGCCACGAGCATGGCCGGCCGCATTAGATAGCGCGACCGCCGCATATCAGCTATGCGGCGGTCGCCAATCGGCATCAGCCGCGCCGCTTTCACCGTGTTACGATGAGGGCCACCGGCCAGCATTGATTACTGCGCACCGGAACCGGCAATGCCAGGCGTACGGGCACGCCAAGATGTGTCGCTTGTACCTTGATGTTGTGCTAGGGCGAAGCGGATAGCGCGAGCGGGGGCTTGCGTCGTGCAGTAGCCTGGTCGCCTATGAAGCAAGTCGCAGCGTCGCCCTTCTTCGATCGCTTGATTTCCTGGTCGCTTGATCACCCGCTCTCCGCCCTGAGCCGTTACGGTTTGGCCACTTTGCTGGTCACCGGAGTGGCTCTGTTGCGTGCTGCGTTCGTCACCGATCTGGTGCCCTGGCTGCTGTTCATACCAACAATCCTGATTGTCGCCTTGCTGGCCGGCCGCGGCGCCGGTCTGTTTTCCGTGCTGCTCTCGGCGCTGCTGGCCGCCGCCAGCATCTACCGATCGGGCGCCAGCTTCGTCCTGACGGCCCCGCAATGGGGAGCTAGCGCCCTGTTCGTTGCCGTGACGGTGGGCGTAGTCCTGCTCGCCGTCGAGCTTCGCGCCGCCTTCCGGCGAGCACGCCTAATGGTGAAAGAGCGGGAAGAGGTGCACGCGCTCCTTGTCGAGAAGGACGAACAGCGCGAACTACTGCGACTGGAGCTGAGCCATCGCATGAAGAATCTCCTGGCAATCGTCCAGGCGGTTGCCGGACAAACGCTTCGTCGCGCTCCCGACCTCAAGGCTGCGAACGAAGCGCTCGGCTTCCGGCTCGCAGCTCTTGCTGGTGCGACCGACACATTGACCGCTTCGGAATGGGTTTCTGCCGACCTTTACACACTCGCCAAGAAGACGCTCGGCGCACACGACGACAACGCCGGACGCATCGTGATCGATGGACCGCCGATATGCTTCAACGCGCAGGTCGCGCTTGCCTTGACGCTCACTCTTCACGAACTTGTCACCAACGCCACCAAATATGGCGCGCTCTCGAATGACGTCGGGCATGTCGATCTGCGTTGGTCGATTGCGGCGCAGGCTGATCGGGACCGGCATCGTTTTCATCTTATCTGGCGTGAGATTGGCGGTCCCGCGGTCGACAAGCCCACACGGCACGGGTTTGGAACCACCATGATCGAACGCTCACTCCAGTCTTATCTGCGGGGCGACACCGTAATAGACTATCGGCCCGAAGGTTTGGTGTTTACGATCGACGCACCGCTCGCCGGAACAACGGAAAGTGAGTAACGATGGCAGACTTTGAAAAAATTATCCTGGTCGTCGATGACGAACCTCTGATCCGTCATAATCTGGTGGACTATTTCGAGGATGAAGGTTTCATAGTCTTCGAAGCGGGCAATGCCGACGAGGCAATCGCCATCCTGGCTACCAATCCCACCATAAGGGTCGTGCTCACCGACGTGCAAATGCCAGGCTCGATGGACGGTGTTAAACTCGCCCACTTCGTGCGTGATCGGTATCCACCGACGCTGCTCGTGGTAGCGTCGGGCGCGAGGAGCTTGACCGCCGCGGAACTTCCGTCTCGCAGCATGTTCGTCGCCAAACCGTTCGACCCGCGGTTCGTCCTGGAAGGGCTCGACAGACTCGTTTGACATTGTTGCCGCTGGTTTGGGCAGCTGTTTCGCGACTTTCCAACCAGAGTTGTGGCGAGTTGCAAAGCGGCCCCGCACGGGCGGTGCTGGACAGGGTTCAGCTTAATGGTTCGCCATTGGCCGCTCGGCCCGTCATCAAATACCATTGCTCCATCGTGCTCGGTGCGCCGATCAGCCGTTCGATAGCCGCGCACACATGATAGGCCGCCTGCCCCTCCGCGTGCTCATCCAAGACAATCAGCACATCCTCGAGCTGCTTCCTCGCGGCGGACAACTCCTCAGTCAGCACGCGCTCGACAAAGTTCGTCATATGTCACCTCAGAGCCTTCATACCGCAAAGTTCGTTGCACGGCACGAAGAGAAGTTCTCATTTTGGAAATGGAGGTGACGCGGGGCCAATCGAAAGAGGCACACCGCAGCCGAGTGAGCAATGCGCCAAAGGCTGATTTGAGCGCGTTCCCGGCGTCGCGTTACCCATGCCCAATTGTCCATGAGCCTCGCAACTCTATCATCGGATCATGTCCGATTCCTCGCGAATCTGGACGCACTCTTGATCGTGAAGTCAAACTGGCGGGTCGGAAGGCGTCGATTGCGGCGACGCGTTCGCTCGGCGTGGCCGAAGGTCAATGCGTCTCAAACGGCTGGGTCGATGACCGGTCAGGCGCTATTGCTCCGGTTGATAAAATGGCCATTTCCCTCAAACCCAAGAGGCGAAAAGATGGGTGAGAGCTTCGAATATTATGAACGACGGGCGCGCGAAGAAAATGCGCTTGCGGAATCAGCAAACAGCAAGGAGGCCGCTTCAGCGCATCACCTGCTGGCAATAGAATATGATGCTCAGGCCAGCGAACTTCGCGAAAACGCCGCGCGAAGCCTTGCACGGGAAGGCACCGGAGCGATTTGAGCATTCAAAGCCTCGTAGCCCGGTTGGAGGCGACTACGCCCGCGTTCGATAGATAAGAATGCGGCTGTTCGTATATGTCGGAGGCGCGCCAAATCCGCCGTGGCTACTACGCCAGACTGCGTTAGAGCCGCTCCACGACAGGCCCGCAACAGTTATTACGAAGAAAATGTCCCCGAAGGTCACGAATCCGTACCCGTGCGTGTCTTCCTCATAGTCGCGAACCAAGGGGGACCGGGAATGGATGCATTCGATGTCGTCATACTCGGCGCGGGCTGCGCGTGAAAGGGCGATAGACACAGCCGAGCGCCTGTTTCACGTCCAGGGATATGCCGCCACCGGCCTCACCCAGATCATCGCGGAGAGCGGATCGCCCAAGGGGTCGTTCTATTTCCATTTCCGCGGTGGCAAGCGTGAGCTGGCGATGAAAGTGATCGCCGCTTACAGGACCCGGACGACGGCGGCGTTCCATGCGCTTGCGGATCGGGCGGCCGGGCCGCCCCGATCTGTTCGTGCGGGGGCTGGCGAAGGCGGTCGCGCGCGAGATGTCCGAATCCGGCTGGACGATGGGATGCGTCGCGCAGACGCTCGCGCAGGAACTGCCGCCGGGCGACGCGGACATGGCGGAGGCGCTCGCGGCGCTGTTCGGCGCATGGGTCGAGATCATCGCCGCCGCGATTGGCTCTTCGGAACCTGCCGCGTCCGCACAGTCGCGTGCGACGGCGCTGGTCGCCGCGCTCGAAGGCGCAAGAACGCTTGCCCGCGCGCAGCGATCGGCCGCGCCGTTCGATGCGGTCGCCAGCCAGCTTTCACGATGATCGCGTCTAATGGCCGGTGCCGGGCAGCGGCGAAGCGGAGCCTATGACGCTTCGGCATCCGGCAGCCTAATCCCGGCCTCGGCGCGCAATTTCAGGCTCTGCAGCCACGCGGGCAGCATGGTGTCGAGCATCCTGCGGGTCAGGCCCGGAAGCAGCCGTGGCCACCATCCGTCAAAGGACTCGCGGGTCTGAACGACGACCTCGTCCCCTCGGTGCTCGAACGTCCAGATATGAGCGGCGCGAGCCCCCATCGCCCGGCCCGTCCAGGCGATCCTGCGCGTCGGCTCGATCTCTTCAATCGTCGAAACGATCGATGCGCCGCCGGACTTCCACCTGAAGACCGAGCCCACCGTGAGCGGGCCTTCCAGCCTTGCGCGCTGGACTTTCGAATTCCATTCGCTCCACCGATCGATGTCGGTCTGGATGCGCCAGACCGTTTCGAGCGGTGCGTTGATCGCGATTTTCCCCTCGGCGATCGCAGGTGCTTGCGGATCGATCTCCATGCAGATTCCTTCCATGAGGCGCACCGGGCCGATGACGTTTCCCGCTTACGCAGGGCAATCGCGTGTCCACTGCATGACGAATTGTTCGGTCAGCTTGCCGTAATAGTTACACCAGGGCTGGAGACTAGGAAAGTTGGCGCTTCCCCGCATTGCGTCGTGAAGAACAGATAATTGGCAAGTTGCATCGCCGATCCTCCTTCATCCGGTCGACTTCCTGTGCGGCTCAACGCTGCGTGGCGCTTGTAGCCCGTTCCTGTCCCACAACGGCAAGCGCGCGCCTTTGCTTGTCGACCGCTATCCGCTTATCAGTCCGTCCGCGGAAAGTCATCGTCCAGGGCTTGACCCTCACATGATGTCAGACCCTAAGTCAGGGCAGCAGGAGGCTGCCTATGTCCGAATCGAACAGCGACGCTCATGCGCACCCACATGCGTGCGGTCACGAGGAAACGCATTCGCGCCAGGAAGTGAAGACCGATTTCGTCCTTGATCCTGTTTGCGGCATGCGCGTCGATACGAATGCCACCGCTCACCACGCCGACCATTTGGGCCAGACCTATCATTTCTGTAGCGGGGGCTGCCGCACCAAGTTCGTCGCCGATCCGACACGCTATCTCAAACCTCAGGATCGAGAAGAAGCTCCCGTTGCGCCCGGATCGGTCTGGACCTGTCCCATGCATCCCGAAATACGCCAGGATCATCCAGGCGCCTGCCCGATCTGCGGGATGGCGCTGGAACCGGCGGTCGCGGAGGTGGCCAGCGGCCCGAGCGTGGAGTTGGTCGATATGACGCAGCGCTTCTGGATCGCGCTCGTCCTGACCCTGCCAGTCTTCATCCTCGAAATGGGCGCGCATCTGTTCCCGGCACTGCATCATCTCGTCCCCATGCGGATATCCGTCTGGGTGCAACTGGTGCTTGCTACCCCGGTCGTCCTCTGGACAGGCGCGCCTTTCTTCGCTCGAGGCTGGGCATCGCTCCGTTCGCGTAATCTCAACATGTTCACGCTGATCGCCATGGGGACGGGCGTTGCCTGGGCCTACAGCGTGATCGCGACCTTCGCGCCCGGGCTGTTCCCTTCCGCGTTTCATGCTGCAGATGGCTCCGTGGCCGTGTATTTCGAGGCGGCGGCAGTCATCACGGTACTCGTGCTGCTGGGTCAGATGCTCGAACTGCGCGCCCGCGAACGCACCTCCGGCGCGATCAAGGCGTTGCTCGGCCTCGCGCCGCGAACCGCCCTGCGGTTGCTGGCCGATGGCAGGGAGGAGGAAGTGGCGATCGAGGCGATCGTCGTGGGCGACCGGCTGCGCGTCCGGCCAGGTGAGAAAGTGCCCGTCGACGGCACGGTGGAGGATGGCCGATCCTCGCTCGACGAGGCGATGGTGACCGGGGAATCGATGCCTATTACCAAGACCGTGAGCGATCATGTGATCGGCGGCACGCTCAATCAAACCGGCGCGCTCGTCATCCGGGCCGAGAAGGTCGGGCGCGACACGATGCTGGCCCGGATCGTTCAGATGGTCGCCGACGCGCAGCGCTCGCGTGCGCCGATCCAGCGCATGGCCGATCAGGTGGCGGGCTGGTTCGTCCCTGCGGTTCTGGCCGTTGCCGCGCTGGCCTTTGTTGCCTGGGGTATCTGGGGCCCCGAGCCACGGTTGGCCCACGGACTGGTGGCTGCTGTCGCGGTGCTGATCATCGCTTGCCCCTGCGCGCTGGGCCTGGCGACGCCGATGTCGATCATGGTCGGCATCGGCCGCGGAGCAGGGCAAGGCGTGCTCATAAAGAATGCCGAAGCGCTCGAGCTGATGGAGAAGATCGACACGCTCGTCGTCGACAAGACCGGCACACTGACCGAGGGCCGGCCCGCCGTCACGCGCATCATCGCGACCGAAGGCTATGGGGCAGCCGAGGTGCTCCGGTTGGCCGCTGCAGTCGAGCGCGTGTCGGAGCATCCGCTTGCCCTGGCGATCGTCGCGGAGGCAGAGGAACGGGGCGTCCCCCTTCCGTCCGTTGCCGACTTCGATTCCCCCATCGGCAAGGGGGCGACCGGCACGGTCGAGGGCAAGCGGATCATGCTCGGCAATGCCGCCTTCCTCACCGAGGCCGGTGTCGAGACAGCCAGCCTTGCGGCAGATGCCGAAGTGCTACGCGGGGACGGGGCGACCGCCATCTATGTCTCCGTAGGCGGTCGCGCGGCTGGCGTGATCGCGATCGCGGATCGGGTGAAGGCGACCACCGCCGAAGCTATCGCTGCGCTCCGCGACGAGGGCATCGAGATCGTCATGTTGACCGGGGACAATAGTACGACGGCGAAGGCGATCGCGCGAAGCCTCGGCATAGACAAGGTCGAGGCAGACGTTCTTCCTGATCAGAAGAGCGCGGTCGTGGCGCGGCTCAAGCATGAAGGCCGCATCGTCGCCATGGCAGGCGATGGGGTTAACGATGCGCCGGCGCTGGCGGCCGCCGACGTCGGGATCGCGATGGGATCAGGCACCGACGTGGCGATCGAAAGCGCTGGCGTCACACTGCTCAAGGGCGATCTCACCGGGATCGTTCGCGCGCGGCGTCTCAGTCAGGCCACCATGGCCAATATCCGCCAGAACCTGTTCTTCGCCTTCGTCTACAATGCGCTGGGCGTGCCGATCGCAGCCGGTGCGCTCTATCCGCTGTTCGGTGTGCTGCTCTCGCCGATGATCGCGGCGGCAGCGATGGCGCTGTCGTCCGTCAGCGTCGTCACCAACGCGCTTCGGCTCAATCGGGTGACGCTGTGAACATCGGGGGAGCCTCGAAGGCCAGCGGCGTCTCGCAGCGCATGATCCGCCACTATGAGGCCATCGGGCTTATCCCGCCGCCGGCACGTAGCGGAAATTATCGCGACTATTCGCACGCCGACGTCCATCGCCTCAAGTTCATCGCCAATGCCCGCGATCTTGGTTTCCCGATTGAGGAGATTCGGGCGCTGCTCCACCTTTGGGCCGACCGCGAGCGTTCAAGCGGCGAAGTGAAGGCATTGGCGCTCGCGCGCGCAGATGAACTGGGCCGAAAGGCAGCGGTCCTTGAAGCGATGCGCGCCACGCTGCTCCAACTGGCCGAGACCTGCCATGGCGACGCGCGGCCGGAGTGTCCGATCCTCGACCATCTGGCGGTCTGATCCTCAGATACGCGGGAAGACAGGCAGCGGGTCGAACATGAGCGACGCCAGACTCCAGATGCTCGTCGCAACGAGGAGGATACCGACAAGTTGAAGCAACAGCTTGGGCGGTGTGCGCCGCGTCAGCCAGGCGCCGAAGGGGGCCGCCAAAAGCCCTCCGATCAGGATGCCGGTCGCGGCATTGGTGAACTGCAGGCCGTGAATGCCGACGAAGGCGGTAAGGACCGTGACGGTCACGAAGAACTCCGCGGCATTGGCCGTACCGACGGCCATGCGCGGGGTCATGCCCTGGGCCAGGAGATTGCCGGTCACCAGCGGTCCCCAGCCACCCCCGCCTGAGCTGTCCAGAAAACCACCTAGAAATCCCAAGGGCGCCACCAGTCTGATCCTGCGGAAAGCGAACGGCCGCCGTGGCGCGCGCCAGAGCAGATACGCGCCGACCGCGATGAGATAAACGAGCAGGACGGGCCGTAAAATATCGCTCTTGAGGAAATAGAGCACCCATATCCCCGCCACACCGCCGATCACGCCAGGGACGGCGAGCCGCGCGAAGAGCGGCCAATCGACATTGCGCTGCAGGATGTGGGCCAGACCGGCCGCACCACTGGTGAAGCTCTCGGCCGTGCGGGTTGCCGAAGAGGCCGCGACCGGTGGCGCGCCCAGCAGCACCAACAGGGAATTGGAGAGCACGCCGAAGCCAAGGCCAAGCGCACTGTCGATGGTCTGGGCAAACAGGCCGATCAGGATGAACGGCGCAAGCTCGGCCCAGGGGATTGCGGAGAACTCCATCAGCCGCGACCGCTCTTCGCCAACGCTGACATCGAGCGGCCGACCCGGCCGGACGGCGCGGTCAGCGCATAGAGGAGCGGGAAGCAGAGCGCCATCAGTGAGAGGAATCCGCTGGCCATGGCGCCGGCCCCTGCGATCCAGGGAAGGATCGCTGCCCATATGGCGAGTGCCAGAACCACGATCAGCGTGCGCTCCTGTTCGCTGTCGTCGAGCGCGGAGAGATCGGTGCGGGATCGGCCTTCGAACAGCGCCCGCAAGCCGAGGCCCGTCCGGCTCTTCGTATCGACGAGCAGGGCTGGCGCAAGAGCCTGTCCCAGGCAACTCATGCTGGCTCCGAACAGCCGCACACCCATGGCGCTTGCAAAGCCACGGAAGTGTTCGTTGCGGTCGGTGATGGCGCGCAGGCCCGAGCGGCCCCCGAAGATCATATCCGCCAGCACGCTGCTTTCGGCCGCCGCAGGTGCAGGCGCCGGCGCATCCTGCGTGGTGGCGACCCATTCGAGGATCGTAGAAGGCACGTCGAGCCCGCTTGCACGTTCCAATCCCTGGAATCCGGGAGCCGAATTGGCTTCGCAGATCCGGTAGCCTTCCTCATCGAACAGGATATCGATGCCGGTGATGTCGAGGTCGAGGATATCGGCCGCCTTCACTGCCAGTTCGGCCATTTCCGGTGGCGGATTATAGGCGACACCGATCCCGCCGAGCGACACGTTCGATTTGAAGCCACCGGTCAATGAACGCCGCTCCATCGCCGCGACCACCCGGCCGCCGACGACGAGAACGCGCACGTCGCGCCCGTGGCTCGCGCGGACATAGTGCTGCAGAATGAAATCGGCCTTCGCTTCCGCGCTCTCGAGGAGGCCGGCAAGATCCTCGAACTGGCTGCGGTTCTCGCATTTGAGGACGCCCGCGCCGCGCGTGCCCCTGAGCGTCTTTACGATCACCGGGAAGCCAAGTTCCCGCTCGACCAGATCCACATCCATCGGGAAGGTGCCGAGGATCGTGCGCGGAATGGGAAGACCCGCCCGGTTGAGGCTCTGGAGCGTATGGAGCTTGTCGGCCACGCGCTCGATTGTCGCCGGGCCATTGATCAGCCGCACGCCGCGTCGCTCGAAGTGCCGGAGCAGGGCGAGCGTGTAATAGTCGGTCTCCGCCCCCGTCCTGCAAATGATGAAGTCGGGACGCCCCATCGGACTGTCATTGTAGGTAACCGCCCAGTCTTCATTGCCGCCGACGATCAGATCGAAGCGATGGGGATCGTAGACCGTAAGGTCGATGCCCATGGCACTCGCCGCTTCCTGAAAGCGCAGAACTTCTGGCACCTCCGGGATCGCCGGATCCAGCTCATGGTGGAAAAGAATCCAGCCGCGCAACATCTTTTGCTCCCGATTCATATTCTGATCCCCGGTAGGCTGGCGGCGAGTCGACAATGCGATGCCATGTCCTACAAGCCATTTGAAAGCCTTTGGTGACGGCCGTCCGCCTTGCGGGCTTCGATCATAATGGCATTTCCGCTAGCATATTTGAGGCCTGATTTCCCGTACTTGATGCCGAACGCCCTCAATGAACGATGAGGATCGGCGTCGTGTGGCGGTTTCTGATGATTTCATCCGTCACGCCGCCAAACAGGCTTTCTCTTATCGGTGAATGGCCAAATCCACCCAGAATGATCAGGTCGGCATTACCTGCCACCGCATGCGCCAACAGGGTGGCTGCGACACTCGCATGCTCCGATCGCGCGAGGCTATGCCTTGCCCTCAGCTTTCGTGCATGGAGCCGCGCGCACATATCGTCGGCAGAAGTGCGCAAGGCGGGCGACGCCGTCAAAGGCAGGACCGAGATCAGATCGACTTCGGCGTCGGGCGCACAAAGCATCAATGCGCAGTCAAGGGCCCGTGTCGCTCCGCGCATTCCGTCCCAGCCCACCGCCAGACGACGGGGCCTGCCTTCCAGTCCCGCCGCCGGAAGAAGAAGTATCGGCTTGCCGGACTGGAGGAGAAGCTTCTGCAGGAGTATGCGATACAGCTCGGCGTCGGCAAACGTGTCGATCGGACCGACAAGCAACATGTCATGGCAACGCGATTGACGCACCATGGCGCTCAGAGCCGCGTCGAGCAGGTCCACGAAGATTTGGACCTCGCAATTCTCCTTGCGGGCGAGGCTCCAAAGTTGCTTTTCCTTGGCCTCCACAAGTTCGTTGAACTTTTGGGTCGTCAGATGCCTCGGATATGTGCGTTCGCCCGCAACGGGCGCGGGCGCCAGAAGCGCGAGGGTCAATTCAGCCTCGAATGTTCTGGAGACGCTGAGCACATTATCAGCAAATCCATCGGTCGCTTCGGTGGGATCGAAAATCGCCAATATGGAAGACATCGTCATAGACCGGCCTCGTTGATAGTGGGTGTCCCGCGCAAGCCTACAATCAACCGCTCCTGGGCGATCGCAGCAGGATGAGGCCGGGGAGCAGTGGCAGCCACAGCGTGAACAGGCGTGTCAGCATCGTGCCGGCAAAGGCCGCTGCGAGCGGAACGCCGAGGTGATGGAGCATTGCTGTCGATGTTGCTTCGAAGCTTCCCAGGCCCAGCGGAACGGGGCCCAGTGTCACCACGATCGACGCCATGACGAGCGCAATGAAGGCCGTCGCAAAGGGTAGGGCCTGTCCTAGAGCCCGGACACTTGCCCAAAGCGTTGCCGCATCGGCCAGGAAGACGAGCGCGTTGAAGCCTGCCACCTTGAGGATGAGGGATCCGTCACGGAGCGATTCCGGTGGTGCTTCGCCGACAGTGCGCATGAAAGTCCGAACGACGCCTATTTTCGCCAGTGCCTGCGGGAGCGGGCGGCGCCCCCGGCGACGTAGCCACAGGGCGAGAGCGGGAATGGCGAACGCGACCGCCAGGAATAAGGTCACGGTGCAGGCAATGAGCGGAGACGCCGCACCGTTAGACCAAAGAAGGAGCAACATAAGCAGGGCCAGGATCGCGAAGGCCGCGTAAAAGCCGATCATCGATACGAGCAACGCCGCCACGGCGGCACCACGCGGCACACCCAGAGCGTGAAGCCGATCGACGAGCAAGACATTGCCGCCCATGCCGGCGCTCGGGATGGCCTGATCGGCAAACAGTTTGATCACGGCGATCCGGATGAGCCTGGACAGTGGCTGCGGCGCGCCGTTCCGACGCAGTGTCGCCGACCAGCCACTCGCCACGCTCGCATAGGTCCCCAACTGCAGACAGAGGATAAGGATGAGCCAGCCTGGCTGCGCTTCCTCGATGAGCTGCGCGAACTGTTCGAATTCGGTGAAATGCCCGATGGCTCCGATGACCAGGCCGACGAGCAGAATGCCGGTCAGCCATCGGCTTGGCCCGCTCGTTCGCGTCTCTCTGCGATGCTCTTCCAACATAGGCGCCGGCCGCTCGGTCATGATGCTGGACGAAGGGCAAAGCGCTTCATCACCTCGGAGATGGCAAGATAGGCGGCTACGAGAAGCGCGATAGCACCCAACACCAAGCCGCTCGGCGGCGCGAAATCCAGAAACGACGCGAACGGAAGGAAGGGCAAGGCGAGCGCGGCCAGAAGTCCGCCCAGCGCGGTTACGACCAACGCGATGTGGGCGCGGCTCGTCCAGGCCGGCCGGGCGGTGCGAATGATGAAGACCACCAGGATCTGGGTCGCCATCGACTCGATGAACCAGGCGGACCGGAAGGTCGCGACGTCGACGTGGAAGACCTTGAGCAGGAGAACGAAGGTCGCAATGTCGAAGATCGACGACAGCGGCCCCATGATGGCCGTGAAGCGCACGAGGCCCGGCATGTCCCAGCCACGCGGCCGAGCGAGATCGCTCGCATCCGCGCTGTCGAACGGAATACCGATCTGCGAGAGGTCGTAGATCAGGTTGTTGAGCAGGACCTGCACCGCTGTCAGCGGCAGGAAGGGCAGCACCAGCGAGGCCAGCGCCATGGTTAGCATGTTGCCGAAGTTGGAGCTCGTCCCCATGCGGATATATTTCATGATGTTGGCATAGGTGCGGCGCCCCTCGACCACGCCGTCGGCCAGAACGCCGAGATCGGGCGCGAGCAGGATCATATCAGCCGCTTCCCGCGCGACATCGGTCGCGCCGTCCACCGAGAGGCCGACATCGGCCGCGTGGATGGCGGGAGCGTCGTTGATCCCGTCGCCCATGAACCCGACCGTATGGCCCCGCGCACGAAGCGCCCGCACCACCCGCACTTTCTGGTCCGGCGTCACTCGCGCGAACAGATCGACGGTGTCGACGCGGGCCGCAAGCCCTGCATCGTCGAGCCTAGCGATCTCCTCTCCCGTCAGCAGGCCCTCAACGGGCAGCGCGAGGCTCGCAACGAGATGCTGGACGACGGCTCCGGCGTCGCCAGAAATGACCTTGATACGGATGCCGGCGGCCTCCAGCCTCGCAACGGCCTCAGCCGCGCTGGCCTTGGGCGGATCGACGAACACGCAATAGCCCGCGAAGATGAGCCCATCCTCGTCGGCCTCGCCGATGCGTTCCTGGTCCGGTGCCGGCTTCCAGGCTATGCCGAGCAGGCGCAAGCCCTGCGCGGCGCGTTCGTCGTGCTGGGCGATCAGGCGTCTTCGCAGTGTTTCGTCTATCGTGACAAGAGCGCCGGACCGATCCCGGGTCTGCCTACAGAGGGCGAGCATCGTCTCCGGCGCGCCCTTGACGATCTCGATCCGCTCGCCTCCGCGCTCGGCCAGCACCGATACCCGCCGCCGCTCGAAGTCGAACGGGCGTTCGTCGAGCTTCGTCCAGTCGTCAATTGGCCGGCCGATCATGTGGGTAATCAGCGCCTCGTCGAGCGGGCTCTTGAGCCCCGTCTCGAACCGGGCGTTGACCGCCGCCAGTTCGGCGACGCGATCATCGTCATCGCCGTCTATGCCGGGATGTCCGACCAGTGTGATCCGCGCTTCGGTGAGTGTTCCCGTCTTGTCGGTGCACAGCACGTCCATCTCGCCCAGATCGTGAATCGCCGAAAGACGCTTCACCACGACCTTCGCGCTTGCCATGCGCTGCGCGCCGCGCGCCAGCGACACCGTCATGATCATCGGCAGCAGTTCGGGCGTCAGCCCGACCGCCAGCGCCATGGCGAACAGGAAGGACTGCAGGGGCGGCCGGCCGAGCGCCAGATGCGCCAGCAGCACGAACAGCACGAGGAAGATTGTCAGGCGCGCGATCAGCATGCCGAGCTTGTGGATGCCGCGCTCGAACGCGGTGGGTGTAGCTGCGGTGACCAGCGACTGCGCGATCGCGCCGAACCGGGTCCGGGCGCCTGTCTCCACCACCAGCATCGTCGCCGTGCCCGCGATCACCGACGTACCATGGAACAGCGCGCCGCTGGCCTCTGCGGGAGTCGAGGCTTCCGGATCGGGTCCGACACGCTTCTCGACCGGATAGGGTTCGCCGGTCAGCAGCGCCTCATTGACCTGCGCGCCGTTGGAGGCGAGCACGATCCCGTCGGCCGGGACAAGATCACCCGCGCAAAGCTGCAGTACATCACCCGCCACAATGGCACTGACCGGGATATCGATCGGATGATCGTCGCGTAGCACGGTCGCATGGAGCGCGATCGAGTGCTTGAGCGCTGCGGCCGTGGCTTGTGCCCGATGTTCCTGCACCATGTCGAGCAGCGTTGAGAGGATCACGACGACCAGAATGATGAGGAAGCTTGCAAGATCGCCGGTGACGCCAGCGATGGCGGCGGCAACCAACAATATGGCGACCAATGGATTGGCAAGGCGGTGAAGCAGGTCGACGAGGATGTGCCGCCGGGCGGTTTCGCCGATCTCGTTGGGGCCGTCACGGGACAGCCGCGCATCGGCCTCGGCCTCAGCCAGGCCTTCGCGGGCGGACTCGAGGCGCGTCAGCAACGCGTCCGGGCCATATTGCCAGAATGCGCCACCCATATCCTCGGAGGGGGAAGAAGCGGCCAGGGTCCGAGCCAAGTCAGTGGCCGAGAATCAGCGGCAGCTTGCTGTGCGCGAGCATGCGCTTCGTGACGCCGCCGAAGGTCTCCATCAGCCGTCCGCGGCCATAAGCGCCCAACAGGATATAGTCCGCGTGCCAGTTGGCGGCCTCATCGGCGATGAGCTGATCGGCAGGGGTCAAGCCATCGTCGACGATGCGGATCGAGGCATGGATATTGTGCCGCGCGAGATATTGCGCGGCTTCGGTCGGCTCCGTCTGCTCGGCACCATCGCGCGCCATGAAGATCTGCACCTCTTCGGCCAGCGCGAGAAGCGGGACGCATGCCCGCATGGTCGCAGCCGAGGATGCCTGTCCATCCCAGGCAATGAGCGCTCGGCCTAGCGTGAAACCCGTGACATCGTCAGGCACGGCGACGACCGGCTTGCGCGCCTTCATGACGACGCGGCTCGCGATCTGGGCGAAGTCCGGGTACGGAAACCGATCGAGCTTGCGGTTGAGGACGATGAGATCGGCAAGCGCCGCCGCCTCGATAACAGCCTCGGCGGCGAAACCCGTTACATCGCTCCAGCTCCACACGACATCTTCGGACGCCAGGCGGGCTTTCAGTGTTGTCTTGTTCCCGGCTTCGCGGTCGCGCTCATCGGACAGCAGCATGGCCGATCCGGTGCCGTCATAGTCGCCTGCTATGTTGGGAACCATCGTGACATCGATGCAGGACAGGTGGCCGTCCAATGCCCGCGTCAGGTCCAGAGCCGCCTGCAGGCGGGCTTCCTGACCCTCATCATCATGTACCAATAGAAGGATATTTTTCATCGTTGCCTCCATCTCGTTTGGAGGAGGCTATGGTGCGTTCGAGCCGGTCTATATGCGGGATATTACGGAGGCCGATCATACACCCGCCGGTGATTTAGCTTTTCCAAACAGATGCTTGGGCTATTCTTTTGGCCGATAGTGGACGATCAGAAGATCGCCTTCGAGCGTTTCCACGAGATTCTTCGCTGTGCTCCCGATCAGCGCGTCGAACAGCGCGCCGCGGCCATGGCTGCCGATAACGGTCAGATCGACATGCTGGTCTTCTACATAGTCGCTGAGCAAGCGTTCGGGGCTGCCGTGTGCGATGACGACGTCGGTCCTGGCCCTGAGGGGTGCATCGACCCGATCGTCGGCCAGGAATTTCGTTCCCAATTCCTTCTCCATGACGCCGAGATCGCGCTTGAACTCCTGCTCGTCGAGATAGCCGGAGAAGGGGACATCATAGCCGTGGAACAAGGTCAGCGCGGCAGCCGGGAAATAGGCCGCCGTGGTGAGCAGCGCCTGTAGCGAGGCTTCCGAGAAGTCCGTGCCGACGACAATGTCGCGATAGTGCCGGACCGCGCGGTCGTGGACGACGAGCACCGGCACCGGCGATCCGCGCACCAGCCGGTTGACGGTGTTGCCGAGGAACATGCGTCCCAGCGTCTCGTCGCGGGCGATGCCGGTGACGATGATATCGCAGCCTTCGCGCGCGGCTATGCTGAGCAGCACCTCTGCCGGCTCGCCTTCCTCGACCAGGATGCGGATGCTGTCGGAGGATTTCCCCAGATCGCGCTTGAGGCGCCATTTCATCCGGTCGAAGGGGCTGGGAAGCCGCCGCCACGAGGCGGGCGTGCGATCGAAGCGGAACTGGCGTGTCTCTGCGGGATCGATGACATAGGCCGCGATCAGCTCGGCCTCCCACTCCTGCGCGAGCTGCACGGCTCGATCAAGCGCGCGGTCGCACCGGCAGCTCATATCCGTGGCGAGAAGGATTTTCCGCGGACGGGTCGCTTTGGTCATACGGCTTCCTTTCTGGAGGGGGATCTGGCGATCAGTTGAGCTCCTCGAACCAGCCCAGGCGCCGCATCAGCAGCTTTTCGCCTTCAAGGCAGAAGAATAGCCCGATGCTCAAGGCGATGATGCGCGCGCCGTCCTGCAGCGTGAGCGAGCGGCTTTCGAACACCGCCTGCATGAAGGGGGCATAGGTGTAGAGCAGCTGCGCCAGCACCACGACGGCGATCGCAGCGAGGAGGGCGGGCGTTCCGATCGCGCCGCGCCATGTCAGCGAGCGCATATGAAGATAACGCACGTTGAAGAGATAGAAGATCTCCGCGACCACCAGCATGTTGACGACCATGGTGCGCGCCGTCGCGAGATCGCGGCCCTGTCCCAGCGTGTGGAAGAACACACCCAGCCCCAGGACAGCCAGCAGGACCGACACCAGCAGCACCCGCCAAAGCATGAACGGTGAGAGCAGCGGCGCGCTTGCCGCGCGCGGGCGCCGCTCCATCGTGCCAGGTTCACCCGGTTCAAATGCCAGTACCAGACCGAGCGTCACCGCCAGCACCAGGTTGATCCAGAGGATCTGGGTCGCGGTCATCGGTAGCGTGAAGCCGAGCAGGATCGCCAGCACCACCGCCACTGTCTCGCCGCCGTTGGTCGGGAGCGTCCAGGCGATCACCTTGCGGATATTGTCGTAGACGGTGCGTCCCTCCCGGACGGCTGCGACGATCGAAGCAAAATTGTCGTCGAGTAGCACCATTTCGGCCGCTTCCTTGGCGGCTTCCGTACCCTTGTGACCCATGGCCGTGCCAACATCGGCCTGCTTGAGCGATGGCGCGTCGTTGACCCCGTCGCCGGTCATGGCGACGATCAGGCCGTGCGACTGCAGCGCGCGGACGATCCGCAGCTTATGCTCGGGGCTGGTGCGCGCGAAAACGTCGATCCCAAGCACGCGTCTGGCAAGCTCATCGTCGGATAGGTCTTCGAGGTCTTTGCCGGTAAGGCCGTGCGGATTCTCGCTGATGTCAAGCTGGCGCGCGATGGCCAGCGCGGTGCCGAGATGGTCGCCGGTGATCATCTTGACCGCAATGCCCGCCGAGCGGCATTCGGCGATCGCTGCCTTGGCCTCTTCGCGCGGCGGGTCGATGAAGCCCATCAGACCGAGGAACTCAACCCCGTTTGCGAGATCGTCGAAAGCAATGCGCGCTTTGCCGATCCGCAGCCGCTTCATTGCGAAGCCGAGCAGCCGTTCGCCATGATCCGCCGCCCGCGCGATCCTCTGTTCCCACAATTTCTGATCGACGCCGGCGATCGCCATCACTTCCTCCGGCGCACCCTTGAGGAAGATCACATGCTCGTCAGTCGGGCCCGCATGGAGCGTCGCCATGAAGCGGTAGGCGGCATCGAACGGGATTTCGTCCAGCCGCTTCCATTCGGCGCGAAGATGATCGGCGTTGAGGCCGGCTTTCATCGCCAGCGCTACGAGCGCGCCTTCCATCGGATCGCCGTCCACTTTCCATAGGTCGGCGTCGCGCTTCAGCGTCGCGTCGTTGCAGAGCAGCCCGCAACGGATGATCGCGCTGGCCGCGGCGATCGCATCGGCATCATCCTCGGCGCCTTCGCTGGTGAGACCACCCTCCGGCGCATAGCCCGACCCGCCGATCAGAATATCGTCCTTCTCGATCAGCACGCGCCGGACCATCATTTCGTTGCGCGTAAGCGTGCCGGTCTTGTCCGAGCAGATCACCGATGTGGCGCCCAGCGTCTCGACGGCAGGCAGCCGCCGAATGACCGCGTTGCGCGCCGCCATCCGCTGCACGCCGAGGGCAAGCGTGATGGTGATGACCGCGGGCAGACCTTCGGGGATGATGCCCACGGCAAGCGCAACAACCGCGATCAGCGCATCGATCCAGTGAAACTCGCGGGCAAGCACCGCGAAGGCGAACAAGAACACCGACCCCGCCATCACCAGCCAGGTGAATCGGCGTGCGAATCGGTTGATCTGGCGGAGGAGGGGCGTGGTCACCGTCTCAACGGCCTGGAGCAGGCTGCTGATCCGCCCGATTTGCGTGTGTATGCCAGTGGCGGCGACGACGCCGCTCGCCTGGCCCGAAGCGACCAGCGTGCCCGAGAAGGCCATGCTGCGCTGATCGGCGATGCCGGCGGCGTCTGCGACGGGCTCTTCCTGCTTTTCGACCGGCACGGATTCGCCGGTGAGCGGCGCCTCGTCGATCAGCAGGCCGCGTGCACGCAGCAGGCGCAAATCCGCAGGAACCCGGTCGCCCGCTTCGAGCATCACGATATCGCCGGGCACGAGATCCGGGACCGAGACCATCCGGCGCGCGCCGTCGCGCAGTACGGTCGCGTGAGGGGCGATCATGTCGCGAATGGCGCCAAGAGCCCGTTCGGCCTTGCCTTCCTGGGCGAAGCCGACGATCGCGTTGACCAGGACCACGACCGCGATGACAAGCGCATCGACAAGGTGGCCGAGCAGAGCGGCTGCAAAGGCAGCGGCAAGCAGGAAATAGATGAGCGCGCTGTTGAACTGGGCGAGGAAGCGCAGGACAGGATGCGTGGCTGCGGTGCTCGGAAGCGCGTTCGGCCCATGCTGCGCCAGTCGTGTCTCCGCTTCGCGTTGACTGAGCCCGGCAATGTCGGCGTCCAGCCGGTCGAGCACCGAGTCTGCCGCCAGGGCGTGCCAGGCTTCGATCTTTTCCAGCTTCATCCGACGTGCCCCGTTCGTTCATTGAACTGCGGGAAAGATCAGGACCGACTCTTCTCGGGAATATACGGGATCATACTAGGGCGGACCGCGCCGTTTACGGGAATTTGCGTAGTGCGGGTTAGTCCGCGCTGCCGCACGCTTGTCGGGGAAAGGCGAGGGCCGTGTCGGACAATGATCATGACTATTATCTGAAACGCGCTCTGTTTCATCGACGTCAGCTTGTACTGGCAAGCTGTGCGGAAGCGCGTCTTTGCCACGTGCAGCTGGTCAAAGCCTATCAACGCCGTCTCGCGGAAATTCGCAGCAAGCGGGCCACGAACCTTGAGCACGATGCGGTGGCGGCGCGAGCCCGCGGTACATTATCACTCTTCGGCTCAAGCAGTCCGAAGACCCGCCTCAACGAAACTTGCTGAGATCCTCCATGCGTACAGCACTTGTAACGGGCGGCACCACGGGCATCGGCGCGGCGATCTGTGCCGCGCTTCAAACGGACGGCATTCGCGTCGTCGCCACCTATAGCGGCCACGACGCACGCGCGGCCAGCTTTTCGGAGGCAACCGGCGTTCCCAGTTTCCGCTGGGACGTTTCCGATCATGCGGCATGCGCGGCGGGCGTTGCGCAGGTGGAAGCAGCGATCGGTCCGGTCGATATCCTCATCAACAACGCCGGCATCACACGCGATTCCAGCCTGCTCAAGATGACCGAGGAGGCGTGGAAGAGGGTGCTGGCGGTCGACCTCGACAGCTGTTTCAACATGGTGCAGGCAGTCGTCGGCGGCATGAAGGCGCGGCGATGGGGGCGAATCGTCAGCGTCGCATCGGTCAACGGCCAGACGGGTCAGTTCGGGCAGACCAATTATGCCGCCGCCAAGGCAGGCATCCTCGGGTTCACAAAGGCCTTGGCGCTCGAAGTGGCACGCGATGGAGTGACGGTGAACGCGGTCGCGCCGGGTTATACCGATACCGATATGGTCGCGGCCGTGGCGCCCGAGATCATGAAGACCATCGTGGCGCGAATCCCGGTCGGCCGCCTCGCCCGGCCTGAGGAGATTGCACGCTGCGTCGCCTTCCTTGTGGCCGAAGACGCCGGGTTCATCACGGGATCGACTCTTTCGGTGAATGGTGGCCAGGCGATGATCTGAGCCTGCCGGCCCAGTATCAATCCATCGGCACCTTAAGCTGCTTATGCGCCCTGTTCGAGAGACTCTCCAGCGGCCCTCCGCTGGTCAGGATCGTCCAATTCGCCGGCTTGGTGGTTAGGTTCTGCGACTGGGTCCGCACGATGTCTGCATTGGCGTCCGACGCGTCGGCCACGCGCCCCTCGACGCGCGCGATCCTCTCGCTTTCCGGCAGCTCGAGCCACAGGCCGCTGAACGGGCAGTTCACACGGCGGGCGATCTCCTCGATCGCATCGCGCTCTTCGGGCATGCCGAACACGGCGTCGGCGATCGCGCCATGACCGGTGGCAAGGCAAGACCAGGCGAGGCCGTCCAGCGCCAAGTAGGTCGCCCTGCTGGCCTCGCTGGTATAGCCGGAAGCGGGGAGGGGTGTCTCGGCGATGACGCCCGCGAGGCGCTTGCGCAGGACATCGCTGCGCAGGATGCGGGCGCCAGGCGGTCTGCCGACGCCAGCCCCAAGCGTTCGCGCCAGCGTCGATTTGCCCGTGCCGGACAAACCGCCGATCGCGATCAGCCGGGGAGCCTGCTCAGTGATTAGTAACTCGGCGAGCTGGAGATAGTGCGCCGCCTCTTCACGAGCGGCATCGCCGCCACGTTTCGCGCGCGCCGCCGCCACATGGGCACGGATCGAAGCCCGCACGCTCATGAACAGTGGCATGAGGCCAACGGCACCTTCGTCGTCGGGTGAATGATCAAGATAGCGATTGAAGACCATATTGGCCTCAAGGCGAAGGTGCCTTTGCCAGAGATCCATCAGGAGGAAGGCTAGATCGTAGAGGACATCGCTCGTCGCCAGCTCTGTATCGAATTCAAGGCAGTCGAATGGCGTCGGCACCCCGTCAATCATCGCGATATTGGCGAGGTGCAGGTCGCCATGGACATGACGGATGCGGCCGGCCTTTCCGCGTGCATCAAGAAGCGCACTGTTGCGATCGACAAGCCCGTCAAGCCGCCCTGTCAGTTCGGCAACGGCTCTGGGATCGAGAATGTCGGGATAGATCGCCATCGCCTCGGCATTGCCGGCGATGATCTGGCGAATACGGGCAGCGCCATCGCCAGGCCATGCGATCTGCGCCTTTGCGTGGAAACCGACAAGGGAATCGGCCAGCTGCTGCAGCGCCGCTTCGTCGAGAGCGTTCCGGTCTGCCAGATCACTCCAGAGCGCGCCGTCCGCAAAGCGCTTCATCTCCAGAATCCAGTCCACCGCCTCGCCATTGCCTTGGATGGCAAACTTGCCGTCCTCGTCCCGATTGATCGGATGCACCGCCTTGTAGAGATCCGGCGCGGTCCGCCGATTGAGCTTGAGTTCGGCTTCCAGAGCCATCCGGCGCTTGTCGGGCGTGGAAAAGTCGAGATAGCCGAGGTCCACCGGCTGCTTGATCTTCCAGGCCGTCTCGCCGCTCAGGAAGATGCTCGCGGCATGGGTGTCGATGCGGCGGATAGGCCCGCGCGCTCCGAAAGCTTCACCGGAAGCCAGCCATTCCGTCAGATCGGACGCATCAGCCATGGGCACCAGTCGCAGCGCCTGCCCGTGGCGGGATGAGAACCGCGGCGCCCGTGAGCGCGCCGCTTCGCAAGCGATCAAGCGCGACATTGGCCTGTTCCAGCGGGAAGGTCTCGGTGACCGTGTGCAGCGCTGACTGAGCGGCCACTTCGAAGAAGGACGTGCCATCTTCGCGCGTCAGATTGGCGACCGAGAGGATCTGGCGTTCTTCCCAAAGGTCCGCATAGGCAAAGGTGGGGATATCGCTCATGTGGATACCCGCGCAAACAACCCGTCCGCCCTTGCGCACCAGCTTCAGGGCGGCGGGAACGAGCGCACCCACCGGCGCGAAGATGATCGCTGCGTCCAGTTCCTCGATAGGTCTCGCCGTCGACGGGCCCGCCCAACAGCAACCGAGCGATCGTGCGAAGGTTTGTGCCTCGGTGTCGCCCTCGCGGGTGAAGGCATAGACCTCGCGTCCCTGCCAGACGGCGACCTGCGCGATGATGTGCGCGGCCGCACCGAACCCGACCAGCCCGATGCGGCGGCCTTCGCCCGCGAGCCGGAGCGCCCGCCAGCCGATGAGGCCCGCGCACAGCAGCGGCGCGGCGGCGACATCGGAGAAGCTGTCAGGGAGCGCGAAGCAGAAATGCGCGTCCGCAACCACATGCGTCGCATAGCCACCATCTCGCGTCGCGCCTGTGAATTCAGGCGCGTCGCAGAGATTTTCACGGCCAGAAAGGCAATAGCCGCATTGGCCGCATGTATGTCCGAGCCAGGGCACGCCGATGCGCTGTCCGATGTGGAATCCTTCGACCTCCGGGCCGACTTCGAACACATGGCCGACGATTTCATGGCCCGGAATGACCGGATAGCGGGCGGGGATCTCGCCGTCCGCCACATGCAGATCGGTACGACAGACTCCGCAGGCGATGACCGCGATGAGAAGCTCGCCGACGCCAGGGCGGGGTATGGGACGCTCGATGCGCCGCAAGGCGGAATGAGGTGCGTCAATTTGCATCGCGACCATTACCGCCACGGCTTTACAAGTCCAACAATTGATCTTCGGTGATGGTGCATGCACTCACGTCCCGCTGGCGGCATCTCCTGTAAGGTCGGCTTCCACGAGGATGAGCGTGGGATCGCCGGGATAAGCCCGCGCGCTAAAGCCCAGATCGCGCTCGACCTCGATCGCGGCATGATTGTCGCGGCTTTCGATCGACTGCAAGCGCAAGATGCCCCTGGCGCGCGCGATCTGCGCCACATACCGCAGCAGGCTCCAGCCAATGCCTTGCGTTTTGTGGTCGCGGTGGACCGAGACCGCGACTTCGGCGGTCTCGTTTTGTGCATCTGCGGCAAGTGTTGCGACACCGACAAGCGCTCCACTCTCCTCGAAAGCAAAGAACGTCTCGGTCCGCTCCCGACCGGTGGGGAGGAGGCCGGCGAGCTGATCGTGCCCGACATGCTGAACCGCCGAGAGGAAGCGGAAGCGCAAATCCTCTAGCGTCACATGCTCGAAGAAAGCTTCGAGCCTACTTTCGTCGGCAGCGCTGGCCGGGCGAACCTGCAGTCGCAGACCCGTGCCAGTCGTGAGGCTTGTCTCGTCAGCCTGCGGGTTCGATTGTTCGGGAGAATGAGATGACATTGAGAATGCTCCGGCGGTGCGGCACCGATCGGTGAAGGCGATCAATGCCCCAGAAGGACAGGGATGGGGGCGCCATCGATCAGGTCGTGGGTGACGCCGCCCAGAAACAGTTCACGCAGGCGGGAATGCGCAGAGGCGCCGACTACCAGCAGATCGGCGCGATGCTGCCTGGCGAAATCGACAAGGACCGCGGACTGGTTCTCGCCTTCTGAGAAGAGCGAATGGACCGTCACGTCGAACCCGTGCCGGCTGAGATTGCGGGCGATGTCGGCGCCCGGCTCGGATCCGTGACCCTTTGTACTCGATTTGGCATCGACGACCAGGACGTCGATCCTGGTGCCCGGCGCGGCCAGTTGAAGTGAATCGCCCAGCGCACGGGTCGCCTCGCGTGTCGCATTCCATCCGATCGCGATGTGGGCGAAGGAGCGGGGCTTCCATTGTGCGGGCAAGACAATCACCGGTCGCCCGGATGACAGCACGATATTCTCGAACAGCCGCCGCCGAAGATGCTTGTTGGCGTAGGCCTCCACCGGTCCGAACAGAACCAGATCGGCATAACGAGCCTGAACGGGGGCCTTGTCGAGCAACGCGCCGGGCTCGTCGCTCAGAATCCTCACCTCGAAGCCGTCACGCTCCCCGACCTTGGCGACCTTCGCCTGCTTTTCCTCGGCCGCCTCCACATAGTCCGAGAGAAGAAAATAGGGCTGCGTGTAGGCCAGGGCATAATCCGGCGTGGGGACCACCGAGAGGATCGCCACGCTCAGATGCGCCTCATGAAAGCGCGCGAACTCGCGCGCGTCCTTGAGAAACTGCTCGTCTTCATCGCCCGTATCGACGATCGCCAATATGTCCTTTACCGTCATGTCGCCCTCGCGCGTAAAAACTGGCGAGAAGGTCGATCATCCGGCGCGGCGACGCATTCGTGGAATATACTTAGATGCGCTCCTTGAGAGAAGCCGCAATGGCTGTTCCATCTGTTCTGGCGCCGAATATTCGATGTCGCGCTCCCAGACGCCAAGATGAAATGCCACCCATGAAACGATAGCGTTGCCCTGGCCAACGATCGGGGACGACAGTCTGAGCCTATGTCCGGCCAGTCGCGCGGTCTACGCATGCGCACAGGCGACGATCCAGCAAGGGCTTCTCCAATATCTCATCGAAAAGCGCGCCTTCGCCTTCCTCGATATAGTCGTTGCGATGTGCGGTGATAAGGATGGCAGGACGTCGCCATCCGACGGCGCGCAGTCCGCGCAGCAGGTCCAGCCCGCTCATCCCCGCCATGCAATAGTCCGTGACAAGGCAAGCGGCCTCGACCGCGGATGGATCGGCAAGAGCGAGCGCGCCGCTGGAAAAGGCGCGCACATCATAGCCGCGGGCCTGAAGGATCAACTGGATCGACCGGCGCACCGCACTGTCGTCCTCCACGAGGAGGACACGTGGTCGCTCCGGTTCGGCGGAACTGGCTCGGTCGGGCATTGTGCATCCTGACGGCAAAATGCGGTCGATCCCCACTATGTGTCCGGCGCAAGACCTCGTCCCTACGTAATGATCCCATACCGTCGGCAAGGGTCTGACACTGTGTGGAGAGCGTTCGCGGGTCTTCTTGTTCCGCTGGCCCAACGACCTTGAAGCTCGCGCGGCGTGATGGATCGAGCCTTTCATTGCACAGGTGCAACGGCTGCGGCTTGTCGCGTGCATTGCGCCGTCCGGCGATATTCAGGTGCGGTGGGCTGAGTTCCGCGTTAGGCGCGCTCGCCCCCAAAAGGGGCAAACCACTCCCGGCGACACGTCAAACGGTCGCCGGGAGCCCACCCTGCCGCTTCGCATTCTGGAAGCCCGTCTCATTCCGATTTTATTGCGGTTTCCACATAGCGAATCGCGTCCTGCACCGTGGCGATATGTTCCACGTCCGCATCGGGGATGGTGATTGTGAATTCGTCTTCGAGCGCCATCACCAGTTCTACAACGTCGAGGCTGTCGCCGCCGAGATCGTCCAGAAAGCTCGCTTCGGGCGTAACCTGGTCGGCATAGATCCCCATATGCGCGGTGATGATCTTCACGACTCGTTCGGCAACATCGTTCATAGATTCCCCGGTGCTGATATCTGATGACTGCGGCCGACGCCTCGACTCTGCGCCAGAGGCGCAAAAGGCCGTTCGCATCGCTATCCTCACGTTTTCTGCATGAGCGCGTCAAGAGAAGGATAGCGGTTATCGGATCGCTCGATTGTGCGACCACTGACGGTCTTTACCGTCGGCGCGGTACAATCCTGGATTTGACGATCCTGTCGCGTGGTCAGCGACCCGTCCTGTCGCCACAGTTCGCAAAGGCTGCCGACCGCTATACAGGGACTTTTTGGGGCACTGAACGAAACGAGCGACAACGCACGCCAGGACTATGAGGATTGCTATTCCCGGTCGGTCCCCAGGCCCGCCGCAAAGGCGATCCGCAGGGCATCGGGGAAGGAATGAACCCCGAGCTTGGTCATCAGATTGGCGCGGTGGACCTCGACCGTCCGAGCCGAAATATCGAGATCATAAGCGATCGTTTTATTCGGAAGGCCCCGGGCAAGGCCTTCGAGCACGTCGCGCTCGCGCGGGGTGAGGCCGGCGATCACGAGTGCCGCCTCCTGTGCTGACGCCGCATGGCGCTCCTTGTCGTGCAGTCGTGCGAACGCCGCCTCGATGGCGCCCAGGAGTATCGCCATCTCGAAAGGCTTTTCGACGAAATCAACTGCGCCCGCCTTCATCGCCCGCACTGCGATCCCGACATCGGCGTGACCTGTGAGCAGCACGATCGGCATCGTCACACCCTGCTCGACGAGCGCCTTCTGGACTTCCAGACCGTCGATGACCGGCATGCGCACGTCAAGCAGGATGCAGCCCTCGGTCGCATGCCGAACCTCCTTCAGGAAATCGACGCCCGAAGCCCAGGTCTCCACGCAATACCCCGACTTCTTGAGGAGGAAGCCTGCCGAACGCCGGATCGCAGCCTCGTCATCGACAATATGAACGGTGCGCCTATCCGTCATCACGGTCCTCCGAAACGATATGCATCAATGTGAAGTGGAAGCGCGTCCCGCCTTCCGGGGTCGTATCGACCCAGATCTTGCCGCCATGCGCCTCGACGATGGTCCGGCAGATCGACAGCCCCAGGCCCATGCCTTCCGTCTTGGTACTGAGGAACGCCTGGAAAAGCTGGGACGCGACCTCTTCTGCGAGTCCGGGGCCCGTGTCGGCGATGGTGACTCGCACCATGGCCGCGCCCTCGAGCGCGGTAGAGATAGTGAGTTCCCGTACCGGGCTTTCCGCCATGGCTTCCGCGGCGTTGCGGATCAGGTTGACGAGAACCTGCTCGATCTGGACACGGTCGGCCAGCACGGGCGTGGCAGAGGGATCGAGGTCAAGCCGCGTCTGGATGCCATGTTCGCTGAGGCCCACCAGGCCGAGCGAGCAGGCTTCCTCGATCAGCTTGGGCAGGTCTTCGACCTGCTTCTGAACCTCGCCGCGCGCCACGAAATCACGCAAACGGCGAACGATCTGGCCGGCGCGGAGCGATTCCGATGCCGCCTCCGCCAGGGCTTCGCGCACCTCCGCGATGGTCTTCGGCTCGGGATCCTCCAGAAGGACATGAGCGATCTGCACGTAGTTGACGACGGCCGTAATCGGCTGGTTGAGCTCATGGGCGAGCGTCGAGGCCATCGCGCCCATCGCGCTGACCCGCGAGACATGGATCAGTTCGGCCTGAAGATCCTTCAGGTGCGCCGCTGTCGCCTCCTGTTGGGTGAGGTCGCGCATGAAGCCGGTGAAGACCCGTTCGCCGCCACCGGTCGCTTCGCCGATCGCCAACTCATGGGGCACGAGCGTGCCATCCTTGCGGCAGCCCATGACACGGCGCGTGCTGCCGATGATATGCGCCTGTCTCGTCTGCAGATACCGCGCGAGATAGAAGTCATGGGCCTCACGATCGGGCGACGGCATTAGCATCGAAACGTTCCTTCCGAGTACCTCGGCTTCCTCATATCCAAACATCCGCTGCGCAGCATGGCTGAACGAGAGCATCGTCCCCTCGGCGTCGATCACCACCATGGCGTCCGGGACCGTTGCCAAGATCGAGTTCAACTGCGCCTCACGCCTCTCGATCGCCCGCTCGGCCGCTTTCTCGTCGGTGATGTCGCGGACCACCTTGCCATATCCGCGCAGCCGTCCGTCCTCGTCAAAGAGCGAGGTAATCGTGACGTCGGCCAGGAACTCGGACCCATCCTTGCGCAGGCGCCACGACTTTTCCTGAAACCGTCCATGCTTACGAGCGAAAGCCAGATCCTCATCCGGCTTTCCGCTCGCTATATCTTCGGCGGGATAGAAAGTTGATGCGCTGCGCCCCAGTATGTCCTCCTCTCTCCATCCTTTGATCCGCTCGGCGCCTTTGTTCCAGATGGCGACCCGACCCTCCTCATCGAGCATGTAGATGGCAAGGCTCGTCGCGCCGTCGATGAGCAGAGCCAGTTCTTCCGCCGTCTCATGCGCCTTGCGGGAATTCTCGCCGGCGTCGATTTCATGCACATGAGCCGCCTCACGCCAATGCGAAAGCCGGCTCGTAAGCAGGATGATCCCGATTGAGATCGTCGCGAAGCCTGCCGCATGGACGAGATGGTCCATGTCGCGGAAAGGTGTCTCGACAAGGAGGAAGCCTGTGATTGTGGAAGCAACGGTCGCGAAGCCTGCGGCGATGACGCCGCTCGCCCAGGCAGAGGCGAGAACCGCTACTGTCAGCAGCAGCCAGGTCGGGCGATCGGCGAGCAGAGGTTCCAGGGCAAGCGCGGCCACTGTGGCGATTGCGACAAAAATCACCGCCGCGGCCAGCGACGATATCGGTCCTGCACGGGGGGACAGGGGTGAATATGTCTTGGTCATCGATTTTCAATCCGAGGAACGACGATGGGGCATGTGTCAGAGTGTTTCCGTCGCCAGCTTACCTTCTGCACGATCTTTCGCGACACTTTCGATCCGTCGCATAGAAAAACCACCAAAAAGCACAGTCGGGTCTAATGATCTCCCTGGTCCGGATGAGCTGATGGGAACATTCCGCATCAGGTCTGACCACGAATGCCCGGCTACGTATATTCCACGATGGCTGCAGAGGCTCGCAGCGATCAGCCTCCCGATATCCCGTCTGCAAGGACACGCCATATCAGGAGGAAGCCATGGCAAAGCCCCTTGAGAACGTCGTCGCTCTTGCTCAGGCAAACATCCGCCTTGGATTGAAGCTCGCGGAAACGTGGCGCGAGAGCGGCCAGAAGCTGATCGAGCTTGGCACGAAAGGCGCTTCGGAGATCGGCGAGGAAGCCCGCATTGCAATCGCGAACGGCTTGTCGCCGGAGAAAGTCACGGCCGTGAATAGCGTCAATGGCCATTGGCAGGATTTGCTGGCCGAGATCGAGGCTGTCCGCACGAATACCGCGCAGGACATCAAGACAGCCGTCGGCGACTGGCGCAAGAGCTGGGCCGAGGCCGTGACGGCCCAGCCTACCTTCCCTGTAGAGACGCTATTCGAGCCCTGGCTGGCCTTGGTGCGCTCAGCCGCTTCGTCGCCGCGGCCGGACACGGAGACGCCGCCCAAGGCGAGCTGAGAAGCGTCCGTCCGCGCGGAAGCGCTGACGGGGATCAGACCTAGCGGACGAATGCCACGCCTATGCGGAAGCGGGTCATGCGCCGGTCATAGTCGAGGAGATTCTCGCCATAGCCGACGAAGCTTTGGCCGAAGAGGAAGAGGTCCGGTCCGCCACCAAGAAGGCGCGGGAGCGGATAGGAGAGATCGGCGCTGAGCGCACCCTTGCCGGCGCCCAAGTTGAAACGGGTGGAGGTGGAGAGGCGCAGCCCATCATCGGCACCGACTTCGACGAAGAGACCGGTGTTGCCGCGGTAGCGCCGGATATCCGGATTGTCGGACCTGGAGCCGACGAACAACGAAAGCCTGGGCGCGACCGACAGACGATAACCGTCTCCCAGCGCAATCGCCGCCATGGGCGCGACATAGAAACTGTTGACGCTGCGGGACGCTGTCCCGTCGCGGCCATTGGATTCGTGCCGAATTCCGCCCTGCGCGCTGACCGAGATGCCGTTCGACATCGTCGCCGATGGCGTCAGATATACCAGTTCGGGCTGATAATCGACGTTGCGAAAGGGGGACGAGTTCGCGCCAAGATCCCAGAACATGCGCTGCGTATAGGCAAAGTGCAGGCCGTCGCGCCAGGATCGAGGCAAACCCTCGGCGCGGCGCGTGCCGAACAATTGATATTTGAAGCTGATCTGGATGCGCGCGTCACTGTTGGTACCCGGGCCATAGACGGCGTAGATTGGTTCATAAGCCGAGAGATTGGTCAGAAAGGGGTTGCCTGGCGAGCGATCCGATGGGGGAGGGGCTATTCCGGGCGGCGACTTGACGACAGGCCGGGGAGGCGCCGCCCCCGCCCGCGCAATTTGGGCGGGCGATGCCACTCGCATCGCTATGGTGACCTGCCGTGCGCTCCATGCCGGAATGGCGATTGAAGCACCGTCGATGCTGGCATCGGCTGGGTTCTGAAAACGATAGGTCGCGCGCCTGAAGCTATCGGGAGGGACGGTCACGTTTTTCGGGAGATCTGCCGTTCGCTCCAGCCAGATGGTGCGCAGCGCGCCATCGGATGTGACACGCGCCTCGATTCGATCAGGAAGGAAGACGGTCTGCGGCTCGGTGCCGCCGTTGAGAAATCGAAGTTCGATCAGAATCTTTCCCTCGTCATCTCGCTGCCCGGCGTCGCTGATCAGCATTTCCACGGGCGGCGTCGCGTTGACGCCCGGAGCGAGGACGGCGGCCAGGCACGCCAGTAACCAGAGGACGGAGCGCGCCATCACGCGAGCAGATGCTGACCGCTATCGACCGGGATGATCGTCCCGGTGATCCGCCTCGCCGCGTCGCTCACCAGAAAGGCGGCGAGAGCACCGACATCCTCAATGTCGACCGGCTGACGTCCTGGAATTTCCGCCGCCGCCCGGGCCAGCAGCTCGTCGAAGCGGTCGATGCCGCTGGCTGCGCGTGTGGCAATCGGTCCCGGCGATATCGCGTGCGCGCGAATGCCTTTGACGCCAAGCTCGGCGGCGACATATCGGGTCGCGCTTTCGAGTGCCGCCTTGACCGGCCCCATCAGATTATAATGTTCGACCACGCGCTCCGAGCCGTAGAAGGTCACGCAGAGCAGACAGCCGCCATCCTCCATCAGCGGCTCGGCCAGTTTGGCCATGCGCAGAAAGCTGTGACAGGATACATCCATCGCCATCGCGAAGCCTTCGGCCGAGCAGTCGACGACGCGGCCATGCAAATCTTCTTTGGGCGCGAAGGCGATCGAGTGGAGCAGGAAGTCCAGACCACCCCATCTTTGCTCGACCTGGCCAAACAGGGCTTCGAGCTGCCCTGGTTCCCGGACGTCGCATGGGGCGATCCATTCAACGCCGATCCGCTCGGCAACGGGCTCTACCCAGGCTTTCCCCTTGTCGTTGACATAGGTCGCGGCGAGCCGCGCGCCACATTGCGCAAACGCTTCGGCACAGCCGGAGGCAATGCTCTTGTCATTGGCAATACCGATGACGAGGCCGCGCTTGCCGGCGAGATCGACGAGCGGTCTCATGGACGCGCACCCAGGACGTCGAGCGTGTGTAGAGCGATCATGCGTTCCTCGTCGGTAGGAATGACCAGCACCGCAACGGGACTGTCGGGCATGGCGATGCGCAGCCCGTTGCCCGAATTGGCGAGTTCATCGATCCGGACCCCGATCCATTCGAGCCGACGGCAGATGCGGCTGCGGATGTCGGCATCGTTCTCGCCGATGCCCGCGGTGAAAACGAGCGCATCGATGCCGCCGAGCGAGGTGGCGAGAGCAGCGACTTCGCGCGCGGCCCGCGAGGCGAAAAGCTCGATCGCCTCTGCGGCTTCCGGCGCCTTGCTGTCGGCAAGCGTGCGCATGTCACTCGAGATGCCCGACACGCCGAGCAGACCGGATTCCCTGTAGAACAAATCCTCGACCTCGGCCGGACTCATGCCGAGCTGGGTTTCGAGATGAAGCGTCACGCCAGGATCGATGCTGCCGCACCGAGTGCCCATCATCAGGCCGTCAAGCGCGGTGAAGCCCATGGTGGTGTCGATGCTCTTGCCGGCCAGCATGGCGCACAAGCTCGCGCCGTTGCCGAGATGCGCCGCGATCACGCGGCCACCGGCCAGGACCGGATCGATTTCCGTCAGGCGCCTGGCGATATATTCGTAGGAAAGCCCATGAAAGCCGTAGCGGCGAATCCCCTGGTCATGGAGGGCTCTGGGAATCGCGAAGCGCGAGGCGATCTCCGGTTTGTCATGATGGAAAGCGGTATCGAAACAGGCGACCTGCGGCAGATCGGGCTGGAGCGCCGCAATCGCACGGATGGCGGCCAGATTATGCGGCTGGTGGAGCGGGGCCAGGGGGCATAGCGCGTCGAGCGTTTCGAGTAGCGCGGTGTCGACCCGGCGTGGGACCGCGAAATCGGTGCCGCCGTGAACGACCCGGTGGCCGATCGCGACGATCTCACGGCCCTCCAGCGGATGATCGGCCGCCCAGGCGAATAGGTCCGACAGCAGATCCGCATGAGTGAGTGCCGCGCCATCCGGCCAGACACGCTCGAGCAGCGTCTCGCCAGCGATAGAGCGGGCCGTCACTGCCGGCGCGATCCCGATCTTTTCTATCTTGCCGCTGGCCGACAGTTCGAGCCCGGCGCCGTCATCCAGCGTGAAGAGCGAGAATTTGATGCTCGAGGAACCGGAGTTGAGGCTGACAATGGCCTTCATGCGGCTGCCACCTGCGGTAGGCCCGGGGCTGCCTTGGTCGCGGCGCGGGCGAGCAAAACAGCGACAGCGCAGGAGGCCAGGCGGGTTCGCAGGCTGTCGGCGCGGCTGGTGAGGATGATCGGCACGCGCGCGCCCAGCACCACACCCGCCGCATCCGCACCGCCCAGGAAGGTGAGTTGCTTGGCGAGCATGTTGCCGGCTTCGAGATTGGGTACGACGAGAATTTCGGCCCTGCCGGCGACGGGCGAATCGATGCCTTTCTCTTTGGCGGCCGCCTCGCTGATCGCATTGTCGAAGGCGAGGGGGCCGTCGAGGCTTCCGCCGGTAATCTGAGCGCGATCCGCCATTTTGCAGAGTGCTGCTGCGTCCAGCGTCGACTGCATGCCTGGATTGACGGTTTCGACCGCCGAGAGGATCGCGACCTTCGGCGTCTCGATGCCGATCACATGGGCAAGGTCGATCGCGTTGCGGATGATATCCGCTTTCTCTTCGAGCGTCGGCGCGATGTTGATCGCTGCGTCCGTGATGATAAGGGGCGTTGGATAGTCGGGCACGTCCATCACATAGGCGTGGCTGATCCGTCGTTCGGTCCTGAGACCGGTTGCGGACGGCACCACCGCGCCCATCAGCTCGTCGGTGTGAAGGGAGCCCTTCATCAGAAGTGTTGCTTCGCCTGCGCGAATGAGCGCGACGGCTTTGGCCGCGGCATCATGGCTGTGAGCGGCGTCGACAAGCCTGAAGCCTGAGATGTCCCTGTCTGCCTCCTGCGCGGCTTTGCGAATTCTCGCTGCCGGACCGACCAGGATCGGTACAATCAGCCCGGCTTCGGCGGCATCGACCGCAGCCCTGATCGCCGCTGCGCTGCACGGATGGGCGACCGCAGAGGGAATGGGCGGCTGCCCGCGCGTGCGTTCCATCAGCTTGCGATAGCCGTCATGGTCGCGCAGATGGACGTCAGGAAGCGCGATGCGCGGCCGACGGATTTTCTCTGTCGGTGCCTTGACCTCGGCCTGCCCGGCGATCACCTCCTCGCCGTTCTGATTGACGCAGTGGCAGTCGAAAAGAAGGTTATGGTGCGGGCGTTTCTCGGCGACCGTCACCGATGTCGTGATCGTATCGCCCAGACCGACCGGCCGAATGAAACGCAGCGACTGGCTGAGGTAGATGGCGCCGGGGCCGGGCAGCTCCGTGCCGAGCACGGCGGAGATCAGCCCGCCGCCCCACATGCCGTGCGCGATCACGCGCTGGAACATGTCGGTCGCGGCGTAGGCGGCATCGAGATGCGCGGGGTTCACGTCACCCGATACCAAGGCGAAGAGCTGGATGTCCTGTTCGCGCAGCGTCCGAGTCACGCTCGCCGTGTCACCGACCTGTATCTCATCATAGGTGCGGTTCTCGATCATCCCGCCATCGGTCGTTACGGTTTCGATCACCATTCAATGCTCCAGCACATAATGACCGGGAGCATCGCCAAGGGGCGCATAGCCCTTGTCGGCATTGCCCATCGGCGGTGGATTGCCCGGCTCGCCCGAACGCGCGTCGAGCCACGCGCCCCATTCCAGCCACCAGGACCCGTCCTTCACGTTTGCAAGGCCCAGCCAGTCCTCCGGATCATAGGCCGGGCCGTCGAGTTCGCGGGTCAGCACGCGATAGCGACGACCGCGATGGCCGGGCTCCGAGACGATACCGGCATTATGCCCGCCGCTGGTCAGGACGAAGGTGATCTCGGCATTGCTGAGCAGGTGGATCTTATGGACCGAATGCCATGGCGCGACATGATCGCGTTCGGTCCCCACGACGAACAGCGGCTTGCGGATCGCCGTCAGACTGATGGACTTGCCCTCGACCTTATATTTGCCCTCGGCGAGATCGTCGTCGAGGAAAAGGCGTCGCAAATACTGGCTGTGCATCGCATAGGGCATGCGGGTACCGTCGGCGTTCCAGGCCATGAGATCATTCATGGGCGGGCGTTCGCCCATCAGATACTCGCCCAGAATGCGAGACCAGACGAGATCGTTCGATTTGAGGATCTGGAAGGCGCCGCCCATCTGGCTGCTGTCGAGATAACCCCGGCTCCACATCATGTTCTCGAGCAGGTTGAGCTGCGCGTCATCGATGAAGAGGCCGAGCTCCCCCGGCTCGCTGAACTCGGTCTGCGCCGCGAACAAGGTTATGGTTGTGAGCCGATCGTCGCCGTCGCGCGCCATCGCGGCAGCGGCGATCGAGAGCAGGGTGCCCCCGAGGCAATAGCCGACCCCATGGACGCTCGCCGCGCCAGTGATAGCTGTCACCACATCGAGCGCTGCCATCGGCCCCAGCTTGCGATAGGCTTCCATATCGAGGTCGCGGTCCTGGCTTCCCGGATTGTGCCACGAGATCATGAACACGGTATAGCCTTGGTTCGTCAGCCATTTGACCAGCGAATTTTCCGGCGAGAGGTCAAGAATGTAATATTTCATGATCCAGGCCGGCACGATCAGCACAGGCTCGGGACGCACCTTCTCGGTAGTGGGGTCATATTGGATCAGTTCGATCAGCCGATTGCGGAAGACGATCTTTCCCTTTGAGGTCGCGACATTCTCGCCAACCCGAAAATCCTCGGTCCCTAGCGGCGGAAGGCCGCGGACAATGTGCTGCATGTCTTCGAGGAGATTGTGCAGGCCATCGAGGAGGCACTTGCCGCCGGTTTCCACGATCTTGCGCTGCAGGACGGGGTTGGTCGCCAGGAAGTTGGTGGGTGCCAGAGTGTCCAGTATCTGGCGCGCCGCGAACTCGACCATCTGCTGATGGTGGGTTGAGACGCCGCCGATGCCCGTCGTGGCGGCATGCCACCATTGCTGGTTCAGCAAGAACGCCTGCGACAGCAGGTTGAAGGGCGGCTGCTTCCAGCCGGGATCGGCGAAGCGGCCGTCCTGGGCGAGTGGCTCGATGGCCGGCGTGGCATCGGGGTCACCTGCAGCACGAAAACCATAGTCGAGCAGCCGGACATATTTGCGCGCCATCTTCGCGCCGAGTTGCAGCTGCTTTCCGGGCGAAATGGCGAGATGAAGCGCCCAGTCGCCGAAGGCCTGGACCAGCGTTGCCGGCGAAAGGCCGGACGTGATCTGCGCGATCGCGGCGACCGCGGCATGGTCGAGCGTTTGCGCGATGCCATCGAGCGGATCTGGCGATTCGATATCCGCAGCGGCCATAAATCACTCCAATCGGGAAGACCTTATCCGTGCCGCGCCCCTCGGACGGGCGCACTACGTAATTATCCTCTCCCGGTTGGACTCGCTCGCCAGACCTGCTTGTGAACGCGCTGGCCAATGACAACGATATGCTCTTCTGCGTCGCCTTCAACGGACCCGCTTACCCATAACGGTACTGCGTAGTATAGATATTTGGCAAGGGTTAAACGGCGATGGCTTTATGGCCTTAGCCGCACATTTCGGAACTGGACGCATCATGCCGCTTGCGTCAGATGTCTTGCTGGTGCGAGGGCGAATATGTGACCCGTCTTGCTTTCTGAGCGGGACAGTCCCTGGAAATCGTCAGACGCTTTCGCGTTGCCACAGTAGGATATCGAGCGCGCGGATCAGATAGTCCCGTTTCGCCGATTTGGTGTTGGGAAAGTCGCGCCGCACGAGAATCAGGTTGCGTGGCACCGTGACGAGTGTGTCGAAGACGTGCCGCGCAAAAAATTGCTGCGCTTCGCCTTCCATTGCCATGGTCCGGTCCGAACTTTCGAGGATCGAGCGAATGATGCGGATGCCCTCGGGCGCCCCGGGTGTCGAGGCATTCGCCAATGCGGACGGTTCATGATCGAGCAGCCAGAGGATCAACGTTTCCAGACCGATGACCTCGCGCTTCAGGGACGAATCCAGCATCTTCTCGCCGGCATATAGGAGACGATCGCGCAGCGAACCCTTGGGGATCGTGGTCGCAATCGGCTGCAGATGGCGGCAGACGCCGTGCTCCACGCAAGTACGCAGCAACTGAGCCTTCGATCCGAACCGCGAATAGAGCGTGCGCTTAGAGACGTTGGCGGCTGCGGCAATGCGTTCCATGCTGGCGCCGTCGGCGCCCAGGCTGATGAACTGTTCGAGCGCGACATCGAGAATATGTGCCCGCAATTGTACGGCGATTTCCTGCGTCGGCCGTCCGCCCTTGGGATCGCGGGGCGGAAGAGGGCCTTCGTTCGGCTTGAAGGATCGTCGCTTCATGACGAGACCCTAGCGGCCTGTTCAACGGATTCCATGAGATTTGACTTGCCCAGAGAGGGGAGGAGGGCTGATAACGATACCGCTAAGTATACATACGAATGGTGATCCGTGCGGTCGCCCATCACTTCCGAGAGGAGCCGAAGCGGAAAAGATGGGAATCGTAGGGCAATGTCTGGATTCGAATTGGTCACAGGTGACCGTACAGGCCTTGCTCCAACCGCTGTCCGGTCTCCGTGCCCGCAATGTGACTGCGGCGGAAGGAAGGCCTGTCGAACCTGCCAAGTCAGCGCCCCACACGACCGACAAAGGCGCAAAGGGCATAGGGAGATGCCCTATTTGCGGCATGTTCGAGCCGCTCTGCGCAATGCGTCTGCAAGTGCGGGGCGCGCGATTGGAGCCGCATACTGCTTTGGCGCTTTTCTGACCGGCTGCTCCTTCGCACCCGCGCATGTCCGACCGAGCCCGCCGGTGCCCGAGCGCTTCGCAGATCAGGCGTCGGCCGCGCCAGCGATCGCCCGGATCGGCTGGCATGATTTCTTTCGCGAACCGCAGCTTCAGTCTCTTATCGGCGAGGCGCTTGCCAACAATCGTGACATCCGAGTCGCGACGGGAAGGGTCGCGGAGGCTCGCGCCGCGTGGCGGATCGAAGGCGCGGCGCTCTATCCGCAGCTCGACGCGGTGGCCACGGCCACGCGGGGACGCACGCCCGCCGATCTGTCGCTTGCCGGCCGGGCGATCACGGGCAATCAGATCTATGCTCAACTGAGCGCGGGATGGGAGATCGACTTCTGGGGGCGGCTGCGCAATCTGCGCGAGGCGGCGCGCGCGCAATATCTCGCAACCGAGGAAGCACGGCGCGCAGTCGCGACCGATCTCGTCGCTCAGGTCGCCAACGGCTATCTGCTCGAACGCGAATATGAGGAGCGATCGGCGATTGCGACGCGGACCATCGCCACCCGCGATGAGGCGCTGCGGATCATGCGACGGCGCTACGAGGTCGGATCGGGTTCCAAGCTCGAGATGACCCAGGCGCAAACCTTGCTGGCACAGGCCCAGATTGCGCTGCAGGCGCTCGACCAGGATCGCGAAATCAACCGGAACGCGCTGGCGCTTCTGGTCGGTCACCCGGTCGAGATCAGCCCCGGCGCGTTGGGTTTGATCGAGGCCGAGCCTGATGTCCTGTTGCCGCCCGGCTTGCCCTCCGAAATGCTGATCAACCGGCCCGATATTGTCGCGGCCGAATATACGCTGCGTGCTGCCGATGCCGATATCGGCGCGGCGCGGGCTGCCTTCCTGCCCAATATCAGCCTGACCAGCGCGTTCGGCACGGCGAGCAGCCAACTGGACGGCCTGTTCAAGAATGGCAGCCGCGCCTGGAGCTTCACGCCGACGATCAGCGTGCCGATCTTCAACGCCGGCCAGCTGAAGGGCAATCTCGATGTTGCGAAAGCGCGACGTGACATAGCGGTCGCCGATTACGAGCGCATCGTCCAGTCGGCGTTCCGTGACGTTTCCGATGCGCTCGTCCGACGCCGGCAGCTCGGACTGCAGGTCGGCACCATGCGCACGACGCTGGCGGCTCTCCGGGAGCGGGGACGGCTCGCGCAATTGCGCTTTGACAATGGCCGCTCGGCCTATCTCGAGGTGCTCGACGCCCAGCGCGACCTGTTCGATACCGAACAATCCCTGGTCCAGCTCCGGCGCGCCGAGCTCGCCAGCGCGATTGCGCTCTACGCCGCACTTGGGGGCGGTTTTGTCGCGAACCCCGCCTTCGATATCAACGCAAATCAAACCGGGAACCAGGCACGATGACGACCCCTAAGAAATCATGGTTCATCCGGGGCGGCGTTCTCGTAGCGGTGGTCGCGGTCGGCCTGCTGCTCTGGCAATTGCTCAAGCCTTCGGGGTTGCCCGAGGGGTTCGTCAGCGGCAACGGCCGGATCGAGGCGATCGAGATCGACGTTTCCGCCAAAACGGCCGGCCGCATCCGGGATATCGTCGCCGATGAGGGCGATTTCGTAAAAGCCGGGCAGGTGGTCGCGCATATGGACGTCGATGTCCTCAATGCCCAGCGCGCCGAAGCGCAGGCCCAGCTCGCCCAGGCGCTCAACGCCATCCAGATAGCGCAGAGCCAGGTATCGCAGCGGCAGAGCGAACGGGCGGCGGCGCTCGCCAGCGTCCGCCAGCGTGAGGCGGAACTGAATGCCGCGCGCAAGCGGTTCGGTCGCTCCGAGACGCTGGCGCGCGAAGGCGCAACCGCGGTGCAGGAACGCGACGACGATCAGGCGCAGGTAGAAGGGGCCTCCGCCGCGGTCGAGGCGGCGAAGGCACAGCTTGCCGCGGTCGACGCCGCGATCGGGACCTCGCGAAGCCAGGTCATCGGTGCGCGCTCGAACGTCGACGCGGTGCGGGCAACGATCGAGCGGATCGAAGCCGACATCCGTGACAGCGATCTGCGGGCGCCGACGGCGGGTAGGGTTCAATATCGCGTGGCGCAGCCCGGAGAGGTCGTCGCCGGCGGCGGGCGCGTGCTCAATCTCGTCAATCTCGGCGACGTGTACATGACATTCTTCCTGCCTGAGACGGTCGCCGGTCGGGTCGCGCTCGGATCCGAGGTGCGCATCGTGCTCGACGCCGCCCCCGACCTCGTGATCCCGGCGAAGGTCTCGTTCGTCGCCGACGTGGCGCAGTTTACACCCAAGACCGTGGAAACGCAGAGCGAGCGTCAGAAGCTCATGTTTCGGGTCAAGGCGCGGATCGACCGTGCCCTGCTCGAACAGCACATCACGCAGGTCAAGACGGGTCTCCCTGGCATGGCCTATGTTCGCATCGATCCAGACGTCGCCTGGCCCGAGAAGCTCGCTGTCCGGACCGGCCGGTGAGCGGACCCGTGGCGGTGGGGCGAACCGAGCCGGCGGCCATGCCTGCGGCATGTCTGGCCGGCGTCGGCTTGCGTTATGGCAAGACCCTGGCGCTCGATGCGGTGGATCTCGAGATCCCGCCCGGCAAGATGGTTGCGCTGATCGGGCCGGACGGGGTGGGCAAGTCCACCCTCTTTTCACTGATTGCCGGCGCGCGCGCGATCCAGGAGGGGAGGGTCGAAGTGCTGGGCGGCGACATGGCGGATCGCCACCATCGCGAAGCGGTCTGTCCACGCATCGCCTATATGCCGCAGGGCCTCGGCAAGAATCTCTATCCGACGCTGTCGATCGACGAAAATCTCGAATTCTTCGGCCGGCTGTTTGGACAGGACGCCCAGGAGCGCGAGCGCCGGATCGCGCAGCTTACGGCAAGCACCGGGCTTGCGCCGTTCCGCAAGCGTCCGGCCGGAAAACTCTCAGGCGGAATGAAGCAGAAGCTCGGTCTGTGCTGCGCGCTGATTCACGATCCCGACTTCCTGCTGCTCGACGAGCCGACGACAGGCGTCGATCCGTTGTCGCGCGCGCAGTTCTGGGATCTGATCGACAGCATCCGCGCTGACCGGCCGCAGATGAGCGTGTTGGTGGCGACCGCCTATATGGAGGAAGCGGCGCGCTTCGACTGGCTGGTGGCGATGGACGCCGGGAAAATTCTGGCCACCGGCACGGCCGATCAGTTTTACGCCCGAACCGCCACGACGACGCTGGAAGAAGCTTTCATCGCGCTGCTGCCCGAAGAACGCCGCCGCGGCCATAAGCCGGTCACTATCCCGCCCCGAGAGACCGGCGCCGACGACGTCGCGATCGAGGCCAGGAGCCTGACGATGCGCTTTGGCGATTTCACGGCCGTCGACCATGTCGACTTCCGCATCGAGCGCGGCGAGATTTTCGGCTTCCTTGGGTCCAATGGTTGCGGCAAGTCGACGACGATGAAGATGCTGACCGGCCTGCTTAAGGCGACCGAGGGGCAGGCCTGGCTGTTCGGCCGTGAGGTCGAGAATGACGACATGGCGACCCGGCGGCGAGTCGGCTATATGAGCCAGGCCTTCTCGCTCTATTCCGAGCTCTCCGTCCGTCAGAATCTCGTGCTGCACGCCGAGCTGTTCCACGTGCCGGAGGCTGAAATCCCCGGACGGGTAGAGCAGATCGCCGGGCGCTTCGACCTGACCGGCATCATGGACGCGCTGCCCGATGCCTTGCCGCTGGGCCAGCGTCAGCGACTTAGCCTTGCCGTGGCCATGATCCACAAGCCGGAGATGCTGATCCTCGACGAGCCGACATCCGGCGTGGATCCGATCGCGCGCGACCAGTTCTGGCAAATGATGATCGACCTGTCGCGGGACGACAAGGTGACGATTTTCATCTCGACCCATTTCATGAACGAGGCCGAGCGCTGCGACCGCATCTCGCTGATGCATGCCGGCAAGGTGCTGATCAGCGACACCCCCACCGCAATCGTCGAAAGCCGCAAGAGCGGCTCGCTCGAACAAGCCTTCATCTCCTATCTCGCGGATGCGGCCGGGAAGGAAGATCGCGCTGAAGGCGATGCTCCCGCCGTTCGGCCAGCGGCGGGCTCACGGGTCACCGATCCGATGGGCTCGTCCATCTCGAGCCGCTTCAGCCAGCGACGGGTGATGAGCTATGCGCGGCGCGAGGCGCTCGAGCTGAGGCGCGATCCGATCCGGGCGACGCTCGCCCTTCTGGGTAGCGTGCTGCTTATGTTCATCATGGGCTACGGCATCAGCATGGACGTCGAGAATTTGCCGTTCGCCGTGCTCGACAGAGACGCGACGACGACGAGCGAGAATTATGCGCTCAATCTTGCAGGCTCGCGCTACTTCATAGAAAGGCCGCCGATCACCGACTATGCCCAGCTCGACCGGCGCATGCGTTCGGGCGAGCTCAGCCTCGCCATCGAGATTCCGCCCAATTTCGCGCGCGATATCCGGCGCGGCGATCCTGTGCAGATCGGCGTGTGGATCGATGGCGCCATGCCGCAGCGCGCCGAGACGGTGCAGGGCTATGTTCAAGCGATGCACGCGCAGTGGCTTGGCGAGATGGCGGTGCAGGAGCTGGGTGCGCACCCATCGGGCGGCCTGGTCGAGATCGAAATGCGCTATCGCTACAACCCGGACGTGAAGAGCCTGGTCGCGATCGCGCCCGCAGTGATCCCGGTCCTGCTGCTCCTGTTTCCGGCGATGCTGACCGCGCTCAGCGTCGTTCGCGAAAAGGAGTTGGGATCGATCATCAACTTCTATGTGACGCCGATCGGCCGGTTCGAGTTTCTGCTGGGCAAGCAACTGCCCTATGTCGCGCTGGCGATGGTAAACTATGTCCTGCTGGTTCTTCTCGCATTGCTGGTCTTTCGCGTGCCGATTACCGGAAACATTGTTACGATGACGCTCGGCGCCTTTCTTTACACGCTTTCCGCGACCGCCATCGGCCTGCTGTTCTCGATATTCATGCGCAGCCAGATCGCGGCGTTGTTCGCCACTGCCATCGGAACCATCCTGCCGGCGGTGCAATTCTCGGGCCTGATCAATCCGGTCTCGTCGCTCGAAGGGGTAGGAGCCGTCATCGGCAGCCTCTTTCCGACGACTCACTTCGTGACGATCTGCCGCGGCGTCTTTTCAAAGGGCCTGGGATTTGCGGACCTGTCCCAGCCCCTTATCGCGCTCACCGCCGCCTTCCCGGTGATCCTTGGTCTTTGCGTCGTTCTGCTCAAGAAACAGGAGAGCTGAGCGATGCAGCATGCCGCCAACATTTACCGCCTCGGTATCAAGGAATTGCGCAGCCTTTGGCGCGATCCGATGATGCTCGTGCTGATCGTCTACGCCTTCTCGCTTGGCATCTATGTCGCGGCGAGCGCGATGCCCGAAACGCTGCACATGGCGCCGATCGCGATCATCGACGAGGATCAGTCGCCGCTGTCGAACCGGATCACCGGCGCCTTCTATCCGCCCCATTTTTCGCCGCCGTCGATCGTCGGGCTCGATGAGGTCGACAAGGGCATGGATGCCGGACGCTTTACTTTCGCGCTCAATATCCCTCCGGATTTCCAGCGCGACGTGCTGGCGGGTCGTCAGCCGGCGGTCCAGCTCAACATCGATGCAACGCGCATGAGCCAGGCATTCACGGGAGGTGGCTATATTCAGCAGATCGTCCAGGGCGAGGTGTCGGAGTTCATGAAGGGCGCGCGCGCGACGGCGCCCCCACCCGTCGATCTGGCTCTGCGTGCGCGCTTCAACCCGACGCTCGCACAAAGCTGGTTCGGCTCGGTGATGGAGATCATCAACAATGTGACGATGCTCTCGATTGTGCTGACCGGCGCGGCGCTCATCCGTGAGCGCGAGCACGGCACGATCGAGCATTTGCTGGTCATGCCGGTCACACCCTTTGAGATCATGGCAAGCAAGGTCTGGGCGATGGGTCTGGTCGTGCTGTTGGCCTGCGCTTTCGCTCTGATTGTCGTTATCCAGGGCATCCTCAGGGTGCCTATCGAAGGGTCAATTTCCTTGTTCCTGCTCGGGGCGGCGCTCCATCTGTTCGCCACAACCTCGATCGGCATCTTCATGGGCACGATAGCGCGCTCGATGCCGCAGTTCGGATTGCTCCTCATGCTTGTTCTTCTGCCCCTCCAGATGCTCTCAGGAGGCATGACCCCACGCGAGAGCATGCCCGAAATCGTTCAGGCACTGATGCTCGCGGCGCCCACCACGCACTTTGTCAAAATGGCCCAGGCGATCCTCTATCGCGGAGCCGGCTTTCAGGTCGTGTGGCCACAGCTCCTCGCGATCGTTGCGATTGGGGCTATATTCTTTGTCGTCGCGCTGACCCGGTTCCGCAGGACGATCGGGGCAATGGGTTAGGCAGCTTGACAGACTGCAACGTCTTCCGGTCCGAAAGCTACTTCCCCATTCGGCCGGCGCACTGTGGAGAGGATCAGGACCGACGCATATCGGGTATTTAGGGGCGATATCCGGCGCCCACGTTAGAGATCAGCCTTCATTGTCGAAGTATTCACCATGGCGCTTATCGGCTTAACCTTCGACACGCTTCGGTTCCGCATCCGTTTGCGGCCGCTCATACCGTTCTGCCTATGCACAGGGCCGGTTTCGTGCCAGATTTCGCGACGAACCGCGTTGAACGGGTCCCCTTGCGTGATCCTAGTAACTTCACGGATGTAGGCGTGGCCGCCCCGACGTTAGCCAAGCGCAAGCCAATAGGATCGGGAGCATATCATGAAGGACAGTAGGGCCGTTGCCGGCCGAACCGAGCAGACACGTACCAGCCTGCAGATTGACCTTGGTCTCTTTCCCGGCCGCCAGCTTGTTCAGGGCGTCGTTGCAATGACGCTCCCGGACAAGCTGGCGGCCGACCTCGCCACCTCGCACCATAGCATGGCTCCGATCGAGGTGGATGCCCGGTGAGCCACGCCAGCCGCATCGCAGATGTCTCGCTCGCCAAGAAGGTGATGCCCGCCGAGGCGGCGGCCGCCCTCATCGGCTCGGGGACTACCGTCGGCATGAGCGGTTTTACCGGCTCCGGTTATCCTAAGGCTGTGCCCCTTGCGCTGGCCGCGCGGATAGAGGCGGAGCGTGCCGCCGGCAATCCCTTCCGTCTGCGCGTCTGGACGGGCGCCTCGACTGGTCCCGAACTGGATGGCGCTCTCTCCAAGGTCGACGGGATCGAGCTGCGCCTGCCTTATAATTCTGATCCGGTTGCCCGGGACAAGATCAATGCGGGCAAAATGAACTATCTCGATATGCACCTCAGCCAGGTCGCGCCCATGGCGTGGCAGGGTTTTCTCGGCCAGCTCGACACTGCCGTCATCGAAGTTTCGGGCATCCGCGCAGACGGATCGCTCATCCCGTCCTCGTCGGTCGGAAATAACAAGACGTGGCTCGATCGCGCCGACAAGGTCATCCTGGAGGTCAATCGCTGGCAAAACCCCGCGCTCGAAGGCATGCACGATATCTACTATGGGACCGCGCTGCCCCCAAACCGTGTGCCCATTCCGCTTGTCCGGCCAGATGATCGCATCGGCGAGCCGTGCTTCCGCTGTGATCCGGCCAAGATCGTCGCAATCGTCGAAACCGAGGCACCCGATCGCAACCTTCCGTTTGCGCCCCCGGATGCCGCCGCCGCGGCGATCGCGGGCCATCTGCTCGACTTCTTCCACAATGAGGTCGCGCGAGGACGTCTGCCGTCCTCGCTGCTGCCGCTCCAATCGGGTGTCGGCAACATCGCCAACGCCGTTCTTGCCGGGCTGGTCGACAGCAGCTTCAGTGACCTGACCGCATACACCGAGGTCATTCAGGACGGCATGCTCGACCTGCTCGACGCCGGGAAACTGCGAATGGCGTCCGCGACGGCCTTTTCGCTGAGCCCGGACGCCGCCGCGCGAATCAACGCCAGCATGGCACAGTATCGGGACCGCATGATCATCCGTCCGCAGGAGATCAGCAACCATCCCGAATTGATCCGCCGGCTCGGCTGCATTGCCATGAACGGACTGATCGAGGCCGACATTTACGGCAACGTCAACTCCACCCATGTGATGGGCTCGCGCATCCAGAATGGCATCGGGGGCTCAGGGGACTTCGCCCGCAACGCATTCGTCTCGATCTTCATGACGCCATCGACCGCGAAGGGCGGCGCGATCTCGGCGATCGTGCCGTTTTGCAGCCATGTCGATCATATCACCCAGGACGTACAGATCCTCGTCACCGAACAGGGGCTGGCGGACTTGCGCGGCCTCAGCCCGAAACAGCGCGCAAAGCTGATCATCGAACGCTGTGCGCATCCGAACTTCCGGCCGATGCTCGAAGATTATTTCGAGAGGGCGCAGCGTGGGTCTTATGGTCTTCAGACACCGATGCTGCCCGGCGAGGCACTTTCCTGGCATCAGCGGTATATCGACACTGGCTCGATGCTGCCGTGAAACGCTCGCCCTGCCGCAAAATCTCTCAGCTTCCGTCAAATATCGTGGGCGGAGCCGCCGCTCCATAACGCTCCGTTGCCACGGCCGCGCAGATCTTGCGCGCCTTCTCCCGGACATCGGATAGGTGCTGGTCGCCAAAGCGTTCGGCCAAGCCCTCGACGATAGCGCCGATATGCAGATAGTGGGCCGATCTCATCGAGAAGGCGCGGAAGAGATATCGGCTCGAGAGTTCTCGCAGCGACTCCATCTGGCCCTGCTCGTCGAGCCAGGCGTCGCGTGCGCCCGACGTCGTGATCGAGATCATATGGCCTGCGGTCAACGGTCCCTGCCCTGCGCGATCCTGGACCTGTTGGGGGCTTACGCCCGCACCGATCACACGGTCGACATAGCCTTTCATCATCGCCGGCGGCAGGCCGAACCAGATCGGGTAGATGAAGGCGACGACATCACAACCGTCGATCGCCTCGAGCTCGGCTCGCACATCGGGCGCGATCTGGAATTGCTGACGGTCCGGCCGCTCGTCGTTCCTTAGGACGGGATCGAAGTTCATCGCGTAGAGGTCGCGCAGGATCGCTTCCTGTCCGCATTCCCGCACGGTGTCGCAATAGGCCTGGGCTACTGCCGCATTGAAGCTTGTCGGGTCTGGATGAGCGAGAACCACCACATGTCGGCCATGGGCTTTTGTCACGTCAGGCATCGGGCGTCTCCTTCAGCGGTGATCCTAGATGAGCGCGCGTGGCCTCGCCCTTGGGGAAACTACGCAACGCCCGATATCACCTAAGCCGCCAGTTCCTGGAGCGTTCGAACGCCGCTTGCCTCGATGGAAATCGTCCGATCGCATAACGTGCGCGGGGCGAGCCGGTGACTGACGAGGATCAGTCCTTGTCCCGTCTTCTGGAGACGCGTGTTGAGCCGTTCCACGATCAGTCGCTCGGTTTGACGATCCAGCCCTTCCGTCGGCTCGTCTAGAAGCAGCCATTGCGCAGGCGCCAGATAGGCTCGGGCCAGCGAAAGCCGCCGACGCTCGCCACCCGAAAGGGCGCAACCATTCTCGCCGATCCAGCCATCGAGGCCGCCGGGCAGCCCTCTGACGCGAACGTCTATCGCCGCGTCGTACAACGCGGCCCACAGCTCGGCGTCCGTCGCGCCTGACCGGGCCAGCAGCAGATTATCGCGGACGGTCCCCGCCAGGAGTGCGGCGTCCTGTGGCGCCCATCCGAACAGCGACCGCAGTCGGTCGAGTGGAATTTGCTCGAGGTCGACGCCATCGGCACGCACGCGACCGGGTGCGACAGCCCGCAAGCCGATCATCGCTTCCATCAGGCTCGTCTTTCCGGCTCCCGAGCTTCCCGTAAGAGCGACGCAGCTCCCGGGTTCGAGGCGATGACCCTCGACCAGCAGCACCACCGACTCCGCCGAAGTCGCCTCCGGCCTTGAAGCGCTGCTGGCCAAACCCTGGTCGAGCACGGCATCCAACCGAGCTTCTGCCTCACCGATGGCGCCGCGCGCCGCCAAGTCGCGCACCAGCGGCGGCAGGCTGTCCATCGCCATGGCGGCAGCTAGCGTCGCCAGCGCGGCCACGGCCATCCCGGCGGGCGCCGAGAGCAGGAGCACCGTCACGGCCGCGAGCCCGGTCGCCGATGCCTGCAGGCATTCGAACCAGGCTAATCCGTAGCCCTGCGCGCGCTGCGCGTCGCTCAGGAGTTTGCCGCGTTCGGCCAATCGATCGGCGGCCCAGCCTTCGAGGCCGTAACAGCGCAGTTCCGGCGCTGCGCCCGCCATCGTGCCGAACATTTCCTTCAGCCGGGCGGCCGCGATCTGGACCTGGCGACCGCGATGCTCTGTTCGCCGTGCCAGGACGCTCGCCGACAACAACAAGAGCGTCATCAATCCGAGCATCGCCCCCACCGCCGTCCAATCGGCGAGCGCGATCAACGCCGCGCCGGCGAGCGCGCCCGCGAGCCCGTTCCAACGCGCCGAACGCCGTACGAACCGCGCCTCCATGACATCGACGTCCTGGGTCATCCGCGCCGACAGGTCGCCAAGATGAAAGCGAAGGCCCTTGGCAGCAGGCATGGCGGCAACAGCCTGAAAGAGCATGGGCCGCAATCGGGCAAGGGCGCGGAGGCCGGCGGCGTGGCTGGTGATCCGCTCCTCGTAGCGGGCACCGGTCCTGACGATCGCAAGCAGGCGGATGGCCGCGCTCGGCAGCATGTAGTTGAACGCCTGCGCGGCGAGCGGCCCCGCAGCGCCCGCGAGAGCCGCCGCCGTGATGAACCAGCCGGACAGCCCAAGCAACATCACCGACGCCAGTCCGACCAGCATCGCGCACGCCGCAGCCCTGGCAAGCATCGCGCGCTGCCGCCGCGCTTCGGCTCGGATCAGACGAGCGAGCGTCCCGCTCATGCCGGTGCCCCAAGCCGGACGATGCGGTCGGCGGTGCCTGCCAGCGCTTCGCTGTGCGTTGCGATGATCGCCGTCCGGCCCGGTAGAGCCCGGCCGATGCTCCCGATCAGCTCCGCTTCCGCCGCGCTGTCGAGATGCGCCGTCGGTTCGTCCAACAGCAAAAGCGGTGCCTGCTTGAGCAACGCGCGGGCCAGCGCAATGCGACGACGTTCGCCGCCCGAGAGCCCGCCTCCGCGCTCATCGAGCCGTCCATCGAGCCCGCAGCGACGGCGCAGGAGGAGATGCCCCAATCCCGCCGCGCGAACCGCCGCGGCGATCTCCTCTCGGCTCGCATCCGGCTTGCTCATCGCGATATTATCGCGAATGGTGCCCGGGAGGATCAGGGGCGATTGCCCTACCCAGGCTGCGAGCGGCGCGATCGAACCGCCCGGCTCTATCGCCGTGTCGCCGACGAAGATTTTGCCGGCAGTGAGCGGCGCAAGCCCCAGGAGGATGTGCAGGAGGCTGCTCTTGCCACTTCCCGATGGCCCGACCAGCGCCACCGTTTCGCCTGACGCTATTTCCAGGCAGAAATCCGACACCGCGGGTCCCGCGCTGCCGGCATAGCAGATGGAGACGTTGCGAAAGCTGATCGCGGGTGCACCAGGTCCGACTGGCAGCTCCTGGGCCGCCACCTCTGGACCATGCTCCTCGACCGAGCGGAGCCGCCCTGCCGCCGTGTCAGCCGCCTGCCGGTCATGATAGGCGGCGGCCAGCCGCCGCATCGGTGCGTAAAATTCGGGTGCCAGCGCGAGCACGAAGAAGGCGCGGAAGAGGTCGAGCTTCTCGGGTACGGGGAAGGGAAGGAGGCCGAGGAGGTTGAAGCCGGCATAGACCGCGACCAGCGCGACCGACAGCGCTGCGAAGAATTCGAGCGCGCCCGAGGACAGAAACGCGACGCGCAGGACCTTGAGCGTGCGCTTCGCGACCTCGTCTGCGGCGCGGCCGATACGCGCTGTTTCGCTTGCCTCGACGCGGAAGGCGAGAACGAGCGGCAGCGCCCGGATGCGGTCGGCGAACAGGTGCGACAAGCGGGACAGCGCCTCGAATTGCCGGCGCGATTCGTCGGCTGCGGCACCCCCGGCCAGCGCCATCGCGACAATGAAGGGGAAGAGCGTCAGCACGAGAATAGCCGCGGCGATCGGGCTGGCGCAGGCGGTCGCAGCGAGGATCAGCAAGGGGCCCAGTGCGGCGGCATGCCGTGCGGGCAGAAAACGCGCGATGTAGCCGTCGATCGCTTCGACCTCGTCGACCACCGCGTTCATGAGGACGCCGACCGTCGACGATCCTCCGGGGGGATGACGAAAAGCGATCCCGACGATGCGCCCGCGAAGCCTGCTCTTGGCGATGCCGGCGCGCGCCGCACCGGAGCGCGCCGCCAGCGTGACGGCGACGCTGCGCAACAGGCTGCCAAGAAGCGCCAGCAATGCCCAGGGCGCCATGCCGGCCAGACCTTCCGGCACCGCCACCACGCCGCCAGCCAATCCTGCGGCGAAGAGGATCGCGGCAATACTGTCGAACAGTAGGAAACCCAGCGGTGCGGACGAGGCGCCGATAGTCGATTGCTTCAGGAAGTGCCTGTCGGCTGCCATCCTGATCTTGTCTGCGGTGACATCCATTGGCCCTCCGTGGTACAGATCATTTCCACGATCCTTGACCCCGGTCAATGATTGGCTTGGCTGGAACGGCCATCGGCGGACCGAAGTCAGCCCCTGTTCGGAGACCAAAGGTGGATCCAGCCGTCATAGACCTGTCGAGGCTGCAGTTCGCGCTGACGGCTCTCTATCATTTCCTGTTCGTGCCGCTGACGCTCGGACTGTCGATGCTGCTCGTCATCATGGAATCGCTCTATGTGATGACGGGAAGGGAGGTCTGGCGGACGACAACACGGTTTTGGGGGCGAATTTTCGGGATCAACTTCGTGCTAGGCGTCGCCACCGGCCTCACCATGGAATTCCAGTTCGGCACCAACTGGTCCTACTTTTCGCACTATGTCGGCGACATCTTCGGCGCGCCGCTGGCGATCGAAGGGCTGATGGCGTTCTTCCTCGAGGCGACCTTCGTCGGGCTCATGTTCTTTGGATGGGACAGGCTGACAAGGCTCGGCCATCTCATTGTCACCTTCATGGTCGCGCTGGGCACCAACCTGTCTGCACTGTGGATCCTCGTTGCCAATGGCTGGATGCAGAATCCGGCGGGCGCCGACTTCAATCCCGCCACGATGCGGATGGAAGTAACGGATTTCGGCGCGGTGCTGTTCAACCCGATCGCGCAGGCCAAGTTCGTCCACACCGTGAGCGCCGGTTATGTCTGCGCCTCGGTGGTCGTGCTCGGCGTGTCGGCCTACTATCTGCTGCGCGGCCGCTTTACTGAAGTCGCCAAGCGGTCGATGACGGTCGCGGCCGCCTTCGGGCTCGCATCGTCGCTCTCGGTCGTCGTGCTCGGCGACGAGAGCGGTTATGCGTTGACCGACAACCAGAAAATGAAGCTCGCCGCTATCGAGGCGGCCTGGCATACGGCCCCTGCACCCGCGGGCCTGACCCTCATCGGCATTCCCGATACCGCGAACCGGACCACACACTATCAGGTGGAAGTACCCTGGGTACTTGGGCTGATCGCAACCCGAAGCCTCGACAAGGAGGTCACAGGGATGTCCGAGCTGGTGCTCAAGGCCCAGGAACGGATCACGTCGGGCGTGATCGCCTATGACGCGGTGGAGAGGCTCAAGGCCAACCCGGACGATATCGCGGCACGCGGGCAGTTCGAATTGCACAAGCGCGATCTCGGCTATGCCCTGCTGCTCAAACGCCATGTCGCCGATCCGCGCCAGGCGAGCCCGCAGTTGATCAGCACGACGGCATGGGATGTGGTGCCCAACGTGCCGCTGATGTTCTGGAGCTTCCGTGTCATGGCTGCGATAGGCTTTTTCATGATCGGGTTGTTCGGGTTGGCGTTCGCGCTCTGCTCGCTGCGGCTTCACACCCAGACCCGCTGGTTCCTCAAGCTCGCGGTTTTCGCGATCCCGCTCCCTTGGATCGCGATCGAACTTGGCTGGATCCTCGCCGAGATGGGGCGTCAACCCTGGGCGATCGACGGCGTGCTGCCGACCTTCCTTGCGACCTCGTCGCTGAGCCGCGGCGCGCTCTGGACCACGATCGTCGGGTTCACCTTGCTCTACGGCACGATGGCCGTGATCGAGGTGCGCCTGATCCTCGCGAGCATCCGCAAGGGTCCCTACGAGCATGACGAGGATCCGCAGCCCGCGCCCGGTCCGATCCCCGCCGAACCCATCGTCGCCTGAGCAGGAGGAGAAGACCCATGTTCGACTATGAGATCCTCAGGCTCATCTGGTGGGCGCTCCTCGGCATCCTGCTGATCGGCTTCGCGCTGACCGACGGCTTCGATCTGGGCACGGCCGCGCTCTTGCCCTTCGTCGCGCGCACCGATGTCGAACGCCGGATGGTGATCAACACGATCGGTCCGGTTTGGGAAGGCAACCAGGTCTGGTTCATCCTCGGAGGCGGTGCGATCTTCGCCGCATGGCCGTTCGTCTATGCCGTCAGCTTTTCGGGCTTCTATCTCGCGATGTTCCTCGTGCTGGCGGCGCTCATCCTGCGTCCGGTCGGGTTCAAATATCGCTCGAAGAGGCATGACCCTGCATGGCGCTCGCGCTGGGACTGGGCATTGTTCGTCGGCGGTCTCGTGCCCGCGCTGGTTTTCGGCGTCGCGGTCGGGAATGTCCTGCTGGGTGCTCCGTTCCGCCTCGATAGCGATCTGCGCGCCTTCTACGATGGCGGTCTGCTCGGGTTGTTCTCGCCCTTCACCTTGCTGTGCGGGTTGCTTTCGGTCGCGATGCTGGTGCTCCACGGCGCGACCTGGCTGACCTTCAAGATCGAGCATGGCCCGGTGCATGACCGCGCGCGCTCCTACGGCTGCATCGCGGCGATCGCGAGCGTCGTGTTGTTCGCGCTGGGCTGGGCCTATGTCGCGTTCGGGAACGTCGGCTATCAGATGACGAGCCTGCCCGACCCGGCCGGCGCGTCCAATCCGCTCCACACCGTGACCGCTCCGGCCGCCGGCGCGTGGCTCGCTAATTACGGCCGCTATCCCTGGATGATGGTCGCACCAATCTTGGGCTTTGCCGGCACCGTGCTGGCTTTTGTGGGGATCACGCGGGGCTGGGAGAAGACGTCGTTCGGCGGGTCCGCGCTGGGTGCGGCGGGCCATCATCGCGACGGTCGGATTGTCGATGTTCCCCTACATCCTGCCCTCGAGCATCGATCCGCATTCCAGCCTCACCGTCTGGAACGCCTCTTCGAGCCAGAAGACGCTTGGAATCATGCTCGTGGTGACGGTGGTCTTCCTGCCGATCGTGCTCGCCTACACCGCCTGGGCCTACAAGATCATGTGGGGCCGGCTGACCACCGACGTCGTTTCCATGCATCCGGATTACTACTGATAGGAGGCTCCTTGCCATGTGGTATTTCACCTGGGTTCTCGGGCTCGGCCTCGCGGTCGGCTTCGGTATCCTGAACGGCATCTGGCATGAGTTCCACTTGCCCACCGGGGAGACGGCGCCGGACGAAGTCGAGCGGCCGAGACCGTAGCCGGCGTGATCCTCAGGCTCCCGCCGTCATAGATGCGAGTGGGGGCGACGATGTTCGACAGCGGCACAGCCTTGGCATGGCCCGATGATGCGGAACGTGCAGTTGGGGTGTGTGCGGACTGTGCGATACGCCGGGACTCTCTGTGTGGTACGCTCGGAGGCCAGGATCTCTCCGTGCTGCACAAGCTAGGCCGTCGCAGGCGTTTACGCCGGGGTGAGGCGATCGCCTGGGCGGGCGAGGAGAGCCTCGACTGCGCAAACGTGCTTTCGGGTATCCTCAAAGTCAGTGCCCTAACGAGCGATGGCCGAGAGCAGATTGTCGGCCTGCTTTATCCGTCCGACTTCGTCGGCCAGCCATTCATCGGGATATCCGACTTCACCGTCACGGCGTTGGGCGATACAGAAATTTGCGTCTTCCCTAAGGTCAACTTCGAAAATTTCCTGTCGACGCAAAACGAGATGACCCAAGCGCTCCTGCGCCGCACCTTCGGGACGCTGAACGACGCGCGCAGGCGTATGCTTCTGCTCGGCCGCCAAAGCGCCGCGGAGCGGATCGCGGACTTCCTGTTGCAGATGCTGGATAGGACAGGCGGGTGCAGCGCAAGCGCGGGCGGGCCAGTCACGTTCGACCTTCCGCTCTCCCGCGGTGCCATCGCCGATGTGTTGGGGCTCACGATCGAGACGGTCAGCCGCCAGATGACAAAGCTCAAGGCGGCTGGCGTGATCGCCCTGCCGGGCGGCCGCACCGTGACAATCGTCAGGCGGGGGGCGCTCAGACAGATGGCCGACGCTGGCTGAGCAATCCCGGTCGTGCCCTAGTCCCTGCAGCGCCGCTCGAGGCTATCGCGCAAGAGCGTGCTTGCGGTCGGCGTCAGGCGCCTGTCCGCAAGGACAAGGATTGCGAGCTCCTCGAACGCCATGTCGGCCCGGCATCCTTCGAAGAAGCATCGCAGCATATATCCAAGCGTCGTCGCGGGCAGGGGTGAGGCGGACGGCTGGAGGGCGGCGATCAGGTCCTGCGCCTGCATGATTTGCGACACGCCCCGACAGCGGATGCGATCAAGCAGGGGTTCGCCGTTCGGCATGCTCTGCGCGGCAAAGACAGTTTCCCTAAATCGGTGCTCTCGAGCCTCATGAGTGGGCAGCCGGTGCTCAAGCATATGGCAAAGCGAGGTTGCGTCATCGTCTGCCGGAAGGGCAGGCAGATCGTCCGCGACCCCTTCCAGCAGGTCGCAAAGGCGGGCGAGTTCGGCATGGTCGGCGAGCAGCGCGATCAGGTCTATCTCATCGATCATGTACCATCCCTTTGTTGGGACGAGGCGCATGGCGGCGCGCACGCCTAAAAGCGCATGCCGATGCCGATACCGGGCACCAGCGGATCGAGGTGGACGCGCTCGCGATTGACCAGGCTGCCCGTCGTCAGGCGCGCGGTGGTGTCGATGTCGATATATTTGATGTCGAAGTTCAGGAAGACCCGCGGCGTGATGTCGATATCGACACCGGCCTGCAGCGCGTAGCCGAAGCTGTCCTTGAGCTTGAGCTTCGTGTCGCCGATCGCAGACTCCAGCGCGCTGCTGGCCTTGGACGAATAGAAGATCGTGTAATTGACCCCGGCGCCGATATAGGGCCTGATATGGGCGTCGGGTGCGAAATGATATTGCACCGTGAGAGTCGGCGGCAGCACCCAGGTGCTGCCCGCTTTGCCCAGGCCGTCCAGCGCGCCGCGCCCTTCGATATGATGTTTGGTGGTGGCCAGGATCAGCTCAGTGCCGATGTGCTTCGTCACCATGTAGGTGAAGTCCACCTCCGGCGCGTAGCTGTTGGTCACCGCGGTATTGGCGGTCGGAAAACTCGGCAAGATCGGGCCGGTCTTTTCCGTCGGCGTCACGCGAATGGCGCGCGCACGGATGATCCAGCGCTTGTCCGCCTCTTGGGCATGGGCAGGCACCGCAAGCGCGACGAGAGCGACGCCGATTGATGCCAGGATTGCGCTTTTCATATCTACCTCCATGCCCTGTCAGGCATGGATTAGACGGCTTGTTGGCGACAACTTTGACCCGGCGCAAACTTATGGTTGTGGGAAGTATCAGTCTGACCAGGCCCAGTCTCTGATCTCGGGGAGATCATCGAAATACTCGCGGATGTAAGTCTCGTGCTCGACCAGCAGCCGTTTGCAATGCGCGACCAGTTCGTCATTTGCGGCGAGAGAATGCGGGACATAGCGCATCACGTCGAGGCAGAGATGGAGGCGGCTCATCTCGTTGAGGACCACCATATCGAACGGCGTGGTGGTCGTGCCCTCCTCCATATAGCCGCGCACATGGAAGCGCTCATGAGCCGAGCGGCCATGCAGGAGGTCGTGGATGACGCCGGGATAGCCATGGAAGGCGAAGACCACCGGCGTACTGGCGGTGAAGATCTCGCCAAACTCGGCATCGCTCATCCCGTGCGGATGGCGGTCGGCGGGACACAGTCGCATCAGGTCGACGACATTGACGACGCGGACCTTCACTTCGGGCGCCAGACGGCGCAACAGCCATGCGGCCGCAATGGTCTCCTGCGTCGGCACGTCGCCGGCGCAGGCGAGCACGATGTCGGGCGTCTCGGGTTGGGAACTGTACATCGGCCACACGCCGGCACCGCGTGCGCAATGGGCCTGCGCTTCGCCCATCGTCAGCCATTGAAGCTGCGGCTGCTTGTCGATGACGATCAGGTTGAGATAATTGCGGCTGCGCAGGCAGTGATCGGCGACCGACAACAGGCAGTTGGCGTCGGGCGCAGGTAGACGCGCGCGACGATCGGCTTGCGGTGGATGATCGTGTCGATGAAGCCGGGGCCCTGATGGCTGAAGCCATTATGGTCGTTGCGCCAGCACGTCGAGGTGAGCAGATAGTTGAGCGAGGGAATGTCGGCCCGCCACGGCACGCGGCGGGCATGTTCGATCCATTTGGCATGCTGCATCGCCATGGAATCGACGATCATCGCGAAGGCTTCATAGGTGGCGAAAAGACCGTGGCGGCCAGTCAGCGTGTAGCCTTCCAGCCAGCCATGGCAGCAATGCTCGCTCAGCACCTCCATGACGCGGCCCTCGTGCGAGACATGATCGTCGCCGGGCTCGATCGCGCTGACGAGGCACCGATCGGAGGCGTCGAACACGGCGCCGAGCCGGTTCGAGTTGGTCTCGTCGGGACAGAAGAGCCGGAAATTGTCTGGGTTCGCCCGGTAGATTTCGCGCAGATAGGCGCCGAGGATGGCCGTGGATCCCATCCGCTCGCGGGCGCGCTCCTCGAACCGCACCTGAAAGGCCGTGTGATCGGGCAGGGTCAACGGTTTCGTCAGCAGCCCGCCATTCGCCTGCGGATTGGAGCCCATGCGGCGCTTCCCGGCAGGGGCAAGGGCAGCGATCTCGAGCTGGAGACGTCCGTCGGCATCGAACAGCTCCTCCGGCCGATAGCTGTGCAGCCATTCCTCCAGGATCTGCAGATGCTCAGGATTGGTCCGCACCTCGGACACCGGCACCTGATGCGCCCGGAACGTGCCCTCGATCTTGACACCATCGACGACCTTTGGACCGGTCCAGCCTTTGGGCGTGCGCAAGATGATGAGCGGCCAGGCAGGCCGCTCGCTGAGGCCATTCGACCGGGCGTCCTCCTGGATCTCGCGGATTCGCAGCACGGCTGCTTCCAACACAAGCGCGAACTGGCGATGGACGGTCATCGGATCGTCGCCCTCGACGAAAGCGACCGCGTAGCCCTGGCCTTCGAAGAATTTGGTGAGATCGGCGTCCGTGTGGCGAGCCCAGACTGTCGGACCGGAAATCTTGTAGCCATTGAGATGCAGGATCGGCAGAACCGCGCCGTCGCGCACCGGGTTGATGAAGTCGATGCTCTTCCAGCTTCCGGCAAGCGGACCGGTCTCGGATTCCCCATCGCCGACGACGGCCGTCACCAGCAGATCGGGATTGTCCATGACGGCACCGAAGGCGTGGAGCAGGACGTAGCCGAGCTCGCCGCCCTCGTGGATCGACCCCGGCGTCGGCACGCTGACATGGCTTGGCACGCCGCCGGGCGTCGAAAATTGCCGGAAGAGCCGCAGCATGCCGACTTCGTCCTGCGTCACCTCCGGATAGAAATCCGTGTAGCTGCCCTCGAGCCAGACATTGGCGATGAGTGCCGGCCCGCCATGGCCCGGTCCCGCCATGTAGATGGCGTCGATATCATATTTGGAGATCAGCCGGTTCATATGGGCATAGATAAGATTAAGCCCGGGCGAGGTGCCCCAATGGCCGAGCAGGCGCGGCTTGATATGCTCGACCAGCAATGGCTCGCGCACGAGCGGGTTTGCCGACAGATAGATCTGGCCGATGTTGAGATAGTTCGCGGCGCGCCACCAAGCGTCGATGAGGCTCAGTTCCTCGCTATCAAGCGGCGTGGGAAGCGCGAATGCGGCGTCGCTCATCATCTTTTTTCCGATTCTGTGGGCATATGTGGTTAGGTCGATGCGGCATGATGATCTCGGCCGTTGCGCTCAGTCTGCGGCATCGCTCGGGCGGTCCGCCGAAACCGCGGCGCAGATGCTGCGTGCGCGACGGTCGACGTCAGCGAGAAGCTGATCGACGAATAACTGGTCGAGGCCTTCGACGGTCTCGCCGAAGTGCAGATCTTCATAATCCCGGAACCCGAAGGCGTTCACCAGATATTCTCCCATGATCGTCCTGAGCGACTGGATCTGATGCTCGTGGTTGAGCCACGCCTTGCTGTTTCCCGACGTGCTGATGACGACGAGGCGCTTGTCCCGCGTGACGGTATCACCGTCGCGATTTTGGACCTGCCTCGCGGTGACACCGGCGCCCAGCACGCGCTGAATATATCCGACCATCATTGCAGGCGGCATGCCGAACCAGATCGGATAGACCGCGACGAAAACGTCACTGCTGCGGATGGTATCGAGCTCGGTGATCACCTCCTGTGAGAGGGCAAAGCCCTGCTTGCCGGGCCGTTCGGACGCTTTCAGCGCAGGATCGAATCCCATCGCATAGAGATCGCGAATGATGGCCTCCTGGCCGCAGGACCGCACCGTCTCGCAATAGGCGTCGGCGACAAGCCCGTTGAACCCTCCCGGTTCCGGATGAGCGAGGACGACGACATGCCTCGGGCGATAGGCGGTGGGCTGGTGCGACATTCCAGGCTCCTTCGCGCAGCACCCTATTGGGTCGGCGCAGCGGATGCCCTTGGGGATTCTACGCATAAGGCCCGGATCGCAAAGTCTCGCCACCTGGGCTGGCCACATGAAAGAACGCCCCACCCGGTTGGGTCGGACGGGGCGAGTTCCGTACGCGAGCGGGGAGGAGATTGCCCGCGTCAGATCGAAGCATAGGCAGGTGAGCGACTTGCTCTTTGATCGGGATCAAATCAGCCCCGTTTGGCCCGGAAGCGCGCGCCGGCGGCGAGTTCGACGACCTCTGCGGTTATTTCGCTTTGCCGGGTCAACCGCTCCTCGAGCTGCAAGGCCGCAAGCTTGCCGTCGATATGGGTCTTTGCGGCCGCCATCGTCGCCATGCGCGCCTCGTTCTCGGCGGCGAAGGCCTCCGCCGCTGCCTCGCTGAGCTGAGCGAACGCATATTCCTGGACCAGGCGCGCCAGGAGATCGGCCGCGGGCAAATTGGTCAGTGGCACGGGCCCCGACCCGCTGGCCGGGAACGCCTCAGCATCCAGCGGCAGCAGAGGCCGGCGAATGATCTTCAGTCCCTGGCCGGGAGTCCAGATCGGATAGACCATCGTGACCGGGACCGCGCCGGCGTCGGCAAGATAGTCATTGAGCGCGTCGAGGAGGAGCGTGGCGAGATCGGGCAGCGCCGCCACCCGGCTCGGGAGACTGCCCTGCCATGCCGCGGCGAGACCGCGCTCGCCTGCCAGCGCCACCGATCGGGCGCCGACGAGGAAGACATGCGCAAGCGGAAGGTCGCTGGCGGCGGCATCGAGCACACGCTCGGGATAGGCGCCTGCGAAACCTTGCTCGGCGCCGAACAGGACGAGCACCGGCGCACCCGGCGCGCCGCGATCAACCGTGGGTTTGGGGCTCTCGCTTTGGATTCTGCGCGCCTGAGCGATCGCGCGCCATGCGGTCTCGGCGTAGGCGCGGATCGCGGGCAGGATTTGCCGGCTTTGTTGCGCGCGAGCGCCGGCGATGCCCCGCATCGCGTTCACCACTGCATCGAGCTGGTGCACGCTCGCGATCCGCCGCTCGACGTCGGCGAGGAGCGCACTCACGCCGCATCCTTCGGCCTGAGGCTGTCGACGAGGCGCTGCACGACCGCCAGCAATGCCGTCCTCTGCTCGCCATCCAGCAAGCCGTCCGCCTGGGTGCGGGCGACAAGATCGCCGGCGTTGGCGTCGAGCCACGCGGGCAGCGCCGCGCGGAGACGCGAGAGGTCGGTAATGGCAAGCGGATCGAACTGGCCGTGACCGAGCGCCAGCGCCAGCGCGACTTGATCGATGACGCGCAATGGCTGGAACAAGGGCTGCCCGAGCAGCGCGCGCAATCGCTTGCCGCGTTCGATCTGGGCTTTTACCCTTGGCTCGGGCTGTTCGCCGAAACGGGTGAACATTTCGAGTTCGAGGAACTGGGCATAGTCGAGGCGCATCGTGCCGGTGGCCTCGCGCAACGCCTTGGCCTGGGTCTTTCCGCCGACCCGGCTCACGCTGGCACCGACGTCGACCGCCGGCTTGTGCCCTTCTGCGAACAGCTTGGTATCGAAGACGATCTGCCCGTCGGTGATCGAGATCAGGTTGGTCGGGATATAGGCGCTGAGATTGCCGGCGTCGGTCTCAGCAATCGGAAGCGCGGTTAGCGAACCGCCGCCCTTCTCCTGCGAGAGTTTCGCGGCGCGCTCGAGCAGCCGCGCGTGGAGATAGAAGACGTCTCCTGGATAGGCCTCGCGCCCCGGCGGCTGGCCGGTCAGCAGCGCGATCTCGCGGTGGGTCGCCGCGTGCTTGGTGAGATCGTCGATCACGACCAGCGCATGGCCACCCTTGTCGCGGAAATATTCGGCGATGGTGACGCCCGCGAACGGAGCGATCCACTGTAGCCCAGGCGCAGATGCAGGGCTGGCGACCACGAACACGCAGCGCTCCGGCGCGCCGTGCCTCCGGACCTGGTCGATCACGCGCGCGACGCTCGAGGACTTCTGTCCGAGCGCGATATAGACGCAGACGATATCGCTCGACCGCTGGTTGATGATCGCATCGACGGCAAGCGCGGTCTTGCCGGTCGCGCGATCGCCGAGAATGAGCTCGCGCTGGCCGCGGCCAAGCGCGAACATGGCATCGATCACCAAAGTGCCCGTCTGGACCGGCTGCACCACCAGATCGCGCTCGACAATCGTCGGCGCAGCCCGCTCTATGGCGTCGTACCGCTCCGCTTGAAGCGCGGGTCCGCCGTCGAGCGGCCGGCCGAGCGGATCCAAGACCCGTCCGAGCAGTGCCGGGCCGACCGGCACGCGCACGACCTCGCCGCTGCGCGAGACGGTGTCACCCGCCTCGACGCGATCGGCATCATCGAGCAGCACGCAGCCGATGCGGTCGCGCTCAAGCGTCTGCACGAACCCGGCCTGGCCCTGTTCGAAGTGCAGGAGTTCATCGAGGCGGGCATCGGGCAAGCCCGAGATCATCGCCACGCCGTCGCCGATCGACTCCACACGTCCGGTCTGATGAAGCGATGCACCGATCGGTGCCTGCGCGACCCGCGCCTCCGCCTGTGCCAGCCAGTCGTCAGGCGAGCCGGGCATGGTCGTCCTCCTGGAGCGTCGCCAGCATCGCGTCGAGATCGGCACGCCAGCTGTTGTTGATCCGCATATGGGCGCCGCGCACTTCGAACCCCGCGATCAGGGTCGGATCGACAGCAAATTCCAGCGCCGTAATGTTGGGGAGCACGCCGTTCAGCGCCTCGCGATAGCGTGCCTGGTCTGTTTCGCCGACGGGGGCAGGGGTGAGGAGTGCGAGGGGGGCGTCCTCGGATAGCTTGTGCCGTTCCGCCTCCGAAAGGCGCTGCAACCTTTCAAGGAGTAAGTCGAACATGGCGTCGGTCGTGTGAGCCGCCGGCAGGCGCGCGAGCAGTGTCCCCGCCATGCTGCCGGCGAGCTGTCCTGCCTTGTTCTGCCATTCAGCTATCATCCGCGCGCGCGCCGCGTCTGCGACCGCCGCCGCCTGTACTGTCACCGCATCGGCATCGCTCTTGGCTTGAGCGAGCAGGCGAGTTCGCTCTTTCTCTATTCCCGCCTGCATCTCGGCCCGGCGCTGCTCGGCTTCCGCGGCGACGCTGTCACTGTGCGACTTGAGCGCCGCCGTCTCGGCAAGCGCTGCGTCCTTCGCAACCTGGGCATCGGACAGAAACCTCTCGGCCGCCGCCTGTCTCTCGGCGATAACCTTCATCACCGGCCGGTAGAGGAAGCGCGACAGCAGCCAGACAAGGATGAGGACATTGATCGCCTGCAGCGCCAGCGTCCACCAGTCGATGTGCATCTCAGGCGAACGGATTGGCGAAGAGCAGGAGCAGCGCGATAACGAGGCAGTAGATCGCCATCGTCTCGATCATCGCGAGGCCGACGAACAGCGTGCGCGAAACCGTGTTCGACGCCTCGGGCTGGCGCGCGATCGCATCCATCGCCGCGGCAACGGCCCGCCCCTGCGCGAGGGCCGGGGCGATGGCGCCGATCGCGATCGCGAACGCGGCCCCCAGGATGCTGGCGAGATGGATCCAGTTCATGACGATGTCTCCGGTTTGAGCGTCTGGTGCGTATCGGTTGCTTCGCTGAGCGCGCTGCCGATGAAGACCATGGCGAGCGCGCTGAAAATGTAAGCCTGGACGGCGCCGGTCAGCATCTCGAGCGCCATCAGCGGGATCGGCACCAGCAGGCCGGCGAGACTGAGGATGACGCCGATCATGAAAACACCGCTCATGACGTTGCCGAACAGGCGCACCATCAGCGAGAAGCTGCGAGTGAACAGCTCGACCAGATTGAGCGGCACCATGACGATCGAGGGCTGCGCGAAGCTGCGGAGATAACCGCGCGCGCCGAGCGCGCGCACGCCGAACCAGATGGTCGCGCCGAACACGATCAGCGCCAGGGCAGCGTCAGTTTCGAGCGTGGCCGTAGGCGGCTCGACCCCGGGGACCAGCGACGCCCAGTTGGCTACTAGCAGGAAGACGAAGAGCGTGCCGATCAACGGCAGATAGGGTCGTGGTTCGGCCTCCATCGTCTCGCGGATCTGCCCGGCGATCGTCGTGACGAGCAGCTCGAGTGCCGCCTGGGGACGTGAGGGACGAAGCGCAAGGCGCCGCGTGATGAGCCAGCTCCCTAGAGTGAGCAGCGCCATGATGCCCCAGGTCGTGACCACCGGCTGGCTGATTGGCACGGGTCCGATCGAGAACAGGACGTGATTTTCGAGCGGAGAGGCGAACTTCAAGCTGTCACCCTCCGGCGGCGGATAACGAACTGCCGGGCCGCCAGGAAACCGATCGTCGCGGCCAGAAGCGTGGGCCAGCCGTGCAGCGCTCCGGCAGTAAGGACGGCGGCAGTGAGGAGCAACCGCGCGAGCCGCAGTCCGATCGCCACGAGGACCGATCCGCCATGGACGAGAAGATCGGCGTCTTTCGCGATCGACGCGAAATGCACGGTCCCTGCCACCGTGCCGAGCATCAGGAAGAGAATGGCGAGAAAGATGGTCATTGCCGATTGATCCACTTCCAGGCCGACCAGCAGCCGAGCCCGACCCCAAGGATCAGCAAGGGCGCCGTCCAGAAGATGCCGCTGGCGAGGCGGTGATCGAGCCAGCGCCCGATCGCGAGCGCTATCAGCGCCGGCACTACGATCTGCCAGCCAAGCACGCCGATCTGGCCGAAATTGCGCGCGAACGAGGGCACACCCCGCGCCTTTCGCCGCCGCTCGGCACGTTCGCGGACGGCTTCGATCATGCGCTCGTGCGGGGGCGGCAAGGGCTCCGTCACAAGCCGATCTCCGACGGTCCGCCCTGCAGGGCCTCGACCATGCGACGGATGGCGTGCATCCGCAGCCGGGCCGCGGCGGTGCGGCTGCTTCGCTCGGCCTCGATGAGTGTCCGGTAGCCCGCGAGCACGACGGCTTCGAGTTCCTCGAGATCATCCCCGAGATGCGTTTCGCGTGTGGCAATATCGACGCGCGTGCCCCCACTGACGGTCAGGATACCGTTGCGGACGGCACAAAAGCTCTGCCGACCATCTGCCTCTCGCCAGGACACAACGGAGATTTCAAGGGCGGTGACGAGGTCGGCATGGCCAGTGAGGATGCCGAAGCTGCCGCTGACATCCTCGGCGCGGACGGACGCGACGTCGCGATCGACGACGATTGCTGTCGGATCGGTGATGCGCAGTCTTATCACCCCTTGCCCGCCTTGGTCCGGGCCTCGTCGAGATCGCCGACCATATAGAAAGCGCTCTCCGGCCAATCGTCGGTCTCACCCGCCAGGATCGCGCGGACGCCGGCCAGCGTCTGGGCCAGTCGGACAGAACGTCCCGGCTGCCCCGTAAAGGCCTCAGTGACGACAAAGGGCTGGGTCAGAAAGCGCTGGATCCGGCGCGCACGGCCCACCGCCAGCCTGTCCTCCCGTCCCAGTTCCTCGATCCCGAGCAGCGAGATGATATCCTGAAGCTCACGATAATGGGCGATGGTCTCGCGTGTCGCCTGGGCCAACGAATAATGGTCGTTCCCGACCACGAGCGGATCGAGCAGGATCGACGATGATCCCAATGGGTCGACCGCGGGGTACATGCCCTCGGCCGCCATCGCGCGCGACAACAGCACATTGCTGTCGAGATGCGCCGAGATCGCGGTCACCGCCGGATCGGTGAAATCGTCGGCCGGAACATAGACGGCCTCGATCGCGGTAACGGAAGCGCCCTCGATCGAGGCGATCCGCTCCTGCAGGGCTGCCACTTCGCTCGCCAGAGTCGGCTGATAGCCTACTCGCGACGGCATCCGCCCCAACAGCCCGGACACCTCGCTGCCGGCCTGCACGAAGCGGAAGACGTTATCCATCAGCAGCAACACGTTGCGCTTCTGCTCGTCCCGGAAATATTCGGCGAAGGTGAGCGCGGTCAGCCCGACACGCCAGCGCGCGCCGGGCGGCTCGTTCATCTGGCCGAAGATGAGGGCGGTTTTCGCGATGACGCCCGATTGGCGCATGTCGCTCAGCAGCTCGTGGCCCTCGCGCGAGCGCTCGCCGATGCCTGCAAACACGGCCACGCCCTCGTAGCGCGAAACCATGGCGCTGATCAGTTCCATAACGAGCACGGTCTTGCCGACGCCGGCGCCGCCGAACATCGCAGCCTTGCCGCCCTGGGCGAGCGGGCTGAGCAAGTCGAGAACCTTGATCCCAGTCTCGAACATGGCCGTCGCGGCGCTTTGCTCCCCGAGCGGAGGCGGAGCGCGGTGGATCGGCCGGCGTGGCACATCCTCGGCAAGAGGTTTCCCGCCATCGCCGACATTGCCCGTCGTCGTCAGGAGCCGTCCGAGGACGGCGTCTCCGACGGGCACCATGATGGCGGCGCCGGTCGCCTCGACCGCCGCGCCACGCGCAAGGCCACTGGTGGTTTGAAGCGCGACCGCTCGCACGGTACGCTCATCGATATGGCTTTGTACTTCGGCAATAAGCGTCTCTATAGGGCCCGCGAAGATAAGCAGCGCCTCATTGACTGGCGGCAGTTTGCCCGCATCGAAACGCACGTCGAGAACAGGGCCACGCACGGCGACAACATGCCCTGACGCGGGAGGCGAAGTTGGCAGGGGGCTAGGCTCGGATCGCATGAGCGAAGACCTATCGGCGCACGCCCCATCGCCGATATGCGTGTGTTTACGGAGGGCAGGCAGGCCTTTGACCGAGGATTTGTAGCCCGGCACAGATAGCTCCGCGAAATTACGTATATGTCCCGATGGAAAGCCGCGCGGAGGCTTGCGACCCTAGGGTGCGCCAACCTTTGGTGCCGTAAGCCCACAGCAATTGGAGAAGCCGAGATGGCGCTGCCCCTCGAAAATATGCTCGTGCTGACGCAGGCGAATATGCGTCTTGCCCTGAAACTTGCCGAGACGTGGCGGGAGAGCGGCCAGAAGATCATGGAGATTGGGGGGCGGGGCGCGTCCGAAGTTGCTGAGGAGACCCGCTCTGCGATTGCGAAGAGAGCTGAAGGTGGCACGCCGTCGTTGCCAGGCTCCGGGCATCTGCACGACTATCTCGGCGAGCTGGAGACCCTGCGGGTCGCGACCGCGGAAAAAATGGAAGAGGCGGTGAGCGACTGGCGGAACAGCCTATCGTCGACGGTAAGCTCGAGCCTTGACGTGAAGGACGGCACGCCCTTCGACGCCCTCTTCAAACCCTGGCTTGCATTGCTGCAAAGCGCCGCACCGACCGAAAAGCCGGACTCAACCAAGGTCGGCAAGTAAGCGGCCGCGAAGCCGCACCGGCGCAAGGCTGAACGCTGTTCAATGTATTTGATGCCAATCCAGCGCCCGTCTGAAAGAAAGGAAGAGTCCAATGACCCAGTGGTCTAAATCAAGCGCAAGCACCATTGCACGCCCGGCAGCGACCGGCGGAATCGCATTCGACAGCGGTCTGCGATCCTACATGCTCTCGGTCTACAACTATATGGCGTCCGGTATCCTGCTCACCGGAATCGTCGCGCTCGCATTTTCCTCGGGAGGCGCGACCTCGCTTGCTGCGCAGCTCTTCACCCAGGGCGGCCCACTCAAGTGGGTCGTGATGCTCGCGCCGCTCGGCATCGTCATGGTCCTCAGCTTCAGGATCAACGCGCTTTCACCGGCCGCCGCCAAAGGGCTCTATTGGGCTTTCGCGGTTCTCATGGGGCTTTCTCTGTCGACGATTTTTCTCGTCTATACAGGAACGTCGATCGCACAGACCTTCTTCGCGACGGCTGCGGCGTTCGCTGGCCTCAGCCTGTTCGGCTACACGACGAAGCGGAATCTTTCAGCGATTGGCACGTTTCTCATCATGGGCGTCGTCGGCCTCCTGGTTGCGATGGTGATCAACATCTTTCTGCAATCGAACGCGATGGCTTTCGCCATCAGTCTGATCGGCGTGCTGCTGTTCGCGGGACTGACGGCCCACGACACCCAGAAGATCAAAAGTTTGTATTTTACGATCGAGGGGTCGGATCTTCTCGGGAAGTCCGCCGTCATGGGCGCGCTGACGCTCTATCTCGATTTCATCAACCTCTTCACCTTCCTGCTGCAGCTGACCGGAGATCGTCGGTAGAACAAAATCGCACCGGATAGCATTGGCGGCAGTGCTGCAGCGCACGCCGTTGCCGTGCTCGATCTTGGGTCCGCTTGTCCTTGAGCAAACTTTGACGGCTCGGAACGTGCTAACTTTCGCGCCTGACGACGGCGCGGGGGCGATGGCGCGCTGAGACAATGTCCCTTGGCAAGATATGGCTGTTCCGCCTTTCGTTCGCTCTCGCTTCGCCGCTTCTGGGATTGTGCGCTGCCACGGGGCTTTCGCGAGAGGCCGGCGACAAGTCAGGCATAGCCTTCCGACGACCATGCGCAGCCTCGAGAGATCGGACTGGCCCGCCTCGACGCCGCGCCGGACATAGGAACCTTATGTAGGGACGGCCATCACCGTATAGACACATATCGGAAACGAAGACAGCCGACCCGGCGCGTTCGAGGATGTTTGGGATGACTGCTCCGGCGCAAGCCGCTTGTCCCCGGATCGTTCGCGTTGACGAAGACATCACGGCCTACCTCGAGGGTTGTGGCTACGATGTCCGTGCGCATTCCAGTCCGGTCCAGGCGTTAGTCGATCTGCCGTCAATGAAGCGCTTTGCCTGATTACAGAATTTCGAATGCGGTCGCGCTCGACCAAAGCGCTATTTCGGAGGAGAGAGGACAGCGACGTGCAGCGCGTGATGCGCGTCCAGTTCTACAAGGATCGCCACCTCGATGCGCGCAGCCTCACGCGTGGGCTGCGCAAGCTGTTGCGTGAGAAGGGCGAGGGGGCGAGCGAGCGCGAAGATCGCGCGCTGATCGACTTTACAAAGCAAGCGGATTCGCAGCTAGCGCTGATGGCGGGCGCCGCGTCGCGATCTGAACTCGACTTGTTGTTCGATCAGACTCGTCTCCTTTACTTGAGCTGCGACCGCTGCCGCCTCGATGGCAATCGGCGATCGGAACGCGGACGCGCACCGCGCGCGCGGAACGGCCAGTACGATGGACGCGCGGCAGTCCTAAGCAGTTCAGGCCAGAATGGGGTCGTGGGGTGCTTCGGTAAAGCGTGACAAGTCGGACCAATCCACGGGCAAGAGGGGGCTTGTACCGTGCAAGGTCGTTTGCTCGGCCTATCGACCTACGCACCGGGGATGTGCGCCCCGCCCGCCGCCTGACGCAGCCGTTAGCGGATTAGACGAAGGTCTGATGGCCAAATAATTAACGCGGGCTGCGTATGCTCTCGGCCATGACAATCGCACCCGACATAGCACCGCCGGAAAGCGCCGGCGCGTTGGAAACCGCCGCGAGGCACCATCTTGATAGCGCGCGTGGCTATTTCGACGAGATGAATGGCGTGGCGGGCAATCCGTCGCACGAGCGGACAGAGCGCGCTTTCTGGGACCATATGAATGCTGCCTGGCAGATCATTCAACGCGTGGATCACGCCCGACATTCGCACTAGCATAGGTTGATTCAGTCAGGCACTCCGCAACATTGCAGAATAGGGTCGGCCTGTCCAATTTAGACGATCTCAATAGCGCAGCGTAACGCTATGCTTCCGGCTAGGACTGCGTCGGCTGTGAAAGGTGCGATGATGCAGACTATCGGAAATTGAGCATATGGCCAAGTTCAAGTAAATCCGATGTAAAGGCCAGTCTCACCGAGGACGCAGCCCGCAAGCGCGTAGGAGGGAGGTTCGAGCCGACCGCCTGGCCGTCCGTGGTCGTCTAAAACAGTGACGATCCCATCCTCACCAAGACGCTCAACGGCATCACCCGGAGCTGGTACCCAAGCGCTAGAAAAGCTGTTCGACTTCGCCGCCGATATTGCGATCGACGCACCGTCGATGAGTTGACCCGAAGACCGGTCGCCGGGAGCCACTCATCGCTGACCCTGTTGTCCAGCAGATATTCATCAGACCATCTTTGACGCAGCCCCCATCCGTCCAGATGCCGTCGTGGGGTGCACCTTCGAAGAGGCAGAACCAATCGACGCGCTTTGAATGGCAGTCAGGTCGCTATATTTCGTAGCCGTGGCTTCGGAGTAGCTGGCCCATAGCCTTGGCCTCGCAACTGTCCGGAGCATCGATAATCATGACCGCATCCTCGATAAGCAGTGCCAGTAGCCCGGCAAGATCGAGCGCTCCGTGCGTGGTAGCACTTGAATGTTTGGCATGAGCCAGCGCGCAGCGACGTGCGAGCTCAGAAAGACTATTTGCCTCCTCATCGCTAATTCTGAACTCGATATTCAACATCGTATGGCCTTCCGGGGACGCGCGCACTGCCGCTATGCGACAACCCGCCAGACAAGAAGCGCCGCTTGCGGCCATGATCTCGTCCCCGATCCGATCGACGATCGATCTTGGCCCCGCGCTCCGCACCAAACCAGGCTACCATAGGTGAAGCCTTGGCGCCGCCGATTTCACCGGCGCTAATGACAGCGAACATCGGGCTACAGACGCGGGAGGTTGCACGGCCTCCAGCGCCAGAACATCGCCGCAGCGACGGGATTCTAAGCGGTAGGCATCAAATACAAGCAATCTCAGCGATTTCATGCTAGTGAGGAGATCAAATCCCCGGTCTTCGGAACGGTCATCGAGATGAGAAAAAGATGTGAGCGCCGCCAACCTCTATCGCCAGCACGCCGCCGCCCAAAGGGCAGCTGCCAATAAGGAAAGCCTTCCCCGCCGCCGCCAGCAACATGTGCGTTCAGCTGAGCGGTGGGACGAAATGGCACAAGCTGCTGAAGAAACGGACAGGCGCGCCGCGGTCAATGAGGCCGAAAAGCGTGAGAGGCCCTATCACCAAACGCTCCGCTACGGAAACGGCGGATGAATTGCTAATGGGGGGTGGAAGGAGTTCATCTATGTCATCGGGCAAGCCCCAAGCTGGCGCAGACGCTCCCATGAACGACGCGCGGACCGACCTCCCTGCGGGCTATCGCCCGTCCGCCGAGGAGACATTCATGAATCCGCTGCAGCTGGCCTATTTTCGTCAGCGCCTGCTGGCCTGGAAGAAAGAGATCCTCAGCGCATCCGAAGCGACGCTCAACGTCCTGCAGATGGAGCCTCGCCGGGAGCCGGACCCCGGCGACAGGGCTTCGAACGAGAGCGACTGGTCTATCGAACTGCGCACACGCGATCGCCAGCGCAAGCTGATTGCCAAGATCGACGCGGCCCTGCGCCGAATCGACATGGGGGAATATGGCTATTGCGAGGTGACAGGCGAACCGATTTCACTCGGGCGTCTGGAAGCGCGCCCCATCGCTACGATGACGACCGATGCTCAGGCGTTGCATGAGCGCCGGGAGAAGATTTCGCGCGACGGCTGAAGGTTGGCGCCTCCGACCGCTATCCAGCGATTGGAGCTAATCCCGTGAGCGCCCCATGCAGGGGCTGGCGAGCGGCCGGAAGTTCTGTGGTGGTGGAGTCCGAGTATCGATTGAGCTTGAGAAATAGGAAACTCAGCTTTTATCGAAACTGCTCGTCGGCGCTGGGCACATCGGCATAGTGGACACGCGCTACATCAGGGTGTGACCGCAGGCGGCTTTTGAGCTGGTTCTGACCGACTTCCCGAAAGATCGGATTGAGCGGGTCTACCGAAATGCCCCGTTCATCCCGTTTCAACGCCTCGGGCAGATCGATCACCGGAACCACGGCGTCTGACCGCGAGCCCAGGAAGAAGGCGACCGAATAGCGTTCAGTTCCCTCAGGCGGTGCCACCACATCGTGCACCTTGGAATGGACGAAGCCATTGGTCGCAAGCTCCAGCAGCTCGCCGGTATTGATGACGAAAGTGCCGAGGACGGGCGGAACCTCCATCCAGTTGCCATCCTCGCTCCGCACCCGCAGGCCGGCCATGCTGTCCTGAAGCAATATCGTCACGAACCCCCCGTCGCGATGCGCGCCGACGCCCTGACCGGTTTCAGCAACCTCGCGGCCGGGATAGTGGATGATCTTCATCAGCTGCGAAGGCTGGGGCTCATATATCTGCGCGAACACATCCTCGGGCTGATCGAGGGCTGCCGCGATCGCCTTGAGCAGCAGGATCCCGACGCGCGTCACTTCGGCCTGATAGGCAAGCAGCAGGGGCCGTAGTTCCGGTAGCGCCGCCGGCCATTGGTTCGGTCCCTGAAGCCGGCGCCAGGGCGGTGTATCTGGCCCCACCGGAAACGGAACGCTTTCGGTGTTGATATCGAGCTGCTCGCGCCAGTCGGGCTCGCCGCGCGTCCGCTCCTGCCCCGCGCTGGTATAGCCACGAAAATGGGGCGACTTCACCATCGCGATTGCCTGCTTGTCTTCCGCTGCGAGCGCGAAGAAGCGCCGGGAGATCGTGAGCACGTCATCGATCAGCTCCGGATCGACGCCGTGGCCGGTCAGATAGAAAAAGCCCTGCCTGTGGAGGATGTCCTGCAACGCGCGAAGGAGAGCCTGGCGCTCTTCGGAGGCGGCATGGAACCGGGAGAGGTCGAAGGTCGGCAGCAATGCTGGCTCCGTCGCTATGCGCCGGCCCACGCCGTCAGCGCGGCGATCACGCGGTCGTTTTCGGCCGGTAGGCCCACGGTGATCCGAACCCAGTCCGACAGCGGCGGGAAAGCCCGCCCGACGGCGATGCCCGATGCGGCGAAATGGCGGCGAAGATCCTCAGCCCGTGGCACACGGAAGAAGACGAAATTGGCCCGGCTGTCGCTATGCGCGAGTCCGAGCCGGTCGAGCGTCTGGACGAGGCGGCCGCGCTCGGCGATCGTAATATCACGCACGCGGCGGACATGGTCCTGATCTTGGAGCGCGGCCATGGCCGCCACTAGAGCCAGACGATTAAGCGAATGCGTCGCGCCCACGCCGCCGCGCCGAAGCCCCTCTGCAACCGATGCTGGCGCGAGCGCATAGCCGATCGAGAGACCTGCAAGGCCGTAAATCTTGGCAAGCGTGCGGAAGACGAGGACATTCATACCCTGCCGCAACAGCCTGACCGCGCTCCGTCCGGGGAGATCGTCATATTCGAGATAGGCTTCGTCGGCCACGACCAGCGTGCGCGCCGATATTTCCTCGACAAATCGGTCGAGGGCGACGCGATCGTCGACCGTCCCTGACGGGTTGTGCGGATTGACGAGGCTGACCGCGAGCGTTCGGGCGTCGACGGCGCGCGCCAGCGCCGGCAGGTCATTGGCGAGCCGGCCATCAAGCGGCACCGGCACGCCCTTGCCGCCGAGCGCCGCGCTGGAATCGATGAGGGCGGTATAGCCCGGATCGGAATAGACGAAGGTGCCTCCGCCGGGACGCTGGCTCGCGAGATAAAGGCCGAGTGGTTCGAGCACCTCGCCGATCACCACCTGCTCTGGACGGACCTGCTCGAACGCTGCGATCCGGGCGGTCAGCGCCTCGACCTCGTCCTCCCCGACATAGCGCTCCAGCCCCAGAGCGTGCGCCCGGATCGCCGCGATCGCCCGGGGCGAGGGGCCGAACGCGCTCTCGTTGAGGTTCAGCCGGGCGCTGCTTGCGGCCGCCTGCGCCGGTTTGGCGACAGCCTCGCCGGCGCCGCTTGCCACAAGAGCGGCCGCGCTGCCTGCGAGCCAGCCGCGCCGCGTCAGATCGATCGAAATGTCCATATCGCTGCTCCGAAACTATAGTCTATCAAACTAGTAGGGAATGAAGAAATTCTATCTGTCGCGCAGAACCCAAGGGGTTAGTCTTCCAGAACAGATTCGTGTCGGAACGACGGAAGTCGTGTCGGTGGACGACGATAATGAGCGAGGCGTGGGCTGTTCGGCCTGAGGCCAGGGAGGCTCGTAACGAATGGGGGCGCCGGCCTACCTCGCATGAGGTGGTCATACTGTGCCGCGTCGCGCGGCAGGAGATGGCGCTCATGGATTTTGTCGCAATCGATTTCGAGGCGAGCTGCCTTCCCCGCCATGGCCGATCCTATCCGATCGAGGTCGGCATCGCCGACGCCGCCGGCGTGCGGTCCTGGCTGATCAAGCCGGACCCGCGCTGGCAGGACTGGGACTGGACCGGCGAAGCCTTCGGCCTGCACGGCATCACCCGCGAACAGCTGAACGACGAGGGCATCGCGCCCGAGACGGTGTTCGCCGAGCTTCGCCGAGCGATCGGCGGCAAGCGTGTCGTCGCCGACAGCATGATCGACAGCTATTGGTGGAACACATTGGCTTCGGTCACGGCCTGCCAGCACCGTTCACCCATCGAACATGCCAGCGCGCTGCTCGACGAACGGGGCGTCACGTCCGAGGCCATTGCCGTCGCATGCGCAGAGGCCGACCGGCTTTGCCGGGCGCGGCACCGTGCGGACGCCGACGCGCTCTGGCTGTGGACCGTCCTCTCCGCTGCAAGCCGCGAAGGGCAGGCGATTGCCGAGACAACGTGGCTGCGGTCGGCAGCGGCCCATGGGCGCGGGGCGCCATATGGCCAGCCTGGCGCTGGCAATCACCAGCCAGCCTATAGTGCCTGAGGAGATAGACCATGTCGCTGAAATTGTCCGATACCGTTCCCGACTTCACCCAGGATTCGACCGAAGGCCCGCTGCATTTCTACGACTGGGCGGGCGACAGCTGGGTCATCCTCTTCTCGCACCCGAAGGATTTCACGCCGGTCTGCACTACCGAGCTGGGCACGGTCGCCAGGCTCAAGCCCGAGTTCGACAGGCGCGGCGTCAAAGTGCTGGGCCTGTCGGTCGATCCCGTCGACAGCCATCATGGCTGGGCGCGCGACATCGAGGAAACGCAAGGACAGGCGCTCAACTTTCCGCTGATCGCCGATCGTGACCGCAAGGCCTCCGACCTGCTCGACCTCATCCATCCCAACGCCTCCGACACGACCACCGTGCGCACCGTGCTGTTGATCGATCCGGCCAGGAAGCTGCGCCTGACGCTGACCTATCCGGCATCGACCAGCCGCAACTTCCAGGAGATCCTGCGCACGATCGACAGCCTGCAACTGACCGACAAGCACAAGGTCGCGACACCGGCCGACTGGCAGCAGGGCGGCGACGTGATCATCGTGCCCTCGGTTGACGATGAGGCGGCGAAGACACTGTTCCCGCAAGGCTGGGATGCGCAGAAGCCCTATCTGCGCGTGGTCAGCCAGCCCGAGCCCGTGGCCTGAGGTACAATTGGCGCGGAGCGCCGGAGATGACAATGACCGCTTGGCAATCGTTCACCACATTCGCCGTTGAGGCCCCGCTCAACTTCCTGCGGCCAATGGAGGGGCGCCCGGTTGCCTATCAGTTCGAGCCACCCCCCGGCGTGCCCGTGCGCACCGGCGACTATGATCCACACGAGGTCCTGATCACAGACGCGCGTCCGTTCGCCGACACCCTGTTGCTCGACATCGAAGGCTTCGCTCTGCTGCAGGCACCGGGCACCTTGAGCGATTACGGTGACGATGAGGCCATTCGCGCCGACTATTATCCCGAAGTCGAACGGCTGATCGCATCGGCTACCGGCGCGGCGCTGGTCATCCCCTTCGATCACAACGTCCGGAACGCCGCCCGCGCCGCCGCCGGCGAGCCCGGCATTCGCGGTCCGGTCGACCGCACCCACAATGACTTTACCGACCGGTCGGGCCGCGAACGGGCGCGGCGCGAGCTGGAGGCGCGCGGACACCATACCGAGACCTGGCCCGCGCACCGCTTCGCCATCGTCAATCTGTGGCGGCCGATCGGACGCCCGGTCGAGAAGTCGCCGCTTGCCCTGTGCGATGCGACGACCATTCGCCCCGAGGATCTGATCGCGTCCGATCTCGTCTATCGCGACAGGGTCGGCGAGACCTATGCCCTCGGCTTCCATCCCGGCCAGCGCTGGTATTATTTCCCGCGCCTGACACCGGACGAGGCGATCCTGATCAAGGGCTATGACTCACGCGAGGACGGCGTGGCGCGCTTCACCGCGCATAGCGCGTTCGACGATCCGGCCAGTCCTCCTGGGGCACCGGAGCGTGAGAGCATCGAGACGCGGGCCCTGGTCTTCTATCCCGAGCCGGTTTCGTGACGGCGCTTCCTTATCGGACAGCGCTGATCGTCGGGACCGGTCCCGGCATCAGCGCCGCGCTTGCGCGGCAGCTATCGCAAGCGGGGCTCAGGGTCGCGGTCTCGGCCCGCAATATCGACAAGCTCGAGGGTCTTCTCGAGGAAACGGGCGCGGAGGCTTTCGCGGCCGACGCCACCGATCCCGCTTCCGTCGACAGTCTCTTCCAGGCAGTGGAGGCGCGCATCGGCACCCCCGAAGTGGTAGTGTATAATGCGAGCGGCCGCGTGCGCGGACCGATCACCGACCTCGATCCGGAAGAGGTCCGCCGTGCGATCGAGACATCGGCGTTCGGCGGCTTCCTTGTCGTTCAGCAGGCCGCCAAGCGGCTGGTGCCGCTCGGCAAGGGGGCGATCCTGCTCACCGGCGCGACGGCGAGCGTCAAAGGGTTCGCCAATTCCGCGTCCTTCGCCATCGGCAAGTTCGGCCTGCGCGGCCTGGCGCAGAGCGCGGCGCGCGAACTCGCCCCGAAGGGCATCCATGTCGCCCATTTCGTGATCGACGGCGCGGTGCGCAGCGCGAGCCGGCCCGATCCCGAGGACCGGCCCGACAGCACCCTCGATCCGGACGCGATCGCGGCGAGCTACCTGGCGGTGCTCGCCCAGCCTCGCAGCGCGTGGAGCTGGGAGGTCGAACTGCGGCCCTGGGTCGAGAGTTTCTGAGGCGATGGCCCGCGATCCCCTCGTGCTGCGCGACCTGTCGGCATGCTGGTGTGACGAGCAGGGCCGTCTTGGGCCTGCGGGTCGGGTCCGGCCGATGCGGATGCTGGTCGCGTCCGAAGGCCGGGCGGGTGCCGAAGAGGAGCAGGCTCGCACCTTGCCCCGAGGAATCTGGGGACTGCCAATCAGGCTGGCTCGCTGACACAGAGAAAGCACGACGCATGATCGATCGCATCAAATATCTTGCTCTCACGGGCTTGCTCTTAGCCTCGGCGGTGCAGGCGCAATCCTCCGGTCAAACCGACGCCTCCGCCATTCACCAGCGCGTGCTGATCCTCGACAGCCATGCCGACGTCCTGCTGCCCTCGACGCCGAAGCGTTATTATTTGCCCGATGGCAGCTCGCGCGTGGACCTCGCCCATCTAACCCGGGGCGGTGTCGATGCCTTGGTGCTTGCGGTGGCGGTCGGACCCGGACCACGCGACGCCGCCGGCGTTGCCGCGGCGCGCCGCGAGGCGGACGAGAAGCTCGCCCGGATTAAGGCGTTCATTGCGGGCAATCCGCAGCGTGTCGGCCTCGCGCTCGGTGCTGAGGATGTCGAGCGGCTGCACCGAGAGGGCAAGATCGCCGTCCTGATCGGTTTCCAGAATGCGCGATCGATCGGCAAGGATCTTTCCCAGATCGACCTGTTCTACCGCGAGGGTGTGCGGATCTTCGCGTTCAACCATGCCGGGCATAATGATTTCGCGGATTCCTCGCGCCCCGGCGCCGAGCCGGTGAGCGAGCATGGCGGCCTGTCGCCGCTCGGCCGCGAGGCGGTCAAGCGGCTGAACGATCTGGGCGTGCTGATCGACGTGTCGCAGCTCTCGAGCGACGCATTGCTCCAGACGCTGCAATTGACGCGCGTACCGGTCGCGGCAACCCATTCCAGCGCGCGGGCGCTCATCGACAACAGCCGCAACCTCTCCGATGCCGAACTCGATGCGATCAAGGCCAATGGCGGCGTGGTGCAGGTGACGCCCTTCTCGGTCTATGTTCACAAACAGGACCGGGCGGGCCTCGCGCGGACCGCGGCCGTGCGCACCCGCTATGGGCTGAGCGCCGAGGCCGATACGCCTTATGCGGGCAGCGAGGCTTTTCCAGAGGAGCGTCGCAACGCCTTCCTCGATGCACTCGCGGCTGCCCAGTCGCGCGGGACGCTCGGCGAGTTCGTCGATCATATCGACTACATCGCCAAGCGGATCGGCTGGCGGCATGTCGGCATTGGCAGCGACTTCGATCATGGCTCGGGCGTGTCAGGCTTCGACAGCGAGGCCGACGCGCCCAATGTTACGGCCGAGCTCGTCCGGCGCGGCTATAGCGAGGAGCAGATCGCGGCCATCTGGGGCGGCAATTTCCTGCGCGTGCTGCGCGCCGCAGCGGCCGGCCGAGCGAAATGACGATGGCCACGGGACATGAAGGACGGTTGCCGACCCCCGCTGATCGAGCACACTCGGCGCCGCAATCGGTTGGGAAAGGGAACGAGCACAATGTGGAGCGAGGCCTAGCTCAGCCAGCGTGAATAAAGTCCACCCCGGTCGCGTTGGTCGCTGTGTGCTCAATGGCGGGGTCGACACTGCGATGATCCGGATTGTGCTGTCTAATCATCTGATCGAGGCGGGCGCGCATCATCGGCTCGACGTGATGGGCGTGGGTGAGGATCCAGAACTGCCCGACAACGATAGCGTCGAATGTCACGCGCGCGACATCTGCGGGGTCCATGGCGTCCGGCGAGTCCAGCACCGACACCTTCTTGCCGTCCACCTCGCGCGTGCCCGCGATCGCCGTCCGCACGAGCGCCGGGCAGAGCACCGAGATGCCGACGCCGCTCTTGTCGGCCGACAAGTCGCGATAGAGCGTTTCCGACATGCCCACCACGGCGTGCTTGCTTGCAACATAGGCGGCGTTTGCGGGCATGCTGAGGAGGCCGCCGACCGATGCAGTGTTGAGGATGTACCCTGACTTGCGTTCGCGTAGGCCCGGCAAGAACGTCAGCAGACCGTTGATGACGCCCCATACGTTGATATCGATCATGCGATGCCAGTCTGCCTCGCTGGTCTCCCAAGCGAGCGCGATCTTTGCGATGCCGGCGTTGTTGCACACCAACCACGGGGCGCCGAGATGCTTGATCGTTTCCTGTTCGAGTGCACGGATCTGGTCAATGTCGCGGACGTCCGTCTTCACCGTAATGGCCTTGACGCCCAATGCCTCGACCTGGGCCTTGGCTTCACGCAGCGCATCTTCGCCGATATCGGCGAGAGCGACGTGCATTCCGCGACGTGCCCCTTCCAGCGCCAGAGCGAGGCCGATGCCATTCGCAGCCCCCGTGATAACTGCGACCCGTCCTTCCAGAATGTTGGTATTCGACGTCATCGCGTACCTCTCGAACTTCATGACAACAAAACGATAGTCAGCAAATGCAGCGATGGGAGGTGATGAAAGGTGAGCAGACTTTGGTCACTGTTAGCTCCCGGCTCCGCGAGAAGGGCGAGGCCGCTGGATCGCTTTTGCATATTCGTCGAGCGGCAATGATGGAGAGATACCAATTCAACAGCGTGGGGCGGCGGGGCACAGGGGAGGGAACATCGCTAACACCCCGCTATCGGCTGGCTTCTCGTTTTCCGAGCTACCCTGTTCTAGGCAGAGAATGCCGTGAGCGGGCGACCGCCAGTTTTCCGGCTGCGCAGGTCGGCAAAGGCAATGTGCTGGTCGCCAGAATATTCACTCCCTGCGACGGGCAGCCACTTCCGGCGGTAACGCGCTGCGAAGACCGCGATGCTCGAGACTACGCTCCTAGTGGTCAAAACCTGACGCTTGGTACACGATCGACTCTTGCCAGGTGACAATCAAAGACGCGCAAAAGAAGTCAGCAGGCAATTCCGAGATCGGTCATTCCGGCCGGTCGAGAAGGCTGGCCACAGCTGCTCCAAAAGCGGCAGGGTCTTGTTGCGGCCCGCCGTGACTGACATTGGGCAGTATCACGAGCTGCGCTCTGGGAATCAGGTGGGCGAGCATTGCTGTGTGGGCTTGCGCAATGAATTGCTCGTGCGCTCCGTCGGCTACGATGGTAGGGGACTTTATGGCTCCCAGCTTGGCGGGAGTCAGGCTTGGTTCTTGCCCGTAGAGGCGGACCAGCGACGCGCGCAGGTCATTGAAACCATTGGGATTGGGGGAAAGCGCGCGATACTGCGCCTCCATCCGGGCCATAAACACGGCGCCCATGCCCTTCATCGCGGGGTCCGGAGGTCCCGTCGGGTCCGCGTCCGTGCTGAAGGTTGCGCCCCAGACGAAAAGCCTGTCGACGCGCTCAGGATGTTCGATCGCAAGGATCAGGCCTGTGATGCCGCCATCGCTCAGACCCACGACCGACGCCTTGTGCGCTCCCACCGTGTCCAGCACTGCCAGCGTATCGGAGGCGAACTGGCGATAGCTGAGTGGCGCCGGACCCAGCGTGCTTCGCCCGTGACCGCGCGTGTCCATCACAATGACTTCGTGCGTCTTCGCGAGCAGCGGCACCTCGAAGCCCCACGAGTCGGACGACGCGAAGCCGCCATGGAGCAGGATCACCGGCGAGCCGCCGTGGCGATGAAACACCGCAAAATACAGCTTGGCGCCGTCATTATCCACAAAGCCGCTGCGGTCGGGGCGCGGAAGCGGAGGGACTTCTGGCACGGTCGCCCACAATGGTGGCGCCTGGCTGAGTGCGATATTTGGTGCAATCGTTACTGCCAGCACGGCCAGCGCACCCGCCATCCATCTCATCGCGTCATTCCTCTTATAGGACGTAATGTAAGCTAGCGGCGCCCGGTCACCAAAGTCAGGATCGCGCGTGATGCTCCTCTAGACGACATCCAATGTCCAACCGCATTTGCCGTTGGCGGCGTCCCAGTGCGGGTACCCAGCGCAGATTTTGACCCCTAGGATGCCACCGCTACCAAAGAGCGCTCCCGCATTGCCGTGCCGAGGATCCACGAAGGCATTCGAGAGACGATCTCGCTCGATAGCGTCTCTTGGAGGATTATATCCTCCGTGACGGTGTGATCGATCTGCGCTGACCATGTGACAAAGCCCTGGCCGTCGCAAAGCTCGACCGTTACGCGCGTCCGACCGCCAACAGACCGATAGGTGCCGTGAAGCATGGCTTCCGCCCCAAGGCTCTGCACGGCTTCCGGTACCGTATAATGTCGGTTCTTATACTGAAAAATCATCAGCCGAGGTGCGAGCCTGAGCTTCGAGCGCTTCCCCAATGTGAATATCACCTGGTCGGTCAGCCCGTCGACAAAGCGTCTGTCACTCTCCTGGTCGGAGAGCGCGCGGAAGGGCATGACAGCAAGATCCACGCACACGGAGCGCTCATCAACGGCAGGTTCGTGCACGGCGAGCGCGCGCCCCGTGTCGTGTCTCATCTCGAACTGGGGTAAATAGCTCCCGGTCGGCAATCCGATCCTGATGGGGTCCTCAAGGCCGGGCCCTGCATAATGCTCTGACAGCTTCCGTCTGAGCCGACGCGCCTCCACGCGCACCGCCGAATCGATTCTTGGATCGTAAGGCGACGATCTTCCGTAAAGAGCATCCCCAATTACCAATTCCTTGAGAGTATCGCCCCGACCATCCAGGGTCTCGTTGACGACATAATTAAGCAGCAGGAACAAACCGTTACTCCTTGCAAACGCTGCACTGTTCCGCAGATGCGCAAGGTGGGTCTCGATCAGAGTCCTCTCCCTTAACTTGTCGGTCATTTTCGCCTCCAAGCCGATATGACTTTTGGCATTTTAGGCGAGGACGCTTAAATGCGGCGATTAAGAGATCCAAAAAGTTCCAAATTTCCGGCGCTGCCAGCCACGTACGGGTTCGCCATTTGAACATGCTCTCCTGCCTCCAATCTTAGCAGGCTCGGAGCGCAACACAGTTTCAGGCCGCTTGCTCCTTCACAAATTGATAAGGCGATGAAGGCGGCTGGCTATCGTCGCGTCGCGGCTGTCATCGGACAATGCGGCTTGCTCAAATTGGGTTGCGTTCAGCTCGACCTAACATGCCTGAGCGGGTTGATGGCTACCAGCGCGCGAGTGCGTCCAGAGCGACCATGGCGGGCGATACGAGCCTATCAAGATCGTCGCGCGCCCGGCGCGCGTCCGATGCCCGCTGGCGCCCCTCGTAGAGCGCAGCTAGATCCGATCCCGCGCGCAAATGCCAGAGCTGCGAACTCTGACGGATCGCTTCATCCGTCGCGACGCGCAGATCTTCCTCCGCGGCAGTCCGATTGCCAGTCAGCGCGCTCAGCAGTGCCTTGCGCCGAACATATTCCGGCCCGCAGAAGCCATGATGTGTGACACGTCGCTGCTCGAAGGCAGCCATGCTTTCTCGGGCTTCGTTGATTTGCCCCAAGGTCATCAGACTTGTCGCCATCACGCCAACGAAGAAAGGATCGAATGGACCATAATGCGCGCTCTGCAGCTGTGACAGCCCTGCCTGCAGACGGTCGACCGCGGTTTCGTGGCGCCCCGAAGCTGCTGCCAGGCAGCCTTTCAGGCACAAGGCTACGCCGTAGTGGCTAAAGAGAGAGTGGTTCTTGGATGTGCTGAGCATCTCGTCGACGAGTGGCGAGATGTTGGCGACCGGCTCGTTCATGAGCAGCATCGTGAAACACGCCCATTGCAGGGCTTCGTTGATCGGCAAAGCCTTCCTGGTCGACCTTGCCTCCCGTATGGCGCTGGCCGCATCGGCCAGACCGCCCTCGATATCGCCCTGCAGACATTTGGCGATGGAGAGGAGTCCGAATACATCGGAACGGCGGTCGAAGCCCGTTATGGTCATGAAGAATGCCCGCATCGCGGGCGTTTCCTCGACAAGGAAACGCTCGAGATAGTCCCGGGCGGCGGACAAATCTCCGATATGGTGCAATGTCGTGCCCCTGGCCCAGGCCGCTGTCGCGCCCAGATGGGCTCGATCGACGAGATAGGCCAGGGGCACATCGTCAGGATTTGCAATCTCGGTTAGGTGCGCGAGACTCTCCAGTTCTCGTGCCTGCTGATCGGCAAGCTCATAGTCGGGCATTCGGATGTTATAGGTCCAGCGTCCGAGCAGCAGCCGCACTCGTTCGAGGAGTTGGTCCCGGTCCATCGCGATCTGCTGGCGTTCGGTCCAGTCCTGATAGCTGGTGTCACGCGCACCGACGGTGAAGATCTCCGTCGCCTGTATCGCAATATCGATCGCGGCGCCATGGGGCGACTGCCGCAGCGCCGGATCCAGTCCGTTCATCAGAGCGCCCATACGTGTCCCGCATTCGGTCAGGAGTGAGAGCCCGAACCAGATCGGGAGCGCGCCGGCGCCGATGGCGAGCGCGATGGAAACCTCCCCGTCGGAGGATGTCGCCCAGCGTAGAGCTGTACGAATATTATCCAGCTCAAGGACAAAGGGGACATGATCCAGGCTGGCCGGTGCAAGCTCGCCATGCCCATGTAAGGCGCTCGCGAAATATTCAGCGTGAAGGCGCGCGGCGTCCGGCGCTTCCCCTGCTTGATCGAGCGCCCCGATGGCGAAGGCGCGGGTGGTTTCCAGGAGCCGGAACCGCAATCGCGCATCGCGAAGATCCGCGGTGACAAGCGACTTGCGGACCAGCCGGGCGATGGTTTCTGCCACCGCCGCATCGTCCACGCCCACACCGGCTACCGCGGTGACAGCCTCGATCGTGAAGCCACCGCTGAAGACTGCCAGCTGGCGGAATATTCTTTGATCCTGTTGATCGAGAAGCTGGTAGCTCCAATCCAGTGCTGCCATGAGGGTCCGATGGCGGGGAAGAGCGCTGCGATGGCCATCGCCCAGCAAGCGAAGCCGATCGTCGAGCCGCGTCGACAGGCCCTTGAGACCAAAGATCGGCACCAGGGCGGAAGCAAACTCGATGGCGAGGGGGACGCCGCCCAGCTTGCGGCAGATGAGTGAAGCCGCAAGCGCATCCGCGTCGGTCAACTCAAACGCGCTATCAATGGACTGCGCCCGTTCGCACAAGAGCTGGATCGCCGAGTAATGCAGGGCCTCCTGTGCGCCGACGAGTTCGTTCTCCGGCGGCACGCCAAGGGGGTCAAGGCGCACTACTGTTTCGCCCGGAATGGCCAGCGGCTCCCGACTTGTTGCCAGGATGGACACGGCGCGCGCAGACTGCAGCACGCCATAAGCGATCGTGGCGACTGCCTCGATGACGTGCTCGCAATTGTCGAAGAGGAGCAGCATCTCCTTATTCGCGAGCGCATTGATGATGGCCGGCATGGGATTTGACGAGCGAACCTCGAGTCCCAGCACCGTTGCCACGGTCGAGGAAACCAATTCGGCATCGGCAAGAGAGGCAAAGTCCGCGATCCACACCCCATCGCGCCAGCGGCGCAATTGCCGTTCGGCGACGTTCAGCGCCAGAGCCGTCTTCCCGACCCCGCCGGTGCCGACGATCGTCGTGAGGCGTTGCTCGTGCAATTTGGTCTGCAGGGCATGGAGTATGTCAGACCGCCCGATGAGGCGGGTCATCAGGAGCGGCAGGTTGCTGGGCCGATCGCCTTCCGTGCCGACATGCGAGGCCCCGTTTTGCTCGACGACAACCGGGGCGACGAAACGATAGCCGCGACCCGGAACGGTCGCGATATACGAGGAAGAGACACTGTCGTCGTCCAGCGCACGCCGCAGCGCGCTCATGTGGACCGAGAGATTGGCCTCGACGACGGTTGTGTTCGGCCATACCTCGCTGATGATCTCGCTCTTGCTGACGAGCGTGCCGGCATTTCGCACCAACAGGATCAGAATCTCGGCGGCGCGGCTTCCGAGCCGCACCGGCTCCTCATCACGCAGTAGCATGGCGCGCTCGGGCAGCAGGCAAAAAGGCCCAAATTTGATCTCTTCGGTCGGCGGGTAATTCATCAACGCTCCTGGAGCCCGAATGATAACAGGAGACGTTCCTGCGACACAGAGGGCACATGCGTTACCAGCGCGCTTCTCCGTGGCTCGGGAAGCGGATCGCCGGTGTGCCGGTACTGGTACGATCGCCGCAGCATCCGCGCGCTCCTGGCCTAAGGTCCCGCCGCCCGGGCTGCCGGTGAAAACGCGCGCGCATGGCTGCCAGGGCAATCCGGCACGGACCAGACATGCCTACCCCTCCTAGAGGAAGCCCGCCTATCTGCTAAGCGGGCACCTGTGAGTGGACTGCGCTAACGGACAGGTAACGCAGGCTCGCTTCGATGGCGGCCCGCTCGCCCGTACACCTCTCCCTGCCTCGGTGCCGCCTGCCCGAGGCCCAGTTCCGGTGGAGCGCAGAGGTGACACAAAACAGTCAATACCGCCTGGCAGGCGAGATGATCTCCAGGATCCATGCGGTGCTGGGAAAGCATGATGGATACCGTTCGCTTCACGCCGACGGTCGTTTCTACCGGGGCAGCTTCCAGGCTGTGGCGTCCGCTGCCGACTACTCGCGCGCGATCCACCTTCAAGGCGGCGAAGTCCCAGTCACCGTCCGCTTCTCCAAGGGGGGCGGCGACCCCTTCGCGCATTTCAGCGCGACGGTCGGCATGGCGACCCGCTTCTACCTGCCGGACGGTCGCGTGACGAATCTGGTCATGCTGAGCCAGAAGCTGTTCATTGCCCGCTCGATCGATCAGTTCGTCGCGCTGGTCGATGCCGCCGCACCGCTCACACCTGGCGGCCCTCCGAATTTCGATGGCCTGAAAGCAATTCTGCCGGACCATCCCAACGCGGCGGCCGTTCTCAAGATGCGCGCGGAATCTCCGGCGCCTATAAGCTTCGCGCACACCGCCTTCCACGCCGTCCACGCCTTCAACCTTGTGAACGGCGACGCCAAGGTTACGCCGGCACGCTTCCATTGGGAGCCCGTCGCCGGCGTCCAAGGTCAACCTGTCGAGAAGCTGGCGGCAGGCGACGTTTCCATTCTGTTCGATGAACTGGATTGCCGGCTCGAGCATGGCCCCGTGGCCTTCGATCTCGTCATCGAACTCGCCGAACCCGGCGATATTCTCGACGATGCGACCCATCTGTGGCCCGACGGTCGCACTCGCGTCGTGATCGGCCGGCTCACGCTCGACGCTCCGACATCAGAGCGTGAGATCGGCGATCCGGTCATGAACCACGACCCCAGCATGTTGGTCGACGGGATCGAGGCGAGTGACGATCCGATCCTGCAGATCCGGCGCGGCGTCTACGAAGCCTCGGCCGCCCTGCGCAGCGGCGGATGGCGCCGCGGATCGGGCGCGAAGCCCGACAATGATCTTGTCCATCCCTGACCCCAGGAGAACGCCATGACCGACGCCTTCGTCCCCAACGAACGCACACAGGACCATATCGAAATCCGTCAGCAGCCGGACGGTCCAGGCCTACGCTACGGCAAACGCGGCGAAGTGACCGCCGTCGCGCCCATCATCCCGGGAACCATAGAGCTGTTTCGGGAGCGCATCGGCCAGTTCCAGGCTGAAGCCCGCTATTACGAAGGCCGCATCGGCACCGTTCACGAACTGCGCGTCATCCTCATCAACGACGACGCCCAGGCTCTCGTGACCGTTACCTATGACGGGGATTTCAAACCCTATCTCGAGGACATCATCCGCGAGGCCGGCTCGTGGTTCGATTTCCTCTTTGCCGGCGTCTGGGAGGGTTATGGGCAGGCGCGCGAACCAGAAACACAGGCGCTGATCCTGGCCTCGCTGGTAACGGCCGAGATGTTCTACGTTGGTCACCACGACCTCTCGGTCAAGGATGTGACCCGGCTGAAGCGCCAGAGCGCGGCGCTCACCGAACTGCTCGATTCCGTCAATTGACGATGGCGGTCGCCCTCGATCTCGCGGAGATACAGGGGACCGTTCTACGGAACCGTCCCATGCCCTACTTCGGGGCGTATCTCCTGTTCCGCATCGACGATGCGGTCGCCGCGCGCGAGGGCATCAGGCGGTTGCTGCCGCACGTCACGTCGGCCAGGGACTGGGACACCCCGGCGGATCAGGCCTGGATCAATGTGGTCTTCACCGCGGAGGGCCTGCGCAGGATCGGAGTTCCCACCGACATCGTAAATGGCTTCCCGATCCCATTCGTCCAGGGGATGGCGGCGCGGCGGGTTTTCCTCGGCGACGTCGGCGACGCTGACCCCGGCAACTGGGACTGGCCGCATGGGGGGAATGGCTTCCATCTCGGTCTGTTCCTGATGGGACAAAGCGAGGAAGCCCGAAGCGAGAAGCTCGCCATCGGCCGCGCGGCGATGCGGGGACTACCCGGGCTTCGCCTTCTCGCCCATCTCGATGTCGGCATTCCCCCGACTATGCGTGAACACTTCGGCTATGTCGACGGCCTCAGCCGGCCGTTCATCGAAGGCGAGGGCGGCGAGCCCCAGCCAGGCCAGGACGTCACGAAAGCGGGCGAATTCGTCCTTGGCTATGAGAATGAACTGGGGCGCATCGCAACGGGGCCCGGCCCCGAAATCTTCTGGCGCAACGGCACTTTCATCTCGATCCGCAAGATCCGTCAGAACGTCGCCGCGTTCCGGCGTTTCCTGCGCGAAAATGCCGACACGCCCGAGGGTGAGGAGTTCGTTGCCGCCAAGATGATGGGCCGCTGGCGCAGCGGATGCCCGCTCGCGCTCTCGCCGGACAAGGACGATCCCGACATCGTCGCCGACCCCTTGCGGCGCAACGCTTTCCAATATGCACAGGATGACCCTGACGGCCGCAAAACCCCGGTCGGCAGCCATATCCGCCGGATCAATCCCCGCGACGCGCTCGACAAGACCATTTCCGATGCGCGGACACACCGGCTCCTGCGGCGGGGCTCAGCTTACGGCCCCGTGCTGCCTGACGGCGCGACGCAGGAGGATGGTGAGGATCGCGGCATCGTCCTCGCCCTCATCAACGCCGATCCGGCCCGGCAGTTCGAATTCGTGCAGTCACAGTGGATCAACGATGGCGACTTCGTCGGCGAAGGCTCGCGCTCCGATCCGATCGCGGGCCGTCGCGACATCGCCGATGACTATACCTATTCGGCAAAGCCCGTGCGACGGCGCCTAAAGGGTCTGCCGGACTTCACCGTTGTCCGCGGCGGCGAACATGTCTTCCTGCCCAGCATTTCGAGCCTGCACTGGTTGACCGGATTGTCCGGTGGAATCGGCAATTCGCCGTGAGCGACGCGCATGTCTTCCGACCCGAAGAGAGGCCGCTATTTACTGGCTCACCTTTCTCTCCAAGCCATACGGGCAGACGACGGCTCGCCTATTTCGCATTCGGCTTGTTCCTCGGGGCGACGTCCACATTCGGCAACGCCCTGACCACGGTCAACACGGGTGTGATCGCCGGACCGCTGGGCCTCTACGCCGCCGAGGCCGCGGCCTTGCCGGCCATCTACGTCGCGATGAACGCGACCGCCAACCTGACGCTGGTCAAGGCGCGCGCGCAGTTCGGCATTCCGCAAGTGACCTGCGTCATGCTGGCGCTCTATGCGCTGATCGGCCTGGTCCAGTTCTTCCACACGAGTTTCCTGGCGACCGCGATTCTTCGCGCCGCGAGCGGCTTGGCAGCCGGTGCGATCATCACGCTGGGCATCTACTATCTCATGCAAGCGCTGCCCCCGAAGGCGAAGCCGTTGGGCGCGGTCATCGGGATCGGTCTGCCGCAGATCGGAACGCCGCTGGCCCGGATGGTACCTGTCGACGTGCTCACCCAGAACGGCCTTTGGGGTTCGCATGCCATCGAGGTCGCGCTGGCGCTCTTCACGTTTGCGATCATCCTGCTCCTGCCGCTACCGCCGAGCGAGAAGAGCAAGGCCTTCGCCCCGCTTGACGCGTTGACGATTGTCCTAGCCACAGCGGGTCTCGTCCTGTTCTGTCAGGTGATAGGGCAGGGACGAACGCTCTGGTGGACCGACACGCCCTGGCTTGGTGTCGCGCTCGCGGTTGCAATACCCATGCTCACGGCCGCGTTCCTCATCGAGACACACCGCAAGGATCCGCTCGTCCATTTCGAATGGATCGGGAGCTGGGGCATCCTGCGCTTTGCCGCCGTCGCCCTCGTCATGCGCCTCGCTCTCGCCGAGCAAACCTATGGGGCGGTCGGCCTGCTCACGCTCGGCGGCCTCAACAACGACCAGTTGCGACTTCTGTTCGTCGTGGTCGCGATCGCGATGTTCGTGGGCATCATCGCCGCGGCCCTGACGCTCTCCGAGCGTCGTCTCCCATGGCAGGTTCTCGTCGCTGCGCTGATCATCGCCGGCGGAGCGTGGCTCGACAGTGACGCGACCAATCTCACCCGGCCCGCGCAGCTCATCCTCAGCCAGGCGATGATCGGCTTCGGAACCACACTCTTCGTCGGTCCTGCGCTGCTTTACGGCTTCCTGCGCATGATCCAGCGTGGCGGCGATCACTTGGTGAGCTTCGTCGTCACCTTCAGCATCACCCAAAATGTCGGCGGCCTGATGGGTTCGGCGCTGCTCGGCACGCTCCAGACAATCTGGGCGCGGGGCGCCGCCAATGTCCTTGCGGCCGACATGCTCGCCAGTGACCCCCAGACCGCTGCCCGTATCTCGAGTGACGCAGCGTCGCTCGCCGGCGCACTGGTCGATCCGGCGCAGCGCGCGACCCAGGGCGCGGGCCTGCTGGGACGGGCGCTGGGACGTGAGGCGGCGATCATTGCCTTCACCGACACCTTCCGGCTGGTCGCCATTCTGGCGCTCGCCACCGCCCTCTTCATCATCGTGAACATCGTGATGTCCCGCCGTCACACGGGAGATCCTGCGTGACCGTCGCTGCCGAACCCTCGCAGCAGACCGAGGCGGCGGCCGATAAAGGTTCCGGTCGCTGGCAGCCGCCGCGCCGGCGGCCGCTAGTCATCCTCATTGCCTGCCTTCTCGCGATCATCGCAATACTCCTCGTCCTGGCAGCGTGGGGCCTGCCGCCATTCTCGGGCGGCAGCCAAGGCACCGACAATGCCTATGTGCGCGGCCGAACCACGGTGATCGCGCCGCAGGTGAGCGGCTATGTCATGCAGGTTCTGGTCCGCGACTATGAGACCGTGACCCCCGGCCAGCTTCTCGTGAAGATCGACGATCGGATCTATCGGGCTCGGGTCGAGCAGGCGCGGGCCAATCTCGCTGCCGCCGAAGCGGCCCTGGCCAACTCGAAGCAGGCGCGCGCATCGCGCACTGCCGGTCTCGAAGGACAGGTCGCGGGCATCGCCAGCGCGCAGGCGCAGCTGGTTCGCGCCCGCGCCGACATGGCGCGAGCCGACGATCTCTCTCGCGACGGGTCGATCTCGCTCAGGGAGCGCGACCAGACGCTTGCGGCGCTGGCGCTCGCTCAGGCGCAAGTTCGTCAGTCGCAGGCCGCGACCGAGATCGGCCGCCAGGACATCCGGACGGTTGACGTCGGCCGCGGCGGCCTCGAGGCTCAGGTTGCGGCCGCGCGGGCGCAACTGCACGCCGCGGAAATTGACATGGAGCACACAGTCATCCGCGCGCCAGAAGGCGGCAAGCTCGGCGAAGTCGGTATCAGGGTGGGCGCCTATGTGACCAACGGTACCCAACTTCTCGCGGTCGTACCGCCCGAGCGTTGGATCATCGCCAATCTGAAGGAAGCGCAGACAGGCCGCATCCGGCCGGGCCAATCGGTAAGCTTTAGCGTCGATGCGCTTGCCGGGCAGCACTTTGCCGGACGGGTTGAACGGCTTGCTCCGGCGGCAGGCTCGGAGTTTGCGGTTCTCAAGCAGGACAATGCGACGGGGAATTTCGTAAAAATACCGCAGCGTATCGGCGTGCGGATCGCGGTCGATCCGCGCCAGCGCGACGCTGATCGTCTGCTTCCCGGTATGTCGGTCGATGTCGAGATCGACACGAGCACGGCCCGGTGAAAGCCCGGACAGCCATACTCTCAGCCGCATTGCTTGTTGCCGCCTGCGCCGGCCCGCGTCCTCCTAATCCGCCCGGGGCGGCAGTGTCGCCGCCGCCAGGCTGGCGCGATGCGCGGGGAGGGGAGGGCACCGCCCTTGACGAGGCGTGGTGGCGCAACTTTAATGATCCGGCTCTCGTCGAGCTTGTCGCCGACGCGCTCAAGGAAAATGACGATCTGGAAATCGCGGCCGCCCGCGTGGCCGAAGCGCGTGCCCAACTGTCGGCCGCGCGGGGCGCACAACTGCCGGTGCTGCAGGCCGCAGGGGCGGCAGGGCGGACGCGAAGCGTCAATCCTTTCGGTATCGACGTGAAACAATGGGCGGCACAGGGCGAGCTGCAGGCGTCGTTCGATCTCGACCTGTTTGGAAGGCTGAAGAACAGCACGGCTGCGGCGCGCGCGGGTCTGCTTGCCACCAGCTACAATCGCGACACGGTGCGGCTCGCAGTCGTGACCGCGATCGCCAGCACCTATGTCCAGCTTCGCACGGCCGACGCCCGACTCGATCTGCTCAAAAGGACGCTGGAGGCGCGCAGCGGGACGCTCAAGCTCATCCGTCGACGTGCCGAAGCCGGCTATGGATCGCAACTCGACCTCGCGCAGGCGGAAGCCGAACATGAGGCGACGGCACAGGCCATTCCACCCGTCGAGCTGGCGATCACCAGGCTGGAAAACGGCCTGAGCATTCTCCTTGGCCGCGCGCCCGCGCCGATCGCGCGCGGAAAAAGTCTGAACGAGATCACTCTACCCGCCGTGCCCGTGCAGTTGCCCTCGGCGATCCTGCGCCGTCGGCCGGATCTCGCGGCGTCGGAACAGCAGATCGTCGCCGCAGACCGTTCTCTCGATGCGGCCCGGGCCGCCTTCTTGCCCAATCTCAACCTGTCGGCATCGGGGGGCTTCGTGTCTTCGTCGCTGCTGCCGGACGACCCCCTGTCCATCTATTCGCTGGGCAGCAGCATCCTCGCGCCGATCTTCAACGGCGGCCGCATCAGGGCCCAGGCCGACGGCGCAGCTGCGCGCCGTGACCAAGCCGCTTTCGCCTACCGACGCGCTGTCCTGACCGCGTTCCGCGAGGTGGAAGACGGCATGGCTTCGGTCCAGCGCCTCGGCGAACAGGAGGAGGCTCTCACCCGGCAGCGCGATGCGCTCGCGCGCACGCAGGCGCTCGCCTTCCGCCGGTACAAGGAGGGCTATTCACCCTATCTCGAACAGCTCGACGCCGAGCGCAGTCTGCTTTCGTCGGATCTGGCCCTCGTCCAGAATCGCAGCGACCGCCTCATCGCGGCGATCACGCTTTACCAGGCGGTCGGCGGCGGCTGGCAGCCGACACCCAAGCCGGATTGACGATCGATGGCTCGCCTCCTCATCCTCATCCTGTTCGTGACCTTGGTCATCACCGGCTCCATGGCGATGAAGTCCTGCTCGGATCGAAGCAGCCCTCCCGCGACACCATCCACGACCGGAGAAACCGGTGTTGTCGCCTTGCGCGATGGCTCAACGATGATGGCAGGGCGCGGCACCGTCGGCCGCGATCTGGTCGATTGGCTGGCCGCACGGCAGGCGGGACAGAAGGCTTTCGAGCTTGGGGGCCAGGAGTTCATTGGGCGCACGGCCACACCAACCCCTGAATCCATCGGCCGGGCATCGCGCCTCGTCGCCATGCTCCGCGCCAATCCCGACGTCCGGATCACGATCATCGGGCACACCGACCCGTCGGGAGATGAGGATGCGGATGGGGCACTTGGTGTCGATCGCGCCGAAGCGCTGGCGCGGCTACTGCGCGAGGGCGGCGTATCGAAGAGCCATATGGTTACGGAAAGCAGAGGATCTACGGACCCGGTCGCTCCCAATGATAGCCCGCAGGGACGCGCAAAAAATCAGCGCGTCAGCCTGATCCTGAAACGCAAACAATAGGATGGACGGCTCGGGGTCCATCCTGACCGCCATGGTGGGTCTTGCCGGTGCCGCGATCGGCGGGTTCGGATCGTTCATGACCTCGTGGCTGACGGTTCGCGCGCAGCTTTCGCAAAAGATCAGGTCGGAAGCGCGTAGCAGGCGCGAGCTGGTCTATACCGACTTCATCAAGGAGGCCACGAGACTGTTCGGCGATGCCCTTGGCCACGAACGCGAGGACGTTTCCGATCTTGTCACGCTCTATGCGCTGGTCGCCAAGATGCGGCTGATCGCCCCCAGCGACGTGATCGAGAGAGCCGAATATGTCGTCGATTCGATTGTCAGCGCCTATCTGGGGCCCAACCGCACCCTGCACCAGCTAAGGGAGTTCGCAAAAGAAGGCGGGATGGATCCACTGCGCCAGTTCAGTGAAGCCTGCCGCACCGAGCTCAATCGCTTTGGCGATGCGTGAAGATTTGCCGCATGACAGCTTCGAACTGACGGCTAGGCACCAGTTTTTGGCGTTCGGTCGGGTGCCGCGGTTGTCAGTTCCAGCAGGACTCGGTTTTCGATTGCCAAAGGCCGTGGAGCAGAATGGCCGGTTTGCGGGCGCCGGCGACGCGGGCGCGCTTTGGTCCTCTGGTCGCAGCCAGCGCTTTGCACCACGTCTGCAGCGGAAAGGCCCGCTTGACCGGACCAGCAGGCTGTTGGCCGCTTCCTAGAGCCCCGATCGAAGAATGCGATCACCGGCCTTGAAAATACGCCTTTATAGTCACGTTCGCCGGACCGGTTGCGTCGGGGGACGAGCCCGGCGAAGGCGCCGACATCCTCCCCCCCGGTCGAGCCTCTCCGAATCCTCGATGCTGCTCTTGAGGTGAGCGCGGTGATCGGCTCGACTCCGGGGAGCGTCATCAGCCGGCTCGCGAGGGGATCGGCCGCAGCGCGGGCTGTGAGCAACTTCGTCGATTGTCTGATCTGGACTTCGAGCGCAGCCAGGCTCTCGATCAACGGCCGCATGATCGCCGCGAGTTCGGGCTTCTGCGCGAACAGCGCCGCGAGCCTCGGCGCGTTGCTAGGGCGTCGTCACTTGCCCCATGCGCAGCCCGACAGCTTGAGGAGGCCGCGCAGCTGGTTCGTCATCGACCGAAGCGACTTTGCAAGCTGTTCGCGGATCGTCAGCTGCGCCCGGACGATGTGCGTCGTCTGCTGCTTGACCCGCACCGCGTTGAATCAGGCCGCCCGTGCCAGTTGTGTCAAGCCTTCGGGCTCATGCGGATTGCTCTTGTTGACCCGTGTCGACAGCATTCCCTTGGCGTGGCGAACGCAGATGCAGGTTGCCGGCAGATCGTGCTCGATCAGTCAATGGTAGAGGAACGCCGACAGCGCTCCTGTCTCGAGCACCACGCGAAGAAGCCCGCCTGCGTGACGGCGAAGCGTCTTCGCCATCACCTCGGGATCGGTCGCGCGCGCACCGCGCCACCGGATCGAACCATCGCCGTCCACAACGCAAACATGCGTTGTCCTGTCACGCACACATTCTACCCTGCAAAAATCGTCATCGGTCATCCTCCCGCTTGGGGCGCCTGCCTAGCGACTCCGTACTAGCTGGGAGCGTGGCTACTTCATTACGCCATATCCCCGGTTAAGGTTGCGGCAGGGAAGGTCTTTGGTGCCTCCATGACCGCACGCACCTCATTAAACGTCAGAGCTGCGCTTCCTTGGTTCACCGAAAACCCTTGTTGACGATTAGTCGCGCGCGGTCCGCAGGCTCAGGATCGGCCTCCTTGCCGGCTTGGCGGACCCCTCGGCGCGACGCATTTTGCGAGCCTTGTCAGCATAGCGCCGTGCCATCTGCCGATGGGCCAGGGTCGCTTCGGTGCATGTTGCTCGCGCCGCTGCGCGATCTTCGTCTCGTGCGCGTTGCTCGCAATAATTGATGCTCAGGTCAGACATTTCGGTCTCCCGTCGTTGGAAAACCCCTTTCTGATGGTGACATTAAGCTCTTCTGCGCGGGGGCGCAAATTCCGTGGTACGGATACCCGGGTCTGGGGCTCTTAACGACGATCGTGAAAGCGAGCGCTTGGCCACGACGATCGGCGCCTGAGCTCGGCCTCAAGGGCAATCAGAGCCATTGTACAAGGCAGCGGCCGAGGCTTACGAAAAGCCTGCACCAAGGGCTTCCTTGCGTTCGTTGAGAAGTCGAACAGGGCGATGACCGTCAAGAGTGGCGCCGCGCCTACGTGATCCCTTGGCCCAAAGCCACCCCGGATTCCCTTGTGTCGTGGCGATCAGAGGGTTCGAACGCTAGATGCGCCACGGCGCCCGCACGCGCGCCGGCCTTATGAAATGGAATCTCGGACATAATATGGGGTGTGTCAGTAATTTCCCATATAGCGAGATATCCGCCATTTTGCTATTAACATGGGAAAACCTCGACCCTCGGCTGCTGAGGAGGAACCCGGGATGGCCGTTCATAGCGTGAAGATAACGTCGGATGGCCGGATACAGATACCAGCCCAGCTTCGCCGTGAAATGGGTCTGCATGGCGGGGAAACCTTGAATCTCGAATTGCGCGACGGCCAACTCTCGATGCGCCGGCCCTCCAAGACGCTCGAGCGCATCCGCGCCAAGCTCGCACCCTATCTCGAGCCTGGCGCTGACTTGCTGGGTGAGTTGAAGACGATGCGCGTCGAGGATGCGCAGCGTGGCTGACAAGCTCCTCGACAGTTCGACGATCATTGCCTTCATCCTGGGGGAACCGCACGACGTCGACGAGGACGAGATCCTCGTCGAGGCTTGTATCAGCAGCGTCAATCTGGCCGAAGTGATCGCAGCGTTGGCGATCAAGGGCACCCCTGACGAACTCATTGCCGAGACGATCGGCGATTTCGGGTTGAAAGTGCTGGCGTTCGACGCGGACTCAGCAGCGATCGCCGGCAGGCTCATCCCAAAAGGCCGGCCGCTCAATATCGGCTTGGCCGACTGCGCCTGTATCGCCACGGGCATCTCCCGCGGCTCGGCGATCTATACCGCCGACCGCGATTGGCTGAAGCTTGGTGTCGACGCGGACATCAAGCTGATCCGCTAGCTGCCGACTTACGGAGGGAGATGGGAAGGCGCGTGCGATATACCGGCAGTCATCCAAGGCCGGCTCGACCCGCATCAACCATTCCGAGATTTTGGCTAGAGATCCGGTTGTCGGCATGAGTTGGGAAGGGTTCGGGATTGACAACCTGCATGCGACCGCGCCCGAGAGGGCGGTATCGGCAGAACGCCAGTCCGGCAGCGAAGACCCGGCTGCCCGGACCCGAACGTCTACGGTCTAATCGGTATTGAAATGCCGCATCAGCATGCACTGAAATCGCGGAGGTGGTCTCGCGAACCCGCGATCGGGCGAACGCAGTTTCGCTCCGATCACCGTCAGCAGAAAACTGCACTTGTAAACGTGACCTCGCCGATCGCGGACAAAATCCGGTCAAATCCAGTCGTCACGGGTTTGCTGGTCCTTAACCTCCCCGCTCCAAAACTTATCAATACGTTCACATCGGACACCTGGACGAACGGACCCGCTGAAGCCCTGCAGACAAATGATTGACGATTCGGAACCACTCAGGCCTCCGCAGGCGGGCAAACTTGACGCTTCCTTCCAAGTGTCTGGCCAAAGCCCCGTTCAACACCTTCTTGCCCTTCTCGAGATTGAATATACGACGCTGCTGACGCGTCTGTCGGCGCATCTTCGTTCGCCCGAGGCCGCTGCGGAGGCGCTCCACGATGTCTATGTGAAGTTGAGGGCGGAGCCGTCTATCGGTGAGCTCCATAGCCCGCGTTCCTACCTTTACCGGATGGCGATCAATCTCGCAAAGAACAGGAGCCGGAGCGGCTGGCGCACGGTAAACATGGACGATGCGGCGTTACACGAAATCCCGGACGGCGCGCCGGACCAGGAAGCTGCCGCCCTGGCCACAGACGAAATGAACCGCGCATTGCAGGCGCTTCATGCTCTTCCGGTTAGGCGGCAGGCGATATTCCTGGCCAAGTGGCGCGACGAGAAGTCGCAAGGTGAAATTGCCGCCGAGTTCGGCCTACACAAGCGCTCGGTTCAAAAGGAGCTGACTCGGGCGGAGTTGTACCTCAGGAAGATTTTGCGCCGACCCAAGCAGCCTTCCTGAAGGGGGCCGCGAGGTTCAAACGCTTGATCAGGGGAAGCCGTTCGAGAATCGTTGCGCTGAATTGAAAAAATGGGGCGCCTTTTGGTGCGCCAATGTGTCCACCCTTTGGGAATAGTAGGGCTTCCTCCTTCGAACGCGCCTCGGCTTACGCCGTACGTCTCCTGGTGGTGGCCGATAAGGCAGGGCGCTGAGGTTCCCGGCGCACGCAATCTGCCTTGCAACCCATTGGGGTTCGCCATGGCGGCTTTTGGAAGCGTGAGCCCGAGCACGACGCCCTGTGCTCGAGCGGTGCGGAATAAAACACAAGCAGCGCTGGTTGGTCAGCCGAGGCATTTCGGGGGGCACCGAACAACGTCGACGAGCAGCCGGCCCATGCTCGCCCCTTGGCAAGTCGGTTTGGCCATGCGCACGATGCGGCGCAAAATCAGCAGCGCAATTTCGATCTCGGAGGTCGCCTCTCTGTGCCGACTGTCGCTCTGCTATTTCGTGCGAGCTTTCACGAACACTGTCGGGATCGCACCCTACGCTTGGTTCGTGCAGCAGCGCATTGTGCGCGCAAAGCGCCTCTTGGCCGATACCACCTTGCCCTTGGCGCAAGTCGCTCTCGAATGTGGCTTCTCCGACCAGGCTCATTTCACCAAGGCGTTTTCCAAGGCCGCCGGTATCACGCCGGCAAAATGGCGTCGTCAACTCTACACGTGCTGATCTTTAGAGCGCGTAGCGGACACACTCCTCAATACTTCTTTTCGTTCTCCGCCTCTCGAGCTGCGGCACGTCGATTGGCGAAGGCGAGGAGGGAAGGGTCTTGCTCAGGCCGATTCCAGCGCGCGGAGTCCCGCAAAACGACCACATCCTCAAGGTGCGTAAGGAATGTGTAGACCTTGTTGACGATGTCGATCATCAACGCCTTCATTTCCGCATCGGAAATTCGAGACACTTCAGTCCAGGGAATCTCGCCATAGGGCGTGACCACCTTCACATCGCTGTAATCACCGATGAGACTGTCTGGAACGGTGCCAGCGTGGAAATCCTCCAGCCGCGTGTTGCGGACGCAATGCTCGACGAGCGCGAGAACGACCCTGCGCATTGCTTCTTCAGGCACTTTATCTTCGGGCATAGAGTCCTCTCGTCTGCACCAATCTCCCAAATCGTATCGCCAGCGGTAGGGGGCAGTTGGCAGCGGCTTGCGCGATACGCAGCAAGAGAGACTTCGATCCCCCTCTTCGAGAAGCCAGGCATAACTGCATGCCGAGGATCTCGGCCTAGGCCTCTGAGGGACCTTGCCCGGAGCGGATCCTTGCCCGCATGCCCTGCTACTTCGAGATGAAGGCATCAGAGCAGGTCGGATGCCAGTCTGTCAATCGGACGCCGATACCTATCCGCCCGATGACATCACGTCGGCGTCCGGGTCACGACCTTGTTGCCGATCCAGCGAGCGCATGATCGGTGTTACAGTCAGACCGTGAAGGAGGATCGAAAAGAGGATCACCAAGCCGACGATGCCCCATAGCCGCTCGGCCTCCGGAACCGTCATGTGATTCACTCCGTAAGCGAGGTAGTAGATCGTACCGACACCCCGAATGCCGAAGAAGGCGAGCGTAAGCTTCTCGCCGCGATGCGCCGGAAAGCCAAGCAGGCCGATCCAGCCGGTGATCGGTCGTACGACCAGCAGGATCGTCGCCGCCACCGCAACGTCGATCCACGTCACCGCATCGACGAGCCCGCTGACCAGCGCGCCGCCGAACAGGATTAGGAGAACCATCATCGTGAGCCGCTCGACCTGCTCTGTGAGTGCATGCATCTCGCCTTGAAAATCGTGTTCGCGATGCGTGTGGCGAAACGTCAGCGCCGTCACGAACACGGCCAGGAAACCGTAGACGTGCACCACTTCGGTCAGGCCGTAGGACACGAACGTCGCAGACAGGGCAATCAGGCCGTCGCCCGTCTTGGACAGCTTGGTTTCCGCCGGTACGTGAAACGTCAGCCAGCCGAATGCCCGCCCGATCAGCCATCCTCCGAGAATGCCGCCGCCGATCTCCCACAGGACACGATAGGTGAGCCACTCGACGAACCAGGGCTGGCCCGAGCCGGCATTGGCGGCAAGGATGATCGCCAGATGGACAAAGGGGAACGCTGCACCGTCGTTGAGCCCGGCTTCGGACGTGAGGCCGAACCGGACCTCGTCCTCCTCGCCGGTCTTGGGCGGCCCGACCTGGACGTCGGATGCCAACACCGGGTCGGTCGGTGCGAGGCTGGCGGCCAGCAGCAACGCAATCGTCCAGGGCAGCTCGAGCATCCAGCCGGCCAGTCCCGTGATCGCGAGGATGCCGAGCGGCATGGTGATCCCCAGCAGCCGCCAGGTCACGGCCCAACGCCGGCGGCCAAACACCCGGTCGATCTTGAGGCCGGCGCCCATCAGCGCGATGATGACAAGCAGTTCGGCAAAGCGCTCGGTGATCTGCGGATAAAGGAGCGGTAAAGGCCGCAGCGTAACCTGTGGCAGCAGGAACAGGACGGCCCCGATGCCGATGCAAACGATCGGGAGGGACAGCGGCAGACGTCTCAGGGCGAGCGGCAGCCACGCTACGAGCGCGATGAGCAAGCCCGTACCGGTGAGTGCGAGGATGTAGGGGTCGGGAAGCAGATACATGTCAGACGAGCCTACGGACGCATGTTCGATCGAACCAGTCATCAAGTGGCGGCCGGCGTCTGACGCTGCGGTTAGACCTCTTCAACGGCCACCCGCACCTCCATGCCGCTGAAATCCTCCGCGGCACCGGCATAGCCCCCGGTGACAGGCATGATCTGCGTGTTGCATCGGCCAACAGCCACCGGGATGAGGTTGGCCGATCCCACCCGGCGATGCGTGGGATCGAAGGCGATCCAGCCCGCGGCGGGAAGATAGACCTCGGCCCAGGCGTGTGTCGATCCTGCGTCGCCCGGAGAGTCGTCAGGATCGTGGAGGTAGCCGGAGACCGCGCGGGCGCCGAAGCCCAAGTGGCGCACGGCATCAATGAACAATGCCGACATGTCTCGGCACGAACCGCTCGCGATCGAGAGCGTCTCGAGCGGCGATTGCGTGCCCTCCTCGTCGCGTGTGCGATAGGCCACGGCGTCAGCGATGCCCGCATTGATGTCCTTCAGCAGCGACAGTGTGTCGACAGCAGACCCGACGACGAAGCTTCGTGCCCAGGTCGCAAGCACGCCTTCGGGATCATCATGCTGCGGATGCAGGAGCGCGCCGAGATCCGCCATCTCTCCTTCCGAATAGCCGAACGGATAGGCGTGCGCGTCGGGCGCGATCCGATAGATGGGCCATGCGAGCGCGCGCTGCTCGACGAGGACCTCGCTTGATATCGCGAGCATGTCTGTCGGGACCGCAAAGCTCGCCGCGGCCACCAGGTTGCCGAACACATCCTGTGCCCACGCCATATCAGCCTTGGGCGAGACGTCGAGCGAGCTGGATAGGATGGTCAGGTCGTGACTGCCGCGCGGCATCAGCATCAGACGATGCGGCTGCAGCGATACGGCGCGCCTGTAGCGATAGATCGTGTCGTGGCGTATCCGGAGCTTCATCAGCGCTAACGCATCAACCCGGCCGCCCGGAGCGCGTCTTCGATGATCCTGCCTACGCCCGCTGGTCCGGTCGGCACCACGATCCTCGGCGGCTCGGCGAGCGGAGGTAGCGGCAGCGGGCGATGGTTCGCAATTGTCCGCACGAGAGTGGCGTTAGCCGGCGCGGCGGTTTCTGAAGGCGAGAGGGGCTCGCCGGTTGCCAATCCCCAGAACTCGCAAATACGATGCGTCGAGGAAATACTCGCCTCCAGCATGTAGGCGCCGCTTCTGCCGCAGCCATCGTCGCTCAACGTATCGAGCGGCGTACCGTGGCCCATGCCGGTAATGCTGTATTCCTCGATCACATCCCGGCCATCATCGTTGCGCCAGACTCGGCGTGGATACCCGTCCACCGCCTCGGTGCGGTCGGGTTCGAGACCGACCCCGTGCAAGGCACGCCACTGGCTGATGATCGCATCCGCGTTGACGGGATTGACGGTCGCGTCGCCGCTTCCGTGCCAGATCGAGATGGTCGGCCAGGGCCCACCATGATCGGAGGCACTGCGAACAAGCCTTGCCAGCTCGGCCTCGCCCGGTCCGCCGCGTCCGCGCATAAGGCCCAAGGCCTCCGGTATCGTGTCGGCGCAGCCATAAGGAAGGCCCGCGATGATCGCCCCACCCGCGAACAGCTCGGGATAGGTTGCGAGCATGACCGACGCCATCGCTCCGCCGGCGGACAGCCCCGTGACGAATATGCGGGCAGGATCGATGTCATGCTGGTTCGCCACGGCAGCGATCATCTGCCGGATCGACAGCGCCTCGCCGCTCTCTCGGCGATTATCTTCGGCGGAAAACCAGTTGAAGCACAGGTTCGGATTGTTTTGCCGTTGCTGCTCGGGAAACAGCAGCACGAAACCACAGCGATCGGCAAGCTGCGACCAGCCCGCGCCGACGTCGTAGCCGGCGGCCGTCTGAGTGCAGCCATGAAGGACGACAACGAGCGCGGGATGCTTCGCAAGCTCGGCAGGAACGTAGGTCGACGCTCGCAGCCGGCCGGGGTTGGAGCCAAATGCACCAACCTCCTTCAATCGGTTCGCCTCGGCGTGCTTGAGGCTCCCCGCCGCCAAGCTGCGGAGCTGGGATAGATGAGCGATCGTATCGGAAAGACGGGGCATCGCAGCCTCCTTGCTAAGAAGCTCTCGCGAGCAGGCGGATCGCACTCTTTGCTGCGCTGCACAAAAGATGGGTTGCGACCCTGGCGTTTGCAAGGGATTCAACGACGGTTCCACCGGCCTAGGCGAGGGAAGATTTGCTACTAACCTGTCTTACCTAACCGGCGGTGCAGATAGTTCTCGTCGAACCCGGCGATCTGGGCGCCCACCAGCGCACCAGCGTCGCAGGCCTCAATGCCGCGGGAGATGTCGTTCTCGGGCTTGAGCAGATCAGCCATGCAATGGGAGAAGGCAGGATGGCCGCCACGACGATCCGTACGATCTTGCTGCCACAAGATCCTTGAACCGCCGTCGATAAGGTGGATCACGGCGGCATAGAAAACCCGGTCGGCACCGGCACATTTGCGAGTGCGGCAGTGTCAAGCAACTCACGGGCAGGTTCGACGCGTTAGTTCCAATCAGGCGCGCCGTCAGCAGATCTTCACGGGACAATGCATCGCCTAATTGGCGCAACGCGGTAACTAAAGCCAGGCCACCGGCTCGACCCCGCTCAAAGATCGGTATCTGACGCGACAGCCAGCAAGCTCGGGAAAGGGACTTTTCGGAAGCGGACTACTTTCGCCGCAGCTGATCGGTTCAAAAAGCTACGACGCCCCCCGATCAGATTAGCCCGCATAGCGTGCCTCGAGAAGGTCGAGTTCGCGGATAAGCTTCCGGGCCATCTCGCTGCCAAGCTTCCGTCGCCGCACCATGCGGAAGATCTCGGTGCGTTCGGCCTTCAGCGCGGCCAGACGCAGATCGAGTTCGATCCGCTCGGATCGACGCCCTTGCGCGTTGTCGGCGGCGTTCCCCTGCCTGGACTCGATGCGCTGGCGATAGCCATCCATGATGCGGGAGGCCGCCGCGACATAGAGATCCGCGTCGTTTCGCCCTTCGGCTAGGTCGTGCTGCACGCGATCTATTTCCGCGATCGCAGCCTGCGCCGCGGCGATCCGCGCACGATCCTCTTCAGCTTGGTGGGACGGCTCAGGGGGCATTTCCAACCCATTCAGCAGCCAGGGCAGGCCGACGCTGGCGACGACCAGCGAGGTGATGATGACGCCCATCGAAAGAAAGATCGCAAGATCCCGGGCAGGGAAGGGGGATCCGTCCATCATCGTAAGCGGAAGAGTTAGCACGCCAGCCAAAGTGATCGCACCGCGCACGCCGGCAAAGGACATCGCGCCGACGAGGCGCCAACTCGGTGTCGAGCGCTGTTCGTTCCGGCCGAACGAGGTGAGCTTGAACGACAGCCATACCCAGGCAAAGCGCAGCGCCGCGAGGCCAAGGTTGATGGCCAGGACGTAGACCGCCAGCCACCAGATGTCATGATGTCCGGTGAGGCGTACCGTCTCGGTCGCACCTGCCAGAATGACCGGCAGCTGTTCTCCCAGCAGCACGAAGATGATGCCGTTGGCAGTGAACTGGATCACGTCCCAGACTGTATTGCGCCGGATTCGCGTCACGGCCTGCGCCTGCCCGCCGCTTTCGACAAAGCCCATGGTGAGGCCGGCGGCGACAGCTGCAAGAATGCCCGAGCAGTGAAACCGCTCGGCGATCAGATAGGCGCCGAACGGAATCAGCAGGCTGATCAGGATCTGCGAGCCGCTATCCTCACCGAGCCGGCGACTGACCCAGTTCTTCGCGCGGCCGACAGTCCAGGTGAGCCCGACACCGACGGCGATACCGCCGAGCGCCACCCAGAGGAAATTGAGCGCGGCCTCCTGAGCCGAAAAGGTGCCGGTCAGCGCGGCCGCTATGGCGAACCGGAGGCAGACCAGTCCGGAGGCATCGTTGAGCAGCGATTCCCCTTCAAGGATATGCATCATCCGCTTGGGAATCGGCACGCGTTGGGCGATTGCGGATACCGCGATCGGGTCGGTTGGCGAGACGACCGCCGCCAGCGCGAAGGCGACGGCGAGCGGCATGGCCGGGATCATCCAGTGGATGAACAGCCCGATGCCGACCACCGTGAAGATAACGAGCCCGAGCGCCAGCTCAAGGATCGTCTTGCCGTCCTTGAACAACTCCTCGCGGGGGATACGCCAGCCATCGAGGAAGAGCAGGGGTGGCAGGAAGAGTAGGAAGAATATCTCGGGATCGAGCGTCACGCGCAAATCGGCAACAAGGCCGATCAGCGCGCCAAGCGCGATCTGGAACAAGGGGCGCGGCAAAGGCAGCGGTAGCAGCCGCGACAGGATTCCGCTCAGGATCACGGCGAGCAGCAGCAGGAGGACAATCGTGATCGTTTCCAATGTACTGCTCGCTCCTTCGATTATGATGGCCTCGTCTCCGGGACGACAAAGCTCGCGATCGAGGCAGGGCATTGTATCCTGGGACCCGGTCTCAGCCATCACCCAATTTCCAAAACTCGTCAAAAGAACGCTTCAACCGTCTCCAACCCTCCAGAACGACCGGGCCGTGAGCTTACTCGCGTCGATGGATTGACAGCAATTGCCCGTCATCATCAGAGGATCACCGATCGATCAATCAAGGGGCGTAACCTTTGTTGCGTAGCCAATGCGGGTCAATTAGCAGATCAGCCGCTCTGTCCCGCGGCCATGAGAATGAGCTCGCTGACTTCGTGCGGATGGGAAAGCAGCGATACATGGCCTGATTCGATCTCGACCGTTGTGGCGTTCATGCGCTTGGACATGAAGCGCTGCAGATCGGGATCGACGACCCGATCCTCGGTCGAGACGGCGTAGAATGACGGCTTTGTACGCCACGCCGCATCGGCCGTCTTGCCCTCCATCAGCGCCTTGTTGAAGGGCCATTGCACCGCATAGAGCGCTCGACCTTGCTCCGGCGGCAGATCGGGCACGAAATCGCGCAGGAAGGATTGTTCGGTCAGTCGCCCCTCGTCGCCGTCGTAGACGATTCCCGAGGCCGCGGGGGGCGCGGGAAATCTCTTGCCGAGCGCGGCATAGTCTTCGCCGGCATCGGGCGCCCGCGCGGCGATGTAAACCAGCGCCGATACGTTCGGGCTCGTGCCAGCCTCGGTGATGATCATACCCCCAAAAGAGTGCCCCACGAGGACGGTCGGGCCGTCCTGCCGCGCAAGCACCTTCTGGCAGGCTGCGACCGCCTCGGGCAGCGTGGTCAGCGGATTCTGGACGGATGTGACGTTGAGTCCGCGCGCCTGAAGGTGCGGTATTACCTCGAGCCAGGATGATCCATCGGCATAGAGACCGTGAATCAGGACGACGTTGCGGGCCCTGGCTGGCGGGATGGTGGGCGCAGCCAAGGATGTGGCAGGTGCCAGCGCGAGCGCGGCTCCTGCAAAAATGCCTGACGAGAAAGTGCGTCGATCGATATCCATAGTATGTTGCTCCGTTCTCTTTGCAGCCGTGCGGCGATCAGGTCCGGTCGGTGGCGGCCCAAAAATCCAGGACCGCCTGTACGAAGAAGTCCGGATCCTCTTCGGGCACGAAATGCCCGCAATCCTTCGCCAGCACCGATCGAAGATCGTCGGCGCTGTCGGAGAGACTCGCGGCCAGGAGCGGCCCGACGCCGCCATCAGCACCGATCGCGAGCACCGGCATCGCCAAGGGTTTCGCCAGCCATTCCGCCAGTTGCTGGATTCCGGCGTCGCTGAACGATTCGTGATAGTAATCGAAGCTGGCCTTGGCGGCGCCTGGCTGCGACAAAGCCCCGGCATATTCGCGGCGCGCATCCTCCTCGATGGCGTCTGGTCGCACCGCCTTGGTCTCCCAGAGATAATCGAGATAGAGCCGCTCACGACCGGCGACGAGCTGCACGGGAAGATCGGGCAAGCGGTTGAAGCCGAAATGCCAGCTCCGCAGGTTGATTTGCTGGCTCGGCAGCGGCTGCTTCTGGCCGGGCCGCGGAATGGTCAGCTCGCACATCACGAGACGGCGAACGTCGGCGGGCCATAGGCTCGCAAGCGCATAGGCGATCGCCGAACCCAGGTCATAGGAGAGGATGTCGATGCCGGAGCCCGTGGACAGCCCCAGCTTGCCGATCAACTCATGGACATCCGTTGCCGCCTCCACGAGCGTGTACCCACATTCGGGCTTCCCGCTGCGTCCCACGCCGCGCGGGTCGATGGCGATCACCCTGCGGCCGTGAGCGATCAGACGGGGCGCCACCTTCCGCCAGGCGTACCAGGTCTGCGGCCATCCAGGGAGCAACAGGACCGGTTCCCCGCTGCCCGCTTCGGCATAATGAATTTCGACCTTGTTCACGAGGATGGTCGCGTGTCGCCACGGAACGGTCGAGGGCGTAAGCTCGGTCATTGCGGATCTCCACGGTTAGCGGACGAGTGATCTCCGGAAAATTCCACCGTCGCTTCTCTCAATTCCTCGGCAAGCCGCGTCATGAAGCGCAGGGCAGCATCGAGTTCGTCGTCCCCATATTCGTCGAGCAATGACGTCGTCCGCTTCACATGATCGCCATAGATGGCGTCGACCGTGGCGATCGCTTGGCGGTCGGCCTTCAGGATCCAGCGCCTGCGATCGCTCGGATCCTGCTCACGGCTCAAAAAGCCGCGCGACGCGAGCTTTTCGACGACCACGCTGAGCGAGGCCTGCGTCAAACCGGTCTCGCGCGCCAGCTGCGATGCCGTCATCGGCCTCTCGTTCCGCACAAGCTGGAAGCATTCGAGCTGCGTTGCCGTTAGTCCGAGCCGCCGCGCCGCCGCTTCCTGAAACAGCACCGTGCGCGCGCCGAACCGTTGGGCGATCAGGACGTAGCGCTCGAACCGCTCACTGGACATCGGCCCTCCATACACTTAGATGATTTAATCATTAGATACACTATGCACTTAGGCCCGTCGCTCCATATGGTCCAGTGCAGACCCAGCCCGCACGAGCGAATGCCGTTTCACCGACGCCGAGAAATGAGAGGTTTTGCCATGACATTCGACGGAAAGATCGCCCTCGTGACCGGTGCCGCGACCGGCATCGGCGCGGCCATTGCAGCCGGGCTCGCCGCCGCCGGCGCGCATGTCGTCGGAGCCGACCTCGATTGGAAGGAGCAGGCAAGCGCATCGGGGATCGAACACGTCCGCTGCGACGTCGCCGACCCGTCGAGCGTCGAGGCATGTGTGGCCGACATTGTCGCCCGCCATGGCGGCGTCGATATCCTCGTCAACAATGCCGCCCTGGCCACCGACATTGCGCTCCAGCCCTTCGAACAGATTGCGCCGCAGGAGTGGACCCGTGTCCTGACGGTCAACACCCTCAGCCAGTTTCTGTGCAGCAAGGCGGTCATTCCGCACATGCGGGAGAAAAAGTCGGGGCGTATCATCAATCTGACGTCGGGCACCGCCTTCGTCGGCACACCCAACATGCTGCATTATGTCGCCAGCAAAGGGGCGATCGTGGCGATGACGCGCTCGCTTGCAAAGGAAGTCGGCCGCGACGGCATCACCGTCAACGCGATCGCCCCTGGCCTCACCGTGACCGAGGGTATCCGCAGCAACAAGGATTATTCGGAAGAGATGCTGGCCGGCGTGATCGCCGGGCGCGCCATCCCGCGCGAGGAGCGTGCGGAGGATCTCGTCGGCACCGCCTTGTTTCTGGCGAGCGAGGCGGCCGCGTTCGTCACCGGCCAGATCATCGTCGTCGATGGCGGCGCAACATTTCACTGATCTTGGGAAAAGTCACAACGATCCAGGAGGTACGCATGCAGTTCGTCGTCCTTGGCCATTTCAACGACAGGTTCAACGAGATGTCTCCCAAGGAGCAGCGGGAGGGCAGCCACGCCGAATGGGCGAAGTCGCGCGAATATTATGCGAAAGGGTATCTGCGCCGCATCTGGGTCTATGAGAAGGACCAGGGCATCATGTCGCTTTTCGAGACGGACTCGCGCGAGCACATGGAGACACTCATCGCCGATTATCCGGGTGTGAAAGCGGGATGGGTGACTGCGGAAATTCGATTGCTGGAGCCCTATTGGGGATTCTTTCCGGAACTCGCCGAGGAACGAAACCGGGTGACCGGCCACGGCGACGGCCCAGAACCGCAAAATTGACCAGAGCGCCGCTGATGCCGGCGCGACGGTTCATAGACCTGTCGGGACGATCCCATGCCCATATCGCTTAACCACACCATCGTCTGGTCGTCCGATCCGGCACGGTCGGCACGCTTCATGGCCACGATCCTGGGGCGGCCCGCACCGGTCCGCTTCGGTCATTTCGAGGTGGTGCAGCTCGACAATGATGTCTCGCTCGACTTCGCCGCGGTTCAAGCACCAATCCAGTCGCAACATTATGCCTTCCTGATCGGTGAGGAGGATTTCGACACGATCTTCGCTCGTATCCGTGAGCAGGGTTTCGGCTACTGGGCTGATCCGATGCGCGGTCGTCCGGGCGAGATCAATCGCGACGATGGCGGCAGGGGCGTGTATTTCGCGGATCCCGACGACCATCTTCTTGAAGTCATCACCCGGCCATATGGGGGAGGCTAAAACGGCGCCAATGACAACGCCGAATGTTTTTGCCTTTTTTGGGACAGTAGTCTGGCACCGAAATGGCGTGGCTTCGGAATCCTCGTAGCGGAAGTCGCGCTGGCGGCTGATCGGTCGCAAATTCGAGGCGGCTTGTCCGACATCTCTTGGCGCGCGTGAGCCCTCTAGCCAGGGTGCGCAGCGCCACTGTATTGCTTCACGCTGCCAAAGCTATGCCCTTTGCACTGCAAGAGCATATCATTAGCCCTTTCCGAATAAGCTCGGGCGATGTCGCGGTATTGAGCCAGATCTCTCATTCTGGCCGGATGCATTCCGGGGACAGGGTCAACAACACCCGGTCTCTGGTCCCGGCTGGATCAAAACCGGGGATCACTTCACATGGGGCTCCTGATGCGTTAGACTTGCGCGCGCAGCTCTGACAGTCTGTTCTGGCAGAGGTCGTTGACGATCGTGCCAAGCACCTCAACGCGTTCGGAGAGGAATTTGAATTCTTCTTCAGTTATTATGAATTGCCCGGCGTGCTTGGCTTTCACATAGGCATCTTTGAGTTTGTTGAACATCGCTTCCTGCTTGCGTGTCTGCCTTGGCCAGGCTTCAACGAGTCGCGCAGAAAGCGTTTCGGCGCGCGTCCGGAGGAATTTGATGTTGTGGCTATAGGGCGTATAGAAAGTATGAACGAGAAGGACGCAGTAATAGAGCCGCTCGCATGCCTGCTGAAGATTATATCCTGCGTCGGCCAGCAGCTTGTTGTCATAGGAAAACTGATAAAGCATTCGAGCCGATACGGCGAGGCCGAACCATTTGTCGAAATATTCCTGCGCCATGACGTAGGCTTGTTGAGGCGTCTTGGGCATAGGTTCGTGTAGCTCGCTGCTGTCGACCTGATACAAGGCGATACCGTCGCGCGCGATGTCCATGAAGAAATAGCGCCCATGTGCCAGTCCATCGTTCACTTCCTGCAGGGTGTGAACGATGAAATTGACCGGCGTGCGCAGGCGGTTGAGGATCATGGTTTCCCGGTCGAGATGTTCTTCCGCCTTCTCCCAATATTCAGCCCTATCCGTCAGCTCCTTCTGATTGACGATGATGAGCAGGTCAAAATCCGATCGATAGCCCCGCTCGGTATGTGGCTCATGCACCCATCGTCCGGTCGCATAGGAGCCGTAGAGGATGATCTTGAGGATACGACCGAGCTTGCGAGCGCCGGTCGGCTCGCCATGCGCATCCTCGAACTCCTCAAAGAGGATCTGGATAACCCGGTCAAGTTCACGCCGCTTGCTTACCGGAAGATGGTCAAGTTCGGTTTTCATCGTCTAAAATCATCCGAGTCAGCTGAGAGGGAAGCGCGATGGTTCGTCTTCCCAAGGATTGAAGATTATGGCGCCGCTGTGTCGCGTATCCTTGGTGTTCCGCGTCACGAGAAAGAGGTCGTGCTCGATCGCGGTCGCCGCAAGCAGCGTATCGACCACCGGCGGGGACCGCCCCGTCCGTCGCTTCATATCTCCTGAAATTGCGCCCCAGCGGCAAACGATCGCATCGTCGACCGAGAGGAGCCGGTTGCTGAAGCGTTCGGCGAGCGCGTCGCGCGCTGCAATGTAGCGCGAACGATCGTAATGGTCCGGCTCAAGATTATGGATGCCCTCGTCGTACTCCGCGAGGGTCAAAACGCTCAGGAACATCAGGTGTTCGGGTTGAACGGTCGCCCACGCCTTGACGCTCGGCGCTTCGTTCGGGTTCGCCAACGCAGACACGATGTGGGTATCCAGTAGCCATCCTTTCACAAGGCGACATCCCGCCCATGGTCGATCTCGCGGTCAAGATTGAGGCCATCGAGCCCGAGGCTCTCGAGGAACGGAACGAACGCAGGTCTTCCGGCATCCCTGGGCAGCAGGCGGTCCAGTTCATCGACGCTTATAACCACCACGGCTTCCCGGCCGCGGAGAGTGACGCGCTGCGGTCCCTCGCTCTGGGCACGCCGGACCACTTCGCTGAACCGGGCCTTGGCATCCTCGAGTTTCCAGGTGCCGCCCGGACCGGGATTATTGCGTTCACTCTTGCGAAAGGCTGTGCCCATCTCCAAGCCTCCTGACTAGCTAGTCAGCTATAGCTGGTGGTGGGCGCCATTGCAAGCAAATCAAGCGATTCAAGTCAGAGATCGACATAAGTTTTTACGAAATGGCAAGCGAGCGCAGCTGTCTCGGTAAACCTTCCGCGTGTGCGTAAACATCACCGTGAAGATCCATGAACCAGAACCGGACCCTGCAGCAGCTAAGGGAGTTCGCGAAAGAAGGCGGAATGGATCCCCTGCATCAGTTCAGTGAGGCCTGCCGCACCGAACTCAATCGCTTTTGCGATCCGCGACTCTCGTGGCCCGAACCATCGTCGGATGTCGCAAGCCGCGCCGTTCGAGCAGCGCTACGGCGATATGCTGCGCAGGATTTCCTCCAGACGCCTTTCTCCGTCCACCGTTTGGGCACCTCGCGCCAGTCCGCCTCGGATCAGCGCCTCAGCCGCTGGCTCGGCGAAGAGCCTGCTCCATTCCGCTTGCTCGCGCACGAAGCCCGCCCCGAGATCGGGAGGCGGCAGCACACGCTTGGCTGCCTGCGCCACGCCAGCTGGCAAGGCAGCGATATGGCGGGCCAGCGTATCGACGAAATCGTCGAGCTCGGTTGCGGGCAGCGCCCGGTTGATCCAACCATAGGCGGCGGCCTCCTCCGCGCTGAAGACGCCGCCTCCCAGGATGATCTCCAGGATGCGACCGCGGCTCATGCGCGTGGAAAGATATTGCATCGCGCCTCCGCTCGGCACGATGCCCATGAGTGCCTCGACCTGGCCGAGACCGGCTCGTCCGATCGCTCCGAAGGCCATATCGCAGGCGGCGATGAACTCGGCGCCGCCGCCCCGCGCAACGCCAGCGAGCTTCACGATGGTTACTTGCGGAAGCTCGCGAACCAGTTCCCCTAGCGCCTGAAAGACATTTAGGCCGGCGGGCACATCACGCGCGATCTCGTCGAACGCATGCGGATCGTCGATCAATGCCATATCCACATGAGCGATGAAGAAGTCGGGAGAACCGCTCTCGAAGACGACCACGCGCGTTGCGTCATCGTCGCGAACCTTGATCAGAAAATTCCGCAGGTCCGTCATGAGCGCGGCGTCGAGGACGTTGACCGGTGGATTTTCGATCGTGACGGTCATGACGCCCGAATGGTGCGCGACGCGGAGTTTCTGATAGTGATCTGACATTCAAGCCTCTCGATCTTTGGCGGCGGCCGCTTTTGTCGAATCCATATCGTCTCGAGAAGGGGATCAGTAGCTCCGGAACCGTGGTAACTGTGTCACGCAAGCAGGAACGCCCGCGATGCCGGCGTCGCCGTGGCTTGCGACGCTGAGGCACGGTTGGAATGTCTCTCGGCATCAAGCGGGACCTTGGCCTAAGTCAGTCGCTCCATCTCGCAGGCGCCGCAGTCGCCGGAGTGACCGACAACGTGGCTCCGCGACCTGATGCCCTTGACCGATTGGGCAACGATGATTCGCAGCAATCGCGGCGCTGCTTGACTGGTAAGCGCGATGGCGTTCCGCATTACGCGACACAGCAAATCATTTTGTGGAGCTACTGGCGCGTCCGCAGGATTGCTAACCCGACTAGGAGGCCAGTGCGACAAGCCGACCACGAAGTTGCTCGCACCGCGGACGAACCGCAGCGCCTCGTCCGAGCATTACCAGGAGTCCCCATGCTACGCCTTGTCGCCAGTAAACGCGCCGCTCTTGTATCCGTTGGCATCGTTACGATGCTCTGCATGGGTTTCGTGGGAGACGAGGCGAGCGCCCAAGGCTGGAACCGGAAGCAACGCGAGGACGCGCGCACCTGCGAAAGCTTCGGCAACAGGTACGGCACACCCGCCTTCAGCGATTGCATGTTGGCGCAACAGCACAGGCGCGACACCAAGCAACTCCGCTCGATTGAGGAGACCGAAAGGCTCTCACAGATCGCCAAGGACGGCCAGATCATGGCCGAACGGGCGCGCCAGCAGCGTTGCGAACGCAACCCGGACCGCCGCGAATGCCGACGGCGATAGCTGCGCGGGTACTCAGAGCCATTTCGAATATCTTAGGGGCGATTGTAAAATGATCAGGAAAGTATTGATCGGGTTCGTAGCGATTGCGTGGTTCTCCGCAGTTCAGGCGCAGCCGGCGCCGGAGAACTCCGGCGCTGATCTGATCGTTTTCAACGCGAAGATCTATACTGGCAACCGTGCTCAGCCAGAGGCGACGGCATTGGCCGTCAAGGACGGCCGGATCTATTCGGTCGGCCCCGATGCGGCCATCCTGGCCTTGAAGAACCCTACGACCAGGGTGATCGATGCCCACAGCCGTAGGGTCGTGCCTGGCATTGTCGATGCCCATATCCACGTCCTCAATGACCTGGCCTTCAACTACAATGTCCGCTGGGATGGCGTGCCGACGCTGCGCCAGGCATTGACGATGCTTCGCGAGCAGGCCGGACGCACGCCGGAAGGTCAGTGGGTCAAGGTAATCGGAGGTTGGTCTCCTTATCAGTTCAAGGAGAACCGCTTCCCGACGCTGGACGAGCTGCACGAAGCGGTGCCCAATCATCCCGCGATCGTACAATATTCCTACAATCAGGCCTTCTTGAACAAGCAGGCGATGGCGGCGCTCGGCGTAGGGACTGATCGGTTTCCGAAGCTCGACGGCGTCGAAATCGAAAAAGACGGCCGCGGAAATCCCACCGGCGTGGTCCACGGCTACACGTGGCTGTTTCTCGCCCTGGAAGCCATGGTGCCGCAGCCCAGTTTCGACGAACAGGTGAGTTCGCTGGCTTATAGCGTTCACGGCCTGAACCGGTTCGGCGTGACCTCGATTATCGATAACGGCGGCAGATGGCCATACCCTGAGGCGCAGGCAAGGGTAAACGTGCTTGCTCGCGACAACCGCCTCAATGTGCGCATGCCCTTTGTGGATCTGCAACTTGGCAACGGCGAGCCGGTGAACATGGTGGATCTGGAGCTCGATGCGATCACGAAGACAGCGCCGATCAGCCCCGGACAGAACCTGCACCCCGCCTTGGCGCACGGGCATGAGTATCGTGGAGCCGGCGAGGTCTTGAGTGGGGAAGTGCACGACCACGAGAATTTCGACCGCCCGGCGGTCGTCATCGAGCCTGAGAAGATGCGGCGCTTCGTCGAGGAGGACGTGAAGAAGCTGGTCGAGCGGCGCATCCCGTTCCGCATGCACATCAGCTACAACGAGAACATCTCTCCCTTCCTCGATGCTCTGGAGAAGGTGAACGAAACGGTTCCGCTCGATGGCCTGCGGTGGAGCCTCGAACACGCCGAGACTATCAGCCCGCAGAACATCGCTCGGGTCAAGAAGCTGGGGGGTGGTATCGCCTTGGATGGCAAGATGGCGCTGCACGCCGATGGCTTCATCAAGACATATGGTCGGGAGAAAGCCTTGGAGACGCCGCGACTTCGTATGCTCGTCGACAGCGGCATCCCACTGGCCATGACTACCGACGCCTTCCGGGCAGCGACGTACAATCCGTGGATTGGCATAAGCTGGATGGTGACCGGCAAGTCCGTGTCCGGATCCGAAGCTCTCGCCAAGGATAACCGGCTTACCCGATCCGAGGCGCTGAAGCTGTTCACCATCGGAGGGGCATGGTTCATGAACGCAGAAGCAGAAATCGGCGCCATCGCTCCCGGATATTTGGCGGACTTCGCGGTGCTCGACAGGGATTATTTCGCCGTGCCGGAGGACCAGATCAAGTCGGTCTCCTCTGTCTTGACGGTCATGAACGGCAAGGTCGTCTTCGGCGCGCAGGATTATGGCAATCTTTCGCCAGAGCTGCCCGCGATCCTTCCGACATGGTCGCCCCTCAAATATTTCGGGACCTACTACGGAGAGAAGTAAATTCAAACGACAGACCTGGAGGCGGGTAGGCGCTTCGTCCTGACATCGCGATAACTGCCAACATGATCGCATGAAGGGTGGCCGTGCTCTTTGTTCGACCGCGACAGCCACAGTCTCTATGTCGAGAGCGCTTCCGTACCCTCGGTTGAGCGCCCGAAACACTCGATCAGCATCTCGGTGAGGACCCGAACCTTACGCGACGGGTGCTGTCCCGGCGGACGGACGACGTAAATGCCGTGCTCAGGGATGGGATGATGCGGCATCACTGGCACCAGCGCGCCCGAGTCCAGATGCTCCTGGATAAGGTCGTTAGGAAGAGCTGCGATCCCGATCCCGGCCACCGCAGCGGCGACGAGGGCAACGCCGTTGTCAGCCTTGAACCGACCTTGCGGTCGCATCGTGATGACCTTGTCATCGACCGTAGCGAGCCATGTCTCGGTTCCCTGCATCAGCGCCTGATGGGTCACTAGCTCCTCGGGCGTTTCCGGTGATCCGTGCTTTGCAATGTAGGCCGGCGACGCGACATACTTGCCGATAAGCGGCCCAATTCTTCTGGCGATCAGGTTGGAATCGGGCAGCATGCCGACGCGGATCGCGCAATCGTATCCCTCACCGATCAGGTCGACGAAGCGATCCGTATAGGCGGCGTGGATGTGTAGTTCCGGATGGCGCGAGGCCATATCGGCTAGGACGGGCGCGAAGTGCGTCGGTCCAAATGACAGCGGCGCTGCGACGCGGAGGCGTCCTCTCAACTCGCCGGCCGGCAGAACTGTTTCCTTGGCGAGATCTATCTCGGCGACCACCCGCGCGGCGTATTCCCGGAACGTCGCGCCGGCTTCGGTGAGCGCGGCACCCCGTGTAGTGCGGGCGACAAGCTGGACGCTCAACTCCGCCTCAAGCCGGACGAGCCGCCGGCTGACCATCGATTTGGATATGCCGAGCCGGCGCGAGGCGGGCGTCACGCCACCCGCGTCGGCGACCTCGACGAACGTCCGCAGATCCTCAATTTCCATTCAGCGTTCCCCTTCGTGCGACACAGCACATCGTCCGGCGATGCTACCGCACCGGAAAGGGGAATGGCAACATTCAAACCCGGGACGTCGTCTCGATCGATCCCTCGGCGATCCACGGAACCAATTTAGGAAGGAAGACCCGCCATGACATTCCGCAACGGCCTAGACTCGCTTCTTCGCCCCGAAGACTCAGTGCTCGTTCTGATCGACCATCAGCCCTATCAGCTCGCAAACCTGAACAGCCACGATCCGCAGGCGGTGGTCAATCTCACGACCGCGCTGGCGAAGCTGGCAAAAGCCTTCAACGTTCCGACCGTTCTCACCAGTGTGATCGCGGGTCGCGGTGGCCTCCTCTTCAAGCAGATCACCGACGTCTTTCCTGGCCAGGAGGTCATCGACCGGACCTGGGTGAACACTTGGCAGGACAAGAAGGTGGTGGACGCGGTCAAGGCGACCGGCCGTAAGCAACTCATCATCGCGGGCCTTTGGACCGAAGTCTGCGTCGCGATGCCTGTGATCCAGGCCGCCGGCGAAGGTTGGGACGTGACGGTGATCACCGACGCGTCAGGCGGCATTTCGAAGGAGTCTCACGAGGTTGCCGTCCAGCGGATGATCGCGGCTGGCGCGAACCCGATGACCGTGATGGCGCTTGCTGGCGAATGGCAGCGCGACTGGGCGCGTACCGAGCACGTCGAAGAACTGACCGAGATCCTCATCCAGCACTTCGCCGGCAGCGGCATCGCGTATCTGTGGGAGCAGCAGCTCCTCAAGACCCCCGTCGAGTCCGACGCGGGCTGATCGCGATGGTTGGCGAGTATCGGCTAGGCGCGCTGCGGAAGACTGGTGTCATGTCGATGCTCGCCATCACCATGCTTCGGCTCAGACGCGCAAGACGTCTTCCCTCCGGCGATGGCGGTCAACGCAACGTTTCGCTCACCAATGCCGGATGGCGCCTGATTTTCGTCGCGGCCGCCGCGGCGATACCTTTTGCGGCAAGCGCGCAGGTTTCGACCAACGTGGAGCGAGCCCCAACGCTGACCATCGAGCGCTATTCGGAAGATTGGTCCTGGCTCGCCGATCCCGCGAAACGGAAGGGGGACTGGGCGGAGCCTCTCAAATATATTCCGCTGAACGACGACGGCTCGATTTATCTTACGACTGGCCTCGAGGCGCGTTCACGCTTCGAAGGCTACGACAATGTGAACTGGGGGGCATCGCCGAACGACAGTTACGTCTGGAATCGTCTGATGCCTTACGCCGATCTCCACGTCGGCAACGTCCGGTTTTTTGCGATGCCCATCCTTTCGGGGATTTCAGGAACAGACCGGCCGAAAGGGCCGGCGGACGCGACGGGCGTCGACATGCTGCAGGCTTTTGTCGACGTGGACTTCGCAGTGGCGGGCGATGACTCGCTTCGGCTATCGGCCGGGCGGAAGCTGGTGTCATTCGGTTCTGGACGGTTCATCGACAGGCGCTATGGAACCGGCGTTCCGCTGCCGTTCGACGGATTTGAAGCGATCTACACCGGCCAGACACGCCAAGTGACAGGCTTCTACCTTCAGCCGGTCGACACAAGGCTGGGAGACTTCAATGACCGACGTTCGCGCATCAAGGAGGTATGGGGCGTCTACGCCACACAGTGGCTCGACGCGACGCATCTGAACGGCTTCGATGTGTATTACATCGGCCTGGAAGATCAGAACGCTGTCTTCGATCAGGGATCCGGCAGGCAACTGGCGCACACCTTCGGTTCGAGGATCTTCGGAGACAATGGCACCTGGTATTGGAACGTCGAGGCCGCGTACCAGCGCGGCACGTTTGCGGGCCACCAATCGGAGGCGTGGGGCGCGGGGTTCGAGACGCGATATCGCTTCCGGGACACGTACCTGCGGCCCGAGATCGGTCTCACGGCCGACGTCGTATCCGGCGACGATGACCCAAACGATCCGAAGCTGGGAACACTGAATCCGCTCTTTCCCAATGGCAAGTATTTCGGAGCGTTGTCGCCGATCGGTCCAAGAAACCTCATTCACGTCCGACCATCGATTACGGTTTATCCGCACGAGAATGTCGCGGTGTCGCTGACCGGGGTGGCTTATTGGCGTCAGAGCACTAACGACGGGATCTACTCGATCCCCGGATTTCTGGTGCGCAGCGGCAAGGATAGCGACGCGCGGTTCGTCGGAAAGCAGATCGAACTTGGCGTAAGCTGGCAGGCGACGCCGAACTTGAACGTGACCGGATCGCTCAGTGCTTTCCAACCCGGTGACTTCATCCGTGACACGGGCTCGGCGCAGACCATCAAGATGATCGGCCTGCAGACGACTTTCAGGTTTTGATGTGCCGCCGATCGCATTCAATGCGGTGCTCGCGGGATGCGCTCTTGCATGATCCGCCGTGCCACTCTGCTGACAGGCGATTTCAAGGCGATGCCAGTCGTCGCCGACTAACACCCGCGAACGTAAGAGGCATCATCAATGGCTGACTTCATACCGCCGGCACCAAACGGCAATTCTCCATTCGCTGACATGCGCGGCCACCACGTGGCAGTCCGCACCCCTGATCTGGAAGCCTTCAGGCGCTGGTATGTCGAGGTGCTCGATTTCCGCCTGGTGGCGGAGTGGCAGGTCGACCGGTTGACGCTCGCCTTTATCGCTCCCCCGACAGACGATGATTTCTACATCGAGATACTCGGTGGATCAGAACCCGCGCCGCAGGACGCGCATCCATTCAGGGACCTTGAGAGCAGCTTGGCCTATGCTGGCTATCACCACTTCTGTCTGAATGTGGCCAGCATTGAGACGACCGTGGAGGAGCTTCGTAGGCGCGACGTAAAGATCGTCGTCGAACCGGTCTTGGTCGAGGCTATCAGCCGCCGGATCGCTTTCTTCGCCGACCCCTTCGGAAACCTGGTGGAGTTGGCGGAGGTACTCGCGTGATCCCTGCGGCACCGACCATTTGCCTGGGGCGCGGTCGGGCAGCCTTGTTGGGTAGGGAAACCCGGCGATCCGGCGCGGTCGATCAATGCCCGACCGGCATAGCCCGGAAGCTGCGCGACATTAAGCGAAAGGAGTATCTTCCATGGAAATAGGCATCGACAGCTTTGCGGCGATCCTGCCTGATCCCGCTACTGGTGCGCTGCCGTCGGCGACGGACCGCATGGCGGACCTGCTTGACGAGGTCGAGGTTGCCGACCGTGTCGGGCTCGACGTGTTCGGCATCGGGGAACACCATCGCGCGGAATTCCTGGATTCCGCGCCGTCGATCATTCTCGCCGCGGCTGCTGCACGCACCAGCCGTATCCGGCTGACCAGCGCGGTGACGATCCTGAGCGCGGCCGATCCGGTGCGCGTGTTCCAGGAGTTCGCGACCATCGACCTGATCTCGAAGGGACGCGCCGAGCTTGTCGTCGGGCGGGGGTCGTTCGGCGAGGCGTTCCCTCTGTTCGGTCTCGATACGCGTGCCTATGACGAGCTGTTTGCGGAGAATCTCGAACTCTTCCTGAAGCTCGGCGAAACGAGCCACCCGACCTGGCAAGGTCAGTTTCGGCCGGCGCTCAACGGTCAGGGTGTCTTCCCGCGGCCTCATCAGCCGCGCCTCCCGGTTTGGGTCGGCGTTGGTGGCTCGCCGCAATCGTTCGCGCGCGCCGGAACGCTAGGCCTTCCGCTGATGGTGGCCATTATCGGTGGGACGTTTGATCGGTTCAGGCCGGCGGTCGATTACTATCGCGAGGCAGGCGCCGAGGCGGGACATGATGCCGGCAAACTCAAGGTCGGCATTCACGCGATGGGTTTCGTCGGTGAGACCGACGCCGCGGCGCGCGACGCCTTCTTTCCCGGCTGGGCGCACCTGACCGGCAAGGTCGGCCGCGAGCGCGGCTGGTCGCCGCCGACACGCGCGCAGTTCGACGACATGGCCGGCCCGGAAGGCGCGTTCCTGGTCGGCAGCCCGGAAACGGTGGCGGCGAAGATGTTGCGCGCCAGCGAGACGCTGGGCGGCGTCTCCCGCATCACCTTCCAAATGAGTACTGCGTCGCTCGAGACGGCCGCGATGAAAAGGTCGATCGAACTCCTCGGCACTGAAGTCGCTCCCATGGTGCGGGAACGCCTTCGAACAGGATGAGGCTTTCCACTTTCGAGCAAAGGGCACGACATGCCGACGCGCATTAGACGGTCCGGTCGATCCGTCGTGGTAACGGGTGCCGGGCGTGGTCTTGGACGTGAGATCGCGCTTGGGCTCGCCGCCAAGCGCTACATCGTCTTCGGCACCGCCAATTCTTCACAGGAGGCGGAGGATCTACGGCGTGCATCCAACGGGCGTGTCAGTCTGGCGGTATGCGATCTGAAGAATGCAGGGCCGGTGAGTGCTTGGGCCGCAGGAGTGTCCGAGGCGATCGGGGCTTCCGGGCTCGATATTCTCATCAACAACACGACACACCTGCCGCCAGGTCCACTCGAACTTCTCCCGCTGGAGGAGGTCCGTCAGGGATTTGAAGCGAATGTGTTCGGCGGGCTCGCGGTGATCAACGCCTTCCTTCCGGCATTGCGGATGGCGCACGGACGCATCGTCCAGATCAGTTCATGGACGGCGGACACGCCTCGTCACTTTGATGGCGTATCGGGCGCGTCGCAGGCGGCAATGGAGGCCTTCTCGGCTGCCTACCGGGCAGAGCTGAAGCCCTTCGGTATCGACGTCATCGTCGCATCGATGAGCGATCTCGAAGCGGCCGGTTCGCGCGCTACCGCGGCATTGGCGCAGATCGACCACAGCATGACGGCGGCTCAGCGGAAGCTCTATGGCAAGCGCCTACGCGTCTGTATGGAGAAGCTCGCCGGCTCCGCAGCGCAGGGCGAACCGACCACGGTTGCGGCGCGCGTGGTGGAGCTATCGATCCAACGGCATGTTCCGCCCAGATCGTCGATCGATCGTGATGCGGAACACATGATGCGCGCAATCCGCGAACAAACTGACGCGGAACTTGATGCGCTTCGAATCCAACTGGCCGGACCCAACTGATTTCACCACCCAAGGCCGGATGGATCGGTGCGTGAGCAACCCAGTTCAGCCCTGTGGCGGTGACGCGCGGGTGGCGCCGTCGCGCCATGCACGGCCGCTACAGGAACGAACATTCTGTCCGTCGGGCGGGCGCCGGTTCAGGGGGAAAGCACGCGTTCGACTCCCGTGGATCTTACCCCGCCCGGGCCAGGACGGTCAGGAGAGTTCCGCATTCTGCGACACAGCTTGTCATCGGGCGATGCTACTGAGCCGCCTAGCGGAATGGTACGTTCCAATTCAGAGGGAGAATGGAGCGCTGTATGGACCAAATTCTCGCAATCAATAGCAGCACCTCGGGCGAGGGATCTGTCTCGCGTGCCTTAGTCGAGGAGACCGTGCAGTTCCTGCTGGCGGCGAACCCCGATGCCGTCGTCACGCATCGCGACCTGGGCGGCGACCCGATACCGCATCTGACGCCGAAAACCGTCGCCGGCATTCGCGCCGTCGCGGCGACTGAGGATGAGCTCGTTACCAAGTCGCTATCGGACGATCTGATCGCTGAACTGCAGCACGCGACGGTCCTCGTGATCGGCGCGCCGATGTATAACTTCAGCATTCCGTCGTCGCTGCGCACCTGGTTCGACCACGTGCTTCGTCCGCGCGTCACGTTCGCCTACGGCGAGTCCGGACCGGAAGGATTGCTCAAGGGCATTCGCGCCATCGTGATCCAGTCGCGTGGCGGTCTCTATACCGAGGGGCCGGCCAAGGTCATCGACTTCCAGGAGCCCTACCTCAAACAACTGCTTGGCTTTGTCGGGATCACCGACGTTGCGTTTGTCCACGCCGAGAGGATCGGTTTTGGTCCCGAAGCGCGTGACGCGGGGATCGCGCATGCGAGGTCGCAGATCGCGGCGGCCGTTGCGCGGATCGCTGCCGACGGGTCCGCCGTGCCCGATCAGGCGGAGGGCTGAGCGGTTCCGCGGGAAGCGTGACGCGGAGCTGACGTTGGGCACCGTTCGCCAGACCATGGCCTCTAAGCCGGCCGCACTGCGATTGTGGCCGACCTGCGTCACAGGAAGACATTCCAACGAGAAGGATTGACCAGTAGATGTCAACACTGACGACAAAGGATGGCACCCGCCTTTTCTACAAGGATTGGGGACCGCGCGACGCCCAACCCATCATGTTCCATCACGGTTGGCCACTGAGCTCCGACGACTGGGACAACCAGATGCTGTTCTTTCTCGGCAAAGGCTACCGTGTGGTCGCGCATGACCGGCGCGGCCATGGCCGCTCGGATCAGACCGATACCGGCAACGAGATGGATACCTATGCGGCCGACGTCGCGGAACTGGCCGAAGCGCTGGATCTGAAGGACGCGGTGCACATTGGGCATTCCACGGGTGGTGGCGAAGTGATCCGCTACGTCGCACGCAGCGCACCGGGGCGCGTCGCCAAGGCCGTCCTGGTGGGCGCGGTGCCGCCCATCATGCTGGCGACGGAGCGCTATCCCGGCGGGCTGCCGATGTCGGTGTTCGACGGGTTTCGCGAAGCGCTTAGAAAGAACCGCCCGCAATTCTTCCTCGATGTTCCCAGCGGCCCGTTCTACGGCTTCAATCGCGACGGCGCAGAAATCAGCGAAGGCCTGATCCGCAACTGGTGGCGCCAAGGCATGATGGGCGGCGCGAAGGCCCACCACGACTGTATCGCCGCGTTCTCCGAAACCGATTTCACTGAGGATCTGCAGGCGGTCTCGCTGCCCGTCCTGCTGATGCACGGCGAAGACGATCAGGTCGTACCGCTCGAGGCATCCGCCCGCACTGCGATCAAGCTTCTCCCGAACGGCACCCTGAAAACATATCCTGATCTGTCACACGGCATGTTCGCAACGCATCCCGACATTATCAACGCCGACTTGTTGGCGTTTATCAAGGGGGAGACTCTGGCGTGAGCGCTGTCGAGGACAATCCTGTCGAGCGCCGCTTCGAGCTGCCGATCGACGAAACCCATGAAGTGGCTGCGGCCTATTACCGGATCGACGGCGACAGGATCGTGCTGACCCATACGATCGTGCCCAAACGCTTCTCCGGCCAAGGGCTCGGATCGAAGCTCGCGCACGGCACCTTTGAGACGATCCGCGCCTCAGGGCGCAAGGTGATTCTGCTCTGCCCCTTCATGGCCGCCTACTACGCGAGTCATCCCGAATATGCCGACATCGTCGCACCGGAGAGCCCCCATGATTGAAATGGTCATCGATCAGCGTCGCCGCGACCTGGGCGGCGGCTTCGAAGTCGGTCGTGTCCTGCCATTCGCCAAGCGGCGCATGGTCGGCCCATTCATCTTCTTCGACCACATGGGGCCGGTCGATCTGGCTCCCGGCCTCGACCGCAAGTTCGACGTGAGGGCACATCCCCACGTCGGGCTTTCGACCGTGAGCTATCTGTTCTCGGGCGAGATCATGCACCGGGACAGCCTGGGCTACGAGCAGCCGATCCGGCCGCAGGAAGTGAACTGGATGACGGCCGGCAGCGGCATCACCCACAGCGAGCGTTTCGAGCACGCCCGCGCGGTCGGCGACCGACTGCATGGTATCCAGGCATGGGTCGCGCTGCCTGAGGAGTTCGAGGAGACGGCGCCATCCTTCACCCACTACGCGGGGACGAACCTGCCGCACTGGAATGACGGCGGGGTTGTCGGTCATCTCATCGCCGGCAGCGCCTACGGCCTCACGGCGGGTGCCAAGACCCACTCGCCACTCTTCTACGCCCATCTCGAGATGGACCCGGGCGCGGTCGCCGAAATCCCGGACAAGTATGAGGAACGCGCGCTCTACATCGCGGCGGGTGCGGTCGAGATGAACGGCATACTCTACGAGGCTGGCCAGATGCTGGTGGTGGGCCCGGGTGCCTCACATTTCAGGGCCAAGACGCATTCGACCGTCATGGTCCTAGGCGGCGAGCCGATCGGTGAACGCCACATCTTCTGGAACTTCGTGTCGTCCTCGAAGGATCGGCTCGCCCAGGCGGCAGCCGACTGGAAGGCGGGCCGCATGAAGCTGCCGGATGCGGACGATGCCGAATTCATCCCACTGCCGGACGAGCCGGCGCAACCGGCTAGCGCCGAAAAATGAGCGGCTCGGTGTCGACCAGCGTCGAACTTGTGGCGGCGCTCTTCCTCGCTGGCAGCGGTCAGGCAGGATCGCCGGCAAGGGCGCAGGGCGCACCTGCGCCCGCGTCCCGCGAACCGACTCCAACGACCTCCGAGGTGACGGTCATACCCTTCGAGTTGGCGGACAACCTTGTCCGGATATCGGTGGACGTGAACGGACAGCGACGAAGCGGGGTTCTCGACAGTGGGGCGGGTGCGGTGCTCATCGACCGGCAGGCCAGCAAGGAACTCGGCCTTAGCGAGGGTGGCTCGGCCGGTGATGCCGCCGGTGGCGGCAACGAAGCGAAGGCGCTTATGCCCGTCACAATTTCGCGGCTGGTGGCGGGGCCATTCCGCTTTGAGAAGCTCGCCGCATACGCGGTCGACCTTCGCAATCTGTCATCTTCTGCCGGATTTCCCGTCGATGTGCTGCTTGGCGCGCCAGCCTTCCAGAACGGAACGGTCAGCGTCGATTACGCGCGCCGGCAAGTAACCGTCGACAGATCAGGCGCCACCGTCAGATGCGCTTCTCCCATTCCGCTGGAGATCATGCACGAGGCTCCGGTCATCGAGATAGATGTTCGCCCGACGGGGAACGATGGGCCGGTTCGCCTCAAGGTGCTGGTCGACCTTGGCACCCGCCACAGTTCGTTGGTTCTGGGCGGTGCCTTCGTTCGTAGCGAACCCGGCAAGAGGCTGCTCCAAAAAGCCGTCGCGAAAGAAATCGGTTTTGGCGTCGGCGGTGCGGTGAAAGGTGCGGTCGCTCGCGTAGCCGATGTCCGTGCAGGCGCTTCCAGCTTCGGATCGCTGGAGGTCAGCCTTACCTCGGACGTCCCGGCTTTTGAGGGCACCGGTATCGACGGCACGCTGGGCGTTCCTCTCTGGAACGGCGGTGTGATCGCTTTCGACTATGCCGGTCGGCACCTGTGCATCACCCGCCCTGAGATCGCAGCTCGCGCGGCCTCCACCAACACCGACACACGGCGTCGCCGCGCAGATCCGCGCTGACGGATTTGAGAGAGATTAGATGGCAGCACTGCGTACTCGCGCGACGGCTTCTGAAACTGGCGAGAGCTCCTTTGCCGTTCAAATCGACATGGGCGCTCACGCCATTGTCGGGGATGAGCCGATCAGCGCCGGCGGCGGGGGACTTGGCCCGAACCCTTTCGAACTGATGACGGCCGCCCTGGCCGAATGCAGCGCCATCACCGTGCGCTGGTTTGCCCGGCAACAGAACTGGCCGCTTGAGCATGTGGAGGTGGTGGTCGATCACGCGAAGAAGCTATTCGCGGGATCACCTACCGCTGTCGATGTCTTCGAGAAGACCATCTTCATCCGAGGCGCCGAGCTCGACGATGCGCAGCGCAGGCGTTTGCTCGACGTCGCGGCCAAGTGCCCCATTCAACGCATTCTGGAGGGAACCCCCGTCATCAATACGAAGCTCGGACGGTCCCTGGATGGATCCTTCGACAGATGACCATGACTTCACCAGTTAGCTCCGGACGCCCGAATCCCGAAAGAGCATCGATGCGGCAGAATGCACCCTTTGGCTTGCCAGCAGTCCGAAAGCCCGGACTTCTCTTCGTGAGCCTGGGTCTCGCTGGAGTCGTGGCGATGAGCGTTCACGTCGGTCTGCTGGCGGCCGGGGTGCCGTTCCCGCGGCCCCAGCCGCCTGTATGGGCCCAATGGCTTAACGAATGCTTCATTGCCGGCGCGTTGCTCGCCTTCCTCAAACTCGCCCATCGCAGCATCGCTCATCGCAGCATCATGGCGCGGACGATCATCGCGTTCGTTATCCTCGCTGCCATCCAGGAAACGTTGCGCGTAGGGGTTATGAGCGGGGTCGTGACGGGAGCGTGGGCCTATTCGGCGATCGGCCTGATCCGTCCCCTGATACGCGTTGCCATTGTTGCGCTGTCGTGCTCCGTCGGTGTGCGATGGGTTCTCGGCATTCCGTCGCTGTTGATCGCCGCATTGGTAATCGGCGCGATCAGCACGGCCGCTCGAAAGCTTGTGGCCCACGCGCTCGAACCCTTCATCCAGCATTTCGCGTGGCTGGCGCGTCCTGATCTCTATGCGTTTCCATACCCGTTTCATGTCACCGTTGCTGCATATCTGTCCTTCGCTGAGGCGGTCGCCGGGGCGGTGCTTATGACGGTGCTTATCTGGGACGGGCTTCCAAGATCGAGGCCAGTCCGCGTGCTGATCATTGCCTTGCTCGTGGCGCTTCTCAAAGGCGTGATCGGCAACACGCTCCTGTACAGCGCTTTCACCGGCGGGTCCGTCCTGCTGGGCGTTTTGAGCTGGAGCCAGTTTGTTCTGGAATTCCTCGTTCTTGGAGCTCTGATCGCTCTGGCCTGGGACGCATTTGGCCGCGACCGTGAGCCAGCGCGGGTGGGTGCTCAATGACCAGAGCTGCCATAGGCATTGAGAATTTGCGTAAGCCCATGACGCTCAGGGCAATCGCCCTTTACGCGTTCCTGGCTATCGCTCTGAGCTGGTGCATCCAGCTTCCGGCGATCCTTCTTCTCGGTCTCGACGACAGCGTTACGAAAGCGGTCTTCGTCCTCGTGATGTGGTCGCCGACCGTACTGGCCCTGGCATTTATGGCCCGCAGTCGAGCGGCGCGCGAGAACGTCCGTTGGCGCTTGGGCAAACTACGCTACCTCCCGATCGGGATTGGCGTGGAAACGATGATCGCCTTTGCCATGCTCGGGATCCTCATGTTGGCGGGATTGGCGACATCGGGATGGTTCACCTTTGCTGCGAGCGGGGTCTCGGTCGCGGGAGGGCCATGGGTTTTGGGCACTGGTTTTCAACACTGGCCGCTTTGGCTACTCAATATCGGCGCGACCGCGATCACCTTTTCCGCTGTCGGGCTGGTCGCGACGACAGGTGAGGAGTTTGCCTGGCGCGGCTTTGTTCAAGGCCATCTGGAACAGCATTGTAGCGTTGTGGCTGCCATCTTGTGGGTCGCGCTTATCTGGTGGGCGTGGCACCTGCCGGGGCTGATTGCCGGCTACAACTTCCCGGAAACACCCTTGCTCGGCGCGCTGGTGCTGTTCCCGCTGCAGATGATTGGCGCATCGTTGTTCTTTGGGTGGCTGACCGTTCGTTCGGGGAGCTTCTGGCCCGCAGCGCTTGCGCATGCGGCCGTGAACTCAATCCAGCAAGGCGTCTTCGACGACCTTCGGCTCTCCGGTTCTGCGCTCTACGCTCATCTCTTCAGGACGGTCCTGATTTTCGCTGTCGGTGCGATCTGCTGGTGGCGCCTGCGCTCGCCAGGCGGATCGCGCGAGGTTCCGTGAGCCAAGGCACGCATCACCCAACCGCCCGCCCGATATGTACAGCGCCATCGCACCATTCCCGTTTGTGGAGACGATCATGCAACCGCCCTCATTCTTCGTCACGCCCGGATATGGCGACCGACTGCGAGACCTGCTCCATTACTCTCAGGCCGTGCGCATCGGGGATCGGGTGGAAATCTCCGGTCAAGGCGGTTGGAACGACGATCTTGTCATAGCCGCAGACCTCGAAGACGAGATCGCGCAGGCCTTTCGCAATGTCGAGCGCACTCTCTCCACCGCAGGGGCAAGCTGGGCGAATGTGGTGCACGTGAACTCGTACCACGTCGGCGGATTCCCGCCGGTGGTCAACGAGACGATGGCAACGCTGTTCAGACGCTATATGCCCGATCACGCGCCGATCTGGACGCAGGTCGGTGTCGAAGCGCTTGGTCTTCCGGAAATGCGGATCGAGATCCGGGTGACCGCGATCGTGCCATGACCACACAGCGCCAACGAGAGCCCCGGGAGGCGGATATTCTTACCTGCATCATCAAAGCGTTCGAGCACCGATGAACGATCCAAACTTCGGCGTAGCCGTACCGCAGCACACCGTCCCTTTCCCGTCCTCGATAAGCGACGCCGCTCGTGCCGCGCTGGAACGTCTTGTCGGCGCCGACGGGAGCGTGCTGAACGCGGCCTTCGTCGCGCCCAGCCCCGACGACCATCAGGCATGGCTGCACGTTAAGACCCAGGTCGACGGCCAATATGCGGTGGCGGTGAATGCGCTGGCCGGACAATCCGGCTCGACCGTCGAAACGCTCACCGGGCATGGCGCAACGATCCATCTCGCTACGCCGCGAACGCTGACGGAGGAAGGGCGCGCCTATATCGACTTCCATGGCGGCGCGCTGGTGTTCGGCGGCGGTGAGGCCTGCCGTGCCGGAGCGCAGATGCAGGCCGACCAACATAGCGTGAAATGCTACAGTGTGGATTACCGAACCCCACCCGAGCACCCCTTTCCCGCAGCGTTAGACGACGCCATGTCGGCCTATCGCTACGCACTTGAGCGCCACCGACCGGAAGACATCGTCATCGGCGGACGTTCGGCAGGCGGCAATCTTGCGGCCGCGACCCTGCTCAGAGCGCGAGACGAGGGTTTGCCCTTTCCCGCTGGGCTGGTGCTGTTATCGCCGCAGGTCGATCTGACGGAATCCGGCGACAGCTTCGAGACCAATCGATTTGTAGATCTGGTGCTGCCTACGCGTCTGACGTCGAGCAACCTGCTCTACGCGGCCGGGGCTGACCTTTCGCAGGCCTACGTATCACCGCTGTTTGGTGACCTGAGTGGCTTTCCGCCAACATTTCTACAGTCGGGCACCCGCGACCTCTTTCTCTCCAACACTGTTCGCATGCACCGCGCATTGCTCCGCGCGGGCGTGACGGCCGAATTGCATATCTTCGAAGCGATGCCTCACGGGGGCTTCGGCGGCGAAACTCCGGAAGACCTTGAGCTGCACCACGAAATCAGCCGCTTCGTGCAACTGCGATGGACGAAGCGCAATGCACAAGTAACAGCCTCGATCGCGTCCGACGGGAGGAACCAAAATTGACCCCATTCCGAAAGAACCCCGAGGGCGACCATGGCTGATGTAAGCCTTGGACAAACGATCGGACCCGCCGTCGCATTGATGGGCGCGGCTGTCGTTGCTGTGCCGTTATTCAGGCGGCTCGGACTGGGATCAGTGCTCGGCTATTTCGGTGCCGGTGTATTGGTGGGGCCATCGGTGCTGGGCCTTTTCACCGATGCGCAATCCATCCTGCACTTCTCCGAACTTGGCGTGGTGATGTTTCTCTTCGTCATCGGGCTCGAACTACGACCCTATAAGTTATGGGCGATGCGCGGCCAGATCTTTGGGCTGGGGCTTGCACAAGTCGCTGCCGCCATCGCCACCCTGGGATTGACCGGCGCGCTCCTCTTCGGCCTGCCAGGCCCTGTCGCATTCATCGCCGGAACTGGCTTCGTCCTCTCTTCGACAGCCGTCATCATGTCGGTGTTGCAGGATCGCGGAGAGATATCGGGCAGCGAGGGACAGAAGTCCGTCGCGATCCTCCTCTTCGAGGATCTGATGATCGTTCCGCTCCTTGCGGTGGTCGGCTTTCTGTCGCCCTTGTCTCACGGGGAGGCATCATGGGCGAATATGCTGGTCGCGGTTGCCGCGCTGTTCGCGCTGCTCGGCATATCTCGCTGGGCGCTCAATCCGTTTTTCGCGCTCCTCGCCCGTGCGCGGACCCGCGAGGTTCTGACGGCAGGAGCACTGCTCGTTGTGCTCGGGGCAGCGTTGCTGATGGACGTCGCGGGCCTCTCGATGGCCATGGGCGCATTCCTCGCCGGCGTCATGCTGTCGAACTCGAGCTATCGCCATCAGATAGAAAGCGACATCGAGCCCTTTCGCGGCCTACTGATGGGGCTTTTCTTTCTAGCTGTTGGCATGTCCCTCGATCTCGCGATCGTTGCTGCCGAATGGCGGCTTCTGCTTTCCATGCTGGCCGCCTTCACGGTCGCCAAGGCCGTGGTCGTCTATGCAGTCGCGCGGCTTTTCGGGAGTTCCAATCACCAGGCGCTCCATCGCACCTCCATGTTCCTCCAGGGCGGGGAGTTTGCCTTCGTCCTGTACACGGCTGCAACGGCGGGTGGCGTCATCGACTCACGACAGAATGCCGTCTTCGCCAGTGTCGTCATTCTTTCGATGGCCTTGACCCCGCTGCTGATGATCGCTGCCGAGCGGGTCTTGCGCACCGAGGCGTCGATGGACGGCGTCGATGATGCCCGGGACCTGAAAGGACGCGTGCTGATAATAGGCTTTGGACGGTTCGGGCAAATCGCTTCCCAACTGCTTCTGGCCCAGGGCGTTGACCTTTCCGTCATCGACAACGACCCAGATCGAATCCGTGACGCGGAGCGATATGGGTTCAAGGTCTTCTTTGGAGACGGCGCGCGGCTCGATGTGCTGCATCATTCCGGTGCAGGCGGTGCCGATGTAATCATGGTCTGCATCGATGATCCCAAGGCTGCGATGCAGATCGTGGAATTGGCGCAGCATGAGTTTCCGCAGGCGAAACTCCTGGTTCGGAGCCGCGACCGTGCGCATGCGGTGGAATTGATCCGCGCTGGCGTAGGCTATCAGGTTCGAGAGACAGTCGAGTCCGCCTATGTGATGGGCGCCGAAGGTCTGCGCGTGTTGGGCTTTGCAGAGGCTGAGATTGCTGACGTTGCCGAGGATATCCGCCGTCGCGACGATGAGCGCCTTTCCGAGCAGGTCCAGGGAGACTCCATGTCAGGAAGCGATCGGCTGCTCCTTCAACCCCGGCCCGAACCGCTCGTGGGCAGGCACGCACGCGAGTCCGGGAATGAACGAGGGCTGTCAGAGCCGGACGGTCACTGATGCGAACAGTGATTCAACGAATAATGCGGACGAGACGAAAGCGACCAGAAAAATGCAATTGGAGATCCAAACTCTCGTCACTACTTCCGCTGATCCCTAAAATCAGGATTATCGACCGATATGAAAGTATTCATGCAAATTAAAGCGATACCGCTATCGCTCTTGGTAGCGTTGGCTACGCCTCTATCTGCGTCTGCCAATCCCCCAATCTCAACCAAATCAGAACGCGCCCCGGAAATACGGCTGGCTGGCAAGACCGTCACCCTGCCTTTGGTGATGGTCCGGGAGTTTCCCTTCATCGAGGGCGAGATCGCAGGTATCAAGGGCAAGTTCATGTTGGACACAGGCATGCAGGATGGGCTTGTGATTAACGATCATCGGGTGCCGATAGCTGGTGGGAGCAAGATAGGGACAGGACATTTCGGCAGCGGCCAGACCTACGAGGTGCGCCTCCATTCTGCGATCCACAACATTCGCATCGGGGGCACTCATTATCCACGCGTAAGCAGCGTGCGGAGCCAGGACGCGCGTATGCTGGAGAAGATAACGCCAGATTTTTTGGGCTGGGTCGGCTACGGATTTTTCTCCGGCTACGCCATGAAAATAGATTACCAGCATTTAGAAGTGACCTTCTACGAAGAAGGTCCTGACAGATTTCTGGCCGGCGAAAAGCTCGTTGCAGCATTGCCGTTCGAAACCCGAAAGCTCCCCAACATCCCGTTGATACGGGCGCGCATCGGCGATGTGGACGCGATCATCAGCCTGGATACCGGCTTGTATGGGTCTCTGAATATCGGTGAGGAAAAGAGACGGCGCCTGCTTGACGGCGGTCAGTTAAGTCGAACCGAAGACCCGGACACATTCGACCTAACGGGTGTTCGGATTGCCGATAAGATCGACGTTAGCGCGCCAGGCATTGAGGTCGAAGAGGGGCCATCTGCCAGCGCAGCGCCAGTGGGAATTACCGAAGACACAGAACTCGAACTCGGTTTTGTCTTCCTGCAGAATTTCAAGACTGTCTGGGACTACCGAGACAAGCAGATCTACCTCCTTGCGCAATGATTTTGACGGACTGCGAAATACGTGTCTCGGCCGTCCCGTTGCACGCGAGGACTCGGATTTCTCAGCATTTGCTCCTGCTGAACATCATCAGGTCAGTTCAGCGCTGCAAATCGATCAGCGGTGAGTTGCCGAACATGTTCTTGTATTCTCGGCTGAACTGGGCTGGACTTTGATAACCCACCTCGAATGCAACACGCGCCACATTGGTGCTACCAGCCACAAGCAGCTTTCTGGCTTCGAGAAGGCGCATTTGACGCTGAAAGGCGAGCGGGCTGTATCCGGTAACGGCCTTGAAGTGCCTATGAAACGAAGTCACGCTCATGCCTGCGCTTGCTGCCAGTTCCTGGATGATCACTGGTTCATCGTTATGGGCGCCCAGCCAGTCTGCGGCCGCCTTGATTTGCCGAACACGATCGTTGCGCTCCACGATCTGCCGTAGCGTACCGCCCATCGCGCTTTGCAGGAGACGATAATAGAGTTCGCTTTCGTAGAGTGGCGCGAGCACCCCTATGTCGTCAGGCCCGTTCACAAGCCCGACGAACTGGGTGAACGCTTCGCCGACCACGCCACCCAGATCGCCCGCCGCTACCGCGCATGTCCATCGCTCCTGGTGTTTGGGCATGTCGAGTACGACCCTCGTGAGCCGATCGACATCCAGATGGAGGCTGATGCCGACATACGGAGCATCCGGCGTCGCGCCAATTAGCTGGTGAGAATAGGGCAGCCCAAAGGATGACGCGGCGCAGTCGCCGGCGTGCATCTCGAAACGGTTGGCGCCCATCGTCAGGACTTTTGCGCCTCGCGCGACGGCATAGAACATAGGCTCAAATACCGCCGCCGTGGGGGGCGTGACACTCGTGCTCGTCCATAGCGTCAGGCGTGGAACAGGTGTTGCCTGCCCAACAAGCCCACCACGCGGAGCAATGTGGGGTGCGATATCGTCAAGCAGGCGGCGGGTCGCGGTCTCGAGATCAAACATATCCTTTAGTTAGTCGCTTGGTAGGATCAGGCAAGGGTAAGGTAGTATCGTGAATGCCGTTTCCTTTTAGTTGACCTATCTCAAGGACGGAAGGAAATGCGAAGCGGTGACGAGGCTCCGGACCAAATTGCCGATGTCAATCGCGCACGTGCGCTAGGCGGACGTGACGGGCTGCGATAGCTTTCAAATAACGTGACTGCTCGCGTCTTGCGTCACACGGACTCTTCCCGCCGGCTGCGTCGAAATGGTAGAAAAGGACAAATACATGATCGATCTGAATGGAAAGCGTGCGTTGGTTACAGGAGCCTCGCGGGGCATCGGAGCCGCGATCGCGTTGGCGCTGGCCGAAAGCGGCGCGGACATCGCGTTCACTTACCAGCACGCCGCCGAAAAGGCTGACGCGGTCGCTGAAGCCATACAAGGTGTCGGACGTCGCGCGGTCGCCATCAAGGCCGATAGCGCAGACCCTGATGCAATCACGCGCGCCGTGAGCGAGGCCGTCTCGGCGCTCGGTGGTCTTGATATTCTCGTCAACAGCGCGGCGATCGGCCATTCCGGTCTGATCGCCGACCTCGATGTGGCCGAGTATCAGAAGCTGATGGACGTCAACGTGCGAGCACCAGTGCTATTCGCGAAGGCCGCCATTCCTCATCTCTCCGCTGGAGCGCGCATAATCTCGATCGGGTCGGGGCTCGGCGAACGCGTCCCATTTCCGGGCGTAACGGCCTATGCGATGTCCAAGGCGGCGCTTACGTCCTTCACTCGCGGGCTGTCACGTGAACTCGGGCCGCAGGGCGTCACCGTGAACCTCGTGCAGCCCGGATCCGTGGATACTGACGCGAACCCCGCAGACGGCCCCGCGGCAGATTTTCAACGGAGTTTGACGTCTCTGGGCCGCTTCGCCAAGCCGAGTGAAATCGCGAACGCGGTCGTGTTCCTAGCAAGTCCGGCGGCGAGTGTAATTACAGGCACCACCTTGACCGCAGATGCAGGCGCGATCGCTTAACAGCGGGCGCTCGGTAGCGGTTGGGCGAAATCGGCGTCAGGGGATGAGCACGATACGGCCGAGGATCTTGTTGTCCTCGGCATACCGGTGGGCGGCCCCTGCCTCGGCGAGCGGAAACCTTCTGTCGATTGGAACGGCGAGACTGCCTTTTGCAACGTCGGCGAGCATCATGTCGATGGTTTGGCGCACCGCTGCACGTGACAGGATGGTTCCCATGAATACGCCGATGACCGTTTGATTTCGCTGCACCGCTGGCCAGAAATCCACTGTCAGTGCCCCGCCGCCGGCATTGCCCACGGACACCAAGACTCCTTCGTCGCGGAGCGCGGCGAGGGATGTCGCCAAGGTGGAACCTACCGGATCGACAATGAGATCAACGCCTCCGCCGTCGGTGAGGTCACGGACCACGTCCACGACCGATTCGACGTTATGGTCGATTACGCGCGATGCGCCGAGCTTGATGACTCGGCGGACGCGATCCTCGCCGCTAGCGACGGCGATTACGGTCGCGCCGGCCTGGCGGGCGAGCTGCACTGCCGCGACCCCGACACCCCCCGCTGCACCTTGGATGAGGACGGAGCTTCCGCTTGAGAACCGCCCTCGCGCGAACAGGCAATGATGGGCAGTTCCGAAGCCGATCGGGATCGCCGCGGCTTCTGCTACGCCTGCGCCTGCGGGCAGCAGCCAGGTCTGATCCGTCGGAACTGCGCGGAGTTGGGCGTGGAATCCATCCAAGCCCTATGAGGTAACCCGGTCGCCGGGCTTGCGGTCCGTGACGGCGTCACCGATCGCCACCACCGTGCCTGCTGCGGCATAGCCGACGACATATGTGGGGTGCCCCGGCTGCGAACTGCGAAGGTTGATCAGGTCTCCGCCCTCAATGGATATCGCCTCGATCTGGATCAGGACATCCCGCAAACCAATTTCGGGGTCAGGCACGTCGGTGTAGCGAAGGACCTCCGGTGGACCAGTATGATCGTAGCCAGCTGCTTTCATCGCCGTTCCTTTCCATGCGCGAGGGACCAAGACGGTTTCGTAGGAATGCTGGGACCGCGGGACGCAAATTTGTTCGAAGGTGCCGCCGCGATTCACGATCCGGTAGCGTCGTCCCATGCGCATCTGTGTAGCGGAAAGAGGAACGCTAGCGCCGGCAGCCATAGCGACGAGAGGCACTAAGTGCTTCCAACTCAGCGCCCAGGCGCAGGCTCACGGAATCAAACGGACGCTCGACCGTGACTCTCGGCCCACGCCTCGATAGTCGAAGAAGATCACATCATGCGTTCGCCGGCTGAGTCTTGTCGCCAGGCTGTCTAGCGTGGCCATGTTCTGGAGACGGGGGATGGGGCCGCCCACCATCCGTATGACCCCCCGGGCCCCGCCCGGTGCGGAATTGTCGTATGCCCTGATGCGAAAGACCCAGAGCTTGAGAACCGCAGTGTCCTTTGAGTTGTGATGCGCTGGAACAGTGACCCAGCCGCAATTGACGGGGTTTTCTCGTGCCCAATCCGGCGGCAGGTCCACAAGCTGACAGGGCGCCGGCTGAAAATTCGGGATTTCGGTGGCGGCGTATGCCGAGGCTGATAGGCCAATCGAAATACAAGGCGTGAGAAGACCTATCGACGCGATCAGCGACGCGCCAACGCCGGCAGTCCTGCTTGGAACAATTGCAGCCGATCTTCGCAAACAGTGCTCCGATGAAAGGACTACAGTATCGTAACAACGAGTATGCACAATATGCCATAGAAGACCTTGGGCGTGGCCGATCACTCCATCATCGCGACTTCAGGGTATCGTTGATCTCGATCCAACAGCTGAGGCTTGCAAAGAAGATTTTCCATCTGGTGACCCCAGGCACATGTGAAGTCGACAGTTCGACGCAGGCGCCTCGATTTCCATTTCGGCTATGGGTGGAAAGTCGTTGGCCAAAATGCAACGATGCCGCTTATGAACGTCACAATCTATGCGGCCGCTGCAGGCGATAGAAATGAACGGGGCATGCAAGGTGCGATAAGCCTTGGAACCCTTATTGCCCGCCGGTTCGAGGCCGAGGCGCGAACGATCGGTTTGCCCCGTGCCATTGTGGATGGAGGCTGGGCCAGGCAACTGGAATCTGCGGCGCCCGATCTTCGCGTCCTTACGGGCCATATCGCCGAACGACTTGACGGCAATCGCCCATTCATTCTCACGATGGGCCGTTGCGCTGCGAGCCTCGCAATATTGCCGCTGATTGCGAGGCGTTTTCCCGACGCCGCCATCGTGTGGTTCGATGCACATGGCGATTGCAACGTTCCGATCGAAGGCTGCGCGACCGACACGAGCTACCTTGGCGGCATGGTCATTACCGGCGCGGCCGGCGAATGGGACACGAGCTTCGGCGACGGGCTGGACCTGGCGAATGTCATCCTCGTCGGCGCACGCGATCTCGACGCGCCTGAGCAGAAGCGGATCGATGCCGGACAAATCGCACTAGTTCCGGTGGGGCCTGAACTGGGCCATCGGCTAAGGCAGGCAATCAAAGGCCGCCGCGTCTACATTCATCTCGATTGCGATGTCCTTGAGGCCGGGTTGCTGGCGACGGAATATCAATCGCTGGACGGACTGTCGTACGCCGATCTGCGCGAGGCGTTTGAGGTGCTCGCCGACCATGAGGTGCTGGGGCTCGAGATTGCGGAATATGAAGCCGCCTGGCCGGATGGCCGGCCAAACCAGCCCGAGCGGTTGATGGACGCCATAATGCCAGTGGCCCAGCGTATCGGTTCGCACCAAGCTTGGGGACGTGACTGAGAGCCGGGGTGCTCGGCTAACCGAAACTCAAACCGCGACACCATTTGATCGACGCCTCGCCTGCCTTTGTTCGATCCTTGCCGGCGAACATGACGGTATCGACATCCGGAGTTTCGACAGGCTTCGCTACAGCTTCACCGCCGCGTTGCCGCCATCGGCCCATAGCGCGGAGCCCATACCGAAACTGGACATGTCGCTGGCCAGGAACAATGCGGCGCTGGCGATTTCGTCCGCATCGGCGATCCGCTTCATCGCGTGCAGGCTGGCCGCCCATTCACGCCGGGCGGCGTCGCCTGCCATTTCGGTAGCAGTGCCGCCCGGCAACAGGGCATTCGCGCGGATGCCGGAGGCGCCGTAGTCCGCCGTGATGCCCCGCACGAGCCCCATCAGGCCGGCTTTGGCGGCACCATAGGCCGCCATGCCAGGCAGGCCGACATTGCTACCGACGAAACTTCCCGTGAACACAAGCGCGCCGCCGCCATACCGCATCATTACAGGGATCTGCGCGCGGGCGCCGAGAAAGGCGGCGGTGAGGTTCACCGCCAACACGTCCGACCATTGTCGCGGCGAGAGTTCGGTGAGCGGCTTCATGGCGCCGACAAGGCCGGCATTGTTGAATGCGACATGGAGCCCCCCGAATTCGGAGACTGCCGCCGCGACGGCGGCTTCATGGGTGCCTTCCTCAGTGACATCGCCGGCAATGGCGACAGCCCGACCGCCGTCCTGCTGGATCCTGCCGGCCAATTCTTCGAGCCTGTCGCGTCGACGGGCGACCAGCACGACCGAGGCGCCCTCGGCGGCAAAGAGGATCGCGGCGGCCCTTCCTATTCCTGAACTGGCGCCGGTAATGAGGGCGACCTTGCTGCTGAGATGCGTCATCACGATACTCCGTTTCAATGGAGCTTCCCAATAGGGCGCTCCGCCTCCGGCCGCTTCCCGCTGCTTGCGGTCAAATCAGTAACAGTTCGATTCTCCTGAGCGTTGCCGGCCCTTGCCACGAGGCCCATCATTTTCCAGTCTTGAAACTTATCACTTGCCAGATCGGAAAGAGAGGCTATGTCTTTCCATGTTGGAAAGATAAGGAGGCCGTTCATGCTGCATGTCCTGCTCCTGTTTGTTGTGCTCGCTGCGCTGGCATGGTGGGCCTATGCTGATTCTCGTGCCTATCGGGTTTTCTGCTTGGTCGAGGACAGTGCAAGGCGGCGCGCCTTCTACCGGCAATGGACCTTGACGTCCTTCGCTCTGTTCGGCCTGGGCGGACTGATCCTGCTCGCTCTGACTGGCTCGCTGCAAAACCTCTGGCAAATTCCGCCCCAGTTCACGCCGCTTCGGCCGGCGCTCGCCGCTCCAAACGCTGTTGACGCAGGCAGCACGGACTATGTCGTCGGCGTGCTGATCGGCATGGGGTTGATGCTCGCGCTTTCGGTGCTGCTCTGGACGCTGCAGATCCGCAAAATGACGATGCCGATGATTGGCAATATCGAGCCGCTGCTCCCCCGGAACGGCGCCGAGATCGTCGCCGCGCTGCCGATGGCGGTCAACGCCGGCGTTACCGAAGAGATCTTTTTCCGCCTCGCACTGCCGTCGCTGGCGGCACAGGTCACCGGCTCGGCATTCGCGGGCTTCACGATAGCCACCGGCGCCTTCGCGCTCGCCCATTGGTATCAGGGATGGAAGGGGATGCTGGTCGTGCTCGGGATTGGCGCGTGGTTCGCCTGGCTCTATCTATCCAGTGGTTCGCTGCTGAAGCCGATCCTGATCCATGTGTTGATCGATCTGATCGCGCTAGCGCTGCGCCCGGCAATCGCGCTGCGGTGGCACGCACGGGCCGAGGCAAACTGATGATCCAAATTCAGTCCAAGGATGTTCAGATGAACTCAGAAGCATTCAATACTGAAGATGCTCGCGCAGCACTTGACGGCATCGCCGACATGCGACGCGAACTGGCATTGAAAGCGACCGACTGCCCGTTCTGGCGTCACGGCGTCTTCGCAGCCATCACGGCGGTGCTGGTGCTTGCGTCGGGACTGGAGTTGCTGCCGCAAGCTGTCCTGTCCATTGCCGGGCTGGCGGGGGTCGCATGGGTGGCAGCAGACGACCGGCGCCGCTACGGGATGTTCATCAACGGCTATCGAAAGGGGCGAACATTGCCCATCACGATAGCGCTGCTCGCGGCAATGCTGGGCGCTGTGGCATTCGAATATAATGCGCGGTCCACCGGCCTGTCGCTGACGGTCAAGCTCGGGATCGCGGCCATCGCTTTCCTTGTGGCGCTGGAGGCGAGCTATGCGTGGAACCGCGCCTACCGTCGTGAACTGCTGGAAAGTGCGGGATGAGCGTGGATGGGATCGACATGGTGCTACACCCGCCGAGTCGTCTCCATATCGCTGCGCTCCTCGCCAAGGTAAGTGAGTTGGAGTTCGCCAAGTTGCGCGAACTTACCAAGGTCAGCGATTCGGTGCTGTCCAAGCATCTCACCGCGTTGGGGGACGCAGGCTATGTGCGCCTCCGCAAGGCGGCGGCAGACGGACGCCAGCGCACCTGGGCGTCGCTGACGAGGACGGGTAAACGCGCGCTCGACCGCCACATCGCCGCCCTACATGCGCTCGTCGCCGATCTTCCGACGGCTGCGGAGTAGGAGCATCAATTAGCCCGTGGCCTTGGTGCTGGACGGAAGTGCATAGCCTGCCTAGTATTTTTACTTACTGGCCAACCTCGTGACCTTCGATCTCAGCAGATTGTGTGTCTAGCACTTCAAGGGTTCAATTTATGCCGTCTCTGGTAAGCAGATCAACCTTGGCGTGGAAGAAGCGTTCGCTCCACAGGGAGAGGGACTTCGTTTCGGTCGGACGCAGGAAACGAGAGACGTCGCCTGCCGCCCCCTTCCAGTCGATGGAACTGATCTTCTCCTTCAAGGTGTCGACCAGCCATTCGCCATCGTACTTCATGTCGAGCTTGCCCTGCCACGGGCCAGTCTGCTGCAGCGCGGCAGCAAGCAAAGGCAGGTTCAGGTGAACGCGGTTTGCAACATACCAGGAGAAGTCGAACCAGTCGCGGCCCTTGAGATAGGGACGGCAGAGCAAGGCATGGACCTTGAGCGCGAAATTGGAAGGCAGATCCTGGTGCCGCACCTCGTAATCGGCGGGGAAGTCCAGGAAGCTCGTGGCTTCTCCAGAGCCCGCCGGAGGATTGGTGTCGATCTCAAGCTTGATCCTAATCGTCCTGCGACGGTTCGATCCCGCAAAACGCAGGTTGAGCTGGCTGGCAATCGAGTCGTCTTTCAGGACGGCCTCGCGCACTGCCCTGTCCATCTTCTCCTTCGGCCGCGCTTCGAGCTTGAGGCCGAACTGAGCGAAGATTTCGACCAGGGCAGTGAGATAAGAGGACCATCGGAACGCGGCATCGGGCGCGCGCAGCAGAAAATCGAGATCCTCCGAGAAACGTGGCAGTCCATGCAGGATGCGCAGGCTCGTGCCGCCCTGGAAAAGGGCGACGTCGAAAAAATCGGCGCGCCAGAGAGCATAGAGTGCGATCTCCTGGATTATCTCTTTGGTCGCATTCTCCTCTTCAACGGCATTGGAGGCGCCATAGTCACGGAGCTTCTTCTGTAGCATCTCGATCATTGCGATGCTCCAGGCGATGGAGAGCGGTCGGCACTGACGTCAAGCTCGAGCGATCGGAGAAAATCGTTGACCGCCTTGTGCTTGTAGACGCCCGCGAGCATCGCGAATTCCCTGGCTTTGAGCGAGAAGAGGTGATCCTCATCGATACGCAAGCCGCTTGTCAGCCAGCCAAGGTCCGTCCAGCCGCTCTTGCGCAGCGCGATGAGATCGAGGAGCGCGCGCAAGGGTGTCGCGACGAAAGCGGTGAGGGTGCCCAATTTCACCCGCTCCACGCCAACCAGAAACTGATATTTCTGGATGGCGAGAGGATGAAAGGAAAAGCGCCCCATGACCGGTGTCTCAAATTCGAGGGTCTTGCGACCAGGCGTCACGCTCGCAGTCACATAGACCGCTTCGGGAATCCAGCCATGATAGGAAAGGGCAGTCTCGAACGAGACATAGCTGCCTGGAAGGAGAGCCTGCGCCGCTACGAACGGATGGGGTGCTTCCGCGCCAGAAGATTGCGCGATGAGATAAGTGCCGCGCTTCAACCGGATGAGTGTGCCGTCTTTCAGCGCGCGGTTCACGAGCGCATAGCGCCGCGCATCACCGCCGCCGATCGCTTCGCCCAGTTGACGCTCATCAAAGATCCGGCCGGCGAGCCTTCCATCCGATAGAGTTGAAGCAAGAGAACTCATAAAATTCCAGATACTTTCAAATAATGAAGGTTTCAAGAATTTTCTGATGCCGTAACCAAGGTGAGCGCCGTCTTGTCCCGCTAAATGAACGCGGCCAATTGCAGCCCGTATCGGATCCTGCCAATTCGAATGGCCTACCGGGCGGGGCTCAGCGCCTCTTCAGGGCTCGACATAGGTTTTGCCAAACCGGGCAGCGAGCGACGTAGCCTGTGCATGCGCAATGTCGATGCTGTGAGGAGAGGCTGGTTCGATGGCGTCGGCCGACCTGTCGAACAGCGCCACGCAAGGCTGATTATCGAAACGCGAGGTATAGAGAATCCCGTCGGCGGACGTTGTCGCATGGATGTTGCCACTTACCTCCCAGGTCTTGGTATAGGCATCCCCATGAAGGTCCGCGAACGAGAGGCCGAGCTTCGACACACCGGCATCGATCAGGGGATACAATCGCAGGGTCCGGGTCACAACCAGTTCGCTGCGAACTCTCGACTGGACGGTCGACGACAAGACATAGGGGACCGCCGGAGATCGAACCATTGTTTCCCCGAAAGAGGTCTCCAGCGCCCGTGCGGCATAAAGCACCTTGTAACTGCCATCGGGCGCATCGAACTGGGCGAGGGGGGAGCCGGCAGGGCCGAAAAAGACCGGGTCAAGGCTCTTGCCGTGAATTCTATGAAGGCGCGCGCCGGCATTGATGCGCCGCAATACGGTAACTGCCATCGCCAGTTACGCTGCCCAGCCTGCAACGAGTGAAAGAAGCTGTTGTACCGTCTCTGAACCGGGCCGGCGCATCAGGATTTCAAACGGCGTTTCCCGTTCCATCCCATAACCTTCCAACGGGGTAGTGAGCAGCATCAGTTGCTCCCAGGGGTTGGTGTCGCCGAACGCTTCGAGCACCTGCTTGAAGTGCGGGAGTGCTTCTCCCCTCGCAAATTGAGCGGCCGGATACCGATTTTCCGAGCCATAGGGAACGCCGAGTATCTGCCGCCGCTGGCGCTGCTTTTCGATCGCTGCGGGCGTCACGCCGAGCATCGCAGCGATGTGCGCGCGATCGAACATTCCGCCGGCCCGTTTGGCCATCTCCTCGCGAAACTGCGCCGTCCGTTCGCGTGCTGACCTGATGGCTTCGATATCGGCGGGCGCTTGGGGAGCGATGTCGCGTGGCGCGATGACCAGCGCATGCCGGAGATCCTCAGAGCCGATGATATCGGCGAGGGTGTCGTCGCTGGCAGACTCCACCGCTTTCGCAATCGCCAGTGTCAGCTTTTCCAGCGCCTTGTGCCGCAATGTGTCGATTGCTGCGCGCTGCGAGCGGCTTCCGGACTTTTCGACGGGGGCGTTGCTGGCCATGGCTGTCCTTTCTGTCCGAAATATATCATTCATGACAAAAAGGACAATGGCGGTTGGTCGATTGAGGGTGACGGTTGCACGCTTTGATGGTAGGAAGAAGCCGAAAGGATTCTACGGTGGAAACTGCCATCAACGATCTGGACAAGGTAGGCAGGCCAGAGGTGCCGAAATTGTCGGCATGGCTTTGGTCGCCCTGGTATGCAAAGCTTTGGTGGGTCGCCATTCCCATTTGGTGGATGGGCATGGCCGCGTCGATCCGCGTTGATACCCTGGAGGCTTTTTATCGCGGAGCGCTCGCGGGCTATCTGAATGTCCTGTTCTTCCCGATGACAGCGCTCATGGTTCTGGGCGTCGGCTATGTCAGGGAGCGCTTGGACGGATTTATAGGGCCAGGCGATGGAACTCCGCCGTGCGATGAAGAAGATGAGGAGGAGGAAGAATTTTTCGCAAGGCGAAGGCGGGAAGAGCACAATCGCTTTATGGACAACATCGGGAGAGGAACCGACATGTTCGACCCGCGATCAGGACCTCTCTGGATCGGCAACCCTTTGAACCCGCACAATGCAGCGTACATCAATCCGCATACCCGGAAGCACCTCTAACGCTTCTTGAAGCTGCTGTCGCCATCACCAGGACTGCCGGCAATATCCGTCGAGAATCGACCTTTCGCGAGCACCGAATTCTGTTCAAGTGACGTCAGCGGCCCGGTGATGTCGAAAGTAGCGCGCCCATTATCCGCATCCTGCAGGTAGCGATTACGCATGCCTTCGCTTCCCAGGATGCGGTTCGACAACTCGCGCGAGAACGATGCTGCCGGATTGGTGGAACGGGCCGCGGCGCGCTCCGCCGCAGCGATCGACTCGCGCACGTCATAATTGACGATGTCCATCGTGGAATGGGCATCTTCGGTCGTGCTGCCGGCATCACGGCTTTCAAAGCCGACTTTGGCTCCGAATTGTCCTGTGGTAGTGCGGTCTGTTCTCTCGATCGGCCCTCGCGACGCCTGTCGCCCCCGACCTGCGGTGCCGCCGCGACCACCTGACGTTTCAATATCGGAAACTCCGACTGAGCGCCCCACGTCGATGCCTAGGTTGGTTCCCATGGTGGTCTGGTCCTGCGCGGAGCGTGACAAGGTCCGCTGCCACCCAGTCTGGGCCATGATCGCTTGTACATCGCGCTGGAGCGTGTCGGCGACCTGTGGCTTGAGCCGCCACTCGCCCTTCCGGTCCATCTCGAACCCGCCGCGCAGCCAGTTGGCGAGCATCGCCTGGCCTTCGGCGCCGCCGCCCATGAAATGCTCGATCGTATCCGGTCCGGCCTGCTTGCCAGCCTCGAACCGGGTGCTGGTGTCGCTGCGCGCCGAGCGGCTGAAATCCGTTCCGCTGGAGACCAGCAAGTCGTTGTGCGCGAAACTGAATCGAGCATGCCCGCCATTTGCGATCGCACCGAGCTGGCTTTCGTTGATCAGGCCGGCCTTCCACATCGCCGCTGCCGTCTCGGGCGTAAGGTTGAGCCCGAGATCACCATTCTGATCCATCGCGATTTGCCTCTTTGTGAGCTTGATGCCCTTCTCGGCGAGCAGGCCTTGCATCCTGGTCAACCGCTCCCGGTCGACGATCGATGTCAGCCGTTCGTTTCGTGCGCGATCGGCGATGCCGCTGGCGCCACCTTCGGCCATGTCGACCTGATTGCCCGCAGTACGGCTCAGCGCCTGGATGAAGCTGTCGAGCCGGGCCGCCTCGCGCGTCGAGACGCCCGCGGCCGCGGCACCCTCGGCATAGCCGAAATTTTCCGACTGCCGCCGCTGCTCGCCGATGCGCGCTGCGCCGCGCGTGCCATCTGGCCCAACCTCGCGCTGCGCGTCCAGTTTGCCCGAACGCTCAGCGAAGTCATAGCCTGCGGCCTCGCGCGTGCGGCCATAGACGCTAGTGCCCTCGCGGCCCGCTTCGGCGCTCGCGCCATCGGCGGTCCCGACCTGCACAGCGGCGTTATAGCGCTCGAGTGCCGCCATGACCTGCGCCTCATTGCGCCCGGTCGCTCGGGATAGCTGCGTGATTGCAGAACTGCGCGCCTCGCCGGAGAGCGCATTGATGAATCCGACGCGGCGCGCCGTCTCATCGACGGGAAGACCGAGCATCGAGGCCGCCTCGCGCTGCCCCTGATTGCTACCGCTGCGCCATCCCTGCTCGGTCGCGACATTGGCGCGCTCGACGCCAGCGACGTTGTCGCCCGCATAGTCGCGGCGTCCCTCCATCGCACCAACCTGGACCTGCGCCGACGTGAGGTCATTCCTGAGCATCTGCTCCTGATCGAATGTGTTGGCGATCAGCTTGGCGAACGTCGGATCGGCCTGAGCTTCGCCGATTACGCCGGACGCCTTGAGCTGTGCGTCGCTGGCCGAGTAGCCGGCGCGTTCAAAATGCCGCGTCGCGCCCTGCATCATCATGCCGTAAGCTCGGCTGTCGCCGAATGCGCGCCATTGCACGAGATTCTGGCTGAAGGCCGCGAAGGCCCTTTCGCCAGCCTCGCCTTGACCGAAATAGCCAGTTCCAAGGCTTCTGAGCGCATCTTTCTCGGCAAATTGGTGGATCGCAGTGGTTGCGGCGTTAGCCTGAACGGCGCGTGAAACTGCCGGATCGGCCAGATCCCGGCCAGCCAAGGCCGGCGCAAGACTCCCCAGTTGGCGGGATCCCTCGATGCCGCCGAGCGCGAATGCTGTCCCGCCAGCGGTACCGGGACGCTCGCCAAGAATATGGCCCGCCTCCCCGAACGCGCGACTGGCACCAAATGTCGATCGTTCCCCGAAGTCGCCGAAGCTAGATGCCGCCGCAGCGCGGGAGCGAGTACCCAATGCCGACGCCTGCGCTTCCAACGCCGATGCTTGCCCCTCCGCCGTACCCATTGGCGCCGCCGCGGCCGTGGCTTGGCCCGCGACGCCAAGGGATCCCGATGTGAACGATGTGAACACATTGCCGCTGAAGCGGAACACGGTAAAGACGAACGCGCCGGCAAGACCGGCGGCGGCAGTACGAAAACTCCCGAAGATCGCCAGCGCCTTCATCGCCGCCGAAGGAGCGAGCAGCCAGGCGTTGGCCGCAAGAGCGTTCGAGCGCAGTTCCGCGAGCGTCGCGGTCGCTCGGCCGAGCGTGAGTTGATAGATGCCGGCGTCGATGACGCCCCAGAGCGCTACGAAGACGAACATGCCAAGGGCAAAGCTCGCGACCCGCAGATTGATCGGTGTGAGGATGAACAGGAGCGCGATCGGGATCATGAAGAGCATGATGCCGAACACCGTGGCGCGGATCGTCGGCATCCATTCATTCGCTACCGACATGGTCGCCAGGCCGTTGGAGATGACGGCCCGATTGGCCATGACCCTCGCCGCGCTCGCCGGGGAATCTTCGAACAGCACGTCGCCCACCGTGTTGCCGAGCAGGATATGCGTCAGCAACGCCTGCGCGCTCAGCGGACGGCCCAGCATCATCTGGCCCATTTCGCCGAGCTGCTGTCTGCACCGGGTCATCTGCTGCGCATTCTGCGTGTCGTAGCCGGTCCGGGCGCAGATCTGCCTGGTGTAGCCATCGAACAGGACCGGGTCGGACAGGCGATCCGATATATGTGTCCAAGCGTCATTGCAGCTGACCGTCGTGCCGCCCTTGTCGGCTTCGGTATAGACCGTAGAGAAGGTGGCGGGTCCCGCCATCGCCGCGAACGAACCCGGCAGATCCGTCGAAGTCCGGAAGAGCTGGTCATCGTCCACGCCATAGGCGGCCGACACGCGCGCGACCGGATAGCATTGCCGAACATAGTCCTTGATCGTCGCGTCGAGGAAGACATCGGTCATCGGTCCCCTTGGAGATACGGCGTTCAGGAAAAGATCGAAGCTGTGCCCACCTGCGCCGAACTCGATCTTGGCGTTGGGATCGAGCGTGTTGTCGTCGATCGTCTCGACCATCGCCCGCTCGATCATGTTGGTCGCGCCGGCGACGAGCACCAGGAGATTGGGAACACCGCCCACCGGCTGATAGGCGTTGCGGACCCGGTCGTAGACATGGACCGTGCCGGTCGTCGCGATTAGCCCGACGAACAACCCGACACCGATGAGGATCTGGAAGCCGAAAGCGACCAGTCCCATGCCGGTGCCGCGCACGCTGGCGATGATCGCGCCCAAGCCGATCCCGACCGTCGCGACGATCATCACCAGCGTCTCGTAGCGGGGATCGCCGAAGATCATCGAGACCAGCCGGAAGGCGTCGACCGTCTCGGCAAAGCCGTCATAGGTGTGGAAGCTCGTATCGACCGCCAGCGCGGGAGATGCGAGGAACAGGGAGGGAAGGGAGGCAACAAGCCTTGCAAAACGACGCATGGCGGTTCGATCCTATTGATTGCGGGCAGCGGCGCCAGCGGCGTCGCGGGCATCGCGGTCCCGGTCGCGCAGGAGCCCCGCATAATTGGCGGAGAGGTTGGCCTGGCCCAGCGCCGCCATGTAGCTTTGACGCATCTGCGCGCGCTGGCGCAGCACCTCATCCCTGAGATCGCGCAACTGCTCGATGCCCTTGGACAATATCCGCGTCTGGCAGACATTTTTGTTGTTGCCGTCGGCTGAACCCGCCACCGTCGCGCCCCGCTCGGCATTCGTCACCGTGAAGTCGATGGTGCGGGTGAGGTCGTTGAGCATCTGATAGGCGAGCGTGAGCGCGACCAGCTCGTCCGTGTCGCCGATCACCGAATCGACCACGCCCTGCCGCACGCCCCATTCGAGCATGCGATAGACCGGCAGCGTCCGGACATTAGCCACGAACTGCCGCTCCTCGGCCGACAGGGCGGCACGCGTGCGGATCTTGGTGGCGATCGACTGCATACGCTCCCGCGCCAGCACGAGCGCCCCCCTTCCGCTACCGTCCGGCCCACAGTCGGCGCCGGTCGGCGGGAAATTGAGCGTGCGGCGCTGGACCTTGCCTGTCAGGAAATCTTGCGCACTCTCGGTATCCTGTGCCGGACATTGCGGAATGGCCGTGAAGAGCGGCACTCGGTCGCCATCGTCCCAGCGCATATAGACATCGCCGACCCGGGCGCGCATCACGCTCGCCCAATCGCTGGCACCGACACGCTGCGCGGCATGGGCGAGAAGCGAGCCGGTGCGGAAGATGTCCGTCACTTCCGCCGGGCAGTTGGCAAGAGCGTCCTTCAGATCTTCGGTGGGATTGTTGTTGTTGGCCTCGATCTTTTCGCGGCTCTGCTGGTAGCTCTTCGCGAAGCCCTGCTTGACCGAGCGATAGCCGGTCATCTCCTCGATGATGCCGCCCATATTGTCGTCGCCTTTGGCGATTTGGACCATGCGATTGGCAAGCCGGCAGTCGTTCACCTGAATAGAGTTCAGAAAATTGGTCGCTGCTTCCATCTTCGAGATGATGTTTCCCATTTTCTCGTCGAGCGTCTCGAGCAAATACTGGAATGCGACCGCGGGCGCGGCCTGAAGGATGCTCTCGAGTTTCTGGACCAGATAGTCGGGATCAAGGAAAGACATGCCGCCCAGGAACATGTCGATGCCGCCGCAGCCTGCCCTGACCTTGGGCAGGCTGACTGACATGAGATAATCGTTGTGGACGTCGACCCGGCCCGACATGCCACCGGCGGTCACATAGCCGCGGGTCTGATCCTCGAAGCTGCCCGGCGAGCTGTAGGTCACATTATCGAACCAGCTCTCCGCCCAGCTTTGCGCATTGGCTGGTTGCGCAACGCCGATGGATACAAGGGCGAGGGCGAAAGGAGCGAGACACTTACGCAGCCAGCTCATAGTGAACTCCTGACATCTGAAACGCGATAGGGCGCATGACCGGTTAGCCGGATGGCGGTTCGCAAAATAACCCTGGAAATTCGGAATATAGATCCGAAATTGCAGGGGTGTTGGGTGACCGTTGCTCCGCCCGAGGGAGTCCGCCAAGCTTGCCAATCCGGTTGGAGGCACAGCCCGATCCAAGCGGACCGCCCCTTGATCGCAAGGAGAAACGTCCTGACATTTCGTTCGGAAGGGAATCGACGGATGAACGCCATCACCATCACATCCAAGGGACAGATCACGCTGCGCAAGGAATTGCTGGCGCATCTTGGTGTGCGCCCTGGGGACAAGATCAGCCTCGAGAAGTTGCCGGACGGCCGAGTGGCAATACGCCCGGATAAAAAGACCGGGAAAATCGATGCCTTTTGCGGCTTCCTCAAACGTGAAGGGCAAGAGCCCATCAGTATTGAGGAAATGAATGAAGTGATCGAACGGGGCTGGGCCGGCGAACTGTGAAAATCACGGCGGACACCAATATTCTGGTGAGGGCGGTGACTCAGGACGATCCTGAACAAGGACCGACTGCGCGCAAGCTGGTCACGGATGCGGAGGTGCTGGCTATAACTCTGCCGGCGCTGTGCGAGATGTGCTGGGTTCTGCGTCGTGCCTACAAGTTCGGCACTGGTGATGTCGCTGCGGCGATACGGTTGTTGCTCGACGCCGATAATGTTGCGCTCGAACGACTGCCGGTGGAAGCAGGATTGGCCATCCTCGACGCCGGTGGCGACTTCGCCGATGGCGTTATCGCCCATGAAGGACAATGGCTTGGCGGTGAAACGCTCGTCAGCTTTGACAAGAAAGCTTTTGCACTGCTGGAGAAGCGTGGGTTCGCGGTTCACCTCCCTGCCTGACCAGTTTTTGATGCCCATCGTCTGTGGGGAAAGCGTGCCGGCTGCGCTCATCGGGTTTGTCCACCTCGACGGGGCGGTAAGCCCACTATGCCGGTGAATTTCGACATGGCCCGCACGCCGACCGCAGGCCTCACTCCCGTCAGCATCTTCGCGGCGAGATAGAGATTACGAGCCAGATTGGGCGAATGGTCGGTTCCGATCGCCACGGGCACCACGCGAGTTTCGTCGCCGACCGGCCTCGCCCAGGCGACCGGATGCCCGACCCAGGGCAAACCAAGACGTCCCGATCGGATCATCGCTTCCTGGCCGCTGATCGTGCGAACCTGCCAGCCATAGCGCGTTCCCAGCGCCGTCAGCTTGGTCCAGAGATCGCCACAAGGAATGCAGCCGGGCGCTGTCGTCATCTCGATGACGAAGGCTGCCCCATGCCCCCGCAGGGTCGCATTCAGATCGTCGGGAAACTCGCGGGTCTTCGGCACACGCGAGAGCCAAGCCTGCATGGTGTTCGCATCGCCGACCGGGTGTATTGCGGCCCGCATGGCGTCATCGCGCGTGACGGTCTGCGCCGCAGCCGAGCCCATGCCGATGACGAGGCCCGGGATGCCGAGGAGGACGAGTCCCCGCATCACGGCCTGCCCTCGCTGGATGCCTCGACGAGATCGCCGCCCAAAGCCCTTGGATCGCTCGCCGAGACAGGGCCGTTGCCCAGCGCATCGAAGAACCCCGCATCCTCGCCGGGGCCGGTCATGAACTGCTCCGGACGGATGTCACCTCGCAGGAGGCGGACCGCCTGGTAAGCCATCTGCGCGAGGTTGGGATAAGCCTCGACGCCCGAGGCGATGATCATGCGCTGTTGGCTCCCTCGCCGGATGATCATCGTCGTCGGTGTGATCTCGACTCCAAACCGCTCCCTGACATCGGGCCGTTTGTCGATATCCATGAGCGTGACCTGCCAGCCCATCTCTTCCTGGAAGCGCTGGATGATCGGCCACTGGACACGGCAATAGCCGCAGGTCGAACGCGAGAACATGACGAGAGCGAACTCGCCGGCATGGGCGCGCAGATAGGACCGGCGAATGGCATCCTTATCGGCGGTCAGCTCAGAGCGGGCGTCACCGACCATAGGGTTCGCAGACTTGGAGTTGAGTTCGGGATATTGCAGCATCGCGATCTGCGTGACGCCGGCGAACGCTCGCGCCTTGCGCCGCGCAAAATCCTGAAGCCGCCAGAAGTCCGCGACGGCATCGACCGTCAGCACCGTCGCTGCATAGTCGCGCTGCTCCTCGATGAGCTTGCGTATCTTGGGCGGGGTCCAGGCCGCCAGCTCCTTCATGGGCGGGATCACCGGCTTCTTGAGCGCGTCCGGATCCTCTTTCTGTGCCTCGTCGGTTGGCTTCGGAGCTTCGTACCACCAATAGCCTTGCTTCTCACGTGTCGGCCCCTGGGCCATTGCCGGAACAGGGGCAAAAGCTGCGATGGTCAACGCTCCCCATATAGCAGCGGAAAGCGGGCGCGGTTTGCTGGGAACTCCGCGATCCTGTATTGACATTGTCGTGGCAAAGCGCCAGATGATGGATCCAGGAGACAAGATGTGACGCAGCCTGCTGCCCAAAATGGAAGCGCCTCGACGCGCAAGGATGACGTTATCCAAATCCGCGCGTCGGCCGGGATGAAGGCGATGTTGAGCCGGGCCGCGTCGCTGCGCGGCCAGAAGCTGTCCGAGTTCATGCTCGACAGCGCTCGGCGCGAAGCGGAAGAGGCGATCCTGGATCAGCGCGTCTTTTTTCTGGATGCCGAGCAGCATGAGCAGTTTCTCGCCATGCTCGATGCCCCTCCTGTGCCATCTCCGGCTCTCGAAAGGCTCATGAGGCGCACGCCGATGTGGGATCGTTGACAGCCCGCCTCCGAAGAGCAAATACCGATGCATCGCGTCACTGCGCCCGAACGACTGACGGCCGACCACCAGATTGCGGACTTTAGCAACGGAGGCCATCCGGCGCTGGACGACTGGCTCCGCGACCGCGCTCTCGCGAGCGAAGGCGCCTCGGCGCGAACCTATGTCGTCTGTGATGTCGACGATGTCCGGCGGGTCGTGGGCTACTACACGATCACCACCGCGATGGAGCAGCGCGGCGTGCTCCCTACCGCCAAACTCCGCCGCGGGATGCCCGACCAGGTTCCTCTTCTCCTTATCGCGCGCCTGGCCGTGGATGCTGCCTATCAGGGCACGGGCCTTGGCGCCGACCTGCTGGCCGACGCATTGCAGCGGTGTGCTTCGGCATCGGAGATCGCCGGCGCCCGCGCTGTCGTCGTCCATGCCATCGATGCCAAGGCGGCGGCCTTTTACGAGCATCATGGCTTTCTGGTCTCGCCGCTCGGAGAACTCGTTCTCCTGATGCCCATCGAAGCCGTGCGATACGCCGCAACCCGATCGGCTCCCTGACAGGCTCTGGATCGCCGCACTTGCCGGTATTCGACCAGACAAAAGCTGTTCCAGTGAAGTGTTGCACGGGATCGCGGCCAGCGATTGCGCCATGTTCATAGCAGCCGCTCCATGCGCGTGAGGGAGGAGATCGGAAGCAGGCCGAAATAGCGGCTGTCGAACCCGCGCGGATGCGTCGAGCCGACATAGACCATCCCGGCGGGAATGATCCCGCTCCACGTCATATGGTCGAGCTTCATCCCGTTATGGGCGCGCGGAAGGCTGACGCCCAGGAGCTCGCCGTTGCAATAATAATGGCCGTCCTTGCTATGGGGGACCAAAGGCGACGGCGTCTCGAACATCGTCAGTCGGTCGCCCGTCATGCAGAGAGCGTGCTTGGTGACGGACACCGGGTTCGGCCCGGCGATTGGATGATGAAGCGTGAACATGACATAGTCGCCGCGAGCAATCGGTCCCGGGCTCTCGCGCACCGCGAAAGCCTCGATCGACGGCGTCATGACCAGCGTGACCTGCGGGACGAGGAGCGCCGCGATCGTGGCGACCGGCAGGACGACGAGCATGGCGCGCCAGAGCCGATCCGGCCGTGCCGGCTGATCCGGTCCCGGCGCCCCGAGCGCCATCGCCGCTTTGCGAGGCAATCGGCGAAGGCGCGGCCACAGGCCGGCGATCGCTCTAGCGAGCGCGAGCAAGAGCCTGAGCATGGCTTACCTCCTCCTTCCCACCCAGGCGGGCATATTCCTCCAACATTCCGGAAAGCGCGCTGTCGCCGAAGACGACATGGGCCGCGCGCGGGCTTTCATCGTCGCGCTCGCAATAGGCCTGGGTCGGATCGCCAGGGATCATGGCGAGCGCTGGAACCTGGACGATCCCGTGCTGGCGAAAGACGATCGGATCGATGATGAGCTGAACATCGCGCATGACACAGTTCGGCCCTTCGCAGCCGGGATCGAGCCGCAGGATCTGGGCGGTCAGCTTCGCCATCGGACCCATTTTCCTGAGACCGCCAGGCACGCCTCGAAACGCCATGACGCCGCGGACCTTCTCGAGCTGGACCGCATAATTGCGTAGCGTCGAGATCGGCATGGATGAGGATACGAAGAGCACCGGGACCCAGCCCTTGTCAGCGGCAGCCGGGTTCGCCTTGGCGAGCGCCTGCTCTTCGGCAGGCTCAAGGCCCAGCGCCTGGCGGAGCGCCTTGGCCTGTCGTTCGCGTTCGGCCGCGAGGCTGGCCTCGCCGCGGGCCTGCGCGGCGCGAGCGCGAGCTTCCATCTCGGGTGCGGGAAGCCGCTTGTGCAGGCCGTCGAACGCACGCCGACGGTCGGCGGGCTTGTCTGTCGGCGGAAGCCTGGGATCGGGCAGCTGTGCCGAACCATTCTTGCCGCGCGCGATCGCGCCCTCGAGCCGGTCCATGCTGGCCTGACCCTCATCGGTGGCAGATTGTCGCGCGCTGTCTTGAGCAAGCGCGGCGGTCGCCGCGCCCAGCAGCGCGAGAAGAGCAGCGCTATGGATTGACCGCTTTGAGATACGCATCGATGCGCTCCCCCATGTCGATTTGAATGTCGGATTGGGCGCGGGCTTCGATGTCCGCATAATATTCGGAGAGATCCATCTTGCTGAAATCGAGCGCCTGGAACTCCTCAGGCGTGAACCCGCGGCACATCGGCTTCTTGGCCGTGCCCCAGAGGTTGCCGTTGAAAGCCTTGAGCTGCGGACGGCCCTGCTCCTGGATGATGCGGCCGAGCTTCGTGTTGAAGCAGCAATGGCCGCGGGCCTTCTGCAGACAGATCCCAAGGAAGCTCGAGGTGCAGTAGCTGCCGATCTCGTGGCACATTCCCGACGAGCGGAGCATGGCCGTCTCCATGTCCTGCTGGTCACAGCCGGAAAACAGGAACTCGATCATGAAGTTGATCGCGAGGCTGACCGCGATCGAGGTCGGATCGAGACCCACGATCAGCGCATTGGCGCCTGAACTTGCCGCCTGGCTGGCGGTCGCGCCCGCCTTGAACGCCGTATAGGCGGCCTTCATTCCGGTGAACACGCCCTTCGCGACCGCAATCTTGGTGCCGATCGACGAGATAGACGAGCCCATCCCGTCCTTGACGATCTTGCCCTTGTCCTTGCAGCAGTTGGCAAAGGTGGTCGAAAGCCCGGCCGGACGGCATCGCACACCGCGGCCTGAGAATATTTCGATATTTCCCAGGCAATTTCCATCTGCATCGATGCCGCCATCCGGCTCGGTACCCGGATCGTCCATCGGCGGCTCATTCACGACGGGATTGGTTGCAAGATCTGCGCAGTGATTGGGCGAACATGCCGGCGCGCCACCGCCGGTCTTCACGAGGCACGCATATTGCGGGCCGACCGGGCAGCTATATTGGCCCGCCGCATCGGCGACGCAGTCGACCTCCTGGATCGGGCAGAGCCACGCCCCGCTGGTGGTGGACCGGCAGCTCGCCTGCTCCCCTTCATCCGCCGCATCACCATTGTTGTTCAGATCTGCTGCGCAGATCTGCTGCGCCCTGGCAGCGCTCGGGCAGGCCAGAGCGAAGCCTATCCCGAACACCAGTGCGAGCGCGGCACCGCGCGGGTCGAGATACCAATATCGCGTTGCCGGAAGGACCGTCATTGCACGCTCCCCGTGCAGACCATGTCTGCGCCGGCGAGGCGCACGGTCTGCATCATCACCACCGCTTCGGGGAAATCGTCGAGGCATCCGCAGGCGGACACGACTTCCTCATCTGGCCCGGCCGGGCATTGATTGTCTGCGGTGCAGGCGTGGAAGAAGGTGTCGTAGCCGGTCGGCACATTCTGCTTCGCGCCCACGACGCCATCGGGGGCCGCTTCGCTGTTGGCCTTGGGCGCGCGGGTCTTGCAAACGGGTTCGCAGGCCGGGACCGAGCCCCGGTCGGGAAGGCTGAAGGCACGCGCCGATGTCGCATAGCTTCCGTCGCTCTGGCGTGCCCGGTCGGCCAGCATCGTCTCGGTCGAATGGTCGATGATATAGGCGCCGCGGCTCGTGTCGGGTTTCGCGATGTCATCGACCGCGCACCGGTAGGTGCGGTCCTTCAGAAAGAAATCGCGCGTGAGTTGCGTCGGGCAGTTCGGCCCGCCCAATATACGGGTCTGGGGCAGAGGTTTGAGGCCAGTCGCAACGCCGTTGATCCAGGTCTGGACACCATCGACCAGTTCGCTGTCGAGCTTGCACTGGGGATCGGAGGCAATCGCCCCGCAACCGTCGACGACCTGCTCCAGTGTCTTGCAGCTGTTGTCGACGTCGACATGGACCTGCGCGAAGCCTTCGCCGCCCGATGCGACTGCGACACGCAGCCAGATCTCATGATCGCCGGCGGTGAGCCAGGGCTTCAGGTCAAGATTGGGATAGGCGTAGAAGGTCTTCTTGAGCTCGCATTTGCTCGGTGGAAGTCCAAGCGTTGTCCAGCTGGACGGTCCAGAGCCGATCAGTTGTCCATCGATCCGCACCTGAGCCCAGTCGTCGGCGAAGAATTGCGTGAGCCGCGCGTCGACGATGCGGTCGGGATCACTCACGTGCAACGTCATGCGAAAGTCGATGAGCGTGCAGCTTCCCCCGGCCAGGCTGTTGTCCGCCGGTGAACCCATCAGAAAGTCGAAGGACGAGCCGTTTTGTAGTGTCGAATAGCCGCCCGAGGTTCGGCTGATGATATCCTGGGCGCCGGGCTTCAACACGGTCACACGCCGTTCGATCGAGCAATGGCGCAATTGGAGCGCCGTGCCGGTGCCGATCGCCGACCCCTTGAGTGCCTGGAACACCGAATTGCTTGTGGACGCGGCATAGGCATCGGACGCGATTCCCGCGGGATTGGTGCGATAAGCGGTCTGGGGAAGATTTGGATTCGCCGAGCAGGCGGTCGATTGCGCGCCAACATAGCGGATGGAGGGGCCGTCGATCACTGCCTCGGCGACCCCATAGCGCGGGTCGGCCGTGGTGAGCGCGCCGATCATCCCGCCGCCAAGGTCGCGCAGCACCGAAGCCATGTTGCCCCAGGCGAGGTTGGCGCCGCAGCTATTGTTGATGCAGTAGCAGCCGGCGAGCTTCGGCATATCGACCGAGATCAGCTTGAGCACCTGTCCCGCATCGACATCCCAGCGCAGGAAGCTGCAATTGTTCCAGGTGCCGGGGTCGCACGAGATGACGCCGTTCGCGCAGATGCCCGACACCGCCACGGGCAGGTTCGCCGTGCTATCGACAGTGCCGTCAAGATCGGTATCGCGCGCAACGGTGACCTTGCCGAGATCGCCGCTTGAGCCCGGCTGCACCAGCACCTCCAGCATTGTTGCGGTCTTCTGACACGCGATGTTCGGCGCGAAGGTGCGACTGTTGTCGACGGTCGAAATCTGCTGTCCGGCCAAGCCCGGCGTCACATAATTCTGCTGAAGCGCGTCGCTATCGCTGGTCTTTGCGCGTGACGCTTCGGCCGCGGCGCGAGCCCGATCTTCCATCGTCTGCGCACCGGCGGGCGAGGTGAGCGAAATGGCCAGCGCGGTCGCGATGACGGAACAGGCGGAGAGGAAGCGCCGGTCCCGTCGGGGGAGCGTTGCGGCCGCGCTGGCCGGGGGTGGAGCGACGCCGCCAGGGGGGCATGGCGACGCCGCTCCGGTCCCGCACGCAAGCCGTCGGCCGTAGGGGCCTTGGCGAACAGACCTCCGGAATGGACGGCTGTCGCGTGCGGAACAGGGGGTAAGCGACCTACTCATGGCACCGGTATCCCGGCGCAGCAGATCACCTTTTCGAAGAGCATGAACTGGGCGTTGTCCTTGCCAGGCGCGTGCTTGGCCGTGGACCAGAGCGCGCCGGGACGTCCGATGTTGACGCACTTGCCGCCCTTCACCGGCTCCATGATCTGGAGCTTGTAGCGGGACTTGGTCCAGACGGGCTGGGGGACGAAGGAGCAACCGTCGGCCGAACTGATGGTGAGCGCGCCGAGACGACCCATCATGAACACGCCGCGCGCGGCGAGCCCCGCCCACGCCTCGACGCTGTCGTCGAAATGGATGTCGCCTGCGATCGGATAGGTCGCGCCCCACGACCCCATGCACCAGAATAGCGGGTCGACAACCTTGCCGGCCGCCGCGGCCGCGCTGTCGCCCATGCAGGCGAGGCCGGCGGCGGGATTGCCGAACAATATGCCCTCGGGCTGGATGATCGCGCCCAGCGTTCCCGACTGCCAGGTCGGCAGCACCTCGGTGATCATGGCGACGTCGAAGCCGTCATTTTCGAGGCACGGCAGGTCCGTGAACATGTCGAGCATCGCCCAGACCGGAGAGATGTAATAGTGCATCTGCGCGAACATCTTGCGTGTATTGGTGCCATCCGAGATCGATGACTGACTGCCCTGCAGCTTGCCGCCGGTCGGCAGCAGGTCGGCGCCCAGCGCCATCATGCAGCCGGGTTCGGTCACGACATCGACCATTCGGTTCGGCGACCAATAGGAAACCTTGACCCCGAACCAGAACTGTATGCCCTTGCGGCATGCGCAGAGCGGCTTGGACGCGGATTGCGCGTCGAGCGCCTTGTCGAGCTTGTCGAAGCTGCCGACGCGGATGCCGCCCACCGTGATGGGAAAGATGCAGGTCCAGCGCACCTTGGTGATCGGATTGAAGACCGTGCCTGCCTCGCATTTCGAGGCATGCGCCTGGCTCGGCCAGGCCAGCGTCATCAGCAGCCCGATGACGAGACCCGTCACAAAGAAGGGAAGACGCCCGATCATCGCGATGCTCCTCTCGCGGCGATCGCGGCAGCCCGGCTCTTTGGCCCATATTCGGTGAGGACGAGGCGCGTACCGGACTGTTCGACGATCACTGGCGCGACGGTGAGGCCCAGACGCTGCTTGACCCGCTCCTCGAGGATGTAGATCGGTCGACCGGTCCTTTCGCTCAGATCGATCGCGTCGCCATTTTGTGCCCCAAGCGCTGATAGCAGGATGAAGTCGCTTGCCCGCGCATTGCGAAGCGCCCAGCCGAGGTCACGTGAATGCACGACGACAAGGCGTTGCGGCAGCTTCACATAGGTCAGCGGATTGAAGGTGAAACCCTTCGGATAGAGCGTCTTGCCGCCCGGCAGCGTGATGTCGAAATCGAGCGTGTAGAAAGGCACGACGCTGCGCACGCGATCGGCGCCGGCGACGCCGAGCGGCGCGGCCTTGAGTGCGCTCCATTTGTCGCGCGGACCGAACGCCTTGCTCATGTCGCTGGGCAAAGTCGCGACCTTGCCCTCGATCTCGGCAAGGGCATCTGGCTCTGCGATCGGCCATGTCCGTCCAATCGTGCTGCGCGAAGCGATCGTGCTGGAAATCGGTCCCGCCAGTGCTGCCGCGCTGACGGCCGCCAAGCCGATACCGGCAAGGAAGACGATAAGGATGGGGCTGCGGCGCACGCGGCAAGCCAAGCTATCGGCCATGACGCTGCCTCCAATATTGTTCGGGCGGTTCGGGGATGCCGATAAGCGCAGCGACGAACACCGCGACCGCGAGCGGAGTCAGAGTCCAGATCAGCAGACCCGCGTCGTTCCCAAGCGATGGTGACATCAGCAGCAGTGCGCTCTGGACAGCCAGGAGCAGGAAGCTGCTGACCGTGAGCCGGATCGCCGACTGCGATGGCGCGGAAGAGGTGAGGCCGTTCATTTGCCTCTCCTGCGGCGCAGGCGGCTCATGAGCTTCGCCGTGCCAGCTGAGAGGCTGAGCAGCAGGAGGCCGGTCGCCATGCAGGACGCGGCGACGATGAGCGAGGCGCGCAGCACCATCATGGTCGGCTGCTTGAGCAGGAGCCCGGCGACGAGCACTAGCAGCCCCATCATCACCGTCTCGATCATCACGAGACGGAACCGCCACTGGAACGATTCCGCTTCGAACCGCTCGGCGAGGCGTTGCTCGACGATCACCTCGATGGCCTCGTTGTCGGACCAGTCGAGCGGCAGCTGATCGGGGTGCGGGCTGTGGCGCGCCATGGCGGTCATGCTCCCACGGGGCTGGACGCGTCTTGCCCGCCCAGGATTTGAGAGGGCTCGACGCCGGCAAGGCGGCAGATCGCTTCGAGCGGTGACAGCCCCTGGCGCAACAGCGCCTCGAACGCGGCCACCTCGTCGGGCGCGGAGGTGTTGATCCAATAGGAGAAGGGGTCGACCACGAGCCGCGCGATGCCGAGACCCAAGGGCGAGTCGATGAACACCTCGCTATAATTGGGCTTCGAGTTGCGGACCGACTTCAATAGGTCGAGGACGAACCCTGAATAGTCGAGGATCTTGTTGTCGACCGCCCGGTCATAGGTCGAGCCCTGTAGCAGGAACCGCGTCGCGGCATTTTCCAGGATCACCTGGCCCGTGCCGCCGAACAGCGTGAGATCGTTCATCGACTGCAGCACGATGCCGAACGAACCGCGATATTTGCGTGCGCGGCGGTAGCCTTGGCCGAAGGCCTCGGCGAGGCGCGACAAGTCCTGCCCATCTGTCCGGGTCATGAACTGCGCCGCTTCGTCGCACAGCACGAAGCGGGGCCGGTCGCGCGCGGAAAGATAGAGTTCCTGCGTGACCGCGTTCACCACCACCATGACGATGACGTTGAAAAGGTCGGGCATCGACTTGAGGCGCTCGAGTTCGAGCACCACGAATTCGTCATTGCGGATGTCGAGGGTCGAGGGCCCGTTGAAGTAATGACCGTAGGCGCCGCCAGAACCGAAATCCCGCAGATTGAAAGCCAGTTCGCGCGACGTCGGCACGAGATGCTCGACCCGGTCCAGGTCGGTCTCGACGAGTGAGGGATAGGTGCCGAGCCATTCGCGCACGGCGTCGATACCGTGATCTGCCCTCCCTGTGTCGATCGTCCATTGGACTGCGGACTTGAGGAGGTTCCATTCCGAGGTGGTCACGCCCTTGCGGGTGGACGCATTCGCCATTTCCGCGACGATCGCGACCGCCATGGTGATCGCCGACTGCTTGTCGTCGCCATCGAGCGCGAGTCCCATATCGAAGGGGTTGAGCACCAGATGCTCTTCGCCGATGTCGATATAGCGGCCCGAGCAGAGCGTGCAGAGTTTCCGGTAGCTCCCGCCGATATCGATGATCCGGATCAGCGCCCCATTGGCGTAATATTGCTGGCAGAGATTGTTGAGCAGGAAGCTCTTGCCGGCACCGCTCTCCGCCGAAACGATGAAGTTGTAGTTGTTGATCCTGGGGTCGAAGAGATCGAGCGTGACGAGCTGGCCCTTGCGGCCCGTATAGAGAAGCGCCGGGCGCCCGCCGCCGCGGAAGTCCGTCTGGATTGGCGCCATCAGCACCGCCGCCTTGACCGGCATCCGAAAGTCCCGCTCAAGCAGCCGCAGCGTCGTTCGATCGGGGTAAAGCCCGAACGGCAGGCTCATCACCAGCAGCGTCGGGTTGAGATAGCTCTCTTCCTGCATCGAGAAGGGCAGGGGCTCGCCCTCCCACAGGCGCTTGGCGCGTGCGGCAAGGTCGCGGGCGTGTGCGCGGTCCCGACCGAACACCCAGATCGTAGGGATGACCCTGACGAACTTGCTGTTGCCAGCCTCGTCGAGGATCCAGCCGATCTCCTCGATCTGCTTGCCGACTTCGACCGCGAAGCTGCCTGCCGCCTTTTGCGCCGAGAGGATCTGCGCGCGCTTGTGGATCTCGAACTGAGAATGATCGAACAGGATATTGAGCGTGTAGAGGAAAGGTCCACCAATCTGGTCGCTGTCTTCCGACGCGCCGCGCATGCCGCCCATCAAACGGTTGGCGCGCTCCGCTGTGATGCGGCGGGCCGGCGCCTTGGGCGTCAGACAGCGCGCGACCTGGTTCCCCAGAAACACCTCCGCGCCCTCGAACACGAGATCCGGGCCAGCATCGATGATCTGCTTGCCGATCGGCGGTGCGCCTGTCGTGGTGCCGTCGGCAAACACGCCGGGCGCCGGATCGGCGACGCCGTTAAAGATGCGGCGGTAGAAGGAGACCATTTCCTCGGGCGGCAACCGGCGGATGCCGAGCTTCGACAGTTGCTCCTCGACCTGCCGGCGCAGATCCTCACCCAATGGCCGCCGCGTTTTGATCGAGAGCAGCGTGCGAAAGTTACGGACCGGGATGCCGTGCAGGGCCTTGAGGCCATGGCGCCCTTCGCTGAGGTAAGCGTGGGTATGGCGCGCCGAGGCCTGAATCAGCGGATCGTCGCGGGTCTTCAAATCGAGGAAGGCGTCGAGCGCGTCGTCGATCAGCGGGTCCGCGAAGGTGTGGAGCTGCAGGACCGTCCCGTCCGGGAAATGGATATTGAGCAGCCCCTGCAACGCGCCCTGGACATGAGCGAACATGTAGGCGGTGGGAACCAGTTCCCAGGCATGGCCCCAGGTGTCGTCGATGCAGAGGAACGCCTCGGTCTCATCCTCCCACGCGACGAGCGGGAGATAGTCCGAGAAGCTGTCGCGTCGCACGGCATTGCGCAGGCGGGCATAAGTAAGCCTGCTCATGGCTTCGGTTCCGGCGCCGGTGGGACGATCGGCGGCGCGGATGGGGTCGCTCCAACCGCCGCAGGCTCCCCGTCAGAGGTCACGGGATCGCGCATTTGGCCGAGGATCGGAGCCTGCGATGCGCGATCGGGCGCGGCGACGAGCGCGCCGCCCACGACCCAAACGGGCTTGTCGACCACCGAATAGACGTAGCGCGGCATGTAGAGCCGGTCCGGGCGCTGGCGGTCGGCATAGGGCAGGATCAGCGTGCGGACGGTCTGCGCGGGTTTGAGCATCGGCGTGACCGGCGCTTCGATCAGACCTTTCAGCTCCCGATAGACACTGTCGCGATAGCTGCCATAGGCGTTGCCCGCGCTTTCGCTCCGCGGCCGGGAACCCGCACCGCCCGCAACCTGTCCGCGCAGCATGGCGCGGTCGTTGGTGACTTTGGGGTCCGACTTCGAGGTGACGCCGGCGACCGCGTCCGTGTAGGCCCGATCCGGATGGATGCATTGGCCATGGTCGCTGTTCTTGCAGTCGAACTTCTCGGAGTAAGGCGACATCATCGAGCCGACCGTCGCGCATCCGCTCAAACCCACGAGCAGGCCGAAAGAAAGCAGAGAACGATAGAGAGATGTGCGGACCTGCGGGGGCATGGCGAAACCTCCTGTAGGATGGGGCGAGCGGCGCATCAGAATTTGGCTCCGACCGAGGGCTTGATCTCGAGGGCGAGCCCTTCTTGGATGACGACCACGACATCCTTGGCCGCGCCGACTTCCACGACGGGTCCGGCCTGGCGGGCGAGGTCGAGATAGAAGTCGGTGAGCTTGTCCGAGGACTTGGAGAGTCCTCCGGCAACGCCTGACTTCACTGCATCGCCTGCATCGAGACTGCGGACGCTGCCGAGCGCCGAGGTCGAGAGGCTCCCGAACGTACCCTCGACCGACTGCGAAATGCCGGCGATCGTTCCGGCGATGAACGAGCGCGCGAGCGTCGCGCCGGCGCGTGTCACCACCTTGCCGGAGAGCCCCTTCTTCCCATCGGCGTCGACGAAGAAGCCCTTGATCGCCTGATCGACCACCGCGTGGCTTTCGAAATCGACGCACGAGATCGAGACGAGCTGGATCTCGACCCGCTCCTTGGCGAGGCTGCCCGTCGCGTTACCGATGACGAAGCAGCCGGCGAGATTGGCCTTCACCTCGTTCGGGAGCACGGCGGGTGCCTGGACCCGAGCGATGATCGGCTCGGGATTACTGGTCGCGTCCCGGCTTGCCAGCGCGTCGATACCGGTCAGCAACCGCGCCTTCATGAAACCAGGTGGCAAATAGATCGTCCGCTTCCCTTTTTTTGACGAAGGCACGCCGCCCGCGCCTCCCTCCGCCGCTTGTGTCGCGGTCGCCGCGCCGATCGCGCCGACCTGCCGCTCGGTGGGCGGCGCAGGCGGGGCCGGTGGCGCCGCCGGAGCGCTGGGCGGCGCGGGGATTTCGTCGGCTGCGCCCTTGGCCTCGGGAGGAGCGGGCGGGTAGGCGGGAGCGTCGCCGGGAAGCGCAGGGGGAAGGTCACCGTCGCCGCCCGCGATTTGAGCGTGGCCGCCGCCGGCGGCACCCGGGACCACCTTGCCTTCCTCGATCGCAGTCACCCGGTCGCCGAGCAGGCTCTGTCCGTCCAGAATCTTCTGGAGATCGCCGCGCAGTTTCACCTCGAGGCTGTCGCCGCGAAGGCCTGCGCCCATGTCGAGATTGGAAGCCTGGGGCGCCTTGGGCGCCTCCTTCTGGCCGCTGGTGCTTGCCGTGTAGAGGCCCAGGCCAAGGAGTGCGATCGTCGATACGACACCCAGTTGCTTGACGCGCAACTTCTGGTCGGAGCTGAGCTTCGACCACTGCGCCGGTAGATCGAGCAGCGCCGGCGGCGGGATATTCGCCGTCTCGTTGGCCTCTCCACCCTGACGGGCCGACGGACCAGCCTCTCCTTGAGGATTCTCTTCGGGCGCGGTCATGGCTGGACACTCCGGCGGACGACGATCAGCCGAGCGGTCTCATTGAGCCCCAGCGTCAGCCGGTCGATCGTGATGGCAAAGATGTCGGCTCCCAGCGCGGTGTCGAGGAAGTCGCGTTCATCGAGCGTAATGGCGACGCTCGAGCGGACCAGATATTCACTGACCGAGAGCCCCGCGCCCTCGACCTCGAGCCGCCGTCGTTCGCTAAGCGACGCGGTGGGAAGGTCGGCAAGAATGATCCTGTCCCGGGCCGGCGCGACCTCGGCGAAGGACGCGGGCACCCGGTCCTGCAGGATCGCAAGCGCGATCCCGACGGCGCGCTCTTCTTCCACGAGCGGACCCAGAAGCGCATCGTTGGCACGCGCGCGCTGAGCCCCGCCTGGAACGAGCGTCACGGTCTGGGCCGGAATGTCGGCGGGTTCGGCGTAAAGGGGATAGATGGCGCCGTTGCACGAGACGAAGAATTCGGACGGCGTCGTCACATAGGTGCGCGTCTTCGTGCCACCCGCCGCCGCACCCGGATCTTCGGTTTCGAGGACGAGGAACTTGATCCAGGCGTCCGATCCACCGCGTTCTACAGCAAGGCCCTTCTCGGCCGAGAATTTGACGTCCTCGATGTCGCCGCCGACGCACACGACATGATTGACGTCGCGGTTGGAGAGCCGGATGCGGCTCGTCTGATCGGGGAGTGCCGCGAGCGACTGGGCGAAGGCGGGGGCGGAAGCGGAAAGGGACGCGACGAACGCCCCCGCGAGACAAGCAAGCCTCGCGCGGTTACCGGACATCGGCACTGAAATTCTCCTCCTGGAGGGCGGTCAGCCAGAAGCGGCCATTTTCGAGCGCGTAGCGAATGCGCAAATTCCCGCGGAACTTGCGGATGACGCCGCCGATCACACGGACCTTTTCGACGGGCACGAGGATTTCGCTGCCCGTCCAGGTGACGGGCTGATCGCCGCGGATATAGGTCGCGATCGAGAGCGTCGGATTGTTGCCGAGTTCGTCGAGCAGCCGGTTCAGACTGTCGCGCAGGCCATTATACGCGCTGGGATGCGTGATCCGCAGCAGTTCCTGGAACTGCCGGTCCGCCGAATAAGCGGAATAGGTGCCGACGAGACCCACGATGTTGAAGGTGATCGAGCGGAGATAGGTCTCCGACGGTTTGTTCCCCGTCACATAGAGGTCGCCGTCCGCGCCGAAAGGCACGATCACGGTGCGCGTGTTCTGGTTCGAGGTGTAGATGAGCGTGCCGAGCACAGCGGTGATGCCGAACAAGCCGGCGATCGCCACCTTGAGCAGCCGGTTCTCCTCGAACAGGTTGGCCGACCCCTGCAAGTAGCGATGCAGGTGCCAGCTCGGGCGGGTGTCGCCGATCATGTCGGCCGCTGCCTTGCGTCGGAACGGGTGTGCCATCTCGTCTACTCGAAGAAACGGGTCTGGGTCGGACCCGGATAGTTGCGGAAGCGGGCAAGACCCCAGCGCCAGGCCAGATGCGGGATGAACCCGCGCGGCTTGGTCCGCTTCCAGGGAATGAAGAGGAGAAGAGCGCCGATGAGCGACCAGCCGATAATCCCGCCGACGATGACCGCGACGAAGATCACGCTCATCACGACAATGAACTCCTGACTGTCGAACCAGAGGATCTGGACCGGCCGGTGCAGGAACTGCGGAAGTCGTTCGTCCACGCCCTTCTCCCTTGCTTCACCACGCCGCTGAGCGTGGTCTCCGGAAGGCGACCATCACCTTCCGTTCCGGCGGACGGGCACCGGCAGACCGGCCGCCCGACCTGTCTTCAGATCAGCATGCCGAAGGTCTGGAGGATCGAATCCGCCTTGATGAGGCAGACCGCCGCCACGATCGTCGGGATGCCGATCATGATGTTCGAAAAGAGCCGCGAGACGCCGAACAGGAAGGCGGCAACGCCGCCCACGAAGCCGAGTGGTCCCTTCACGCCCTGGTTCACGACGATGTCGTAGATGTCGTAACCAAGGTCGCCGGCGGCCGGCGCCTGGAAGGCGTAGGCGACGCTCGTGCCGGCGATCGCGGCCAGGAGGAAAAGGACAGCCGCGTCGATCGTGCGGAACGTCCTTCCCCGAAGCAGTGTCAACATAGTCAGTCTCCTTGTGTTCATCAGAGCCGTCCAGATCATGCTTGCCGGTACCGATCGGTGGTCGTGTCCGGCCGACGGCTTCGCTGGACGGCCCCTGGAGGCGCGCTGCCGCCGGCATCCCGGTCCTCGCCGGCGCATTCGACGCGCGCATGCGAGATCCGCCAAAATCGTCAGGGCCCACCGCTTCAGGGGCTGGCCTTGGATTTCCGGCTTTCGGTATCGAGAAACGCTTCGAGCTCGGCCTGCTGGAAGCCCGAAACGAGTTTGCCGTCGACGAAGAGCGTTGGCGTGCCTGAGATGCCCATCTTGCGAACGGTCTCGGCGTCGCGGGCGACCTTCTCGGCGCCGGGACGGCATTTGTGCAACGTGGCAGGCTGGGCACCGGAATAGACGGCTTTGAAGGCTGCCTGGCTGTCCGGGGCGCAGAGGATATGCTCGGCTTTTGCTGCCGCCTGCGGGTGAATACCGCTTACGAAGTAGACGAGGCGCTGAACCGGCTTACCCTCAGCTTCCTTGGCCAGCCAGAAGCGCTCGAGCGCCTGACAATAGGGACAATCGGGATCGGTGAACTCGATGACCTTGGGCGCGCCTTCAGGTCCTATCACGAGGGCGTCTGCGGGATCGATGGAGCCGAGGCGCTTCCTGGCGCTCGCATCCAAGGCCAGTGCCGTCAAGTTGACGCCATTCTTGTCGTAGATCGCCGCGAAGAGGAGATGCTCGCTCTCCGGCGCGAAATAGATGACTCGTCCACCGGCAATAGCCTGATATATTGGACCGCTGATAGGCGCCGGACCAAAGTCCTCGAAGGTCAGATTGGTGAAGGTCTGGCGCAATTGACGCTGAGCCTCCGCAGCGGCCGCCGTGAGCGGCTCGGCACTATTCTCTTGCGCATAGGCGGGGGCCGATGCGCAAAGTAGCGCAGCCAGGATCAGTTTACCGCTGCGAGACATCGGGGGACTCCGGAAGAACGAAGGAGGTGCGCGCGAAAATTCGTCTGTCGAGAGTGAGCGAGTTTCCGAGCTTGATCGCCGTCGGCAGTGGCGTCGGTGTCGCCGCAGGGGGAGGTGGGACCGCGTCGGTCTTTTCGCGGATCGAGAAGCCGGTCTCGCTTTGGACGACCGCGAGCTGGGCGGTGCGGGCGCACGGATAGGCTTCCGCGTCGGGACGATATGTCTGGGCGCTGGCGGGGTTGACGCCGATGACGAGCAGAAGTGCTCCTGCAATCATCGGCGGGAAGCATGGAAAGTCCATGGCACGCGTCTCCTCGTGGCGCCGCAAGGCGCTCGGGTTTGGGGTTTGGCCGGCCCGACGCGGCGGAACTGAGACTAGGGTCGTGGTCTCCGCCGATCCGGTACGTCCCGAGCAATGACCATCACAAAAGCTCGCCGCAATAGGCAGGGCACTGAAGTGCCGAAGCGGCGAAACAAAGCATAACTGAGGCAGATTTGATCAATTGAGATGGCGAGCGCGACGCAGAACAGATTCCAGCATAAGCGGCATTATAGTGCCGCTTTCGCCGCATTTTGTCGTGGATATGCACCCGTTCGGGAACGCAAACGCGTGCTTAAGCGCTAGTTTTGGCATGGGAAGAGGGCGATGGGTCGAGCACGACGCAGCTTTAAGCTCCGGCTTTCACCGGCGGGGTTGGACGTTCTGATCGGATCCCACTGTCACCTGATTCGCGTCACACGGTCGCTCATCGCCTGGGGAACCACGCTGCACGTCGCGGTCGAGTATCTAAGCAGCATGCCCACGGATGAGATCATCGATCAATTGAGCGGGCAGGAGGTCAGTCGGCTCGGAGGAGGACAGGAACACCACGTCGGAGCCTCCTGTCAGCTCTGGGACATCGCAACCAGTATCACGGAGCGCATCCAGGAGGACTTGCCTGGGGTGAGGCAGCCCACTTTGGGCACAATCTACATCGTGGCGCTCCTGCAGGTCCCAAAGGCGGACCAGGGAGCATTGCTGCGCGCTTTTGATCGCGTATTGCAATCGGGCGCAAGAACACCGGCTTCACGGGATGCCAATGATCTTGTTGGGTAAATCCCGACAAGTTGGCCGAGGTTCCCAATTGACAGTGGTGGTAAGTACACCCTAGTTTCAAATCTATGGAATTGCCTTGGCGGGCGGTATCTCCCGTAAGGAGACACGGATATGTCGCAACATTTGGCGACTTCCGTTGCTGAAAGTCCGATCCTGTATGTGAAGGTGCTGTCAGGGCGGCAAATAGAAGAGGCACGGAAGAAACGGCGCCTGACGCAACGCGATCTGGCGCGAGAACTTGGCATGGGCGTTCGCTGGCTTCGCGAGATCGAAGCCGGTAACCCACGCTCTCGACTGGACGACCATCTGGCCTGTGCCTATCGACTGGATCTGTCGACGGGCCACATCCTCATCCCGCTTCTCTTCGCTGGGCAGAAGATGTGCTTTCCGCGGCAACTGGCAATTGGCGACCTTAGCGATCTCGAACGACTGTGCATCGAGATGATTGCGCAGCGAAATTTGGATCACCTGACCCGGGCCCTTACACCAGCGTGGGCGAATGCCGTTCCTGCAGGAGCGGGGCTATGATGTCGGCAATGGACCCTCCATTACACGAGCGTGTCTATCTCGGTCTTAAGGCCGATTACCTTTCCGGCCGCTTCATACCGGGCAAACGGATCGACATCCAGGATCTCGCCAACCGGTATCATTCAAGCAAGACCCCGGTTCGAGAGGCCGCTTTCATTCTTCTTGGAGAGGGATTGCTTACTCATCATCCGGATGGCGGGTTTCTAGTTCCGATCCTTAAGCCTCGGGAACTGATCGAACTTCTTGCATGGCACATGCAGTTGCTGATTACGGCACTGTCGAACGTGAAGGAAACTTCGCTGCGTCGAGCTCTACAGCAACATGGGATCTTTGGTGGACAGCCCTTGGCAGCATCTCTCGCAGTCCGAGCGACTGAAATCTTCTCTTCTATTGCTGAGGCAACTGGAAATCGCTTGGCCTCCTTCGAAGTGCGCCGATTGAACGAACGACTTCATTACAGCCGGATCATCGACACTACTGAACCAGCCCTTGCCGCGAGGGAGTTAGCTATACTGACCAGCATGGATGTGGTGAATCTCCCTAAGGCAACTCGGCGACGAGTAGAAGCCTACCACTTGAGGAAAATCGCCTATCAACGAAAAATCATACAGGCCGAGATTGCCCCGAAATAACTGATATATTTTAATAGGATGCGCTGAAAGCGCCTCAACCGACTTGCACAATGATCGATTAAGATCCCGATCTTGCGAATATCGCGCCATTTTGTCGCGATATATTTTCCGACAGCGGTGCTCCGCCGCAGCTATCGTTGGACTGCCGCAAACAGTTGCGGTGGATCAAGAGGAGCGTGTCATGCAGATCAACGACGAACACAATGACGACAGCCTGATCGACTTGGGGTCGGTCGCCGACGAAACCAAGGGTCCGAGCGGAAATCGTGAGGACATCGCCGGCGGGATGCGGTTGCAACTCGGCCTTTCCGACGACTGATGCTGGTGCTCGCCGGCGTAGGTCGGCGAGCCCTTCTGTCGCATTGGAGGTATCCCGACGTGTATCGGCTCAGAGACCAGTTACACTACTGCTATAGCGGCGGTCGCGCGATATTTCTCGATGCGACTGATGGGCGCTATTTCTGCCTGCCTGCCACGGGTGAGACTGCTTTCCTCGCCTTCCACAAAGGCGATGCCAACGACGATCAGGTCGGTTGGCTCAGATCAAAAAACATCCTTATTGAACCGGATGGCCGGCTAGGGCACAACAGTCCATCCACACGGGGCATTCTTGTTCCGAGCGAGCAGCTTGAATTCTTGGGTCGACCGACCGCTCTGGACATTATGGCGGCGACGATGGCGCGCGTTATGGTCCAAGCGCTTCTGAAGCACCGGGGTTTCGAGTGGGCATATCGATCAGTCATCGCCGCGAAAGCGAAGCATGGATCGACCGCTGAGAGCGATGATAGTCAGGACCCGGCCGCGATCGCCGCGGCTTTCCAGGCGACCGATCTCCTCATGGGCAATACGAACCGATGTCTCCCGCGATCACTCGCATTTCTGCGTCTTTGCATCACGCGCGGACATTTACCTTCTCTGGTGCTTGGCGTGCGAACCAATCCTTTTACCGCTCATGCTTGGGTGCAAATCGGCAACAAAGTGCTCAACGATACCGTTGACAAGGTAAGAGTTTTTACGCCGATTTTGGTATTATAGTGGCGCCGCGCTTCCTGGTACTCTTTCTCGCCGAGAGCGACAAACGTTGGGCTATCGTCGCCGAAGCCAACCGACGGGCAAACCTCAGCGTAGCTCTAGCCACCGAACGCTACATTGTGCTCGTCAACACAGCCGCGACGACGCTCTCTCTCGGGAAATCCCGCGGCCTTATTATCGGAACCTTGTTTCACCGCTTTGGCTCGTCAAACCAAATCGCGAATCTCGATCAGCCAGACATGGATCGCATTCTGGACAGCCAAGGATTATTTCTGATCGAGCGATACTGGGGTTCCTATGTCGCGCTTCTTCCTCGCGCAGACGAAGTTCACCTTCTCAGGGATCCTTCCGGATCATTACCCTGCTATAGCTGGCAAGGAACGGACCTTCTTGCGTTCGCCTCTGACGCTGAGCTCATGATGGCGGCGGGCATGCCTGTCTCGATTGATTGGCAATTCCTCATATCCCATTATTTCTCGGCGGGATTGCCGAGCGAGCGTACCGCGCTCTTAGGCCTGAAAGAAGTGATGCGCGGACATTCAGTGCCATGCCTTGCACGCGACGAAGAAGGTAAGATTCTTTGGAATCCTTGGACATACACGGACAATCCAATGCGCTGGCCCCGGGAGGAACAGGTCGAGCGCCTTAACCGGATCGTGCACGCGAGCACCAAAGCGCTCTGCTCGCCTTACAAGCGGCCGATCTTGTGCATCTCGGGCGGCCTCGATTCCTCCATCGTCGGAGCGACCCTGCAGGCCTCAGGTATCAAATTCAGCGGAATTACAGTGTCGACGCAAGATCCTGATGGTGACGAGCGTCACTATGCCCGATCGGCCTGCGCCAGCTTTGGCGTAGAACTCGACGAGGCCTGGTACGAGATGCGCGATGTGGATTTCGGGCGATCCACCTCGGCTCATCTTCCACGGCCCGTAGGGCGGATCCACGCGCTCGCCTATGATGCGGCCCTTCTCAGGGCGGCGGCAACCCGCCATGCTGATGTGATCGCGATGGGCAATGGCGGAGATAATATTTTTGCGTCCTCTTATTCGGCCGCGCCAATTGTCGACCGGTTGCTGTCAGAAGGCGCGGGTGGGGGTGTCTTCGCGACCATTCACGATTTGTGTCGATTGACGGGCGCGAGCATGATTGAAGCCTCCGCAGCAGCGTATAGGCTATGGCGCCACGGAGGCCGTGCCTATCATTGGCGGCCCGATCCGCTCTTTTTGACGAGCGGTGCGGTCGAGGTCGCGACGACACTGGGCTATTTTCACCCTTGGCTTGAGGCGCCGGAGAGCGCCTTGCCGGGAAAATCGAGACATATCGCTTCCTTACTGAGAATTCAGCAGCATCTCGACGGCTACGAACGGCACAGCTACCCGGCTCTCGTCAATCCGCTCATGAGCCAGCCGATGCTCGAATTCTGTCTCTCCATTCCCACATGGGATTGGATCGCTGGCGGAAGGGATCGCTCGGTGGCGCGTCAAGCCTTTGCGAGACATCTGCCCAAGGAGATCGTCCATCGCAGCTCCAAGAGCGGTCCCGACGCCTTCTGTGAAGCCATATTGACGGAGCGGCGCGCCGAAATCCGGGAGCGACTCATGGATGGGCATTTAGCCCGGCAGGGCATTCTCGATCCAGCGGCGCTGGAAGAGGTACTCTTCGACCACCGGCCCAATATTGGAGTGGCACATGCCCGCATCATGGCGTTTCTGGACGCGGAAGCCTGGATTGATCATTGGCTCGCGGCCGTCGAAACCCTCGGTTCGGTTCGAGCGAGCCCTTCATCTCGCCGTTTGAGTGCGTCCCACACGCTCACCTCGGCGCTTCCTTCAGGCGAAGATGGTCGAACGCCCCTCAGCCAATAGTCGAACCACCAGATGTTCCTGAGGTAAATCGAGCGCCGATGCGCTGGCTGCCACTTGATATGATGCTCACCTGGATAGACGAACATATCCACTTTCTTTCCCGCATCGGCGAGCGCACTATATGTCTCAAGCCCGGTCAGATATTCGTCGTCCGCTTCCTGCATCAGAATCGGCGTCTCAATTCTCGCCGCATTTCGGGCGAGAGAAAGCTGATCCCAGAATGTCCCATCGTCCTTTGCGGGCGCCGGGTAGCCAACGGCCTGAAAATGGCGCGACGCCTTGGGGCCGACGAGAAGGAGGCTGCTTGCATCGAAACAACAGTTGCTCATCGCTGCCGCAGCGAAGATCGGATTGTGGATCAGCGCAAATTGGACCGTGGCGACTCCGTCGCTGAGACCGGTGATACCAAGACGGTTCTCATCGATCAGCCCCCGATCGGCAAGCAGGCGGAGACCTGTATCCAATGAAGACTGGACGCTACTCCTGTCGGCGAAATCTTCAAGGTTGGCCGCATCGACGCCCGACTCATCCTTAGCGCGGAAATATCCGATATCTCGCGGCCGCTGCAGGCTGAGGACCATGAAGCCGTGATTTGCGAACACCTGAATCGGATATTCATCGCCAGTCCCGCCACGGAGAAAGCCTCTCGTTTCATACTGTACGACGATGAGAGGATATCGCCGACCAGTCCGGTATCCAACGGGATAGATGAGATCCCCGTAGCTCTCGACGTCGAAGCGGTTCTTCCACTCAAGGCGCTCGACATGCCCGAGGGTGAGCCGCGCAAACTCGGGATTGGGGTCGAACAGCGTAACCATCCTCGGATGCGACAGATCGATTTGAACGAGCCTTCTAGGTTGGGCAGAGCTTTCCCTAAGGCAGATCAGAGTGTCCTTTAGTGGATCGCACTCGAAGAGGAGATCCAAGGTCGAGAAGATGCGTCGCGGCACACTCTGGTCAACATCCCATTCGTAGATCGCGGTCGCATTCTGGGCCCAGCCCTCTCGCCGAAAGTAGCGGACCTTACGGCCATCCGCGGACCACCAAGGCTTGCTGACCCAAGTAGTGCAGACAGGGGCGGCGCATTTTACCACTTTCCCGGTTTGGTCTTGCGCGACCAGCCTGCTGTGCCAGAAAAACTGGTCGCGAACCGGTGGAATGACCCAAGCCCTGCGCCCCGTCTGATCGGGGGCGATTACCTCATCGGCGACCAGTTCGCGCCCTGGGGAAACGAACAGCCGCTGCTCTGCGTCATAGGCCGGCCGCTCTATCCCCGTAACCAGGTTCTGAACATAGTAGCGAAGGATGCCTCCTCCCTCGGCAAAAGGTCGACTGGTCGTCATGGGCGAAAACCGGTCATCATACCGATATCCACGATCGGCTTCCCGATCGATCGCCCGATTCATTGCCGCGAGCTCGGGTCGGGTTGCAAAGATGATCGCCTGACCATCCTCCGTTATCCGAAAATCCTCGATGTCGACCGCGCTGTGCGTCAGTTGGTCCGTCCGGGTTCCGTCGGCACGTGCGCGCCAGACCTGGACCGTCTGATCGACACTCTTGAGGAACAGTATCCATGCCCCGTCGGGCGACCAGCGAGGGGTGACGGTGATAGGGACGCCCGACGGAAAGCCGACTTTACCACGGAATTCAAAGTTCCATCTTATCAGTTCTCCTCCCTCATCAACGATCCGGGGGAGGGCTTTGGAACCGATCTTCAGCACCGCCATCGAAAGACAGAAGCTGTTCGAGTTGGGTTCGGCGCGACGTATCTGAAACGCGATATGCTTCCCGGTAGGTGAGATCGAGAATGTGCGTGCCCCGCTGTTCGTCACCGTACTCGCGCCAATGTCGCGAATACGGACGAGATCGTCCACCTCGAGCGGGCGTTGCCTTGCCCCATCGCGCTGCGCGTTTTGAGCCAAGTCCTGGCAGGAAGCCTGGACTGCTGAAGGGTTACTTATAAAGGCGAGGAAGAAACTCGCCCGCAGAAGCGCGCCTCGCCGGAATGGCATCACCAGACCTTGGATATCGTCAGGCTGATAATCCGGCCCGTGACCGATGCGTTAGTGCTGTCATAGGGAATTTGCGTGGGGTCGGAGACGCGAATTCTAGGCGGTTCCTGGTTGAGAAAATTGGTGGCCGACAGCGAAAATTCGAGACCCTTGCCGATGCCCGACCATAATGTCGGCGAGTATCGCACGCTGAGGTCTACCGTTGTGAAGCCGCTCACATCCTGGGATGGAGAAAGGATTGTGTCTTTCGCACCGTCCGTATAATTCACGAAGCTCGAGAACGTGACGTCCGACCTTTGCCAGCTTGCTCCGCCGCGCGCGCGCCAATGCGCCGGGTAGAAGATTCGCCCAACAATCGCGGTGAGCGGTTGGCCGGGGCTTATTTGCTGTTTCCCTTTCAGATAGCTCGCCGAGCCGGTGATGGAGAGCCGGTTATTTGGACCGAATTGATGCTCATATTCGGCGAATATATCCACGCCATTGACGTGCTGGCGGGAGACGTTTTGGAGCCGATCGTCAAAGATTGCGCTGATCTGTGACACATCGAGCGGCCGCCCAGCAGCATTGGCCAATGGCTGCTGAAGCTGAGCCAGCGCCGTCAGGACCTGGGCTTCGGTCGGATTATATGTGATCATCCCGTCATAGATCGGATCGCCATAAGCGCGATCGGTGTTGCCGATGGCTTCGACGATTCTTTGATTGAAGCGAACATCGAAATAGCCAAATTCGACACGCAGGGCTCGGATCGGCCGGAACGCGATGCTGGTTGTCCAGGTCGTTGCCTTTTCTGGTTGAAGGTCGCGGCGACCACCATATAGTAGAAGAGCAGGGCGCCCGCCCGGATTGTCCGGATAGGCCTCGCCGGAAATTAGCGTTCCCTTCGTCGTTTGATATTGCTCGAATAAAGTGGGTGCCTTGAAGGATTTGCCCCAACTGGCTTTGATAGCCACCGAGGAATTCGGCTCGTACACTAGGCCCAGCTTGGGTGTCGCGAGACCACCGATGCCGCGGTAATTTTCGTATCGGACCGCGCCAGTCAGTAGGAGTCTGTGCAATAACGGCCGTGCATTCGCGGACCCTATGAGTGGGAGCGCGAGCTCGCCATAACCGAAGAAATTCTCGCGGATCGGCGAAATGTCATAGCTTGTCGACGTCGTACCGGAAAATGTCGTCCGGCTCGACGCATCTAGGCCAACCGACCTGAACCCGGCGCCGATCGCAAGACGAACGTCGCCGCCCGCTAGGGTCGCCAGCGGACCTTCACCGTTGACCTCGGCGGAATCGACGCGGCCATCATATTTTATCCGGACCTGGGCGTATTCCTCGCCCCCCGAGAAAGCACGGGAGAGCAGATGCGTGTTACTCTTCCCGTGCGTACCCGTGAGCGAGACTCGCCAGCGCCCGGAGAGATTGATACGTAGCGTGGGTGTAACAGAATATGTCTCGGCTTTGGGCTGGCTGAGAAGCCCCTCCGCAGTCACGTCCAAGGTCGAGGTATAAGGATAAGCAATCTCGGTCGTGCGATTGCTATATTGTGCGTCAATATCAAAGTCGATTGAGCTCGACAGAACCTGATGAGCGCTGAGCACGCCGCTATACTGCCGCTGTCTGGGGAAGAGCGTCGTACTCCCGTCCATCTCGCTCGTATAGTTGCGATCTCTGCCGTTAATCGCGGTGCTGCGGTTGAAATCGAACGCTCCCATCACGCCGCCGGAGCCCCAGTTTTGCCCGCCGACCACGCTATATTCCTGCTGGAAGTTACCGCCTGGCGTTGAGCCCCCCAGCCTGGCCGAGGTGATCAGACCGTCTAGGTCGCGGCGCAGAATGACGTTTGCTACGCCAGCGACGGCATCGGATCCGTAAATAGCCGAAGAACCATCGGCCACGATTTCTACTCGTTCGATCGCCGCTAGCGGGATTGCACTGATATCGACGCCGCCGAATACGGCATCATAGGCAACCCGGTGTCCGTTAATTAGCGTCAGCGTCGCGTCGGCCCCTAGGCCGCGGAGATTGAGGTTGGATGATCCATTGGCATTCTGATTTTCTGCGCCTTGGTTGCCGCCACCGGCTACGCTCGGATTTTGTCCACCGGCGAAATTCTGCGGGATGGAGCGGATATAATCGCCAAGATTATATTGCCCCGCGTCCACGATTTCCTCGCGCGTCGCCACGATGATTGGGGACGTGGACCGGGCTCCCCGGATACGCGAACCAGTGACTAGAATTTCATCTGCTCCCGCCGAGCGATCCGCTAAATCCCCCGACGGCTCCGATCGCCCCCGGATGAGAATAACGTCCTTTCGAAACCGGGCAGTCAGGCCAGTCCCTTGCAGAAGCGTTCGAACCGCCTCGTCAGCGCTGAAGGATCCGTGCAATCGGGGAGCGGTCTTCCCGAGCACCGCTTCGGAGTTAAAGATGACCTCCTTCCCGGACAGGCGGCTCACGGTCTTGAGGGCTTCGCCCAGGTCCCCGGCCTCGATGTTGTACTCGATGCGACGCTCGTCTGCGGCAAGGGCAGGGGCGGCCGGCACGAACGTACCGATCGCTACCGCTGCAAGGAGTGCGCACCGAAACCGAGACCCCATTCGAACCATCTTTTGCCCCCTTTGAAATTCCCGACAATCTGGCGAGACTTTCAGGGAGCATCGCAACAAATCTGAAACCTACGGGGTATGCCTCTAAAAAGTTTTTCGGCTATCGTTTGCGGAGCGTGATTTCGTCCGGTTTGGTTCTCTCGACCTCCAGATCGAACAGCGTTGCGAGCCGGTCGGCGACCTGATCCGCATCGTTCACGCGGAAGCGGCCGCTAACTCGCAATGTACCGATGCTGGGATCAGCCAGACGGATGGCGGTCGTAGAATCCCGGTTGGCTTCGGCGACGACCGCAGACAAAGGCGTACGTTCGAACTCGCGCACTGCCACGAGTTCTGGCGGCGAGACCGCAGGCTGAGGATCGAATTTTCCTGGTACGCTGCGGACAACGGCCGGGGTTATTACTGCAAAGCTGAGGGTCTCGCCAGGCTCGAGGCGGGCAACGGCTAAGGGACCGCGAGCGCCTTTCGCAGTGCTCGGCCGCTCGACGTCCACCGCGCCGCGCAGCAGTCGCACTGTGACGCGCTCGTCTCTCCCAAGGCTCACCTCAAAGATCGTCCCGCGGGCAGTCACACTTCCTCCGCCGGCCAACACAACGAACGGACGCGTCTCGTGGGCTACATCGAAGCGCGCAACGCCGCGTTCGAGCATCAATTCGCGGCGCGCCGAACTGAAGCGCGTGAAAAGCTCACTGTTGGAAGCGAGCTCGACCGAGGAGCCATCGGCGAGCCGCACGGTCTTTCGGGGGCCACTCAGGGTCGCATAGCGCTGACGTTCGGCCGCCTGCTCAACCTTCGGCTGTGCCACCTGAACCGGAGCGCTGCCCGTGCGAGGTAGCTCCACATTCGCGATCCATCCTCCGATGCCGATGGCGAGGAGCAGGCTTGCGGCGATTCCCGCCCATCGCCAGTGCCGGCCGCTCTCCTCATTATCGTTCGCTTCGGTTTGGTCTTCGCTCTGGGCCGCCATGAAACGGCCCAATGCGAATATCTCACCAGCCCGCTCATACGCGCCTCGATGCGATGCCCCCAACGCGAGCCACTGTTCGAACTGCGGGCGCCACTCCTGGGCATCGGGACCCCGCATTCTGGCAAACCACAGGGATGCCTCACGCATCTGCTGGTCCATTCTCGGCTTGGGCTCCGGCATGTCGTCCTCAGCCATGAGCATATCCGATGCTCTTGCCAATGCGCACAAGGGCCTCAGCCACATGCCACTCCACGGTTCGGATACTGATATCGAGTTGCTCAGCTATCTGCCTATATCCCAGTTCTTCAGCGCGATGTAGCAAATACACCTCTTTCGTCCTCGGCGGGAGACTCTCGACAGCGAGTCGATAGCGCTCCTGCATATCATTTATTTCCGCGACGGCGTCCGGGCCGGCGATGTCATTGCCGGCGGAATAGACGACGGGATCGAAGGATTGTGCTTTGGCCCAGGCGCGAACACGATCGGCGAGGAGATGCCGAACAATTCCCTGCAAATAGGCGCCGGGATTGACCGATGCAGCGGTGGATCGCGAAGCGACCAGCCTCGTAAACGCCTCCTGGACCAGATCGTCTCTGTCCTCCTCGAGCCAGATGCGCTGCCTGAGAAAGGAACGCAGCTTTGGCGCCTCCTTTCGATAGACCGCCTCGAACTGGCGATGATCATGACGTGCGGATGCGCGCGCGCACGGGCCCTGATTCTCACTGGCGCGAAACATGGGTTTACGCGCACGGTCGGAGATCGAAGCGCGCTAATGCGCGACGGAAGACAAGCAGCGAAGACAGCATGACAGGACCACCCAAGGGTGGCGGGCAATGACGTCCAATGCGATCGCCCAACCGTCATGGATGGGCACGTTGCCATGCCTGGAAGGTTTATCCTGCAGGCGGTCCCCAGCCGTTTCCCGCGCTGCCTGAAAATACTGCAACTATTTGCAGATGGTTGCAAGGCGCTACGCGCGCGCAAATCTCCATTTTTTCTTCTGCATGATATCCTCACTGCCCATCCTGCCTGCGCGCCGGCAGAACTGCGACGAGCTCCACCAGCCGATCAAAGAAGCGATCGAGCAATTCCCTCGCCGCCGGTTCCAGATCGACAAGGATCCTTCGGCCATCGTTCGGATCGCGTCGCAGTTTGACCAGTCCGCGTTGAGCCAGACGGTGGACGATCCGTTGGGAATTGCGTTCCGATGCGCTCGATGCCGCGGTTAGAGCGGTCAGCGAGCGGGGCTGACGACTCCTGCAGGTATAGAGATCGAGGAGCATTTCGAATGCGGGGATCGTAAATAAATCCCGTCCGAACTCATCTGCTCTCAGCCGCTGCACCTGTTCCGTGAAATCGACCATGCTGCATCGATTTACGCTGGCCGTGATGCGCGATCCCTCTATCATTTCAATTGCTCCCGATCCAACTTGTCGAACGAGCGGGAACCGACAGGAATCATCGTTGGGCGAATGGGCATGACACGCTCCTTTCTTACCGAGAAAGACCGCATGTCTCCGCGCGCAATATTGTAAGTTCTTGCCTGTAAATGGCGTCCGGGCAGCTTTGATCCATTTTGGATGATTATCGCGAGATCGCTAAATCGGCTTGGATTCCGCGCAGATCGTTCATGGGTCAATGCATTGCATCAGCAAACCACATGCTCGACGATCAGCGGTGCTATGATTTGTGCCTGCGGTTCACTCTGTGTTTTCTGTGTCAGATCGGCGTTCCTAGCCGAGCTACCTTTGCTTAACGGTACTCAGGATAGTGCCGGGGGCGACGTTATTATGGAGCCGACTTTGATCGAGATCGACCAGATCATGTCCGACATGGCCAGACGGCGTCCGATCTTCTGCTCGGAGGCTGATCTCCAGCACGAAATCGCCCTGGAGCTGCGCTTGCGACAGCCACGCCAGCAGATTCGATTGGAATATCCGCTTGGTGGCGACCTGCGCGGAGCGATCGATGTCTTCCTCCCTGGAGAGCGACCCTTTGCTCTGGAGTTGAAGTATCTCTGCAAGGGGCTTGTCGCCGAGCTCGATGGCGAGCGATTCACACTCCGTCAGCAAAGCGCCCACGACATTCGTCGCCATGATGTCTGCAAGGATGTCGCTCGAATGGAGGCCTTCGTTCGACGGACAAACCACAGCGCTGCCGTTCTGGTCGTTTCAAACGACCCTGCCTACTGGCGGCCACGTCGGCGTACCGATACGGTCGATGCAGCCTTCGATATCGCCGAGGCGAAAGAACTCGCCGGAATTCTTCAATGGGGCTCCGGGGCCGGCGCGGGAACGACCAGGGGACGAGAAGTGCCTCTCCAGTTGACTGGCCGATACCCGCTCGCCTGGCAGGAGTATTCTAATCTAGGCGTCGCGGCCGGCAGGTTTCGCTACCTGTGGATACCGATATCGGCTCCGATGGCCGAGGCTCAACGACGGCGCGGTTTCCGGGATAGCCGTGCGAGCGTCTCGGGGAGGGGAGGGAGAGCAGGGTTGCCGGGCGATTTCAAGGCTGCCTCAGCCCGATCGCCAGCACTTTCCTGAAAAGCCGGTCCGTCCCAGCTCTCGTTGAGGTTTCGCTCAAGGATCAAGAGCGGCAGGGCCCATCGCTCGGATACTGTCCATGGTACGCACCAACAACAACCGAAGCCCGCAATTGGAGGCGATCGGTTCCGATATCGTCAAACGGCTCGGCGGCACCTGGAAGCCTGGCGGGGCCATGTGTCTGTGCCCGGCTCATGCCGACCGGACCCCGAGCCTCTCGGTGCGGGTTGGCGATCATGCGCTGCTCTTCAAATGCTTCGCCGGCTGCGACACGCGTGATGTCATCCACGAGATCCTGCGCCTCGACGAAAATGCTCTCCACCATGTCGACCAGGCGGCAAAAGCCCCCCTCGCTATCGGAACGGATTTGTGGCGGCGCCAGCGTGCGCAACGGGTCTGGGACGATGCTCGGCCGCTCAGCGGGACGCCAGCCGAGCTATATCTGCGCCGCCGTCGGATCGCCATACTGCCGCGCACTCTCCGGTTCCATCCTCGAACACCCATCGGCCAAGGCGACGCCGTCGATTTCCGACCCGCGATGATCGCGGCGCTGCATGACGGCGGTCTCCACGCCGAAGGACGCTTTGTCGCGATCCAGCGGACATTCTTCGACCGCGATGACGCACGCCGCGCGCGCGACCTCTGCGATCCCAGGATGATGCTCGGGCGTCCCGATCGCGCGGCCGTGATACTTGCTCCGGCGACGTCCGTTCTTGGACTTGCCGAGGGCATCGAGACCGCGCTCTCGGCGATGATCCTGTTCGACATTCCCGTATGGGCGACACTCGGCGCCGAACGGCTGCACCAGATTGCGATCCCTGACCGCGTGCGGCGCATCGTCCTCTTCCCAGACAACGACATCGCGGGCGAGATCGGCGCGGCGAGCGCCATCGAGGCCTACGCAAGGCCCGGGCGCATCATCGACACCGAATACCCGCCCATGGGCTTCAAGGACTGGAACGACGTCTTGCGAATGGGCGGGCATCAAGTGAAGGTGGCGAGCTAGTCCGCCGCAGGCGCCTCGACGGGTGCGGCGTCCGGTGGCGTCCCTGCGCCGTCGCCCGCCTTCGACGGCCGGCTCCGCTTGGGCTTCGGAGCGCCTTTGGCTGCGTCAGGCTTGGCTTCGCGATTCGCCGCCTTACGCTTGGCGTTCTTCGCCGGGACCGCCGCAGCATCCGACGTCGCAGCCTTTCCACGAACACGCCGAACCGATGCGGGCTTAGCCTCGATGGCAACCGGCTCCGCCGCTTCTACGGCACCTGCCGACGGGGCTTCGGATTCCGGAGCGGTTTCGGGTTCCGGCGCGGGAGACAGCGGAACGCGCTTGCTCTTTCCGCCCAATCCAAGCCGGATCGCGACTTCGCGCCGCGCCGCCGAATAGCCCGGTGCAACCATGGGATAGTCGGCGGACAGGCCATAGCGCCCGCGATATTCGGCCGGCGTCAGCCCGTGCGTCGAGAGGTGACGCTTGAGCGCTTTATAGGGCTTGCCGTCGATCAGGCTCAGGAGATGGTCGGGTGAGGCAAGGCTCTCCTCCACGGTGACAGCCGGCTTGAAATCGGGTTCAGGAGCGGGGGTTTCCAACGCGCCTTCCTCGGCTTTCCCCTCGGGCGCCGCAGCAACGGCTGCTGTGCCGCCCAGCAGGGCGCGTCGCGTTTCCTCGACGAGTGCAGGCAATTCGCTGCTTGGGACAGTGTTGTTCGCGAAATAAGCACTGAGCAGCGACACGGTCAACGACATGACGCCCGCTTCTTCGGTCTCGGCCATGCAATATCCTTCTTCTGGCTGGAATAGCGGTCTTGAACTTGGTTCGCTTGCGTAAGCGTAAACGACAGCTGCCGATATGCAACGCACAAGTCAAAAGGGAGGGGAGGAGGGCGGTCATGGTTGGCGTGGCGATTGGGCCGCGCAGTATCGTCCTGGAGAACGCCATTGGCGAACCGTTTCCCATTGGTAGCAATCGCGGGGTAACTCCCATTCGCATTTAGATTCGAGCCCATTGCCTGATCACACCCGATCAGCGGCGGATCGCGGCGGCGCCGTCTCCAGTTCCAACCTCGCTCACGCTCGGCGGCTTCGACCTTGGTCGGAGCCGCCCTTTTCGTTTCGAAAGGAAATGACCATGCACGCATCTTCGCACATCGACCTCAACAGCTTCACCGTCGAAATAGAATTCTCGAGCGGCGGTGAGGCCTTTGCAACCGAGACCTACACGGTCGAGGCCGTGGACTGGTATCGCGCCCAGCGGGACGCGCTCGAGATGTCGGTCAGCAGTCCCTATGACAATGTTCGCATCCCCGACCTCACCCGCCGAGTGATCGCGCGATAACAAATCACGCCCCCTGACGCGCACTGCTCGAGAATTCTCAACGGCTGCCGTGTTGAAGCCAACCCAATCGGAAAAGACCGCCCCTCCTTCAGGGACTTCGGGCCAGAGGAGGGAAGGGGGAGGGGTAATGGTAGTCCGATCAAGGTTGCCGTCATCCCTGCCACCTCGATGACCTGACCGAGATCGGCCCGCGCGACTTCGCCATCGACAGTTCAAAACCGCCGCGGGCGCACCGCCGCCCGGCACGGCGCGCCAGCCACATTCCATGAGGAGATAAGCCATGGACGCATTGCAACCAACCTATCCCACCACGCTGTCGCTCTCCAGGATCGTAAAGGGGGATAATCCCCGCCGCTACTTCGACCGCAAAAAGCATGAGGATCTCGTCGAGTCGATCCGCCTGCGCGGCATACTCCAGCCCATGTTGCTTCGTCCGAAGGGCGACAGCTTCTCCATCGTCGCCGGCGAGCGCCGCTACCGGGCGGCCCTGGAAGCCTATGGCCCCGAGACGCAGGTGCCTGTCGTCATCCGCGAGATGACTGATCAGGAAGCGCTCGAAGCCGCGATCGCCGAGAATGACGACCGGGACGACCCCTCGGAAACTGAGCAGGCGGATGCCGCCGTCCGCTACCTCGCGGCGTGCCAGGGTGACCGTCCCGAAGCCGCGCGGCGACTGGGCTGGTCCAGGGCCAAGCTCGATCGCCGTCTGGCGCTCGCCGACCTCTCCGACGCCGTCAAGCTCGCGCTCGATGAACGCCGGATCAAGGTCGGGCACGCCGAATTGCTCGCGGCCGTTCCCGGCGACAAGCAGGACAAAGCGCTCGCAACGATCCTGACCGCCGGCCTCGACGTCGCCAAGACACGCGAGTTGCTCATGCGCGTCACGCAGAACCTGGGCAGTGCCTGCTTCGACAAGACCGAGTGCATCACTTGCCCGTTCAACTCGGGAACGCAGCGAGCCCTTTTCGAGACCCATGTCGATGAGGGGCACTGCACCAATCCCACATGCTTCCAGCTCAAGACAGAAGCCGTCGAGCAGGCCCGTCTCGAGCGGGACGAACGCGCTGCAGCGGGGGCAAGTGCGGCGGATCCATCCGCCGTCGATCACGACGATGCCGATCAGGATGACGCCGACGACCAATCCACGTCATCCGCTGACTCTCACGAACGGTCAGCCAACGACACCGGCGAGACCGAGACAGGCGGGGCAACAGGATCGAACCCGACCAGGTCCGCGAGCAGCGCATCGGCCGCGCAAAAGCCGACCGTCACCGCCCAATCGATCGCGCGACGCACCGCCGACCTTCGCGAAGCGACTTGGCGAACCGCGCTCGCCCGAGCAATCGCCGGCAATGCATCGCACGCCCACACCACGATCCTTATCGCCGCGATGTCCGGTACGCTCTCGCAGATCAAGGCCGAGACACTGACATCGCGCGCCGGCCTGCTGGTCGGCGCATCATTTCCGGACCTTGACTATCAGGGCAAGATCGCGGCCATCCGCGCGCTCCCCGACCGCCAGGCGGAGATCGTTCTTTCGGTCATCGGCGCCGCCTACGCCAAGGACGTGCTCACCTTCGGACATGTCGCGGATCTCGCGAGAGTCTTCGAAGTCGATCTGCGCGACAGCTGGCAGGTCGATAAAGCGTTCCTCGACCGTTACACCAAAGACGAACTCAAGTTCATCGCCCAGGAGTGCGGATTGGTCGCGCATGTTGGCGAGAAAGCGTTCGCGAAGCTTCTCGCCTCCAAGAAGGCCGACCTCATCACAGGCATCCTCAATCGAATTGGGTTCGATTGGGCCGGACGCCTGCCCAGTGCGATGACCCTCGACTGCACATATGGGCCGCCGCCGGTCCCTGTCGCCCGCCAGGACGACGTTCCGCTCGCGGATCTCGCCGCCTGAACCGCTTCCTCAACTCCCACACAAAGGATTGCAGCCATGCTGATTTCGAGCTTGCTCCCACTTCTCACGCGTTATTCACTCGGTTTCGACCTCGTTGCCGGGCCCGACAATACCGTCACCCTGACCGTCATTCCGCGCAAGGCGGAAGGTTCCGGGGCCAAACTCGAAGCCGGCGAGACCCGGCCGATATCGATCACGGCCAGTGCTGCTGAGATCGATGCGGAACTCGCCAAAGGCCCGGACGGCGCTCTCGGCGAACTTATCGCCACGCGCAAGGCGCTCGCCGATCAGATTGCCGAGCAACGGCAAGCAGCCGAAGCCGCAAGGACCGCCGCCGCAGACGCGGCGAAGGCTAAGACCGTTGCCGGGGCGGCCAAGACGCCATCGCCCGCCACCGCCGTGAAAGCTCTGGCCCCGGCCAGTCCGCCAGCAGACGCCAAGCCCGACGAACCCGCCAGCCTGTTCTGACGGACCGCCACGAAACTCTCCAACTTCAGCAGCCGGGAGGCCATTATGGAAATCAATCATCTCACCCGAGCGTATCGCTATGACGGAATCGACCTTCCGGTGCCGCCGCATCTAGCCGAGGATCTGGCTGGCTTACGCGCTTACCACGCCACGCTCTATCCAGCGATCCTCAACGCCGAGATGGTCGATGCCGGCGTATCGGGCACTGCCCACGTCACCGAATACCGCCGCGCCGTCGGCACCAAGGGCTGATCATGCCGCGCGGCAAAAGCGCGGCCATTCCGGCCACACCGCGCATGACCCTCCTCCAATGGATCGAGCTCGACGATGGCGACCCTACCAGTTCCACCCATCCTGACTGCAGCGTCCAGGCCCAGGCCCTCCACACGCGGATCGTCCTCGACTCCAGCGATCGCAAGAGCGAATTCACCGAACCGCTTCAGCCGCCTGCGGGCCTGCGGCTCGCTCCGCTCGGCTGACCTCGCGGGACGGTCGGTCGCCCTCTCGGGCGATATTCCCGCCATCTTTGACGCTCCGCTGGCGCCGCATCACAAGCTGATCGGCCGCTGGGTCGCGTCACGGGAGACGGTGCCGGTGGTCCGCACCCGCGTGGCCGCCCGTCGGAACATCGAGCGGGTCTTCGATGCCGCGGTGCTCGACATCCTCAATCCCGTCATACTTGCCGATCTGCGAGTCGCCGTCCTTCACAGCGAGGAGAACGGACCACCCGCGATCGCCATCATTTGCGAGGGGCTGGGGCAGCTCGATCTCGGTTGGATCGAGACCAGCGATGCTCCCATTCCCTGGCGCGCCGCCGCTTACAGCGCACTCGAGAAAACCCTCGGCCGCGCCCTTCCGGTGTTCGGCTATCAGGACCTCTTCGACGAAATTGCGATGTATTATTGGGACGGCGAGACCGACGATGAAACCGCGCGCCAATGCCTGATCGACTATCATGGCGCAGACGCGGACGACCTCGACGAGCAAACGTTGCCATCCACGATGAACGCGCGCCGACCCGAATGGATGATCGCGGCGAATGCGGCACCATCAGCGCAGCTCCCGATCGGGCTGCGCAAACAGCTGAACCGGCTTTACAAGGCGCATGAGGCACTCGGCCGCCTTCCATCCGAACGCAACGCCTGGCACTTCGATTTCCAGGCCATCTACGAATATATTCCCGGCATCGAGGAATGCTCCTCATTGCCGCCGCTGACGCTTGTCCCCTTCGAGCAATTCGCGCGCGAACTCGACGACGTTGCACGCACCGGCATGGAGATGGGCTTCATGGACGTCGCGGGCCTTTGCCCGCTGCCGGATGCGGACCGCCTCGACGACTGGTTCGCCTCATTGCAAATCGGCGCGCAATTTCTGCTCGCCGCTCAAGACCTGATCCAGATCGACCCAGCCAGCCCGTGAGGTCTTCCATGCCCGATCATAGCACCCACTTCGAAGCCAGCGGCGGCGGCCTGGTGCTGACCAACGCCATCCTTCTTTACAGGAACGAAGCACCCCGCAACCTCAAGCCCTATGGCGCACCTCGCGAGGCCGCCCCGGCATTCGCCAGCATCCATGCGATCGAGCATGATGACGAGGCCAGACCGATGATCGCCGCAGGCGTCCCCTTATCGCGTGCGCACCTGCGTCAATGGACAGAAGCACTTGGGCGCACTGTCCTTCCCGAAATCCTACCCGCCAACATATTGGTCGCCCATCCCGACATGCTCGCCTGGTGGATTCCCGAGCGGGTGCGCCCGGCTTATTTCGCTCTGTCCGCGCCGCCCGTCGGCCTGCGGGTCCTGTCTGCGCGAACGACCGTCCCGGTCCCCTATCCGGCCCATCTGTTCGTCGCCACCCGCTCCAACCTCGGCGTCTACGCCTTGCCGGCCAACCAGCGCCCCACCGCCGAGACAACGGTGCTGCATTCGCCCATCCTCAATGTCTTCGTGGACGGGCGACTCTGCTGGGGCAATATTCCACGACCGAAGGCGCTCACCATCGCAACCATCCCGGAATTCGAGAATGCGGTGTTCGATTCCTGGTCGACGCACCCCAATCCCGGGCAGGAACTGACCGTCACCGGCAAGGGCGGCCTCGTCCGGCTCTGGGACGATCTTGCCGCACGCGGGGCGAAGCGATTTCCGGTCGGGCGCTTGAAGCCCTTCGGCGCCGGCGGCGGTCGGCAGGCCCGGCGACCGGCGGGGACGCCCGCAGCCGGCGCGATGACCGTCGGAAAGCTCGTCGCATCGAACGCGGGGCGATGAGCATGCTCGCCGATGATCCGACAGCGGCGGCGGTTCTCGCCGCCGTCCCCTGCTATCCGGTCCCGCCGAATGGGCGATCGCCTGGCATTGACGCGCTCCGCGCCGCCCGCGCCGGTCACGGTCTGGCCATCGGGAAAGACGGCGTCATGCTTATCCTGCGCCGGCCATGGCTCGCGCTCGACGTCGCCGTCACTCCGCCGATCTGCGCCTATGTCCCCTTTGGCAGCACTGGCGAGCTCAAAGCCGATCTGCGCTGCGGGCTGATTCCGCACGAGCATCTCATATCGGTCCTCGATCATTTCCGTGCGGCATTGCCCAACGAGGCGGCCGCGTTCGTGATCTGGAACGAAGCGACCAAGGAGTTCGCGCTGCATTTTCCCGCCGTCGATGAGGCGACGCCCTCGCGTCTTGTCTACCGTACCCCGGTCCTGCCGCCTGATTGGCATGTTGTCTGCGACATCCACAGCCATGGCGCCGGCCCGGCCTATTTCAGCGCAACGGACGATGCCGACGACGCCTTTGCCACGAAGATATCGCTCGTCTTCGGAAGGCTCGGCCAGCCGGACGGTCCGATGATGGCGTCGCGCCTGTGCGCCGGCGGCATGTTCCTGCCCATCCCGCGCAGTCCATTCTTGGGAGATTATCATGCAGTCTGACACCAGGGACCGCCACTTTCTTCCCGCCGCCTTTGACAATCGCCCAATCAGGATCCTGCTTGTCGGCTGCGGCGGAAACGGCGCGCAAATGCTGATGGGGCTCGCCTCCCTCGACACGGCGCTACGCGCGATCTCCTCGCGATCGCTGCATGTTACCGTGGTCGACGACGATATTGTCACCGAGGCGAATCTTGGCCGCCAGCCCTTCTACCGGTGCGACGTCGGTAATTCGAAAGCCCGCACGCTGACGGAACGGATCAACCTCGCGCACGGACTCTCCTGGGAGGCGGTCCATGGTCGCGTTCCGGGCCCGATTGGCGTCGACGGCGTCGACATGCTTATCACCTGCGTAGATACCGCCTCCGCCCGTCGCGCGATTGGCGCGGCGCTCGGCGTGGGAAGGTCCATCCCCAGCTACTGGATGGACCTCGGAAATCGCGCGACCGACGGCCAATATCTGATCGGCTGCCCGAACAGCGCCAATGACAAGACAGTCCGACGCCTCCCGACCGTGCTTGAAGCCTTCCCGGAACTCGCCGACGAAAGCTTGGCCGACGACAATGCCCCATCATGCTCGGTCGCAGAGGCGCTCGAGCGCCAATCGCTTTTCGTCAACCGAGTCGTGGCAAGCCACGCTCTCGCGCTCCTGTTCGATCTTCTCGCACGCGGCTCCATCAACCGCGCCGGCGCATTTCTCAACCTCGCGAGCGGGCAGGCCGTCCCGATCCCGCTCCCGCGAAACAGCTGAAGCTGCGCACCTGTCGACCCGCCTTCGCGCGCAAAGCCATTTCCTGTGGCTTCGATCCGGATTTCCCCGCCCCGCAGTCGGGACGGATCGCGGACTGCGACGAACTTTTTGGAAGGAGGATGTGATGACACACATTATCAGGGATGGGTGGACGCTTCACTACACGATCGGTCGCGAGCTGGCCGCCACGGTCAAGTCAGGCGACCTGGTTCATTTGCCAGGCGGGCGCGGTGACCTGATCGTACTCGATGGGCGGGCACCGCTACGCGTCAACGACAGCGGCGGCGTGATCGTCCGTGATTCCAGCACAGGAATCACTTGCGGGGGCGAGGCGCGGCCCACCGCGTTGGGCATGGTCTGGATCAGCGCCGCCGGTGGCTGGTCCGAGTTGCCGGCATGACCGAAACCTCCCCTGCCGGCTACAACGCCGCGGCCGTCCAACGGCAAATCGAGCGCGATTGCCGTCGTCACCGGATCGGCAAGAAAGAAGCCCGTCTTATCCATGCACTGCTGAAGGGCGGTGGTAAGTAAGCGACCTCATCGAACTCACCATGATTGCGCAGCAAGGCGGCGCTTTCGGGCGGACACGCCCGGGCTTTCCTCGACGAGGCAGTCAGAATAGGGGCGAGAGCGATGGGGGAGGCGTTCGAAGGACCGCGCTGATGCGGTCGCCTCGGAGCGTCCCTATGTCATCCGCAACCGACCGACTCATCGAGATAGTCGTCGGGCTGCCGCATCTGCGTCGGGGTCCGTTACGCTCTGATCTACGAGCTGCCACATACCGCTGCCCCGCGCCGCCCTTGTCGAGCCTGACGATAGCAGCAGGAACATATACCCACGACACCGCGGACGGGCACGGCCGTTCCAGCCGGGTGAGGGAGGGGAGAAGGAAGGAGGGTTGCGGATCCACCAGGGAGATGCATCCATGACCAGCCTGACCATCCCCGTCGACACTACGACGCCGCCACCGACCGTCCATATGATGGCTCGCGCCGCATTCGCCGATCCCGGCGTCGAGGCTGCCGCAGTCGCCGCGCTGGCGCTTGTGCGCGGCTATTGCTGTGCGCCGATGCCGCACATCCCGGGCTGTGACACGCTGATCCGTCTCGGCATCCGCATCCATCTCGGCATGAGCGTCGAGCGCGCCGCCGCCCGCGAATATGCCTATCGCTGGCACCTCTTCCTCGAAGCCTGGATCAACCATACCGAAACCCGCTCGCGTTCGCGCTTCGATCACGGCCCCGTGATCTATCCAGCACCGCACCCGCTGGGCCAGTGACATGGCCAGCCAAGCAAAACCCACGAGCGGCGGCGCGCTGGACCGACAGGCGCGCCTCCCTTTCGTCCATGGTGACGATAGCGAGCCGCCACCCGTCATCGTCGCCTATGGCGCCGGCGTCGATTCGACCGCCCTGATCATCGAGCGCCACGCACGTGGCGAGCGTATCGACATGGTATTGCGCGCGCTCATGCCCGAGAAGCAGGAAACGCTGGAGCATATCGAGACCTTCGAGCGCTGGATGGACGCGCACGACATTCAGCATACGACCGTCTCCTACGGCCCCCGGAGCTTCAAGCACTGGCCACCCTATTACGACCTGCTCGAAAATTGCCTGACCAATGGTACGTTGCCCTCAATCGCTTTCGGCCGGCATAGCTGCTCGCTCAAATGGAAGGTTGCCCCGCAGGACGCATGGACGAAGACGTGGCCACCGGCGCAACACGCCTGGGCTCGCGGGCAGAAGGTCATTCGCCTCATCGGGTTCGACGCCGGCAAGCGCGATAGCCAGCGCTACGCCCATGCCGAGGGCTATTCGAGCGAGCTCTACGAGTATCAATATCCGCTGCGCGAATGGCACTGGGACCGCGAGGCGTGCAAGGCACGGATCAGGCTCGAGGGTCTGCCAGTGCCGGTTGCCAGTTCCTGCTTCTTCTGCACCGGCATGAAACCGGACGAGGTTCGCGCTCTGCCGGTCGAGCAGCTTCGCCTCATCGTACTGCTCGAAGCGCGCGCGGCACCGCGCCTGCGCAATTGCGAAGGGCTCTGGCGCTCGACGACCAAGGGCTTGCGGGGAAGCGAGGCGCGACCCGGCGCGATGACGACCTTCATCCGCAACGAAGCCCTGCTCGATCCGCGCGAAATCGACCGCATCATCGTCGAAGCCCCTCCCGATCTGATCGCGTTTCTTGAGGTGGCCGCCAAGATCCCGCTCACCGAACGGCCGACCCTGGGGAGCTGGCTCGAGCGCTTCAACACGGGCGCAGCCGTGCTCGCCGATAAGCCCGCATTGGACCTTGGTCACGCGATGGCGCCCATCACAGTCTGAATTGATCATGCGATGGCCCGGCGTCGCACTTCGTCAGGCGGCGGAGTCTCGGCGATCATCCCGGTGTTGGCACCCACGCTGGCGATATCGCTCCAGCCCACTCCATCATTACAAGGAGATGATCGATGCCGAGCATCATCGAAACGATTGTCTATCGGCTCGACGAACTGGACGAAACGGCGAAGGAGGAAGCGCGCGCCTGGTATCGGCGGGCCGCTTCCGACTTTGACTGGCACGAGTTCGTCTTCGCCGACTTCGAGCGAATTTGCGAGATCGTCGGTGTCGCGCTCCGCACCCATCCGGTTCGCCTTATGGACGGCCGGACGCGCAGCGATCCCCGCATCTATTTCAGCGGCTTCTCCAGCCAGGGAGACGGCGCCTGTTTCGAGGGCAGCTACACCTATGGCCGCGACGCTCGCGCGGGGATCAGGGCGCACGCGCCCAGGGACAAGGCGCTGCATGCGATCGTCGACCGGCTGAACGACGTCCAGCGCCGCAATTTCTACCAGTTGAGCGCCACCGTCCGTCAGACCGGCCGCTATGTACACGAATATAGCATGATGATCGTCGTAAAACGCGACAGCCCCACCTGGCGGGCTGCGAGTGGCGATGACGAGGATATCGTCATCGAGGCTCTGCGCGATCTTGCCCGCTGGCTCTACCGCCAGCTCGAGGTCGAGCACGACTTTCGCTCGGCCCAGCCCCAGGTGGACGAGGCGATCCGCGCCAACGGCTTCACCTTCACCGAAACCGGTCGCCGCTTCGGCTGACACTGCTACGCCGCGCCGATCGCAGTCGCGGAACAACCCCGGGACATTCCGATGCCGGCCGAACCCTTCAAGGCCGTGGCCCGGCTGCTGCGTGCCTGCCAGCCACGTTACGATCTCTACACGCTCTTCTCGGATTGCATGGAGACGATGGCGATCGCCATCTCGAACAGCGTCGATCTGCGGCAACGCGAGACACGCGAGGCACGCTATCTCGAGATTGTCGGACGCTATGAGCGCCCCGTCATCGAAACCTTCGCAAAGGTTCTGGGCGAAGTCATCCTGGCCCTCGAGGCGGAGCCCGGCGACGTGCTCGGCCAACTCTTCAACGAACTCGAGCTGGGCAATCCGGCCCGCGGTCAATTCTTCACGCCCTATCCGGTTTCCGCGGCGATGGCCGAGATGACGCTGGGCAATGGCGACGATGCCCGAGCGCTGATCGAACAACATGGCTTCGTCTCTGCCATGGAGCCAGCCTGCGGTGCCGGCGGGATGGTGATCGCGCTTGCCCAGGCAATGCAGCGACAAGGACTCAACTATCAGCGGCACCTCCACGTCACTGCGATCGATATCGATCCGCGCGCGGTCCACATGGCCTATATCCAGTTCTCGCTGCTCCATGTGCCGGCAGTCCTGATCGTCGGCGATTCACTTTCGCTCGAGGTCCGGCAGAGCTGGCACACGCCAGCCCATATTCTCGGCGGTTGGAATGCGAGGCTCGCCACCCGGCAGGCCGATACGCCCGCCCTATCGCGAACCATGGCCACCATGTCAGCGCCGCCGACATCCCTCGCCGAACAATATGTCGGCAAGCCGATTCAGCTCAGCCTATTCTGAAGGCATCGATATGACTCTCCAATGGCGGCCAACCGCGCCGACGCGCGCAGAGCGCGCAAATCCGGTCCTGCAACTTCCAGCGCTTCGCGCGCTGCAGGATCTCGACCCCGACATCCGATCGCGCCTGCGGACCCTTCTTCTCGATCTGCAACGCGATGCGCGGATGCGTGCGCACAAATGTTGGGTGACACACAAGCCACCGATGGCCGCTTATTGGGCGGCGGTAGGCGTTTATGCCGGGCACCTCGCGAAAGCGCTTCGCTAACTGCTTTGAAACATCCTAGTTTTCCTGCAGCTCTGATCCTTCGATCGAACGGACCTTGGGAGTGTCTCAGAAGTGGGGAATGTCGGATCACGTTGCGGCCCGAGGCGAGGCTGAGAATTCAAATCGCCTGCGTGCCCGACAATGTCGTGACATCGTTTCCGTTTTCTGCTAGGATGCTGACCGGAGATTGAATCATGGCAGCAACAACCATCCGATCGGAAAAGCTCGATTTGCGTCTGACAGCGGATGCCAAGCGGACGCTCAGCGCTGCGGCGAAGGCGATGCATCGCTCGGTGAGCGAATTCGTTCTTGAGAGCGCATTGGCCCGCGCGCAGGAGGCATTGCCCGACAGGCAGCATTTTGGACTGAGTTCGGAACGCTGGGAAGCCTTCATTGAGGCGCTCGACGCTCCGTCGCGTCCTGCGCCGCGGCTCAAGCGCCTGCTCGAGACCCCGAGCGTATTCGAGCGGGACCAAGCTTCAAAGTAGATGGCGTTGCGCATCGAGAAGCTGCGCCGTGAGCATCGGATCGATTCTTTCGATTGTGGCAAAGAGCCACTCAATCGGTTCCTCGTCCGTTTCGCCTATCAAGCGCAGCTTTCCGGCAGCTCGCAAACCTATATCGCCCTCGCGAACGACGAGGTCGCCGGATATTGTACGCTGGTGTTCGGCGACGTCAGCTTCGACGATGCGCCGGAGCGGCTGCGCACGGGCATGGCGAGACACCCTGTTCCGCTGATGATCCTGGCGAGACTGGCGGTGTCCACTGGTTGGAAGAGCAAGGGGCTTGGCTCCGGCCTGCTCAAGGATGCCATGATCCGCACGCTGGCAGCGGCCGACATCGCCGGGCTTCGCGCCTTCGCGGTTCATGCAAAGGATGACGAGGCCCAGTCCTTCTACCGCCATTTCGACTTTATCGAGGCGCCGAGCGATCCGATGCACCTCTTTTTGCTACTGAAAGACCTCCGGACGGTTGTCGGTGCCGGATCATGACGACGGTACGCCGCTCGCGGGTTACGGTTAAGGAGCGTGTTCGCGGTTAAGGTCCCCTGGTTCGCTCCAAAATACGCACTTTTTCGAATCGGCGGCCTCAACAGGCGTACCGATCGATTAGATTGTTGCCGCGCAGCGAGCGCATGACCATCGCGTGATGTCCCTCTCCAGCTGACGACGAGCCTTCCCCGGGCCCTCGGACCGCGGGAGGGAAGGGGGATGGGCAATGGTGATCCAGTGGAGATCTCCATCATGCTCACCATCCGTAGCCAGCGGTGGCGCGAACGACGCGCCCGTTACGTCGATGATCTGACCGTCATCAATCCGCGGGACTTCGCCGTCAACCAACTCGCCCCGTCGCAGGCGCGCCGCTTCGTTGCCGCGCACCATTATCTGCCGAACTATCCCGCCGCGCAGGTCGCGGTCGGTTTGTTCGGCAAGCAGGCAGCCCTGGTTGGCGTCGCGGTGTTCGCCATGCCGTCCACGGGTAGCGTCATCACGCGGCATACCGGCTTCGAAGATCCGGCCCGGGGCACGACGCTCGCCCGCTTCTTCCTTTTGCCAGAGGTCGCCGGCAACGGCGAGACCTGGTTCCTCTCGCGGGCGCTCCGCCTGCTCCGTCAGGAGCGGCCCGGCATTGAAGCCGTCGTGTCCTACTCGGACCCGCAGGCCGGCCATATCGGACAATGCTACGCTGCATTGAGTGGCGCCTATCGCGGCAGGACCGAGCCACGCACCGCCTATCGCATCGACGGCGTGCCGATCTCCGGACGGACCCTCTCCAAGATCCGCCTGGGCGAACGGGGAGCGGCCGGTGCGATCGACCAGCTCGTGAGCCTCGGCGCGCCACGGCCTGGGACCGCCGAGGAACCCGGTGTCTGGCTCGCCCGGTTGCGGCGCGACCGGATCCTGGTCGCCGAAAGGACCCTCGGCCTGTTTGCATATTGCTTCGAACTCACCCACGCGGCGCGCCTGCAGGGTCGAGCCCTTCCGCGAAGGCCCTATCCGAAGCAACTCCCGCCGGCGCATCCGCAATTCCCGTTCATGGACGCCGCCTGACGCCATCCGCGGCCCCGGCAAGGGACTCTCGACATGACCGACACATTCGATCCCGCCGATGCGGGTTGCTGGATGGCGCGCGGGCGTCCGGCCCATCACGCTCACGCGATTGCCGGCGCCTGGATACGCTTCCCGGATCTTCCGCATGATGCGCCGCTGGACGCGCGCATGGCGCGGACCCGGGAGCGCGTCCAGATGCTTCGCCCGCTCCACGAGGCGATCCGACTGGAGACCGAGCAGCAGCGTAGGGCTGCGAACTTCGCCTTTGTCGAACGCCGGATCGCGCAAGGCAGCACAGACGGTCGCCATGCCGCAATTCTCCATGCTCGCAGTGTTCATCGCTATGATTGGGACGCCGCGGTTGCCTATGCGGACGGCTACCATGCTGCGCACGCCGGACGGGTGGCACGTCCACCGTCATTACCCCTTTCCGACGAACCGGATGTTCGCCGCCCGGCTTACCATCAAGGCTTTCTGGATGGTGGCGGCCAACCCGACGACATTTTCGACGTCGCTCGACGGTCCTTCGCGGCCATTCCGTCCGAGCCCCTTCGCACGGATCGCCCGCGAGCCGCTCGCCCGCTTCCCAGCCAATGGCCAAGCCCGACCGACGTTCCACCACCCGTCTCATGGCACCGCCGTCTGCTCCTGCTCGGCGCTTCCGAAATCGCGAGCGGGCCGATCGGCATCCTCGCGATGCTGCGCGAGCGGACCGGACACGAAGCTGCGACGCTTCTCGTTGTCGATGTCGAATCCGGGCTCCGCCCGCTATCGACGTCGACGGGCTCAACACCTGGCGAGGGTGCGGCGCTTCGCCAGTTCCTACGCCAGGGCGACTATGCCGATATCCTGCTCGTTGCCGACGACGCGGAACTCCGTCGCATCGACGCCGAGCCCGATATTCTCCCGCTCGCGCGAACGATGGAACGGACCCGCAATTCGGTTCTGCAGCAGCGCGCCCAGTTCCGCCACTGGCTCGCGCGGGGCCGCGCGCCCGGCGACCAATTCGCCGCCGGGCACATTCGCTGGAGCAAGATGGCTGCCGGACTCTCGGGCCGCCTCGGGGATTTCACCGCGCGCTACGCGGGACCGGCGGCGCCCCGCGGTCACCGCCTCCGAGTCGAGGACGCCACCGGCCAGTTGGCGTTGGGCTATCGCACCGCGCTCGGCCGGGAACTCCAGCCCGAGATCGTGATCGGCAACAAGAGCCACGCCCGAACCGCGATGGCCGACCTGCTACGCCAATATGCCGCTGCGCTTCGCCTGGAATGATCCGATCGACGCCGGGCGCGCATCCGGGCCCTGACACCCAATCGCGGCTGTCCTCGCCATGGAAAGGCGCTGCGCCAGACCGGTCCCAATCCGCACCAGTGATGCATCCACGTCCGGTCGAGCGGACGCAAGCCTATGGAGGTTTTTATGGCTGATCGCGTATCCGCGTCCATCCGACTGGGTGGAACGCTCTCCGAAGCCGCCTATCACGAACTGGCAGACATCATCCTCACCGAACGCTTGTCGATCGAATGGGACGGCGAACCCTTCGACCACTCGCATCGCACGCCCGGCCAGCCGCTCGACCTTCATGCCCATGAGGTAATCGGCGGGCAGTTCGACGAGCTCGAAGAACGATGCGTTGAGCTCAAGCTGCCCTTCGTCCGCTCGTGCGACGGCTATCCCGGCGAGTGGAGCCCCGAACGCGTGGTGTTCACCGGCGAGGGTGAACCGACGTCCTATCCGGCCGACGAAGGCGGCTTCGTGGTGATGGGCCGGGAAACCGCCGAGAAACTCAGCTCACTCGAAGCAATCATCGCCTGGTTCGATGCCGCCGATTTTCCCGTGCCGCCGCTGATCGTCGCAGGGGATTCTGCCGACGCGTAACCTTCCGAAAGGAAATCATCATGACAATAAAGCGCAAGGTGCTCGTCGTCATGCGATCCAGCCATCTCCATACCGAGCTGGTCGAAGTCACCGCCACGGTAAACGTCATCGGCGACGCCATGAATCCCAGGGTCGAAGCCGACCTTGCCGGCATCGAAAGCCAGGCACGCAAGGCCTTACGCCGTCAGGAGCCGCTGCCTGGACAGGCTGAGGCTGGCTTTGGCCCTTGGTACGACCCTGAGAGCGCATTTGAAGTCGACTTCATACTCTGCGCGCCCGTCGACGCGGCAATGAACCGAGGCCGGATCGTGCAGGTCGACCAGGTCGCGACCGAGGCTGTCCAGCGGTGGGGCAAGCGAATGGAGACCAACGATGCCTAGATATCAGGTCGACGTGAAGGCGTTCATCTCCGTCATCGTCGATGCGGAAGAAGCCGCCCAGGCGCAAGGACGGGCCGACCGTTTCGTCGAATGGCTGTCCCCGACAATCGAGCAGATCGACGATTACAGTTCCGACCACGAGCCGATCGACACCGACACCGGCCCGTTTGGCGTCGATGGAGAAAGCTGTGTCGAGGAGATCGGCGAATGAGCAAGCTTCATCATGTCCACGTCTACGCAACGATCAGGGTCAAGGTCGCGGTAACGGCACAAGATCACGCCGACGCGATGCGGCAAGCCGAAGAAATTGTCGGGACGGGAGTCTTCCCTGTTCGCCTGCTTCCCAACGCTGCAGCCGTGCTCGACGCAGAGCCCGCCGAAGAGATCACCGGTTTTCTGGTCGACGAAGCAGACGATCCGGAATTCGAGAATAGCTGTTCCTACGGTGCTGGATACCAGCCGCTCGGCGCACAGGATGGTCCGGGCTGGTCAAACGGAGGGGAGGAGGATGGGGAAGGGCGCTCCGTTTGGTGGAGCAGACAGGAGCATCCCCATGAAAATCGAACTACGGAGCATCTCCTATAGTGCCGCGCTATCGCAGGAAACCGCTGCCTTTTCGGCGGAGGTCTGGATCGACGGCGAACTGGCCTTCCATGCACGCAACGAGGGAACCGGCGGGGCGGACTTCTATCATCAGGTCGGCCGATGGACCGAAACCGAAGTCGATGCCTGGCTGAAGGCCAACCGGCCACAACGCTGCCACGGCGATGTCGCCTTCGATCATGATCTCGAGATCGAGGTCAGCGACCTTCTCCTTCGCGCCGTCGAAGGTCGCCGTCTGAAACGTCTCCTCCGCACCAATCTGATCACGATCGAGAACGATCAGATCCTGCAATATCCGCTTCGGAAGCGTCCGCTCGCGATCGTCGCGCGTGCGGTGCGCGCCACCAATCCAGACGCTGTCATCATCAACGACGCCGGCGATGAGGTGTTCGCGCGTACCCTGGACCTGCTTCTCGCAACCCGCTGACACTCCTAATCGGCGATGGCCGTGAGCATGGTTGTTGCGGCCAGGCCCTCCAGCGCGACGGCTGACCCTCGATAGCGATCGTCCGACCCGCATCTGGTGGCGTCAGCTCTCTGCCGACTGCGCTAGAATCCAGCCGCGCGCGCATCCGCCTCTTTGCTCTTCCGACCGCATCGCGGCCCGGTGTCCGGCACGAACCTGCGACGCCGTGCGCACCCTCGAACTCACCAAAAAGGAAGCACCCCATGCGAAACAGTGCATCCGCGCTGGCTCTCCAGTTGAGCCTCGACTTCGACCAGATCGTTGCTTCCATCAGCGGGGCCATCGCCAGCGATAGCCGGGAGACGACACTGCCTTCAACGGAAGTGATCGGCCGCACCGTCGCTGCACCGCCCGTCAAACTGTTCGACTTCTCGCTCGCTGCGGGAAGAAATCTGGCGCCTTCGTGGAAGGGCCGCGCGCAGGACAATATCGACGCGATCAAGCTGCTGAACCTCCTGGACGGCGAGCATAGACAGGCATCACCGGCCGAGCAGGACATCATCGCCAAGTTCGTCGGCTTCGGCGCTTCCGAGCTTGCCAACAACATCTTCGCCCATGGCTCGAAAGAGTTCCGGCAGGGTTGGGAAGACCTCGGCAAAAGCCTGATCGCCGAGACCACCGATCTCGAGCTCCAGTCGCTCAAGCGCGCGACGCAATATGCTCACTACACGCCCGAATACATCATCCGCGCGATGTGGGACGCCACCCGGATCCTCGGCTTCACCGGTGGCCAGATTCTCGAACCCGGATGCGGCAGCGGTCTCTTCATGGGGCTTCGGCCAGACGATCTGTCGAGCGACACGGTCTTCGTCGGCATAGAAAACGACCCTGTCACCGCTCGTGTCGCAAGCGCGCTCTATCCCAACCAGCTCATCCGCTGCGTCGACTTCGACAAGGCATCGCTGCCCCGCGACTTCGACCTCGCGATCGGCAATCCGCCTTTCTCGAACCTCTCCATCCACAACAAGACGCAGCTCGGTCGCCTCGGCCTGTCGCTCCACGACTTCTTCATCGCGAATGCGCTCGAGCACCTTCGGCCCGGTGGCATCGCCATGTTCGTGACCTCACGATATTCCCTGGACAAGAGCGATCCCAAAGCGCGCTGCCATATCGACGGTATCGCCCATTTCCTTGGTGCCGTTCGCCTCCCCAGTAAAGCCATGCGGGACGAGGCCGGCACCGACGTCGTCGTCGATATACTGCTTTTCCAGAAGCGCGCTTCCGATAGCGCTCGGACCGTGCACGACTGGATCGAACTGGGCCCCGTTCCCGACAGCGACGAAGGCTTCGGCCCGCTCCAGATCAACAATTATTTCCTTCAGAATCCGGGCCATGTGCTGGGCTCGCACGAATGGCGAAAGGGGCAGTTCGGAATGGAATATTCCTGCGCGGCCGACCCCCGTGTCGACCTGCGGGAAGCACTCGTGGCCGCTTTGTCGGCCATCACAGCAAGACATGAAGGTGCCTACAGCGCTGCCGAGCGCGCAACATCGCTGCGCGACCAGTTCGACATCACCGTCGACGTGGCTGTGGGCACCGCCGCCGATGAAGCTGACTTCAAGGAAGGCAGCTACCTCGTTTCGAACGGGATTCTGCACCAGATCGTTGACGGGATACCGACGATTGTCGGCGTGAAAACCGGACGCGGCGGGTCGGGCATGTTTGCGAAACACGCCAACATCATCCGGGGCCTCATCCCTATCCGGGATACGGTCCGCGCGATCCTGCGCGCACAGCTCAATGATCGGTCCTATGCCGACTGCCAGGAAAGGCTGCTCACCCACTACAGACAATTCATCAAGAAGCATGGGCCGATCAATCGGACCATCACCAGCATCCGCATCGATCCCGAAACCGGCGCCGAGAAGGAATTTCAGCGCCGCCCCAACCTGCAGCCCTTCCTCGACGACCCCGACGTATGGCTGGTCGCCTCGATCGAGAATTATGATGAGGTCAACGACGCCGGCACACCGGGCCCGATCTTTACCGAACGCGTCGTCAAGCCGCCGGTGTCCCATGAAATCCACTCGGCGCAGGATGCCTTGGCGGTCTCGCTCCACGAACGCGGTCGCGTCGACATTCCGCTGATCGCCGGCCTGCTCGGAACCTCCGAATCCGAAGCGCTCGCCGACCTTGCCGGTGACGTCTATCTCGATGCCCTCCGCAGCACGCCCCAATTCGACCACTGGGTGGCGGCCGACGAAGCCCTATCGGGGCCTGTCCGCACCAAGCTGGCCCTCGCGCGCGAAAAGGCAGTTACCGATCCCCGGTTCAATGCCACTGCCTCCGCGCTCGAATCGGTCCAGCCGGTTGATCTGAAACCAAGCGAGATCACCGCGCGTCTCGGCGCGCCCTGGGTCCCGGTGGACGTCATCGAAGCGTTCGTCGCCGAGGCCATGGAGGTCCAGACGCGGATCCATCATACCGTCGCGCTCGCGAGCTGGACGGTGGACAAGGCCCCGTTCCTCGGACACGTCAGTTCAACTTCGACCTGGGGCACTGCGCGCCGCGGTGCCGCCGACCTGCTCGAAGATGCTCTCAACTCCCATATTCCCAAGATTTACGACACCTGGCGAGACGAGAACGGCTCCGAACGCCGGGAACTCAACGTCACCGACACCGAAGCGGCGAAAGAGAAACTCGCGAGCATCAAATCGACCTTCGAGACCTGGGTCTGGCAGGAGAGCGATCGCGCCGATCGACTCGTCCGAATCTACAACGATGCCTTTAACAACCTCGTGCCCCGGGCATTCAACGGCAAGCATCTGCAACTGCCGGGCGCATCGACCGCGATCAGGATGCGCGATCACCAGAAGCGCGTCATCTGGCGTATCCTTGCCGCCGGCTCGACCTATGTCGCGCATTCGGTCGGTGCGGGAAAAACCTTCAGCCTGTGCGCTGCCGTCATGGAGCAGCGGCGTCTAGGCCTGACCAACAAGCCGATGATCGCGGTGCCCAATCACTGCCTGGCCCAGATCGCGCGCGAATTCCTGATGCTCTATCCCACAGCACGGATCCTCGTTGCCGACGATACCAATTTCGTGCGCGAGAAGCGCCAGCGGTTCCTAGCGCGCGCGGCGACCGGCAACTGGGACGCGATCATCATCACGCATGATGCGTTCAAGTTCGTGCCCACCCCAGCGGCATTCGAAAAGCAGCTGATCGAAGACCAGCTCGCCAGCTACGAAGTGCTGATCACCGGCATCGACAACGAGGATCGTGTCTCGCGCAAGCGCGTGGAGCGCCTGAAGGAGGGACTGAAACAGAGGCTCGAAAACCTCCAGACCCGCAAGGACGACCTCGTCCATATCGGCGAGATCGGTATAGACCAGATCCTGGTCGATGAAGCCCAGCAATTCCGCAAGCTGACCTTCGCGACCAATCTGGGTGACCTCAAAGGTGTCGATCCGGCGGGTTCGCAGCGTGCCTGGGATCTCTATGTGAAGAGCCGCTATCTGGCCGGGATCAACCCCGGACGCGAGCTTATCCTCTCGTCCGGCACGCCGATCACCAACACGCTGGGCGAGATGTATACGCTGCAGCGCTTCATGCAGCCCGACGAACTCAGCGCGAAGGGCCTGCACGAGTTCGACGCCTGGGCAGCGAACTTCGGTGACACGCGCACCGAACTCGAATTGCAGCCGAGCGGCAGCTACAAACCGGTCACCCGCTTCTGCGAATTCGTGAATGTCGCCGACCTGATGGCGATGTACCGCAGCGTTGCGGACGTCGTGCTGAAGGACGACCTGCGCCAATATGTCCGACTGCCCACCATCAAGGGCGGGAAGCGGAAGATCATCGTCGCAAAGTCGGGGGCACCGTTCAAAGCCTATCAGAGGGTGCTCGCCGAACGCATCAAGGCCATCGAACACCGCAGCGGCCGCCCGCAGAAGGGCGATGACATCCTCCTGTCGGTGATCACTGACGGCAGGCACTCCGCGATCGATCTCCGCTTCGTCGACCCAGCCATGGACAATGAGGAGGGAAACAAGCTCAATCTCCTGGTCGAGAACGCCTACCGCATCTGGAACGAGACGCGCGACGACCGTTACACAGACCCCGAGACGGGTAAACCCTACCAATTACCCGGCGCAGTACAGATGATCTTCTCTGATCTAGGCACCGAGGCCGCGCTCGAGACGCGAGGCTTTTCCGCCTATGTCTGGATCCGCGATCGACTTGTCGAGATGGGCGTGCCTGCCGACCAGATCGCTTTCATGCAGCACTATAAGAAGAACAGCGCGAAACAGCGCCTGTTCAATGACCTCAACCAGGGCCGCAGGCGCTTCGTGCTCGGCTCTACCGCCACCATGGGGACCGGCGTCAACGCACAGCAGCGCCTCAAAGCCCTGCATCATCTCGATGTTCCCTGGCTTCCCTCCGATATCGAGCAACGCGAAGGCCGGATCGAGCGTCAGGGCAACCAGAACGACGAAATCGAGCTCTACGGTTACGCCACCAGCGGCTCGATGGATGCCACCAACTGGCAGATGCTCGAGCGCAAAGCGCGCTTCATCGCCATGGCCATGTCGGGCGACCGCTCCATCCGGCGCATTGAGGACGTGGGTTCCAACGTCAACCAGTTCGCCCTGGCAAAGGCGCTTGCATCCGGCGACGACCGCCTGATGAGGAAAGCCGGCCTCGACGCCGAGGTGGCGAGGCTCCTGCGCCTGCGCGATGCACATATCGACGACCAGTATAATATCCGCAGGACGATCAAGCGGACGACTGCTGATATCGAGAACTGCCGCCGGCAGATCGTCTGGCTGGAATCCGACATTGCTCGACGCATTCCCACCGATGACGACGAGATCATCTTCTCTTCCGACGGTACGGCCATCGCCGACCGCAAGGCCGTTGGGGAAAAGATTCTCCGACAGGCCCACGAGATGCGAGCGCGCGGCATTCCGAACCGCCAGATGCTGGGAACCTTCAACGGCATCGACCTTGAGATATCGGGCTATGAGGCCATCGATGACGAAGGGGAACAATGTATCTGCACCGCGATCGCCATTCAGCATCACGGCGAACATCGCGGGTTCGAAGTCACCGACAAGACACGGTCAAGCACCGTAGTGGGCCGTATCGAGTCTTCCATTCGCAATCTCGACGCCGACCTCGCCAACCTGAAGGCAAATCTCGAAGCCGACGAACGGCGCCTCCCGGCGTTCGAGGCGCGCCTGGGTCAGGAATTCTCTGACACTGCATTGCTGGAAGATAAGATTCGGGAACTCGCTGACCTCGAAGCCGAGCTGGCAAACACCAAGGGCGAGTTCGAACCAGGAAACGATAACGCGCCCTTGACCGAGAGTGAAGGCACTCAAGGCGAGCTTCTGCCGCACCCGGCCGCCTCTGTAGCTTGATGAGGCGTGACGGATTTAGAACGGGTAGCGACGGTGGCCGGGGCGACCCAAGGGTCCCGATACGCCTCTGGCTTTCGATGGCAATTTATGCCATTGCAACTTCAGGAGTACGCCAATGGCATCCATGAATGTATCACTGCCGGATCCGATGCGCGACTATGTGCAAAAGCGCATCGATAACGGGCATTATGCAAGCGTCAGCGACTATGTGCGCGACCTGATCCGTCGTGACCAAACGGAAACCGAGAACGAACAGCGTTGGCTGAACGCGCTCGACGCATCGGTCGAGGAGGCAGTTCAGGAACTGGATAGCGGAGGCGGCCGTGAGCTGGGTGCCTTCTGCCGCGAGCTTACCGCCGAAATCGAAGCCCAAGGCCAGCCGAAACCCTTTCAATGATTGTAATATTGGCGTCGGCCGCCCAACGCGACTTGCGCGCTATCGGCCGCTATATCGCGCAGGACAATCCCGTGCGCGCCGTCACTTTCGTCACGGAACTTGAGAACGCCGCGCAGGGCCTTGCCGAAATGCCGCAAGGCTTCCCTCTGGTTCCCCGATATGAGCGATACGGCATCAGGCGCCGATCATATCGCGGCTATGCCTTGCTCTATCGTGTTGCGGGCAACCGGATCGGTGTCGTCCGCATCCTTGGCCCCGGGCAGGACATCGACCGCGCGTTGAACCTTATTTGACGTGATTCAAGGCGCGTTTTTTCGCGCTTGCCATCGTCCGTCCTCGACACCGCCGTGCCGTCGCAACTCGTTGCCGCGCGGGAGGCCGCCGACCACGCAGCTGGCAACCGCGCGATCATAGCTGCGCGTGCCCCCCATGGCCAGTGAACGTAAGAAGGCCTTTGCCTGCTGTACGCAAAGATATTCCCGATGATCATTGTAACGCACGCCGGGCATACCAGGCATAGACCGGCAGACCGGAAGCCACGATCAGGATACTTGCGGCCGCCCGCCAAGGCGTAGCGATGAGGGTGTTCAAGATCAGAAAGCCTGTCCCGGCCAGGAAGAGACCGGCGACAAGTGGATAGGCAGGGACGCGATAGGGGCGCGGCGCATCGGGCAGCCGGCGCCGCAGCACGAAGATCGCCGCCACGGCCAGGCCATTGAAGACGAGCAGCATGAACACGATGATGTCGGTCAGCATGTCGAAGCTGCCCGAAAAGGCGAATCCAATAGCCACGGCGCCCAACGCGATGATCGCCCGACTGGGAACATGCGTCCGCGGCGAGATGAACGCCAGAGCGCGCGGCAGCAGTCCGTCGCGGGCCATCGCGAAAGGCAGACGTGATACCGACAGGAAGGTCGAGTGGAGGGCTCCGAAATTCGCTACCATCATGCCCACGGTGAGCAGCGACGCGATGCCGGCGCCGAAGAGCTTCGTCATGACCGCGCCGGCAACCGAGGCATCCTGCGGCAGATCGGCAATATGGGCGGGGCTCAGCACGAGGAAGTAACCGAGGTTGACGAGCAGGTAGAGCGCAATGATCAGCAGGCTCGAGCCGATGATTGCCCGAGGGATGGTGCGGTCGGGATCACGGACTTCCTCGGCCACCATGCTGAGGTCCGACCAGCCATTATAGGCCCAGAGCGCGCCGACCATTGCGGCGCCGAAGCCGGCGAGGCCCAGTCGCGCCGTCTCCGGCACGCCCTCGCAGACGCCGTGCACGGTGCTTGCTGCCAGATTTGATAAAGGCCCGCCGAAAAGGAAGGCGGCGATGCCAATGCCGGCGACCAGCACGATCTTAAGGGCCGTGACAGCGCTTGCGATCCAGCCATTGACGCGCACCGATGCGAGGTTGAGGAACGTGACGACCAGGATCGTCGCGGCCGACGCCATCTGGATCTGGAAGGGGCTGAGCACGCCGACGAACAGATCGCCGGCGAAGATGACGAACACCGTCGCGATCGCGGCGATGCTGGCAGCGCCGTCGAGCAGCGTCTCCATCCACCCATAGAGAAACGCCCAGACCTTCCCGAAGGCAGCATCGATGAAATTATACTGGCCGCCAGAGCGCGGCATCATCGCGCTGAGTTCAGCGAAACAGAGCGCCCCACCGAGAGTCAGGACCCCGGCGACTGCCCAGGCTAGCAGCACAAGCGACGGCGATCCGACATTGCAGGTCATGACACGGGCCTTCAGAAAGACGCCCGTACCGATGACGTTGGTCACGATCAACGCGGCGGCCGGGACGAGCCCCAAGCTTCGGACGAGGGTCGGAGCAGACCGCAGCGGCGGCGTACCGCCTGTCATCCGCCATGCCCGGTCGAGCTTACTGCGGTGTCCTCCGGACCTTTCAGATTTTTTTCCATGAAGATCGTGATGGGAAGGAAGATGTCGGGAATGGCGTAATAGGGCGCACGACGCACAAAGCCCATGTCCTCATATATGCGGATCGCATCGCCCATGAACGAGACCGTTTCCAGCCGCATGCACGTGTACCGTGCGGCGCGGGCTCGCGCGATGAGATTCGAGACCAGGCCTCGGCCGAGGCCGGTGCCTCGAAAGTGGGGTCGCACGTAGAGACGCTTCAGTTCGCAGATGGCCGGTTCCAACTGACGATAGGCGATGCACCCACCCACATCGGCCTCGACGTAACCGAGCAGCGTCAGTCCCTCGCGAGCCGCGTAGGCGCCGGCTGGCGCGCCTCCCGCCGCATAGTAGAAATCGACGACGTCCTGCGCGGAGAAGCCGAGCTTTTCCGTCTCGGCGCTGTCCCAGTCGCCCAGTTCCGCCATCAGGTCGGCAGCAGCCGCAAAATCCTCGTTGGTCTCGCACGGTCTGATGGTGATCATTCGGCAAGGCTAGCATGACTGAGACAGCAAGTAGACCAGGGATCGGCGAAGCTGCGTTATTGGACGCCCGACTTATACGGCGAATATAATGGGCGCCGGGCGGAAGGCGTGAACCGGTTGATCCTTCTTGCCTTCTTGCATCGGCATGACAGACTGGACGGATGGCATTAGATCAGCGTTCCAAGCCCAATGAAGGATCGTCGGCGTCGTTGCCCGGTATCCTGTTCGGTTTAGCTGTCCTTTCTAGCTTGGTCGTGATCTGGACCACGGTGCTGCCGATGATCGATGGCGCGGCATGGCCCCGGCATGCGGGTCACTTGCCGCTGATCCTGACCCATGTCACCGGCGGCGTCTCGATGGTCGTGCTCGGCGCGATCGCTCTGTTCATCGGCTGGACCCGGCGACTGTTCCGCTGGCACCGCTGGTTCGGGCGCGCCTATCTCGTGCTCGGATCGATGGCCGCGATCCTCGTGTTCGCGCTAGGCGCGGTCGCGCCGCATGACCCGAAGAGCCTCTATATCGCCACTGACACGCTCGCGTTCACATGGCTTGCCGTGGCCGCGATGGGGTGGCGTGCAGCCCGTAACGGGCGCTTTGCTTCCCATCGCGAGTGGATGATCCGTAGCTACGTCTTGAGCTGGACCTTCGTCGGCTGCCGTCTGGCCACGATGATAGACTTCTATCCCTGGCTCGGCAGCGAAGGCTTGACGGCGGCGGTGTGGGTCAACTGGATCGTGCCGCTCGTCGTTTGCGAGATCGCGCTACGCTGGCGGGATGGCAGCAGCCGGCTGGCCCGATAAGTCGGAGGACGCGCTACAGCCTGCTCCCGGCAGTTTCTGACCGCCGCAAGCCCATCATCTAAGTAGGTGGCGGCTCATCGCCTATTGATTTGGAAAGTGCTCAACGTGGGTTTCGGCGGTGCGCCCGACGTAAAGAGCGCGGCGGCCGGAGAACGACACGATATAGCCGGCGCAGCCCGCCACAACCGCCCTGTCGCGGAAGCCCTTGTAGGAGTAGCCGGGGACGTGGTTCTTTGCTTCCCGGATCGCGGCCTGCATACGCGCTGTGCCGAACACCGGTGCAATCGGAGCTTCGACCCGATGGGCCGGCAGCTCGATGCTCTCTCCATCGGGCAGGTAGTAGGTTGCGGTCGCCCGTCGGACATCGATCACATAGCTTTCGACTAGATGCGTCGCGGGGCTGGGCATCGGCGCCAGGAAGTTTTCGCACAGCCTGTTCCGCGACCGACCGACTGCCACATTTCGAGTGTTGACCATCTGACGGGAGAGAAGGGGGAGGGGATTTGGGCGGGCGTGAGGATGCGTCCGGCCCCAGGAGAAATCCCCCATGTCCTATGACCTCGCCTTTCGACACCAGCAGGCGCTTGATCCTTCGGCGCTTCTTACGCTGCCGGCCGCGCTCTACGCGCTCAATGCCGCGATCGACGACTGCCGCAATGCCGGGAGGCCGCAAGACAGCGATCCGGCCATCATTCTTCTCGCACGCCATCTCGGCGCCATTGCCTCCGAGATGGGAGATTCCGATCTCCAGCTTCGACGTGCCTGCATGGACGCGATCGCCGACATTCGCCGCAAGCCCGCGCTGATTGCGCTGGCCCACAAGGGTGTCGCCTATGACGAGCCCGCCAAGAAGCTGTTCCACACCGACGGACGCAAAGCATTGCGCGCGCTCGCCGACGCGCTCGGCCTGCCGGAAGACAGCTACGCTATTCGCTCGAACCGCGGGGGCATTGCAGTCAGCGGTGAAGTGACCCTTCACGGCATGAACATCTATGTGCAGCTCAGCCTCGGCGCCATGGGTGCCGGCCGCGAAGTGATGTTCCGCAGGGTCGCCGGCCGCAAGGATTATGTCGGCGATCGCAACAACTGGGCGTCGGTTCACGAATTGGTCCAGCCAGCGCGATTTGCGGCGCGCATCCGTCGCGAACTGCATCTTCCCCAATCGGACGCCGCGGCAACTCTGCTGGTCGCCTGAAGGAGCTCCACCATGGACATCATCGTCACCCGTTCCCGCATTGCGGGGACGCTGCCCCACTATGTCTATCGCGCGCTGGTGCCGGCCGACACGGTATCCGCCGAACGCCGGGCGCTTGCCGGTACCGTCGCCGGCCCGAAATGCGTCGGACGCGTGCCCTGCGTCCGCATTGCCCCGCTGCTCGCGCCCGCGCGCTATTTCGAGACGGAACATGCCGAGCGCGGCGGGCTTGCTCCTCGCATCGGTCTCCTTGCCCGCCGCATCGAGACACTGATCATCCGGGCCAATTTTCCCGAGATGACCGCGGGCTCGCCGCCCATCGTCTTTCAGCTCGATAATGATCCCGGTGATGCGTTCACCTGGATCGCCATCAGCGACCTTACCGACGCCTTCGACCGCCTCGAGCCCGATCTCGAAATCCTCACCGCCTTCGATCTCGGAATTCGCGAGGCCAATGGCCGCCGCGCCGCCTGACGCTGGCCGCCCATCTTCCCTCAACCCGAACCGGAGACTCCATATCATGACCGTTATCGGACATAATTTGATCCGCAAGGTCGAGAACTTCGACGGCTATGAAGTCCTCGCCCATCCGCTTCCCAGCCGCGACGACCGCGTCTTCCATCGCGGCGAATCCGGGACTTCGCGCGTCTCGGTCACCTATGCGTCGCACGACGTGCGGATTGCACGACCGATGGGCATCGGCGGCAATGGCCGACTCGCAATCCTGATGCACCACGGGGGCGGCCGTCACGTGCTCGAATTCTACGAAAGCGCCTTGCCGATTGCTTCGGCGCTGCTCGCCCTGCCCGAGCAGGAGCAATATGCCCTTGCCTATACGCTGTTCGAGCAGGCTGACGAATGCGCCGATGGCGCCCGCGTAGCCGAAGCAAGGCGATGGGCCGATGCGTTCGTGGACGGTCGCATTCGCAAACGCCGCAGCGCCGGGAAGCGCTACGTCCATATCGAAACCCCGGCTGACCAGGCGCTTCGGCTCTCGCGGCCCTGACTGACGCCCGGACCTCAGTCCGAACCCAAGCTCGCCGGCTCGCCGCCAGGCGATCGCTCAGACCTTGAAGCCATCAACCGCGCCGATTTGAGCATCGGCGTGATGCACCGATTTGCCCCCGGCACATGGCCGCCGCGGAACCTTGAAAGGACGATCAATGACCAGCTTCACCGCAACATATAGTCCCGAGGACAACAAGATCCGACTCTATGCGTCGTCGCGTCTCGACGCCGAGACCTATGCCCGGGTCAAGGAGGCGGGGTTCCAATGGGCTCCGAAGCAGGAGCTTTTCGTCGCTCCAAAATGGACGCCCCAGCGCGAGGACCTGGCCATAGAACTGGCGGGTGAGCTCGAAGCCGAAGAGATGACGCTTGCCGAACGCGCCGCGATCAAGGCCGAACGGCTCGATGGTCTCGCGCACAAGCGCCACGCCGAAGCCAATGCCTTTGCGCGCCGCGCCGACCAACTCTCGCAGGCCTTCCATATGGGGCAGCCCATCCTTGTCGGCCATCATAGCGAGCGCGGCGCACGCAAGACGCAGGGGCGTATGCATTCGGCCATGACCGCTTCGATCGACGCCGAAAAGGCAGCGACCTACTGGCTCTATCGCGCCACCGGCGTCGAGCGCTTCGCCAATATGAAGAACGATCCGCGCACCCGCGCCAACCGGATCAAGACCCTGCTGGCCGAACTGCGTGACCTGCAACGGGGTATCAACACCGCCCATGCCGCGCTGGCGATCTGGGATAGCTTCACGACCGACGAGCAAATTCGCCACGTGCTCGGCAACATGGATACGCGCAAGACGTGGTCCAATTACGACCTCTATTACAAGGTCGACAAAGGCGAGATCACGCCGGCGGACGCGCGGCAATCCTGCATCGAGGGAGCGACCCTTGCGGTCAATGGCCCCGTCCGCCGCCGCTGGATCGAGCATGTCCTGAATCGGCTGGCCTTCGAGCGTTCCATGCTCGGCGACGTCCCGCGCTATGAAGGTGAGCTTACCCCGGTCATCGTTCAGGCGTTCGCGCGCGAGCAGGGTGCCGAAAACCCGAAATGCACCGAGCCCCATGCGGGGGTTTTCCGGCTTGAGAGCCCGGTTCCGCTTCCCGCGCATGTCGCCCCGGAAACCTCGCTCGCCTTGAGCGAGGATGGCTGGCGCGACCTGATGCAGGCCAGCGGCTACACCGTGCCCGCCAGGAAGGCGCGGCGCGTCTCGGCGAAACCCGACGCCGTGCCGCTGATCAATCCATCGCACGAGCAGGCCGAGCGGTTGCAGACGATATGGAACCTGCAGATGGTCGCGGCTTGCAAGAACAAGCATCGCGGAGCCAAGCCCAACCAGATCTACACGACGACGCAGGCAACCTATTCGGCCAATTCGAAGGGGGATTATGCCCCTTTCAAGACAATCGAGATCGACGCCGAAGCACGCCGCGTGCGGACGGAATGGCAAAGACAGGAACGCGTGCGCTCCGGCGAGCCGGTGGCCCGCATCCGTATTTCGACGATCGGCGCCGAATTCTACAAGCCCGACGCGTTGCTTGTCATCACGGACAAGCCGACCAAGTCGCTGCCGATCGACCTCGATACCCTGGAAGCCGCCGCACGCCAGGCAGCGGGCGAGGAGGCCGCAGCATGAAACCGGGCGTCTACACGCGGCCGGCCAAGCCGATGCGGATCACTGTCAAGTCGCGTCCCGGTTTCGCCAATGTCGAGATCGCGCAAGCGCCCGAGATCGTCACCGTCGATAGTGCCACCGAATGCCATGTCACGCCGCCGGATGTCGCGGCGCGGATGGTGCGCTATCTCGGCGACGTCGGCGACTATCTGACCCTCGAGCCGAGCGCCGGGACCGGCAACCTCTCCCGCGCCCTGATCGAAAGCGGGCATAGCCGCTATGAACTTGTCCAGGTCGAGCGCCATACCAAGCTTGCGGGCCAACTTCACCGGTTCGGAACCGTAATTAACCGCTGCTTCCTCGAATATGCCTTCGAGGTGCGCGGGAAAGTTCAGTTTCCCCGCGTCATCATGAACCCGCCGTTCCGTGAGGTACGCAAGCATATAGCGGCCGCCCGCGACCTGATGGGGGCTCATGGACATAGCGAAGCCCCGACGCTGGTCGCGCTCGTGCCGATCACTTTTCAGACCGACGACATGGAGACGCTCGAGCATCTGCCCGATGATACGTTCGCAACCGCCAAGGTGCTGACCAAGATCGTTCGCATTCGCTGCGACCCCTATCCGGAGAAGTTCGGGCGAAAGCGTTGGGCTTTGGAAACCTCGCCCATCGCACGCAGCGGACTCTCGGCCGTGGATCTCGGTGGTCCAAGCTCCGATCAGATCGCCGCCTGATCTTTTCCCAAGCGAAAGGACTTGCACCATGCAGGACTCCAATTGCACTTTCGCGCTCGAAACCGCGGCGTGCCTCTGGGAAGCGGTACTATCGCTGCGCGACAATCCGCTCACCAGTCCAACGGACATTGAACGCGCACTGCTCATCCGTGAAACGTTCAAGGCGATCGGCACCGCAGCCTTGCGCATGACCGTCGTCGGTTGGACCGCCGCCGTCGATGCTGCCTGGGGCAAGGTCGCCGACGACTATGCGATGAGCTTCGACTGGGATTTCGTTCCCGACTGGATCATCCGCCATATCGACTGGTCCGATCCCTTCTGTCCCGTAATCCAACAGGGGCGTGTCTATGTAGGCGACGAAGCGGGCGAGCACGGAGGGGAGAATGCAGGGGATGGTTGCGACGGGAATGTCGCTGCCAATCCGGAGGCCTCCGCCATGTCCTTTCCTGCCACCATCAAGACCACCGTCGGGGAGTCCCTGATGACCAAAATCGGAAGATTCTTCAATGGAAGTGTATCCGACTGCTTGACCGAGACAATCCAGAACAGCAGGCGTGCCGGCGCGACCCGTATCGATATTGTTCGGATCGAGAAGAACGATCGTCCGGTGCTCCGCATTCGCGACGACGGTCTGGGAATTGCCGAGCCGGTCAAGTTCCTCACCCTCGGCGATTCCGGATGGAACGAGGACATCGCCCGCTCCGAAGATCCGGCAGGCATGGGCGTTTTCAGTCTGGCGGGCCGCCGCGTCACCGTGCGTTCCCATGCAGCGGAACTCGGCGCGGCCTGGCAGGTGACCATCACGCCCGACGCGTGGGAAAGCGGCAAGCCCCTCGACCTTGTTCCTTCCTCTCTCGAGAAGGGCACCGAAATCGAGATCGACTTGCCCGAGAGCTGGGTAAACGCGCTCGAACAGGCGGCGCAGGACGCCGCGCGCTTCTGCCCGGTGCCAATCTGGTTCGGTGACAACAGGTTGCCCCAGGAAAATTTCCTGCGAGACGCGGAACGGGTTGAGGAATGGAACGGCTGTCGCATCGGTATCTTCGTTGACACATCTCATTTGAATCGTGACAAAGTACGGATCAACTTCCACGGTATGACCGTGCCTTGCCGCCTTCCGCATATCCTCGATGCCGATGGCGGCCGAGGTTGGTACGCCAAGGTTGATATCATCGATGCGCCTCAGCTGCAGCTCGTGCTCCCCGCGCGCAAGGAAATGGTGCAGAACACTGCTCTTGATGCCCTGCATGACGCATGTGAGGCCGCGATCTTTCGCACCATTGCTCGGGAGGGCCACCACCGGCTGTCGCACCCCAACTGGCTGCGGGCGATGGCGAGAGGCGTGACCTTGCCCGAAGCAGCGCCCTGGCTCAACGCATGGACGCCGCGCACCGCGGAGACGGATAGCGCCCTACTCGGCGACAGGGTGGCGGGCGAGCCGATGATCCTCATGCCGACCGACCAGCCCCATATCGAACAATGTGTCGGCCGTGCCATCGCTTCGGGCCGGCCGCTCGGCGCAGCGCCGGTCGACCCTGTCGGCGACTTCGCGGGTTACGGCTGGTATGATGCCTTGCCGCGCGTGCTCGGCTATTCCTTCCGGATCGACCGGTGCGAGGGCGATATCTTCGACTATGCCGCGGACACGCAGCTGCCGCCCGGCCTTGTCTCCGGCCGCGTCGACGGAATCACGCTCGAACTTGCCTTCCAGGAAAAGGGTGTTTCCGGCGAACCTGCCGCAGTGATCGCGTTGCCCGCCGATGTTCTAATCGTTCCTGGCGATTGCTGGACCGATCTAGAGGAGGTCATCATCCTGCTCGGCACCGACTGCCCGATCACGCCCGGCGACCTTGCTTCCCTGCTGGAACGCGCCTGTTTCTATCCCGATGAAGACAGCGATGCAGACAGCTATCATACCCAGCAGGCGTCGTTCGACATGCACGCGCGCTTTGCCGCCAACCTGCTGCTGCTCGGCGAGGACGCCGCGATCATAGAGCGGATCCGCGAGGCGATGCGCGAGCATGTCTCCTGGCTGGTTCCCAAGGACCGGGCCATCACCATGCGTGCCGTGAGTTACGAGGTGGAAGCTGCCTTCGCGGACAACGACGACGCGGCTGCGGTCACTACCGCCTGAGACGCTTCGTCCGCGCCCATCTGCTTATGATCGAGCAGGGCAAAATCCACTGAATTCCGGGGCGAAAGCGGTCGCTCGCGATCTTCGCACATACGGTGCCCGCCACCGATCCCGCTGCGCCATCGAAACGACGTGCTCGCCGGATTCCGGCGGGCATTCTCGACGTTCTTTCGTCAGTCGTCCGGGCTGTCCAGGCACCATTGACCATGGACGGGTCTTGCCACGCCCGGTCTCGCGCGAGGCCCATTCGCTCTTCACAACATCCTCATCAGGGAGACACAAGATGGCCAATACCTATCTGGAAACAGCGTTCAACGTGCCGGTGACGCCCGATGAAGCCGCGTTGCTCGAAGAATGTTTCGCGACTGCTGCGGAGATATCCGCCGGGTTCGCCAGCATTCCGCAGGAGGCGCCTGAGGCCGCGAAAACCTGCTACGCATCTTGCAGCAGCCTGTTCAAGGCCACTTTTCCGTTGCAGACCGACCAAGACGATCCCTTTGCGGAATTCCTTCGCCTCTGGTCCGATCCCGATCTTGCCTGCTTCGACGCGGATCTCAGGATCAACGACAACCCCGAGGGCGAGGGGATGGTCGCTTTCATTCACGGCCACGAGGCCGATGCGTCGGCGCTCGCATCCCTGATCCAGAAAGTCTGCAAGTCAGCGCTGCCGTTCGGCTTTGAATGGGCTCTGGTGACCGACCGGGTCAGACCGGGCGGATTCGGTGGTGGCTATTTCGTCATCACCGAGACCGAAATCCTCGGAGGCTCGACGCATTGGCTGATGCAGGCGACCCTGCAAGCCTTGCAGGCGAGAGCGTGACTATGGCGGACGCGATGAGGATCGCTCCGCCGAAGTGAAGAGGCCGCGCTCATGAAACCCGTCTTCAAACGGCCCTGCAACGAATGCCCGTAGCGCCGCATTCATCCGGCCGAATGACCAAACGGCCGTGACGCCGTTCGGTCGCAGGCCGGCGCTGCGGCCCATCGAGGATGGCGATGGAGGGAAGGGGGCCGGACTTGGTGACGGTGAGGAATTCGGTCTTCGTGACGACGGTCTGCCCACCACCGAGCAATCTTTTCCCTTACCCGGTCTGACCGTGCTGGCGACGTGCGCCGCGCAGGGTCACGCCTTCCAGGAGTCTCCCATGATGGATGACCAATTTGATGCTCTGGTCGATGACGCGACCCATGCCGTCAACAATCTCTTTCCCGACCGATGGCTGAGCATGTTGGGCGGCACAAGCCGCTCGAACTTGCTTGTCCGGATCAATGACGCGCTGACACCGATCCTGCGTGACACGTTCGATAGCTTCGTACTCGCGGGCGATAATCGGACCCGGGCCTGCACGATCGCCGCGATGATCTGCGAACTTCTCGAAACCCATATCGCCAAATGCGACGAAGACGGGGATTCCTCCGACGACCGGCCATCGCATGTGATCTCGCAGGCTCACGGCACCCGCGCCAACATCGACAGCATCGCCAGCTGCGACGTCGACACGAGGACGCAAATCTACCTTGTGCTGGACGATGGCGCCGCGTTCCGCGTCACCGTCGAAGCCGTATCCTCATGATCGACATGACCATCGCGCTTCGGGCGCTCAAGCGACTGGCGCTCGCTTCCACTCATGGCGAACTGGATGCCGCCAGGATCGAGGCGGCCGATGTCCTTGACCAGGCCGGTTGGACCCGATCGGCACGCATCGTCAACGACGCGATCGCGCTTCGCGTCGGCTCTGGCGATGGAGATAGACCGCCGGAATAGCGCCGGCTCCAGCATCAGCCTCGCCCGCCCGACCGTACGCGGCGCTTCCGCACAACGAATACCACATGGAGAATATCATGGCCCCTCTGTCTCCGGCCAGGGCCCGTCTGGCAGGCTTCCCGCACGCATACGCCTGCGCAATCCAGCGCTGGACCGCCACCGGCCGCAACCAGTTCGTCATCCGAACTCGCAATCCCATCCAGCCCTTCCGGGTAACGGAGGCGCTTCCGGCGAGTGACGAGGATCTGGTCCTGCGCGTCGCCTGAACGCGATGGAGATCCACAGCGCTCGAAGGTGGACAATAGCGGCCGCAGCCCCCTGAGCGCAGACCTCGCGTTACAGCATTGCCCCCAGCCTCCCGCCTTCAGTCACATGGGAGGATAGCGCCAACTTGTCCTAAACTGTTCTTGACCGGCACGCACATGCGCGAACTATCCTGTCTCATGCGCCTCATCGATGATCTCGCGGCCAACAGGCACTACTATCAGCGATCTCTTGCGACGCTGCCCGACATCCTCCTGATCGAAATCCCGGCTCACTTCGCAGGCAGCGGACTTGCTCTTGACCGATATTATCCGGTGATCCTCGAGAGCCTCGCCGAGCTGCACGAGTTCGAAACGTTCCTGTGCGAGCCGCGCGACGTGCCAGTCCCTCCCGCGTTGCTGGATCACCGGCCCTCTTCCCTGCGCGCCGAGAATATTGTCTTCGCCCGCTACGAACCCAAGGCATTGCACTGGCCCTGGCTCCTGCTGTGCTGCTGGCCGCGAAACTATACCGCCCTGGTGCCATCCCACAGCGAAGCGTTTGCCCGCGGCGCCTATACCGTCGAAGCCTTCACCAGCGCAGGCGAGGTCGACCTTGCGCAGGCGGCGCTGCTCGCGGCCCTCGGTCCCCATGAAGCGCGCTATGTCCGATCCGTGGCCGGCACCGTCGGAAACGCCTGAACACCAGTCCGTCCAGCCCCACGCGGATCGATATCACAATGCGTGATGCACGAGCAGGGGGCGACCAGGCACCTCGTCCCGTATCCCGACCTATCGGCCCAGAATATCGGCAATCGGCCGCGCCATGTCGACACGCCGCTTCATGAGGTCGGTGAGCCAGCAAAGATGCGCGGCCGCATCGGCCAGCGGCAGTTCGCAGACTTCCTCGAACATCTCGCGCTGATAATCGAGGTCGCGCGCAAGGATGCCTCGTAGCCGCCGACGCGCGGGGCTGTCGTCGGCCTGGATTTCCTCATTCGCCTCACGCGCCGCATCGAGAAACGCCTCGGCCAGTTCCTGTGCTTCATAATAGCCGCCATCCAGGCCCTCGCTCGAGGCAAGGCTCGCCAGCCGCCGGCGCACCAGCGGCAGTTCGGGATCGACCGCCGCATCGTCGAGCGGCAGGTTGAAATCATAGCTGGCGAGATACTCCCGGATCATACGCAGTTCCTCCGTGCGCGGATGGAACATAGAACGAACGATATTGCAACGCCCATCTTGGCCATGGCATGCCGTCGGCATGTCCAGTTCCTTTTTTGCCGCGTGCCCGATCGTCTCCCTGTTCGTCCTTGTCGAACCTCGTCATGTCACTGGCGCCAGCTCGTGAGCGATAGCAAGGCCCCGCTGCGCTTGCGCGGAATCCTCCGGTTAAGCGACCGTGGGCCGTTTCTCGAAATCGATGACGGGCCGCTTTGGCGCCTCCAGACCGATGAAGATCTGGCCGTCCATCAGGATCGCACCGTGCGGATCGAGGCATGGCAACGTGGCGCAAGCGTGCTCGAACTGCTCTGGATCGGCCCGGCGTGAAGGTGACCATCATGGTCCGCCGGACTTCGGCGAGAGATCCCCGTTCGGGGTCGACCATGTGCAACATTCAGAAGGCAGAACCAACAGGATGACCGCCCACACAAACGCGTCTGTCCAGATCCCGTCGATCGAAGATGGCAGACGCTGGTCGATCTGGATCGACGTCGAGGGTTTCAGTACGCTCTGGGCGCGCGGAGACAAAGCCGTGTCGGGTCTGCGCGCCCTTATGGAGGGCATCTACCGCCTCGGAACACGGCTCTACAGGGATGACGGCGAGCGCCTTTTCGCCCACCAGTTCGGGGACGGGTTCATCATCGTCGCCGACTTCCACGAGCCCCAGCTCGATCGCTGTGCCGCCATCGCCGTGGCGCTCATGCGCCACATTTCGCATGCCGGATGTCTCGCCCGCGCTGCCATCGCCGAGGGGGAGTTCGCCGACATATCCGGGCTCTGGCCCAAGGTGATCCGCGAGGCGATCGCACGCGATGGCTCGGACGATTGCGTGTCGCTGGGAAGCGGCCTCATGACGTTGTTGCCCGTCATGGGAACCGCGCTGATTGCCGCCAACAAGCTCGACGCCAGAAATCCCGTCAAAGGATCGATCCTCACCATCGCGACCTCGGACAGTGCGCGGATTTCCCCAAGATTTCCGCGCCGGACCCTTGATGGTGACGCTGGTCTCACGGTGCTTGACTGGGTCCATGCGGAGCATCCCTCTATCGACCTCATATGGTCCTGCGCCGGCGTCGGCCGGTCGCCTCCAGAGGCCGCGCGCGCAATCCGGGACGATATCGATGCCGAAGCGCCGCCACCTGCGTGGATCGCGGGCACACTCGACTCCAGCAACCTCAGCTGACGGTGCCAATGCCCGACGAAGAAACTCGCCGCATCAAGGTCAAACAGCTCGTGCCCGGTGACATCATCCTCACTGCGTCGCGCGCCAAGGTCAGCAAGGCCATCCGCCTCGCCAGCAAGGGGCAGGTTTCCCATGCGATGATCTGCGTGGGGCACGGCTCGATCATCGACTCGACCGATGACGGCATGCAGGCGCACAATATCCAGCGCGAACGTTACGGACCGGACGATCATGTCATCGTGCTCCGTCTTCGCCTTCTCCTGAGCGACCTTCAGATCGGCGCTGTTATCGATTTCGCCCGCTCCGAAATCGGGGACACGTTACTCCAAGAGCGAAGCGGTGCGATCGGTTCTGACCGCCCACAAACCAAGAACAAGGCGATTCTTCTGCTCGCGGCTTGTCGCCCGGGCGTTCGACAGCGCGGGCATCCGCCTCGTGCCTGATCCCGACTATTGTACGCCCGAGCAGATCCGGCGCAGCCCGCTCCTCACCGAGGTTCAGGACATGATCGAGATGGTGTCGCCAGCCGAGCTTGCGGCGTGGGCAGGGCGCGCGAACCCGATTGCCAAAATGCAGGATGTCCAAAACCGCATATTGGCCGCCGCGCGGTGCCTCGATCCATCGGTCGAGAATTTAGCGATCGCGTGCGAATCCGACGCGGCGGCGCCGAAATCCTTGAACCGCTCGCATGACCACAACCAAATGTCCTCATCGAGAAGCGCCTTGGCCAGCTTGGGCGTGGGCGGATGCCCGCCAGAGGCGGGCACCGGGCTCTATCTCCGCTCCGCTCCGACCAAGCCCCCTGCGGGGTCTTGTCCGCTCCGCGGTGACGATCCCTTCCGCGGGTATGCGAGGCAAGCGGAGCGCTTCCTCCTCGACCAAGGAGTCCAGCCGCACGACCAGCGCATTTCAGGCTTCGCCTAAGGAATCGCGCTAACGCGCGATGCGGATCGTGGAGCCAGCCGACAAGCATCGCCCCCTTCGCCGCCTTGCAGGATCCGCGCGTTGCAGAACCGGGCCGGGGATGCAACGAGTTGCGTCGCCAAGCTGCGCTAGCTGAAATGGGGCCGGCGAGGTTTGTCTGTTTTCAACAGAAGCGCCGGCCCCATTTCAGCAAGCTTCGCTAGGCTCCCGTGCCTGTTGCATCCCCGGCCCGGTCCTGCGCCTTCGGACCTGCGAAGGCGGCTCCGGGTGCGATGACTTGTCAGCCGGCCCACGCTCCCTTTCCATTCAGAAGGAACCAGCCGCTTCGCGGCCGGTGCGTCTTCGCTGTTTGTGGGCCGCTGACGCGGCAGTTTTTGCTCAGGCTCACCAAGTACGATGAAATTCTGTCAAGAAATCAATGGTGTAGAAGCATAGGAGGGGAGGGGGTAGGGTTTGGATGTGGCCGGGAAAGAGAAACGGACCACAGCCAAGAGAAAGGATGAAGTCATGAAGATCGGTAGCTTCAAGTTCGACGAACGCGCCAGCGACATTATCGGCAAGATTGCCACTCGCGAATTGCGCTTTCCCTACCTAATCATGCGCCGCGTCGAGGATCGACAGAGCGACAGCGCCCCCGTTTATGAGATTTACGAGACGAACCGGGCGGGCGACGAAATCCAGATCGGTGTCGTCTGGGAACGCAAGATGCGCTCCAATGACGAGGTGTTCCTGTCTGGCATGATCGACGATCCCAGCTTCCGCGAACCGCTCCCCATCGCCCTGTTCGGGGACGAGACGAACGGCTTCGACGTCCAGTGGCGGCGTGAGCGGGATCGTGAGCAACAGGGCGGCGGCTTGGGCGGACGCAGCAGCGGCGGCCAGCGCGGGGCTGGCGGTTTCGGCGGACGGTCGGGCGGCGGCTTCTCCGGCGGCAGCACCGCAGGCCCCGGCGGCGAATATACCGGAAACGGGCGCGGCCTTGACGATGAGGTGCCCTTCTAAGGGCTACCCGAGGCGGGCCGGGGGAGCGCTGGAACGCTTCCCCGGTCCTGAACCGTCACCCGACCAAAGGAACCCATCCCATGAGCAAGCCAACAGCCTTGCGCAGCGTTAGCAGCTTTGCCGACCTGCCGGAACTCTATGCCGAACTCACCGCCACACCCGATTTCGTGGCGTCCTTCGGCGATCCCTTGCCCCTCACCATCATCGAGCCGAACGAGGAACCGGCCGAACATCTCATGCCCGATCCGCTCGCGGCGCAGGCGGAATGCGGCGGCATCGTCGCCGCCATTTTCGACCTGCTAGGCGATACGCGGCTGGATGCACTCGCGCCCGAACTCGCATGGGGCTTCGTCAACAGCTTTCATTTTGTCGCTGGCAGACTGGAAAGCCGCGAGGACAGGCTGGCCGATACGATCCGCGATATGGCCCGCCGACTGGAACCGGGCGAAGTGTTCGTCAAGGAACTGGAAGACACCCAGCTTGAATGCCAGTCGGTCGCCGAGCAGCGCGCCGCGATGGAAGCCATGCGCGACTATGCCGCCGCGATGTATCGCGCTTATGCCGGTCGACCATGGTCCCCGGCGAAGGGATCGCGCGCGTCCCACGTCACCACCGCGAGCCAGATTTCCGCGCTCGACTTCCTGCGCGCCCGGTCCGAACGCCGCCGCGATCGCTACGATCCGCAAGGCCCCGTTGTCGTCGTCTCCGGCCCGCAGGACTGGCACGACTGGCGTGTCATCTGGAACAGGCTCGACCAGATCAGGGCGCGTATCCCGCATCTGGTCCTTGTCACGACCGGACAGCGTGCCGGTGTGGACGCCGCAGCCGCTGCATGGGCGGCGGAACGCGGCGTCGTCTGCGTCGCGTTCGGTCTCTATGGGCGCGGCAAAGGCAAGGGCTTCAAACGCAACCGCGACATTGCCGAGCTTATGCCGGTCGAGGCGTTGCTGTGCGAAGGGTCCGGCATCCAGTCGAGCCTCTATGACCTGCTCAACCCGCCGACGGGCCACCGCGTCCCGACCCATGTTTTCATGCGCACCGATCAGGAACCCGACACGCCAATCAAGCGCAAGCGCCGCGTCATAGCGGCCTGATCGGACAACCATCCAAAGAGGAGGGACCGGAGCGGGACACCGCCGCCGGTCCCTTGTCGTGCTTGTCGCACGAGCGGGGGAAACCCGAACGGTTTCCCCCGCGCCGCTCCTTTTGCCGGGCGTTCCGCCCGCCAACGTCGCTCCCCTTTCCGCTAAGGATGCACCGCCGCCTGGCTCCCGCCTCCGGCCTCCGATCCGGCCCGCTGCGAAGCGCCCGATTTGCCCCGCGCAGCGCCTCCGGCCTTGGCAGGAGAACCGCGTTCCGGCGCGCCATCGGCCATCGCCGGAAGCGCCTTCAACGCAGCCAACGCAGCGCCGCCGCCGACCCGGATTGCCTGCGCAAGGACATCGCGAAACTCGCGCTCGCTCAGTCTCTCCACGGCAATCTCGGTCGCGACCTTTCCATATTGCGCTCGCAATCCACGCCGCACCGTCTCGGCTTCTTGCGCGAGATTGCGCTGGTCGGCCTCGATCTTCGCAAGCCGTTCCCGTTCCGTCATCTTGGGCATTCTCTAGACTCCTTATTGAAAAGGAGGTCTGCCCGCCATCTTCACTATCCATCAAGGAACAGCGTCATGCAACGCCTTCCCACCGACAGAGCACAGCAGAGCCAGAGCACCGCGCCTGACGGGGAGAACCCCAACAGACGGGATCGACGGGCGCAGCGGACGAGCGCGCTGCGGAGGAAGGACGCACGCCGGAGGCGGGTGTAATGCACCCCACGCACAGGTGCTGCGGGCGCGAATCGCCCGGATTTCCGCCATTTTTCGCTGGCACAGGGCGGCAGCCAATCTGGCACTGATCGGCTGCCGGTGGCAGCCACCCCTCGCTACTTCGCGACCTAAGCGATTGATCTACCTTGGCACTTAGTGGCTGCCAGCGGCAGTTTCGATAAATTGTTGAGATCACGGCGTAAATCGGCTATAAGAGCTGCGCTTCACCATGTTGCTGGCGTGTCGGACAAGGAGTCCGCCGCTTGGCACGCATTACAATCCGCATAGACGACGACCTCTATGCGCGCCTTTCTGTCCAGGCCCGCAATGCCGGTCTCGGCGCCGCGACCTACTGTCGCGACATCCTGGAACGGTTCGAAGGCACCGATCCGTCGGGCTACCATGCTCGCTTCGACGAGCTCCATGCGACTGCCATTCAGGCCTTCGCTATCCTCGCCACCTCGGTCGGCGAGCGCTCTCCGGACATTCTCCAAAAGGGACTAGGCGAAGCCCGTCGCCTCCTCCGCGAAAGGGGATTGCTCGATCCCGAGCAGGACCGGCCATGAGCATCTTTCGTCACGACACGCTCGGTTCCTGGACGAGGGGCGGGCAGGCAATCGTCCACAATGTGCGGATGACCACCCAAGTCTTCTACCAGACCTTCCTAGCGGGACTCGTTATCTGGATCGGGGGCATCATTTGGTACGCGCTCGAGAAGTCCTCGGAATATGAGCGCTTTGTCCTGGTCAAGCTGGGCCAAGCCGCCTTTATGGGTGACACGGTCCCTGGCAACGCGACCCCGATCCTCTTCAAGACGCCAACCGGCAAACAATACTGGACCTCGCCAAAAGGCCTGCTCGATTCCGGCGTAGCGCATAAGACGCTTGCTGCGTTCGAGACCTACCTTCTCCATGGCGCGGCGCTCTCCGGTGTGTTCGCTCTGGTGATGCTCTTCTGGGCGTGGTTCTATTTCACCCGAACGGGGAAGGGGCTCGGCTCCAATCAGTTCCTACGCGGCGCGCGGTTCGGCACAGTGCGGCAGGTCCGCCGCGCGCTCTGGCGTTACGCCAAGGGCAGCTTCGACATTGGTGGGGTCAATGTACCCGACGCCTTCGAACCCGAACATATCCTGATCTGCGGTGCGCCAGGCACCGGTAAGACGAACATCATCGTCAAGATGCTCGACGGCATCCGGAAGCGAAAGCGCCGCGCCATCGTCTATGACACAGCCGGCACCTTCGTCGAGAAATTCTACCGGCCGGGGATCGACGTCCTGCTCAACCCCCTCGACGCACGGGCAGACTGCTGGTCGCCCTGGGTCGACGTCCCGAGGGACTATCATTACGACCAGATCGCCGAGTCCACGATCCCGGACAAGACGGGTGACCCCTTCTGGGCGAAGGCCGCGCGCGGCACGCTGGTCGCCGTTCTGCGGAAGCTCGCACGGCAGGAACGCACCCTCGTCTCGATCCTGCTCGATACGCTGCTGCGCTCCAAGTTGAAGGACCTTGCCGCCTTCGCCGCAGGCACCGATGCGGCGGCGTTCATCTCGACAGAGGGAGAGCGCACCAGCGCCGGCATCCAAGCGGAACTCGCCTCCGTCATGCGAAGCTTCTCCTATCTCGACGACACCGCCGACGGTTTCTCGATCCGCGATTGGGTTGCCAACGAGAAGGACGACAGCTGGCTCTTCATCACCGTGAAGGCGGATCAGCTTCCCTCGCTCCGCCCCCTGATCACGGTGTGGCTCGATATCGCGATCAGCGCGATCATGAGCATGACGCCCGATCGCAACCGGCGTCTCTATTGCGTCATCGACGAGTTGCCTACTCTCCAGCGTCTGCCGTCTCTCGGCGACTTCCTGGCCCGCGCAAGGAAGTATGGCGGCTGCGGCATTCTCGGCTTCCAGAGCTACCCTCAGCTCGAGGCGACATACGGCATCCAGGATGCCGCGGCGATCACTGGCTACTGCTCGACCTGGGTTGCGCTCCGGGCCAACGACACCCCTACCGCCAAGCATGTCAGCGAGAATCTCGGCCAGGTCGAGCAGGTCGAAGCCAACGAGGGCATGTCCTATGGCGTGAACGACATGCGTGACGGCGTGAACCTCTCGCGCATGCAGGTGACGCGGCCGCTGGTCATGCACACCGAGGTCACCAACCTGCCCAACCTGATGGGCTATCTGCGGTTCGGCCGCAGCCTTCCGGTGGTCCGGTTCGAGGACAGCTACAACAAGGTTGTCTCCATCGGCGAAGCGTTTGAGGAGCGGGGCACGACGCCTGTTCGGATGGCGGTCCCGACGCCATCGGTGCTCCCAACGCCAACGTCGCCGACATCTCGAGCCAAGCCGAAAGCGGCCCCGACGAAACGGCGACGTGCTGCCCCCAGCGATCCAAGAGCGGAACTGCCCCTGGTACCGCCAAGCGACGCTACGGGACCGACCGACCTACCCTCCGATGAAGAGGCGGCGTCTCCTCCGACCGACACCGGCCGGGAAGGGGAAGCAAGCAATCCGCCACCACCGCTCGAGCTGTTCGGGAAGCCGGCTGGCTTCCGTCTCAGCCAGCACGGCCGCCATGACGGCGCCCGTAATGCAGCGAGGCCGGCATGATCAATCCCATCCGCCTCAAGGGCAAACCCGCCAACATCGCTCGGTACTACACGGTCGGCGACTATTATACCAAGGGTGCCGACGAGCACTCCGAATGGGGTGGCAAGATCGCCACCGAACTGGGACTGGAAGGTGAGGTCGACCCTGCCATTTTCAAGGAACTCTTAGCCGGTAAGGTCGGCGATCAGCAACTCGGTCGTCGCCGTAAGGATGGCAACATCCAACATCATCCGGGGTGGGACTTCGCGGTCAACGCGCCCAAGTCGGTATCGATCATGGCGCTGGTCGCCGGTGATGAGCGGATCATCGAGGCCCATGAGCAGGCTGTCGGCGTCGCACTCACCTATCTCGAGGAACATGCCACGATGCGGCACCGCGTCGATGGGGAGGTCACCGAGCAGACGACCGGCCGGCTGATCTGGGCGCGCTTCACCGAGCATGCGTCTCGCGAACTCGATCCCCATCTCCACACGCACGTCGTCGTCATGAACATCACCGACGAGCGGGATGGAGCGAAGAAGGTCAGCCTGGAAACGCGAGCGATGTTCGCGGAGCAGATGGCGGCCGGACAGGTGTATCGCAATGAACTGGCACATCTCCTGCGAGAGCGTGGCTATGACGTCGAGTTCGACCCGCGTCGTGGCCTGTTCGAGATCAGGGGCGTCCCCCAGGACCTGATCACCGACATGTCGCAGCGCGCCGAACAGATCGAGGCGCATGCAAAAGAGCATGGCCTGACAGGACAGGCGGCACGGCAGAAATCCTTCTATGCCACTCGTGGACCGAAGCAGAAAGCCTCGCTGGAGGAACTCCATCAGCAGTGGAACGGGCGGCTCGGTCAACATGCCGAGGCGGTGAAGGAAACGCGTGCCGACGCCGAAAAGATAGGTGAGCGCAGTATCGAGGTCGATGCGCAGACGGCGGCGCGGGCCATGCTGTTCGGCCTGCGCCAGTCGGAAGGCAAGGAGGCGGTCAACAATCTCGGTCGGCTGTTGCAGACGGCCCTGGCTTCACATGTTGGCGAGGTTCGGCTCTCCGATATTCGTCCCGTGGTCGAGGAGCATCAGGCGCGAGCCAAACTTCTCGAAACCCGCCACCGTACCGGTGACGAGATCCACACCCGTGGTCGAACGTCACGCAAGGCGGCGCGTCTCGAGATGGCGCTCTCCGATCATCTCGCCCTGGCCCTCACAGACGCCAGCCCCTTGGCATCTATCGAAGCCCTCAGGGATGCAGGTCTTGCCCACAACCTCACTCCCGAGCAGCGGACCGCTCTGCTTCATCTCGGCCGGAGCGAAGACCGGATCGTGGGTGTCCACGGCGTCGCCGGCTCGGGCAAGTCGACCATCATCGGCGCATTACGGGATGCGGCGGGTGAAGACGCGACCTTCATTGCCCTCGCTCCGACCTCTTCGGCGGCGGCGGAACTGGGGAAGAAGGCCGATATTGTATCGCGCACCGTTGCTAGCCTCCTTGCGAGCGGCGGCGCGAGGCTCGATGAAAGTCATGCCCTGGTTGTCGACGAGGCCGGGCAGCTTGGCAACCGCCAGGCGGTACGTCTGCTCGAGATCAGCAGGACCACCGGCGCACGCCTTCTCCTCATCGGTGACACCCGTCAAACGGGGGCGATCGAGCAGGGCAAGCCGTTCTGGTTGATGCAACGTCTCGGCCTGCCGAAAGCAGAACTCCGGGAACCGGTCCGGCAGGAAACGGACAAGATGACCCAGGCCGTGCGGCTGGCACGGCTCCAGAACTACGACGGTTCGCTTACCTCGCTGGACAAGGTGACCACCGGGGAGAGCAGCGAAAAGCTTGCCGCGTCGCTTGTTGCCGACTGGACACGCCTCAGTCCGGAAAACCGCGAGAAGACGAACATTCTTGTGCTTGAGAATGCGACCCGCCTGATCGTGAACACCAAGGTCCGCGAGGCGCTGAAAGCGGAAGGCGCGATCGCGGCCGAGGAAGCCCGGCTGTCGATCCTGTCGCCGTCCGGCATGACCGAGCAGGAGAAGCACTTCGCGCGCTTCTACTCTCGCGGTCAGGTCGTGGTGTTCTCCCGCGACAATGTCGGGCTGGGGATCGCCCGAGATGCCGAGTATAAGGTGATTAGCGTGGGACGAGACGCCCGAGGGCGTCAGACCGTCAACCTGGTCGATGAACATGGCCGCACCATCCAGTGGGATCCCCGTCTGGGGCGGGCGTCCCAGATCAACGTGTTCAAGGAGGAGAAACGCGACCTCGCCGCCGGCGACCGGATACAATGGCGCCTCGTCAACGAGGAGTTGGATCTCAAGAATGCCGAGCGAGGCACCGTAGAGCGCCTCAACGGCGCCGTTGCCACAATCCGATGGGATCGGGACGGGCGGAGCCAGGAAATCGATCTTTCCCAGCACAAGAACTGGGACCATGGCTATGGCGAAACCGTCTACTCGGCGCAGTCAAAGACCTACGACCGGGTCTATGTGCTGGCACCCGTCAACTCGCCGCTCGTTACAGGGCAAAACTTCTACACCGCGATAACCCGAGCGAGATTCGGGGCCAGCCTGTGGACCGAGAATCGGCAAAGGCTGGTCGAAAAACTGAAGCAGCGCACGGGCGAAAAGACATCTTCCCTCCAGGGGTTGGGGCGGATCGATCGGGACAGTGTGAAGGGGCGGTCGACCCGCCACAACGAACGCTGGGACAAGCTCCGCGCCGAGCAACGCGCCGAACGCGAAGAGCGAAAGGACAAGCCGACGGCGCAACGCGGAACTGCGGAGAGCACTCAGCCCACCGGACTGGCTGAACGCATTGCGGATCGTGCGTCGTCGGCTGCATCCTTCATGGACCGGTGGGTTGTATCTCTTCTCGACCGAAGTTCCCATCGAGGTGCTGACCGGGAAGACGGGCGCGCCGCCGCGACGGCGCCCCAGCCGGCTCCCGAATCTACTCGCGCTCCTTCCCAGGATCACGGAGGCGGCCATGATCGCTGATTGGGCCGTACTGTCCATTGTCGTCGGGATTGTCCTCCTTGCCTGGTTCCTTCGTGGTTCCCGGACTCCGGTCAAACACCGATGGCGACGTCAACAGGCACGCATCATGTGCCGGCAATTGCAGGGCTGCGATCGCTCCCAACCTCCGGCGGTGGTTTTCGCCCGCTTGCGCCGCATGGATCCCTTGGCTTTCGAGGAACTGCTTCTGGAATGCTTTGAACGCCGCGCGATCGAGGTGGTCCGAAACCTGAGCTACACCGGTGATGGAGGTGTTGATGGGAAGGTAAGGATCTGTGGTTGGAGCTGGCTTGTCCAAGCCAAGCGCTACAAAGACACAATACGGCCAGAACATGTTGATGCGTTCGCGCAGCTATGTGCCACAATGAGTATGCCGGGGTTGTTCATTCACACTGGACGAACCGGACCATCGACCCGGACGCTGCTCAATCGTCATCCTCATATCCAGATCATATCTGGTGAACAGCTTCTTGCCCTCATTCGCGGTGAACCCGTCTTGATCAGGGGGAAGCGCATATGAGACTCCCCATCGCGCGCGCTCGCTGGCGGTCGGGACTCTATGCCTTGCTGTCGCTCGTAGCGGGCCTCGCCCTCCTGTCGGGTTCAGCTGCGGCGGCGTCTCGTCCGGTCGGCTCTGCCACTGGGGAACGTGAGATCGCTCGATGTATCCAGTTCGCATCGGCGGGCAGATCATGGCTTGAAAAGACGCTGTGGGGTCTGCGAGATCAGGAGGCCGGATGGATCGGTGCTGAGGTTCCGAACAGCAACGGCACACATGACCTCGGTCCCCTGCAGGTTAATAGCTCCTGGGTAGCCAAGCTATCTGTTCTCGTCGACCGCGATCCCGGTCTTGTGCGCATCTGGCTGATCAATGATCCGTGCTTCAACGTGCAGGCAGCCAAGTGGCTGTTCCTGTCGGGGTTGCGCACCAGCGGGAGTTACTGGGAGGCCGTAGGAGTCTATCACAGCCCGACACCGTGGCGGCAAGAACGCTACCGCAAAAACGTCGCACGGCGTCTGGTTTCAAGGTTCGGGGCGAACGTGTTTTCACCCTTTCCGCCGAGAACCTTATCTCAACGCCGGGAACTCAGTTCCTCTCCCCTTGCTGAGGGGAAGCCGCAGTGAACAGCTCAAGCGGCGAGCCACAGGTTTCGCGGAGCCCGGCGGAGGATCTGGATGAGCGGATCCTTCGCATAGCAGCAGCGATTGGCCGGCATCTCGCCAAGGAGGAGATGGCGCGGAAAGCGGGCGCAACTGGTATGCCGGAAATACGCGATGGCCCATTGGAAGAACAGGATGATTGAGCTATGGTTCTAGCCGAAATGGCAGAGGCTTTGGATATGCGTGCCTGGCAACTTCAGGAAGCGAAGGACCAACTCAGCGAGGTGATTGAAACGGCACAGGTGCGTGGGCCTCAGATGATCACGCGCCACGGCCGACCTCGTGCGGTACTGCTTTCTGCTGCCGACTACGCGTCAATGACGTCCCAGAGGCCGGACTTCAAGGAATGGCTATTGGGAGGCCCCAAGGCAAACCTTGCATCACCTGACCCGGCATTCCACGCGATAGGGGAGAGGGAAGGTTGAAAGGCAATGAGCGTTTCCTCCTGAACACCGACGTGCTGTTCGAGACACGCCGAGCGTCGATGCATCCGAACGTCGCGCGGTTTCTAAAAGAGACGTCAGCAGATAGGCTGTTTCTTAGCCCTCTCAGCTTGGGTGAACTCCGACGGCAGGCAAGGGACTTGCGTGAGATCGAGCCCGAAACGGCAGCCCGCTTCGAGAATTGGCTCGATGAGGCAAAGGCCTATTTCGAGGAGAGGTTCTTGGCCGTCGATGGCGATGTGGCGGAGGCATGGAGCGCGGTACGAACTGACGGCATCCGCTCGGTCACAGCTTCGCTAATTGCTGCGACGGCAGCATCGAACAATCTCATCCTCCTCACCCGAAATGCCAAAGAGGCCACAGGGATGAACGTTCGGACCCTAAATCCTTGGCATACAGCCTACCGCACCAGGCCGGCACCATCGACCGGAGACGCATCTTGACCCGTACTGCACTTTACGCCCGATACTCGAGCGACATGCAAAGCCAGACCTCGATAGACGACCAGTTCGCCATTTGCCGCGATCAGGCCACCAGGGAAGGATGGCGCATCATCGGAAGCTATCAGGATGCAGCAATCTCTGGCGCCTCCGTGATCCTGAGACCGGGAATTCAATCGCTGCTCCAGGATGCGCAACTCGGCAAATTCGACACGATCCTTGCAGAAGCGCTCGATCGCATTTCCCGAGATCAGGCTGATGTTGCGACCTTGTACAAGCACTTTCAGTTTGCCGGTGTGAAGCTGGTCACCATCGCCGAAGGCGAGATATCGGAGCTGCATGTAGGGCTGAAGGGCACGATGAATGCTCTTTTCCTCAAGGATCTCGCGAAGAAAACGCATCGGGGGCTAAGGGGAAGGGTCGAGAAGGGCAAATCGGGCGGTGGCCTGTGCTACGGCTATAGTGTGCTTAAGAGGGTCGATGCGAGCGGCGAACTGGTTCGTGGCGAGAGATCGATCAACGAGGCGGAAGCTTTGGTCGTTCAACGGATCTTTCGAGAGTTCTCCAATGGTAAAAGCCCCCGCGCGATCGCGTGGGACCTCAACCGCGACGACGTTCCCGGACCATTCGGCAAGCAATGGTCGGACACGACGATAAGGGGCCATGCGGCGCGCAAGACCGGCATCCTTCACAACGAACTCTATGTCGGCGTTCTGGTTTGGAATAGGCAACGATTTATCAAAAATCCGTCGACGGGGAAGCGGGTCTCTAGGCCCAACCCTGAATCAGAATGGATCAAGAAGGATGTGCCCGAATTGCGCATTCTCACTGACGAACTGTGGCAGGCCGTGCGCCAGCGGGCGGACGAAATCGGAGAGCGCTATAAGGCTGTTGCGGACGGTATCCGGGTGTCAAAGGGAAAGAGACTTCGCGACCTGCATCGACCCGTATTCCTGTTTTCTGGAATGATAGAATGCGGCGTTTGCGGCGGGAACTGCACCATCATCGTGAATGATCGATACGGCTGCAACAATCACTTCCGAAAGGGTACCTGCGGCAACAATCGGACCATCCGGCGTGAGGTGCTGGAGAAACGTGCGTTGCATGGAATATCGGAGCGCCTCGTTTCTGCGGACGCGGTGAAGCAGGCCGTGGCCAGCTACATTGAGCAAATCAATTCTGCTAACCGGGAGCAGCGTGCTCAGGCGGAACTGGACCGCCGCAGTTTGGACAAGGTCGAACGCGCGATCGCAGGAATTCTCTCTGCGATTGAGGATGGCATGTATCAGCCATCGATGAAGACGCGATTGAGCGATCTCGAACAGCAGCGAGATGAGCTTCGGCATCGACACGTCGAACATTCGGTAGCGGTTCCGGACATTCACCCGAACGTCGCTGAGCTATACCGGCGGCGCGTTGCATATCTGATTGAGGCGTTGAAAGACCCAGCCCTGCGGGATGAGGTGGCTCAGGATATTCGATCGATCGTTGGGAAAATCATCATCTCGCCCGGCCCCGACCGTGGACAGGTTTACGCCGAATTGTGCGGGCAACTCATGGGAATTCTCAATGCTGTAAGCAAGGAAGGCGGGGGAGGAGGGCAACTATACCAACGGGGACTGCGCCCTCCCGCAACCAACGTCGGTATAACTCCGGGATACAAAGTTATACCAACAGGGGAAGCCAGCCCCCGCAACCACCGTCAGCATATTTCCGAGGATTGTTATACTGACGGTGCATCGGGTCCCCGCAACCATCTTCGATTGCGATATCCCCGATGCGAAAGCACCGGGGTTTTTTGCGTTCTGGGCTCATCGCCTCGCGATAGTGCCTGAACCACAGGCCGTTCGACCCCGGCGTGGGGCGGCGCTAATGCGAACTCAGTGACGACATGTCCTCTTCATAAACCGCGAAATACCGGCACGAGAGCAACCTGATGCTCGAGGGACAGCCTGACGGTGAATCCCCCCTGCTATCCGGATCGACCAAAAACCAGCCCTCGCGTCCGGCGCGACCTCAGCCGGTCGCGGTGATGATCTCGGTCAGGCCGTTCCCCCCACTGCGCGCCACAGAACTAATTGCTTGGTTCTCTTCGGTCCTTTCAAAGAAGGACTTCAGGATATGTTCCCCGGAAGGCGACACCCACACAATAGAAGCGGGCGGATCCGGCCGCGCAATAGATAATCGGAGCAAGACTAGTTCGCTACCCGGATATCTTCCACCGCGGCTTCGCTATGGACGCGACACGCCCGGGCCGGTTTCGACTATGACGATCTCGGGGCCGCCCGAGTATCCGGGCAGAGGCCGGATGATGGCGCGAATCCACCCGCCCCGCATCAAGCCACGATAGCGCGCCAATTGCGGCGCAAACCTGCGGTCCGTCGCATAGCGGGTATAGTGGCTGAACACCGCAAAATCGGCACGGCAGGTCGTCAGCTTCCGAGCGTCGACATACCCGATGTCGACGACGGGATTGCCGCGACGAAGCCGTTCTACGCGCGAGTAGCGGATGTGGCCGCCAAGCGCTTGACGTGCGTCGATGCAGCCCGCCGCCCCTACGGGGAAGCGGAGCTGCCAGGGCCCTCGAAACAAGTCGAAGGCGGCGTGTTCGACCAGGATGCTGGAACCTGGCGGCACATGGTCACGCACCCAGTGCGCCGCGATCTGGCGCGTGTCGTTGAGCCGTTCGTCCGTGTTGGCGTAGGTCGTCGCCAGCATGGGAAGCGCGACCAAGGCCGCGCCTATCCACGCAAAATGGCGTGCATCGGGCCCAAAGCGACGTTCGCCGAGATCGGCGATTGCGCCGATCGCATAGGCAATGCCAAGCGCCGCAAAGGGTAGCAGTGGCACCACCCAGCGTTCCCACACCAGGGCCTGGGCGCAAATCACCACCAGAAACATGAGGAATCCGGGCAGCGCGGCGGCGCGGACCTGCGCCTGGTCGCGGGCCATGGCGACGAGGCCGACTGCGGCTAGGATTAGCCCGGCACTGCCGAACGATCGCAGTAGCGGATGCGCGGCATACCAGCCGAGATTGGAAAGGAAGCCAGCCCCGGTCGAGCCAGGATGCGCGGATCGTGCTTCACCGCCAAGATCGAACAGCACGGTCGGATAATCGATCAACAAATAGGGCGATACGCAAAAGAGCGTGACGGTCGATACACACCCGAGCAGCGCAAGATGGGCAAGCGCGCGGCGATCAAAGGCGATGCGCGACAGACCGGCGCACGCGGGACTGAACACCACCACTGCCGCGGGCCATTTGGTCGCGCAGGCAAGCCCGACGCACAGTCCCGCAAGGACGTAGTCACGACACCGTCCGTCGCGCGCGATGGCGAGCGCGCGGAGCGTTGCCAACAGCATGAAGACGCTCGCCTCGACATCGGTGCGGATGACCTGGGAATATTGGATGTGCACCGCGTTGATCGCGAGAAAAAAAGCGGCGAGCAGACCGATGCGGCGATCGGCGATGCGTGTGCCGATGCGGTAGGTCAGCCAGACGCAAACCACGCCCGACGCGACGATCAGCAAGCGCCCCGGCAGGAAAATGATGCCGGGATCGGCATAGACCGCGCTGACAAAGGCGTGTGCATCGGCGAAGCGTCCGGCGACGATGCCGGTCGCAGCGGCGAGATAGCTGGTCAGCGCCAGGCCATAGAGCGTCGTCGTGCCCGGATGGCCGAACCAGCCGGGATTGAGAGTGTGATCGCGCAGCATTTCGAGGGCGGTCATCACGAACAGCGGCTCATCGGGATCGTTGAGCGCGGGCAGGCCGAAACCGACGGAAGCGAGGCGCAGGCCTGCGGCCAGCAGTAGCACCGCGGCCACTGCCGCACCCCGGGCGACGCGCAGCGATCGGGCGGTTATGACAGGGCCTCCAACCGCATCGATCGAGGCGCTGGGTTTCGCCAGGAGGGGGCATCGGCCAGCCTGATCACATTGAAGTCGCCGATCATGCCTGCTTGCTCCCGGCGAAGCTTACCCGGCTATGCCAGAAGTAGCTGCCGACGATCAGCACCGCCGTGAAGCCCAACTGGGCGATGACCGGCGGGATCGCGGCAAACTCGACGAGCACCGGCAGCGCCGCCCAATTGGCGGCGTAGTTGAACAGATAGAAGCTTGAAAAAGCGCCGAACTCGCGGGCGATGTTGCCACGGGTGCGGAACACGCCGAGCTTGTAGGTTGCGAAGGCGAAACAGAGGCTGACCGCTTGGGCGATGCCCAATGCGAGGAGATAATGCCGTTGCAGCACGGGGGTGCTCCACAACAGCACAGGGTATAGGGCCAGACCAAAGGCGGTGTTCGCGGCACCGGCGGCGACGAAGCGCAGGGGGCGCTGAGCGTGTTTGGCGCGGGCGCGGATCACAGATCCTCCAGCAGCTCGATCCGCATATTTTCGCGCAGAACGTCGCGCGGCAGGAAGGGCGACAGATCCTCCAATGCGGGCGAGGTGATGCGACCGTCGGCGTGTTGCTTCGCACCAAGCTTGGGGGCGAAGGGAACATGCTCGTCGATCATGATTTCGCACAGTACAGGACCGTCGGTAGCGAGAGCCCCGGTGATCGCCGCGTCCAGATCGGCATGGCCCGTGGCGCGAAAATACGCGAAATCAAAGGCTGCCGCGATCTTGCTGAAATCGGGAAAGGTCACGTTACTCTTGGGTCCGCCGCCGACCTCCTCGCCATTGAAGAAGTTACGCTGCGTCTGAAAAACCGAGACGTAGCCGTTATTGTTGAGCAGGAAGACCTTTACCGGCAGGCGGTTGCCCGCGATCGTCTGCATTTCCTGCAGGTTCATCATGATGCTGCCGTCGCCCGCGATGCAGATGACGCGCTGTTCGCCACCCGTCGCGGTGCACACACCGATCGCGGCGGGGAGATCGTACCCCATCGTCGCGCACCCCGAATTGGTCCAGATGCGCTGGCCACGTTTGATCTCGGCGGCCTGGAAGCTGACCACGCACGCACTGCCGTTACCCGTGACGACGATATCGTCCTGGCCCAGGGCCCCGAACAGCTTTTCCATTGCCACATAGGGGTGGTTGGCGGGGCCGTGCGCGTGATATTCCGGCAGCACCGCCGGGAAGCGGCGCACGCGTTCGCGCGACCAGGCCAGCCACTCGCGCTGCTGTACGCTTGGCCCCTCATAAGGCGCAGCGAGCAGGGCGGGGATGAGGTCGGCCAGATCGGCCACCACCGGCATGTCGGGCACGACGGTCGGCTTGCGCAGTTCGACCGGATCGATGTCGACCCAGATCTTGTACGCCCCCCGCGCGAAGGTTTTCCAATTATAGCTCACCTGACGGATGTTGAGGCGACTGCCCAGCACCAGCAGCAGATCGGCGCTTTGCGTTACCATGTTGCCGCCGCGATCGCCCACGGTGCCGGGCCGCCCGGCATAAAGCGGGTGGGCATTCCACAGCACATCGTGCGCGTTCCAGCCGGTCACGACGGGGACGCCGAGCCTTTCGATCAGCGCGAGGAATGCAGCATAGGCACCGCTCAACCGCACGCCACCGCCCGCGAAGACCACCGGTCGCTCGGCCGCCTGGAGTTTTTCCAGGATCGTAGTGGCGGTGGCGGCGAGATCGGCGTGCTTCCACGGCTCGTCCAGCTCGGCCGGATCGAAGCCCGGCAGCGTGTCCGGGTCGATCGGTGCCGCTTGTACGTCGAGCGGAATGTCGAGCCAGACCGGGCCGGGCCGCCCGCTGGTGGCAAGGTAGAGCGCCTTTTCGAGATGGTAGCGGATCGTGCCCGGATCGGTGACCATCACGGCATATTTGGTGATCGGGCGGACGAGTTCCTCGATATCGAGTTCCTGGTCGCCGAACTGCCGGAGCGGCAGGCCCGTCGAGCGCACGGTCGTCTCGTTCTTCACTTGCCCCGACAGGACGAGCATGCCGATCGAATCGACCCACGCGCCGTAAACGCCGGTGATCGCGTTGGTACCACCCGGGCCCGAGGTGACGTTGACCACGGCCAGCCGGTTGGTGAGGCGGTAATAGGCCTCCGCCGCCATTGCGAGCGCCTGTTCGTGATGGGTGAAGACCGTCTCGAGCGCTGGATGCGTGCCGAGCGCATGGTTGAGGTGCATCGCGCCGCCGCCGGTCAGCATGAAGACGTGGCGCAGGCCCTGCATGGCGAGGCGCTCGGCCACCCAGGTGGAGAGTTTCATCGTAGTCATGGTTTCCATCCGTTCCAAAGCGCGGTGCGCCGGATCGCCTCGTCGAGGCCGATCGTCGCTCTGACGCCGAGTTGTTCGCGTATCCGCTCCGTCGAGGGGACGTAGCGGCCCGGGTTCCAACCGGGGTCCGGGCGGCCGAGGATTTCGACCCCCGGCGAACCGAGGATCGCCGCGGTGCGCTGCGCCAACGCTGCGATCGAGACCGCTTCTTCGGACCCGACATTGCAGACCATGCCGGGCTTGCCCGCCAGCAGCAGTGTCCACAGCCATACCGTCAGGTCCGCGGCATAGAGGTAGGAGCGCACCGCCTCGCCCGAGCCTTCGACGCGGATCGTGCGCCCTGCCATTGCATCGCGGACGAAGTTGCCGGCGGCGAAATGGATGTCGAGCGAGAGGAGCGGGCCCAGCAATGCGAAGATCCGAGCGCCGACCACGTCGAGCCCGAATTGCTTGCCATAGATCGCGCAGAGCATTTCGGCGGCGCGCTTGCCCTCGCCATAGGCCGATCGCGGATCGAGCGGATCGGGCGCGCCATGCCAGGTTTCACTAACATGCGCGATATCCCCAGGCTGGGCACCATAGACCGCCCCCGAACTGAGGAAGAGCACGCGCTGCGCGCCGCAAGCGACCGCAAGATCGAGCGCGTTGCGCGTGCCCTGGACGATCGTGTCGAACATTCGCCTCGGGTCCTGAGCGTTCAGCGCGGCGCTGGCGTCGGTGGCGGCGTGGATGATGTGCGTGAAGGCACCTGTGGGTGGCGCGAAATCGAGCACGTCACCGCTTACGCAGTGGAAGCGCGCGGCGAGGTGCGGCGCGCGCGCGGCAAATTCGGCGGGATTGCGGCTGAGCAAGGTCACCTGCACGTCGACCGGCGCGCGCGCGAGGGCCTTCAGCATCCAGCGGCCGATAAAGCCGGTGCCGCCGGTGATGAACAGATGCGCGCCCTCCAGCCGCGGCCAGAGCGGTGCGAGCGCGGTATCGACCGCAGCGAGATCGGCTTCGAGGATCATGCCGGCTGCAGGCCCAGGCTGGGTCGCTGCGTCAGGTGGGCGCGAACGACCAGCGCGATGCTGTCGATCGCGAGTGCCCAGACGATCAGGATGATCAGTCCGGGCCGGACGAAATGACCGAGCGCAATGCCGAAGCTTGCCGTAACGGATTGTCCGCTCAGCCAGCTTGTCCCCGGCACCTCGAGAATGGTGGTGAGGGTACGGTCGGCAACGATGCACAGCAGATAGGCGCAGATCAGCGCGACGATCGGACCGCCGCGCCGCCAGGGCTCGAGGAAGACGAGGAACAGCAGGAAAGTCTGGGTATAACCGCCCGGAGACTGGGCGATGAGATACGCCCCGAGCAATAGCGTGGCGATGCGGTGTGCGGACACGGCGCGCGGCTGAAGCCATACACCGGCGAGCGCAAGCAGGGCCACCAACTGGCTGGTGCGGATCGCGATCGGCACGATCGTCTCGATCGTCTCGATGGTGCGCGAAGGTATGTACGTGAGGATCGGCATCTGCGACGCGCGGATCAGCAGCAGCGGGGCGTAGCTCGTCGAATAATGGACTTCGTTCCACACTTGCCCGCTCTGGAACACGAGCCAATTCGCGGTGTTGGCGGCCAATTCCCCAGGCGTGCCGCTGCCGACAACGGCAAGCGTGGCAAGATACAGCAGCACCGTGGCGATACCTGCCAGCTCCAGCGCGCGCCATTTGCGCTTTACCGCCAGCGCGGCGACCGGCAGCAGCAGATAGGGTTTGAAGTTGATGGTCGCCGCGGTCGCCGCATAGCGCCAGCGCGCGCCGATCCTGAGTGGGCCATGCGCCAGCATGAAGCAGGCAAAGGCCACCAGGATCAGATTGCCGCGTTCCAGCGTGAACAGCAGCGGTAACCCAAGGCCGATGGCGATGGTCCGCGTCGGTGCGGTACGCGGATCGGCGCTGCGGAAGCTGAGCCAGGCAAGCGCCACGTCGAGCAAATAGAAACCGACGATGACCCCGCGCCCCAGCCAATCACAATCGCGCGCGTAGTGAGCTGCTGCCGGTTTCGTGGACACCAAGATAAGGTGTTTTCGGAACCGGAGGGTGTAGATGCAACGACGGAAGTTCAGCCGAGAGTTCAAGCTCGAGGCGGTGAAGTTGGTCCGAGATCGCGGCGTGGCGGTAGCGCAGGCCGCGCGCGATCTGGACCTGCACG